>Ga0208979_100536_pt1 | contig 19827 bp, 14 predicted proteins | sample HotLakConsUCCSLE_FD_184738 | JGI IMG/M metagenome (GOLD analysis project Ga0208979, IMG submission 184738) | Hypersaline microbial mat communities from Hot Lake, Washington, USA - Hot Lake Consortium UCC-SLE (SPAdes) | ecosystem: Environmental > Aquatic > Non-marine Saline and Alkaline >... | reverse complement strand
GAAGTGGCGCAAACTCGACGGTCGAAACCGCCTGCCGGAGGTCATCAGCGGGGTTGAGTTCCGCGACGGTGTCCGCCAACTTCAAGCTGCCGCCTGATCATGCGTCACCAACTTCTGCGCATATCTCTCGTGCAGTCAGCCGTTCTAGAGAACGAAGCGTTTCGGACCTTCTCTGGTTTCATGGAGCCGCCCTGCACGGATCTTCTGACAACCCAAGAAGTTCCGCAAATTGCGGCCCAAGAGACCCCCGAACAGTTTCGGCGGCGCATAAGTCAAGCGCTTGACCGACTTGCAGCCAGGTAGCGGCTTCTGGGCCTTTACAAATGGTTTGGGAAACATGCCCACAACTCGCGAAACCGTCCTCGCCGCTCTGCACGCGCGGCTCTCTGCGCGACGCGGTGCGCGGCACCGATGAGGCCAGCGCGGATGCGCTGACCGAGGCCACCGGAGCGGCCGAGCGCCTGGAGACGGCGCTCGGCGATGCCGGGCGCGCCGCGACGGGTGCAGGCGCGGTGGCCGGAGCTGCTGCTGCGGTAGCGGAGCCCGCGACCGACGCGGCCGTCACCGGCTGGCGGGCGGTCACTGCGGCGCTGTCGGATTACGCCAGTAGGGCCCGCGACATCGGTGGCGACATCGGCCAGAGCCTCGTCGGCGCCTTCCAGTCCGCCGAGAACGCGGTGGGCGAGTTCGTGAAGACCGGCAAACTGAACTTCCGCGACCTCGTCACCTCGCTGCTGGCCGATCTCGCCCAGCTCGCGGCGCGGCGGTTCATCCTCGGGCCGATCGCCAACGCGCTCTCCGGCGTGTTTGCCGGCGCGGGCGGCATCTTCGCCAACGTCTTGCATGCGGGCGGGATGGTCGGATCGGCCGGGCCCTCACGCATGGTGCCCGCCATGGCCTTCGCCGCTGCGCCCCGGATGCATTCAGGCGGCATGGCGGGGCTGCGCCATGACGAGGTGCCTGCGATCCTGCAGCGGGGCGAGCGGGTGCTCTCGCGTCGCGAGGCGCAGAGCTACGGCGCGGGCGGCGGGGTCAACGTCACGATCATGGCCCGCGACGCCGAGAGCTTCCGGCAGTCCCGCACACAGGTCGCGGCCGACATCGCCCGCGCCGTGTCGCTCGGGCGGAGGGGCATGTGATGGCGTTTCACGAGGTCCGGTTTCCCGACAACATCAGTCGCGGCGCGCGGGGCGGGCCGGAGCGGCGTACCCAGATTGTCGAGCTCGCCTCGGGCGACGAGGAGAGGAATGCCAGCTGGGCGAACAGCCGCCGCCGCTACGACGTCGCGTACGGCATCCGCCGCGCGGACGATCTGGCGGCGGTGGTCGCCTTCTTCGAGGCGCGGAACGGGCGGCTCCATGGCTTCCGATTCAAGGACTGGGGCGACCACAAGTCCTGTCTGCCCTCGGGCACGCCGTCGCCGACCGACCAGCCGATCGGCATCGGCGACAGTGCAATGACCGCCTTCCAGCTGGTCAAGCGCTACGCCTCAGGCGCGCAATCCTGGACGCGCGCCATCGCCAAGCCGGTGACCGGAACCGTGCGCATCGCGCTCGCCGGGGTCGAGCAGCTCTCCGGCTGGTCGGTCGACAACACGACCGGCCTTGTCACCTTCAGCGCCGCGCCGGGCTCGGGCGTCGCGATCGGCGCGGGCTTCGAATTCGACGTGCCGGTCCGCTTCGACACCGATGCGCTCGACGTGACGCTCGACCTCGAGCGGCTCGGCTCGATCACCTCCATCCCGCTGCTGGAACTGCGCCGATGAACGACACCGGCAGCTTCGTCGCCGCCGTGCTGCGCGAGCTCGCGGCCTCGACCGCGGTGATCCTCGCCGCCTGGGGCGCGCTCGGCGGCGCCACGAACGCACTGACCACGAAGATGCGGCTGCGCGATGCGCTGCGGCACATCCTGCTCGGAGGGCTGATCGCGGCCGGGATGGGGAGCCTCTCCATGGCCGTGATCACCGCCTGGCTCAGCCTTGCGCCCGAGGCGATCCCTGCGGGCGGAGCGGCGGGCTCGGCGGCGTATCTCGTCGGGGTCTTCGGGCCGGCCTTCATCGAGATGCTGCTCGCCCGGCTACGCCGCGCCAACGAAGGCGGCGGCGATGAATGAACTTCTCCGCCTCGCGCGCTCCCTCCGCTGCGAACCCACCGATCCCCGGCAGGCCTTGCGCCACCGCCTGGCGGTAGGCCTCGCCGTCGCGGCGCTGATCCTGATCCTCTCGCTTCTCCGGTAATCTCATGCACATGACCGACCGGGGCCTGCTGGCCCTCGTCCGGCACGAGGGAATCGTGCCCGGACCCTATCTCGATGTGAAACAGGTCTGGACCTTCGGCATCGGCCACACCGCCGCCGCCGGGCCGCCCGATCCCGCCACCATGCCGCGCGGCATGCCCGCCGATCTCGACGCCGGGATCCGCGAGGCGTTCCGGGTCTTCCGGGCCGACCTCGCGCGCTACGAGGCCGCCGTGATGCGCGCGGTGAAGGTGCCGCTGGCGCCGCACGAGTTCGATGCGCTGGTCAGCTTCCACTACAACACTGGCGGTATCGCCAAGGCCGCGCTGACCCGACATCTCAATGCCGGAAATCGCGTTGCAGCCGCCAACGCGTTTCTGAACTGGCGGCGACCGGCCTCGATCATTCCGCGCCGGGAGTCCGAGCGCGACCTGTTCCGCCATGGCCGCTATTCCGGTGGCACGATCCCGGTCTGGTTCGTGGATCGCACGGGCCGCGTGGACTTCTCGCGGCCGATCCGCCGACTGACCGAGGATGAGGCGCTGGCGCTGCTGCGGCGGTCGCCGCTGCCGAGGCCGCCGGTCATCGATCCTGCGCCCGACGCGCCGACCGGCTGGCTCGCCCGGCTGGTCGATTTCTTCTCCACCCTGATCCGGAGGGCCTGATCCCAATGCGCTACGTTCGCCCCAACTCGCTCACCTGGTGGGCGGGACTTCTCGCCATTCTCACCGGCATCGCTTCCCTGGCGCTGCCTGCCACCGGGCCGCTCGGGGAACTGTCCCGGCTCGTCGCGCTGCTTGCCGGCTCTGGCGATGCCTCGCCCGCGGGCCTGATGTTCCTCGGTCTCGGCCTGATCGGCCTGCGCGACCGGATCGAGCGCGGGTTCCGCGGCGATGCTTGAGTTCCTCGCAGGTCTGGTCGTGGGCGGCTGTCTCGGCGTCTTCGTCGCAGCCCTCTGCGTCGCCGCCGCACGCGGGGAGCGAGACGATGGCTGATCTCCTGATCTGGCTGGTCGCGGCTCTGGGCGCCGTTGGGGGTGTCATCCTCGGCCGGGTCTGGGGGCGCGTGGAAGGAGAACGAACGGGCAAACGGGAGGCCGAACGCGATGCCATGGAAGACGAGAGCAAGCGCGTCGAGGGCGGGCGCGACGCGGTTCGCGATGGCCGCGGTGCCGGGAATCCTGCTGACCGGCTGCGCCGCAACGATGGGCGCTGGTGACGCCGGCTGCGCCTCCTATGCCGAGGCCAGGCTCGCCCGACCACCCGCCGAGACGGTCGCCGCCGTTCCGCCGGACTGGGCGAACTGGATCGCCGATCTCGACGACCGAATGACGGGAACTTGCCGATGAAATCCCTCTCGCCAGCCCTGCAGGCCCATCTCGACGAGGGCACGACGACGCTCGCCTGGTGCTGGCGGATCACGCGCGCCGATGGCGTCACCTTCGGCTTCACCGATCACGACCGGACGCTGAGTTTCGACGGGACCGACTTCGAGCCCGAGAGCGGGCTCACGGCGTCCGAGGTCCGCTCGGGATCGGACCTGTCCGTCGATGCGCAGGACGCCGAGGGCGTGCTGACCTCGGACCGGATCACCGAGACCGACATCCTCGACGGCCGCTGGGACAACGCGGAGGTCGAGGTCTGGCGTGTGAACTGGGCCGATACGAGCCAGCGCGTGCTGATGCGGCGCGGCGCCATCGGCCAGATCCGGCGCGGGCGACTGGCCTTCGTCGCCGAGGTGCGATCGCTCGCCCATGTGCTGGGCCAGACGGTCGGGCGGACCTTCCAGGCGACCTGCGACGCTGCGCTCGGTGATGGGCGCTGCGGCGTCGATCTCGAGGATCCGGCGTTCAAGGGGACGGGCGCCGTGATCGATCTCCTGCGCGACCGGGCCTTCACCTCTTCGGGGTTGGGCGCATTCACGTCCGGCTGGTTCACCTTCGGCACGCTGGACTGGACGAGCGGCGCGAACGCGGGGAGGCGCACCGAGGTGCTGGGCCACGACGTCACGGATGGCATCGCCGTGCTGACCCTGCTCGAGGCACCGGTACGCGCGATCGCCGAGAGCGACGCCTTTACTATCCGCGCGGGCTGCGACAAGCGCATGGAGACCTGCGGGGCCAAGTTCGCGAACATCGCCAACTTCAGGGGCTTCCCGCACATACCCGGCCAGGACGCCGTGCTGCGCTATGCCACCAAGGATGGCGGCCACGAAGGGTCGGTATTGTGATCTCCGCCGATCCTGAGCGCGTCATCCCCATTGCGCGCTTCTGGCTGGGCACGCCCTATCACGACCAGGCCAGCCTGCGCGGCGTCGGCTGCGACTGCCTCGGCCTCGCGCGGGGCGTCTGGCGCGAGGTCGTCGGCCCCGAGCCTTTCCCGATCCCGCCCTACAGCCGCGACTGGGGTGAGACAGGCCCGCGCGAAGTGCTGGCCGAGGGCGCGCGGCGCATGATGATCGAGGTGGAACCGGCGGCGGCCGTTCCCGGCGCCCTGATCCTGTTCCGCATGAAGCCCCGCGCCATCGCCAAGCATGTCGGGATCCTCACCGGCCCCGACAGCTTCCTCCATGCCTACGAGCCGCTCGGCGTCATCGAGGAACCGCTCATCCAATCCTGGCGGCGGCGCATCGCCTTCGCCTTCCTGTTTCCGCAACGCTGAGATCCACGCATGGCCACCCTCGTTCTCGGTGCCGCTGGCGCCGCCATTGGCGGTTCGATCGGCGGCGCGATCCTCGGCGTCAGCGCCGCGACCATCGGCGGCTTCATCGGCTCCAGCATCGGCTCTGTCGTCGACAGCTGGATCATCTCGTCGCTGTCGCCCACGCAGCGCATCGAGGGCGCGCGGCTCGACACGCTGCGCATCACCTCTGCTACCGAAGGCGCAGTCATCCCGCGGCTCTATGGCCGGATGCGCATGGGCGGCAACATCATCTGGGCGACGGATTTCCGCGAGGAAACGAAGACCACCACCCAAGGGGGCGGCAAGGGCGGCGGGGGCGGCAAGGTCAAGACGACCGAGTATCTGTACTACGCCAGCTTCGCCGTTGCCTTGTGCGAGGGTCCGATCACCGGCATCGGGCGCATCTGGGCCGACGGCAAGCCGATGGATCTCTCCGGCGTCACCTGGCGCTGGTATCCGGGCGACGAGACGCAGACGGCGGACCCGTTCGTCGCCGCGAAGATGGGCGCGGCGAAAACGCCCGCCTTTCGCGGCACCGCCTATGTCGTCTTCGAGGAACTGGCGCTCTCGACCTATGGCAACCGCCTGCCGCAGCTCTCCTTCGAGGTGTTCCGCCCGCTCGCCGATCCCGACACCGCCGAGGGGTTGACCCGCGCCGTCACCATGATCCCGGCCTCGGGCGAGTTCACCTACGCGACGCAGGCGATCCGAAAGACCGATGGCGGCGCGACGGTGCCGGAGAACCTGAACGCGCTGGCCGCCTCCACCGACATGGTGGAGGCCCTCGACCGGCTGCAGGCCATGGCCCCAGCGGTCGAGAGCGTATCGCTGGTGGTCGCCTGGTTCGGCGACGATCTGCGCGCGGGCTCCTGCAAGGTCCGGCCCGGCGTCGAGGTGTCGGCCAAGTCGACGACGCCCGCCAGCTGGTCGGTGAATGGCGTCAGCCGCGCCAGCGCCTTCCTGGTCAGCCGCGACGACCAGGACCGCCCCGTCTATGGCGGCACGCCGTCGGACTTCACCGTCGTGCAGGCGATCCGGGAGATGAAGGCGCGCGGGCTGCGGGTGACCTTCTACCCCTTCATCCTGATGGACGTGCCGTCCAGCAACACGCTGCCGAACCCGTATTCGGACAATGCCGCAGAGACGGGCCAGCCCGCATTCCCCTGGCGCGGGCGGATCACCTGTTCTCCGGCTGCTGGGTTCGCCGGGACCGTGGACAAGACCGCTACGGCCGCCGCTCAGGTCGCGGCGCTGTTTGGCGCGGCGACGCCCGCGAGCTTCAGCGTCTCAGGCGAGAGCGTCAGCTGGACAGGCACGCCCGGCGACTGGGGCCTGCGGCGCATGGTGCTGCACTACGCCCATCTCTGCGCCACGGCGGGCGGGGTCGATGCCTTCCTGATCGGCACCGAGATGCCGGGACTGACCACCATCCGCTCGGGCGCATCCACCTATCCGGCGGTGCAGGCCTACCGGGATCTCCTTGCGGATGTCCGCTCGATCCTCGGGGCCGGGACCAAGATCGGCTATGCGGCCGACTGGTCGGAGTACTTCGGTCACCAGCCGGGCGATGGTTCGGGCGACGTGTTCTTCCATCTCGATCCGCTCTGGGCCGATCCCCAGATCGATTTCGTTGGGATCGACAACTACATGCCGCTCTCCGACTGGCGGGACGGGTTCGAGCATGCGGACGCGGCCGAAGGCTGGCCCGCGATCTACGACCGCGCGTACCTGCAGGCGAACATCGCGGGCGGCGAAGGTTTTGAGTGGTTCTATGCCAGCGCCGCGGATCGCACCGCGCAGGTGCGGACCCCCATCACGGACGGCGCGGCCAGCAAGCCGTGGGTCTTCCGCTACAAGGATCTGCGCGCCTGGTGGTCGAACGCGCATTACGACCGCCCGGGCGGGGTGGAGAGTGGGACGCCGACCGCGTGGGCGCCGCAGTCCAAGCCGATCTGGTTCACCGAGTTGGGCTGTCCCGCCATCGACCGGGGCACCAACCAGCCCAACGTGTTCTTCGACCCGAAGTCGTCAGAGAGCTTCACGCCGCATTTCTCGCGGGGCTGGCGGGACGACGCGATCCAGCGCGCCTATCTCAAGGCGACGTACCTCTGGTGGGGCGATGCCGCGAACAACCCGCTGTCCTCGGTCTACGGCGGCCGGATGGTGCACGTCCCCGAATGCGCCGCCTGGACCTGGGACGCGCGGCCCTATCCCTTCTTCCCGGCGCTGACCGACGTCTGGACGGACGGTGGCAACTGGCGGCTCGGGCATTGGCTGACCGGGCGGCTCGGCGCGGTGTCGCTGGCCGCACTTGTCCGGCACCTCTGCCTGCGTGCCGGGCTGCCCGAGTCCCGGATCGACGTCACCGGGCTCTGGGGCGCGGTGGAGGGCTACGCCATCACGGCGCTGGAAAGCCCGCGCGCCTCGATCACCACGCTGTCGCGTCACTTCGGCTTTGACGCGGTGGAAACCGAGGGCCTCATTCGCTTCATCATGCGCGGCCGGGCCTCCGTCGCCAGCCTAGCGCCCGACAATTTGGTCGCCGCCCGCGAAGGCGACGTGCTGGAACTGACCCGCGGCCAGGAGACCGAACTGCCGCAGGCGCTGAAGTGGCAGATCGCCCGCGCCGACGAGGATTACGACGCGGCCCTCGTCTAGGCGCGGCGCATCACCGTGGACACGACGCGGATCGCGTCCGAGAGCTTTCCGATGGCGGTGCCGCCCGAGGAAGCCGAGCGCCGCTGCCGCCGCGCGTTGATGGAGGCGTGGGTGGGCCGGGAGACGGCGGGGTTCCGTCTGCCGCCCTCGCGCCTGGCGCTCGATCCGGCAGACGCGATCCGGCTCGCGCATGACGGGCGGCTGGTCGATCTGCGGCTCGTCTCCATCGCCGACGCCGAGGGGCGCGGCATCGAGGCGGTGCGCCAGGACCGGGCGACCTACGACCTGCCGCCCGGCGATCCCCGCGCGGCGTCACTGACGCGGGCCGTGGTGTTCGGCGCGCCGGATGCGGTGCTGATGGACCTGCCGCAGCTGACCGAGGACCAGCCCGCGCATCGGCCGCTGGTTGCGGCGCATGCCGTTCCCTGGCCCGGCGAGATGGCGGTGTTCCGCAGTCCGTCGACGGACGGGTTCGAGTTGCTGACCACGTTCGGCAGCCGCGCTCGGACCGGGGTGCTGGTCTCGGACTTCTACGCGGGGCCGACGTCGCGCTTCGACCTCGGGAATGCACTGGTCGTCGATTTGCTGACCGGCACGTTGGAGAGCGTCACCGACCTGACCCTGTTCGGTGGGGCGAACGCGCTCGCGATCGAGAGCGCGCCCGGCGTCTGGGAGATCGTGCAGGCGGGTGCGGCCGAGCTGCTCGCGCCCGGCCGGTATCGGCTCACCCGGCTTCTGCGCGGCCAGCGCGGCACGGAAGGCGCTATCGGCAATCCGGCGCCTGCGGGCGCGCGGGTGGTGGTGCTGGACACAGCGCTGGCATCGCTGCCGATCGCCGAGGCTGATCTCGGCATCCCATGGAACTGGCGCATCGGCCCGGCGAGCCGCCCGGTCAGCGACGAGACCTATATGGCACAGGCCTTCGCGCCCGCGGGGGTGGGACTGCGGCCGTTCTCCGTCGCCGACGGGCCAGCCGAGCATGTCCGCGGAGCCGTAGGCCGCGTCTGCCGCAAGCCGTTCGGGCGTCAGGCCGAAGCGATCCCTCGTGCGCGCGATCCTCGTGCGCGCGATCATCGTCCGCGTGGCGCGAACCTTCGCCGTGCGGATCGACCTGGTGGCCTCTACATCGAGGATCACGCCGTGGTCCGTGTCGATGAGGTAGTTGTCGGAGTATGCGAAGAACGCAGGGCCCTTTCTGGCGCCGGTCCACTGGCTGGCAGGATCGGCGAAGGAGGTGAACTTCGGCTCGACCTCGCTCGCCGCCCCGAAGGCGGCATCGTTGAGCACCTCAAGATACTCGCGCACAGCACGGGGCGCCGCTTGAGCATCGATCCGGACCGGGTCCCAGTCGGCCTTGGCTGCTGCGTACTGCTTGTCAGCGTCCGCCCGGATCAGACTGGCATCCCAGGCGAAGGTCTGACCACCAACCACGCCCTCGGCGACCGGATACCGAAGGCATGGCCAACGATCAGCATCCGGATCATCAGTTCCGGATCGACCGCAGGTCGACCCGTCGAGCTGTAGAACGGCGCGAGATGTCGGCGCATGTCGCCGAGATCGACGAACCGGTCCATGGCTCTCAACAGATGATCCGGTGGCACGTGATCCTCGATCGAGAACTCGTAGAACAGCGCGCTCTGCGCCACCTGCCTTGGTCCCATCATCGCCAGACCTCCCTCGCCTCAAGGGAAGTGAATCAGCAGCCAAGGCATCGCTTAGGCAGAGTTTTTCAACACAATCAACCCCACCAGACCTTGTATCAAACCGCATAGCTGCGGCGCATGTACCAGAGATGCCCAAGCCTCGAGCCTTCCAGGAGGAGCATCGCCAGACCGCTGGTTTCGTTGGCGACTCAGGCAGCTCCCTCGCAGAAGCCTATGAACACACACCAGCTGTAGCAATTCTGCATCAGCTGGCACAAGATATGGCAAAATCAAAAGGGAAGTCCGGTTGACTATTGGGTGACGTCCCATCATCCGAGGGGCGCTGTGTTTTTGCATGGTTGACTCGTTTTGCAGGGGGTAAAATGTATTGGGGACTGGCGACGTCGCTGACCGCACGTAGTGTTCGTGCGTCCAAATCTTCGAAAATCTTTCAGCGAACTCAGCTGCACCTAGCGACACTTCTTCTGACGTTTTTCGCAGTATTCGCGCAGGCGGCCCATGCCCAGTCGGTCGATTGGCTTCTTAACATCGACGAAAGCGCGGATCCGGTGCCTGCGGGTGCGACCATCGACTACGAGATCGAGGTCACCAACAACGGCCCCGATACGGCGCCGGCGACACAGGTTCGGTTCACCGTGCCGCCCGATACCTCGCTTGGCGGTACCATCGACGGGGCCGGGCTTGCGATCACTGGCTGCGCGCCCGTGCCGGCTACGGCTGGCGTCGAAGTCGTCTGCGACGTCCCATCGCTCGCGATCGACGAGGCGGCAAGCTTCGTGGCGCAGATACTGACGACCACTGCGGGCGTGATCGACCTGGAGGCGAGCGTGGACGACCCGGGTGGCATCGACACCAGCGGCACCAACAACTCTCTGACCGAAACGACCACCGTGCAGAGCGGTGCCGACCTGGGCATCACGCTGGCGCTGCCCGCCGGTGCCCCTCCCAACACCGCGCCTGCGGGCTCACGCGTGCCGATCACCCTGACCGTCGAAAACTTCGGACCGGACACGGCCGACAGCTATGTCGTTGAATTCCCGGCCCCCTCCGGTCTGGCGGATTTCACCGTTCCCCCGCAATGCAGCCTGTCGGGTGGGTTGTTCACCTGTAACATCACGGATGATCTAGCCGTCGGAGGCACGCTTCAGCTCGATTTCACGGCACAGATCGTCACGGAGTCCGGGTCCGATATCACCGGCACGGCCAGTGTCGGCACGACGATTCCCGGTGACGGTGTCGCGGCGAACAACACATCGACAGCGACGCTGATCGTCACGCCCGGCGTGGACCTCGCCGTCGACATTTCGCGCGACACGCCCGCCAACGTCCTGACCGGCGACGAGGTCGAATTCACGATTTCACCGAGCTACACGGGCGACAACCCCACCGACATCGTCGTCACGCACACCGTTCCTCCGAACTTCCAGATCGACAACATCTCGGCCCCCGGCTGGACCGTGAGCCAGGTCGGCAGCGATCTGACCTTCACACGCGCCTCGGGCAGCGGTCCGGGTGACGACGTCAGCCTCGGAGATATCGTGATCGAGACGACCGCCGTCTCCGCCGGGGCCGCGATCAGCGAGGTCACGATCGACACGACCGGGCCGCTCATCGATCAGCAGCCCGGAAACAACTCCGACAGCATCACGACCACGATCACCGATCCCGTGGTCGATCTGGCGGCGATCAAGACCGGCCCCAGCCCTGCGCTCGGCGTCGTGGGCAACCCGTATTCGTTCCAGATCCGCACCCGTAACGTGGGCAACGCGGAGTTCTTCGGCACGATCGAGATGACCGACAGCATCCCCGCGGGACTGAGGGTCGACAGCCTCGGCACCGGTCCCTGGACCTGCGTGCCCAGTGTGCCCCTGCCTGCGGCCGGGCCGTTCGATATCGACTGTTCACTGGTTTACACAGCCGGATCGCCGCTTGGCGCCGGCGCGCAGACGCCCGCGGTCACCGTCAATTCCACGCCGCTGTCCGATGGGTTGCTGTCCAACACGCTGACCGTCGGCTCGCCAGACGCCAACATCGCCGACACCAACGCTCCCAACGATACCACGACTTTCGGTCTTGGCGTGAGCACCGGTCCGAACTCCGCTGATATCTCGGTCGTAAAGAGCGTCGTGAACCCGACGCTGGCGGCGGGCGACGTGCAGACCTACCGTCTGGAGATCGTGAATGACGGGCCGACCTCGTCCTTCGATGTCGAACTTTCCGACAACTTCACCGCACTCATCAACAACAACACGGGCAATGACCAGGGTTACGAGGGCCAGACCCTGATCCCCGGTCCCCATGCCGGCGGGCTGACCTGTTCCACCGCGTCCAGCGGCGGACGCAGCCGGCTGCTGACCTGTGATATCGCCCAACTCGACGTCTGTACGGCCGGTGTCGATTGTCCCGTGATCGAAGTGCAGGTGCGTCACGGCACCGACCGCACGAACATCACCAACACCGCCGATGTGATTTCCACCAGCACACCCGATCCCGACCTAACCAACAACGACGACAGCACGTCCTTCACCCAGACGCGTGAGGTCGACATCACCGTCGACAAGACAGTCAGCGACACCAGTGTCCCCGCCGGCCAGAACGTCACCTATGTCGTCGCGGCGCGCGTCGTGCCCACCGGCCAGTCGCACGCGCGCGACCTGACCGTGATCGACACGCTTCCCGATGGTGTGCGCTTCATTTCCGCGTCGCCGGCGCAAGGGTCCTGCAGCACAGTGCCGACCCCTGGCGACATCATCCAGGTTGGCGTCAACGATGAGGTGATCTGTAACCTCGGGACCGTGAACAACGGCCAGCAGCGGACGGTCACCATTGTCGTCCAGCCCACGAACGCGCAGCTTGGCGACACCCTGCTCAACACCGCCGACGTCACGACCTCCACCCCCGAGGACGACGTCGAGCCCAACAGCGACACGGCGTCCACCCTCGTCGAGGTCCCCGACACGGATCTCATCGTCAACAAGGACGACACGCCCGATCCCATCGTGGTCGGCGAAAACACGGTCTACACAGTAACCGTGACGAATGCAGGACCGTCCAGTTCCGAGGATATCGTCGTCACCGACATCCTGCCGCCCGGGCTTATCAGCTTTCAGTCCTTCACCATCGATGCACCCGGTACTTGCGGCACACCGACCAACCCTGTCCCTGCACCCGGCACTTTCGGGGGTACGCTGGTTTGCGAGTACCCGTTCCTCGCCGCTGGCGACAGTTTCGAGATCCAGGTCACGGCCCTGGGCGAGGCGAAGGGCGACGTGGCGAACGTCGTCTCCATCTCCTCCTTCGAGATCGACAATGGCTACGACCGGCTGGCGGGCAACAATCAGACAGAGGAAAACACGACCGTCCGGACGCGGACCGATATCGGCCTGCCATCGAAAACACCGTCGCTCGGCACCGTTTTCGTGGAGCAGAACTTCACCTTCGACGTGACCGTCGCCGTTGGCACCGGCCCGGGCCTGGCGGAGGCGGATGACGTGGTCGTGTCGGACACGCTTCCTGCGGGCATGCTCCTGACAGGAAATCCGACGACCGCCTTCCCCGGCGGCGTGTGTACCGGCGCGGCTGGGGATACCTCCTTCACCTGTGACCTGGGCACGATCAACGCGGGCGATACGGTGACGATACAGGTCCCGGTCGAGGTCATAGCCGTCACCTCCGAACCGCAGACCTTCACCAACACCGCGACGGTCACCACGTCTTCGCTGGACGTGACGCCGGACGACAATTCCGCGTCTGGAAGTGTCGATGTCTTGTCATCCTCCCTTGCCGGTACCGTCTTCCGTGACTTCGCCGATGACGCGATCCAGAACGGCACCGACACTGGGGTAGCAGGCGTCACCATGACGCTGACCGGCACAAGCGATGACGGGCGTCCGGTGTCGCAATCCGTCGTGACGGACGCCAATGGCGACTACCTCTTCTCCAACCTTCCCGCCGGCACCTATACCGTCACCCGCGGCGCACCCGGGGAGCCGTTGTTGGCCGACGGCACCAACACGCCGGGCAGCGAAGGCGGCGCGGTTTCAGGCGCGGATGCGCTGACGTCGATCACGCTTGGCGACGACGTGGATGCGACGAATTATGACTTCGCGCTGATCCCGCAGGCGACGGTGGGTCTGGCCAAGACGCTCTCGGCTCAATCCGTGAACGCGGACGGGTCATTCAACGCCACGTTCAGCCTCGTGGTGGAGAACCTGAGCCTGGAGCGCCTCATCAACCTCAGCGTCACCGATACTCTTGCCGGGGGAAGCCCTCTGTTCGGAACGCTGGCCACGCCGGGTGATCCCGCCAATGACCCGCTTGCCGACGGCAGCTATGCGATCCTTGCAGCACCGGGCGGGACCTGTGGCGGGTTCGAGGCCGGGTTCAACGGCGCGGCCTCCAATGTGCTCGCCTCGGGCTTCGCGCTAGACGTGGGCAGCACCTGTACCGTCACCTTCCAGATCCGGGTACAGCCGACCGATCCGCTGCCGCCCACGCTCGCTTCGGGCGGGGAATACGAGAACTCCGCCGATGTCACCGGTACGGGCGAGGCCTCGGGCCAGCCGGTCAGCGACACGTCCGATGACGGCACCACGCCCGACACCGACGGCGACCGCGTGGCCGATGAGCCCGGAGAGAATGACCCGACGCCAGTGCCCGTGTCGCTCACCCCCTCCATCGCGCTGGTGAAGACAGCCGACACGTCCGCGTTGTCCACTCCGCCGGTGGCAGGCGAGATCATCACCTACAGCTTCGCCGTCACGAACACCGGCAACGTCACGCTGACGAACGTGACGCTGACCGACCCGCTGCCGGGGATCAACGTGACCGGCGGGCCGATCCCGAGCCTCTCGCCGGGTGCCAGCGACGCGACGACCTTCACCGCGACCTACGCGATCACCCAAGCGGATATCGACGTGGGCCAGGTGGTGAACCAGGCCACGACCACGGGTACGCCGCCCGCAGGGCCGGACGTTGGCGACGATTCCGGCACCACGACCGGTGACGATGTACCCACGACGACGCCCCTGACCTCCGGGCCCGGGATCACGCTGGTCAAGACCGCCGACACCAGCGCGCTGCAATCCCCGCCACAAGTGGGCGACACGATCACCTATCGCTTCGCCATCACCAACACAGGCAACGTCACGCTGTCGAACGTCACAATTGCCGATGCGCTGCCCGGCGTGGTCCTTACCGGCAACCCAATCGTGGCGCTTGCGCCGGGACAGACGGACACGACGACGATCACCGGGACATATGTCCTCGTGCCGGATGACCTGACCGCCGGAGAGGTCGTCAACACCGCGACCGTCACGGGCAACCCGCCCACGGGGCCGCCGTTGACTGATGACGACACAACCACCACGCCCCTGCCGCAAGTGCCCGGGATCGACCTGGTCAAGGCGATCACTGACAGCTCCGACCTCGATGACGGGGCGCAGGTGGGCGATACGATCACCTATGACTTCACTGTCACGAATACCGGCAACGTGCCGCTGCGCGATGTGACGATCGTCGACGCCCTGCCCGGCGTCATCCTGAGCGGCGGCCCCATAGCGCTGATGAACCCCGCTGCAGTCGGCGATAGCACGGATGTGGACAGCACCACCTATACCGCGAGCTACACTCTGACCGCTGCGGATGTCGCGAATTCCGGGATCATCACGAACGTTGCCACGGCCACGGGCACCTACGGCCCGGCGGGTGCTCCGCTGACGGTCGACGATGACAGTTCCGTCACGGCGCAGCCGCCCGATCCGAGCGACGGACTGACGCTCATCAAGACCGTCTCGCCCGAGGTGATCCGACGCGGCGTGCCGGTCTCCTACGTCATCCGGCTGATCAACGACAATCCGTTCGCGGCGGGGCCGCTCGACCTGATCGACACGCTGCCCCTGGGCCTGGTCTACGTGGACGGCTCCGCGCAGGTGGACGGCGTGGACTGGCCCGTAACTGTCGACGGACAGGTCGTGACCTTCCCCGACGTGGTGGCGGCCGCCAATACGGAGGTTGTGGCGACCCTGAACGCGCGGCTTCTGACAGGGGCGAACCCGGGTCTTTACACAAACACCGTGCTTGCGCTCGATCCGCCGTTCGGTGTGGTGGCCGGACCCGCAACAGCGACTGTGCGTCTCTTGCCCGAGGCGGTCTTCGACTGCGCCGACATCGTGGGGCGCGTGTTCAATGACGTCGATGGCGACGGCTACCAGGACCCCTACGACCCCGATGCACGGCCCGATGAGGATGACAAACAACCCGTCACGGCGCCCCGGAACGAAACCGGGATCGCCGGGGTGCGTCTGGTGGCGCTGGACGGGATGATCATCACCACGGATGCTAACGGTCTTTTCAGCGTGCCTTGTGCGTCGCTGCCACGGGACAGCGGGTCGAACTTCCTGCTGAGCCTCGATGAACGCACGCTGCCCACGGGCTTTTCCATGACCACGCCCAACCCTCTGGTGATGCGCCTGACACCGGGCATGCTGTCGGAGATGAACTTCGGCGCTCGGCTGGCGCGGACGATGCGGATCGATCTGAACGCAGCCGCATTCTCCCACGGGCCCGGGATCAATCCGACGCTGACGCAGGGTATCTCCGCCATGGTTGAGAGGCTTGCCGGGGATCCGATGGGCGTGGACCTCGTCTACCACGTGCCCGCAAACGCCGATCTCGAAACCGTGGCCGAGGCGCGCGCGGCCATGGACGCGGTCGCAACGGAAATTCACCGACAATGGGAGGAGGCGCGCGACGGACCGTCCATCAACCTGGGGCTCGGGCTCAGCCGCCTGTCGATCCGTCAAACCATCGCGCGGGGAGAGTAACCAGTGACCAAGCGTAACCTGACCCGCACAACCGCGCTGGCCTCCGGCCTGATTCTGTCCACGGGTGCCTTTGCCCAAACCGCAGACCTTGGCGCACAAGGCTTCTCCATTTCCTTGGGAGACGAGGTGATCGCCGGTGCCCCCCCGCCCTACCGGGAGGGTATGGCGCCCGCCGACGCCGCGCTGCGACGGGTCGACATGAGCGTGCAGTTCGACACCCTCCGGCAGGAACGGCGGCTCAATGTCCTGACCGAGGACATGCGCGAAAGCTACGCGCCTGGGGCGGAGGTGCGTTTCCGCGCCTCGACGAACTACCCCGCCTTCGTTGATCGCGCCGAGGTGCGCATCCTCGACCGCTCCCGCCCCGGGGGCCGCGTGGTGGACGTCTTACCGGTAGCGCCCAACGGGGCACGCGGCTGGACGATGCCCGCGGATGGCCCGGCAAACCTTGCCTATGTGCTCCGCGTCTACGACGCGCAGGGACGGTTCGATGAAACCCATCCCGTGATCCTGCGCCGCAGCGCTGACCCCTCGGACGCGCCGGCGCTCAATGCTGCCTATCGCCAGACCGGCGAGGGTGAGGACCGCACCGCAAGGCGCAACATTCCCGTGCGTGGCGGTACCGTGATCGTTTCCGGCCAGAACGCCGTGCCGGGCGATACGATCAACGTTGCGGGCGATGAGGTGATGGTGGACGGCTCCGGCCGTTTCGTCGTCAGCCGCATCCTGCCCGTGGGCGACAATATTGTGGAGGTGGAGGCCTATGGCCGCCGCATCCTGCGCGATGTGCATGTGCCCGCCTCCGACTGGTTCCGTACAGGCATGATCGACATCGCGGCGGGCTATGCGGACGGGGAGCTTTACGGCGACCGGGAGCATTACCTAGATGGCCGCGCGGCCTTCTACGTCTCGGGCATCACGGCTTCGGGCTGGAGGGTGACTGCCTCGGCGGATACCGAGTATGGCCCGCTGGAAGACATGTTCAGCCGTCTCGACGACCGCGATCCGTTGCGCGTCCTGGACCGTCTGCGGGAGGATGGCAGCGACCTCTACCCGACCTATGGCGACGACAGCACCTGGTATGACGACACGCCGACCTCGGGGAACCTCTACCTGCGCGTTCAGAACGAGACGACGCGCCTGACCTGGGGCGATTTCACGTCTGCCGTGGAGGGGCCGGGGCTCATGCGCTCCTCACGCGATCTCTACGGGGTCGACCTGCGCCATCGCAGCGCGGGGACGACCGAGGACGGCGAAGCGCGTCTGACTGCCAGCGTCCATGCGGCGCAACCCGACAGCCTGCCGCAGCGCGATATCCTGCGGGGCACGGGCGGATCGCTCTATTTCCTGTCACGGCGGGAACTCGTGGGCGGGTCCACCCGCGTGACCATCGAGGAAACCGACCCTGACACCGGGTTCGTCGTGGCCACGCGAACACTGGCCGAGGGGGCCGACTACCAGGTCGATCACCTGCAGGGTGTCCTGATCCTCGCCGACCCTCTGGCCAGCGGCACCTCGGACGGAACGGTGATTTCGGGGCCGTCGGCAGAGCGGGTCCTGAACCTCGTGGTTCAGTACGAATACCTGCCGGTGGGTGATATCGACGAGGCTTCCATCGGCGGGCGGGTCGAAGGATGGGTCACCGATGACCTGCGCCTGGGTATCACGGGCTTGTCCGATGAAACGGGCGCGGGCCGGCAAACCAACATCGGCGGCGATATCCGGCTGGAGTTCGGCGAGGCGTCTTTCGTCACGGCGGAAATCGCGCAGTCGGATGGCCCCGGGTTCGGTCGTTCCACATCCACCGATGGGGGCCTGAGCATTGTGAACTCCGGACCCGGCGCGTCCGGCACGGCAATGGCCTACGAGGCGCGCCTCGGGCTCGAATTCGGTGATCTTGGCTTTGCCATGGATGGGCGGCTGGAGGCCTATGCCCAGGTCCGCGAAGCCGGGTTCGAGACGATCAGCGAGGACACCCCGAACGATCAGCAGCTCTATGGTGTTTCGCTCGACATCGCTGTGACCGAGGTGCTTCGTTTCGGCGCGGATATCGAGCATTTTGACGAGGATGGCGGAGAGGAATTCACCGAGGGCGAAGTCCGTCTCGACTATGCCATCGATGAGGTGTGGTCGGTCACCGGCGCGTTGGCGATGCTCGACCGGGACGACCCGGCGGATGCGGAGCGCACCGGCACGCGGACCGATGCGGCGCTGCGCCTGACCTATACCGTGAACGAGGACCTGACGGTTTATGGCTTCTTGCAGGGCACACTCGACGTCTCGGGCGGACTCGACCGCAACGACCGGGCGGGACTGGGCGTGGACGCGGCCATCGGCGACCGGCTGCGCGTGACGGCCGAGGCCTCGGGCGGCTCGGGCGGGCTGGCGGCGGAGGCGCGCGCGACATGGCGGCCGTCTGAGAGCAACGAGCTCTACCTCGGCTATTCGCTCGATCCGACGCGTTCTTCGGCGAGCGACCCGTTCGCCGACCGTGGACGGGTGGTTGCGGGTGCGTCCTACCGCTACTCCGACACGCTGACGACCTTTGCAGAGTCGGTCTATGACCTGCCGGGCGATCAGCGTTCGCTCACCCAGGCCTACGGTGTGACGTGGACGCCATCCCCGGTCTGGAGTTTCTCCGCCGGTTTGGAGACCGGTGAAATCCAGGATGCGGCTTCGGGCGATTTCGACCGGTTCGGCGTCTCGCTTGGTGCGATCTGGGCACCGGATCAGGACCGCACCGGACGCCTGCGGCTCGAATACCGGACCGAGGATGGCGACGGTGTCACGCGCGACAGGGACACCTGGGCCGTGACGGCGGGCTACAGTACCCGCATTGCGCGCGACTGGCGTCTCCTGGCCGATCTGGACGCGATCTGGTCCGACAGCGGCGAGGACCCGCTGGAAAATGCCGAATACCTGCACGCGTCTCTCGGTTATGCGTACCGCCCGATCACGAACGAGCGTCTGAACGTGCTCTTCCGTGCGAGTGTCATCCACGACCTGCCCGCGCGTGATCAGCGCGGGGCGGATGGTACCACCGACGGGCCGCAGCAGCGCTCGGCCATCCTGTCGCTGGCGGGCACCCATGACCTGATGCCGGAGCTGACGACCTCGGCCAAGCTGGGCTACCGGATGTCTGAGATTGCCGACCGGGGCAGCACCGTCTTCCTGTCGGACACCGCGACGCTGACGGCGCTGCGCTTCGACTGGCACGTCACGCCATCCTGGGACCTGATGGCGGAGGGACGTTTCCTCTACACCGAGGAGAGCGGTACGCGAGACACGGGCGCGGTGCTGGGCATCTACCGGCACGTTAACGACCACGTCAGCATCGGGCTCGGCTATGAATGGGGCAACGTTTCGGACGACCTCGCCAATATCGACTATAGCGGCCAGGGCGTGTTCCTGAACCTCGTCGGGAGGTTTTAGATCCGCTGTCATCCGAAACTGGCGGCGGCACCAAAACCGCTTAGTCGATAATCGAGTTCCAAGAGTTCGACTAGCTTCCAATCGCGTGTGGTCGTGATGAGCTGCTGCCGGTTTCGTGGACACCGGGTTAGGTTTGCATAGCGCGCTCCTCGAACGCCATGGGGCTGAGATAGCCCAGCTTGAAATGCCGACGCCGCGGGTTGTAGGAGATATGCGCAGAAGTTGGTGACGCATGATCAGGCGGCAGCTTGAAGTTGGCGGACACCGTCGCGGAACTCAACCCCGCTGATGACCTCCGGCAGGCGGTTTCGACCGTCGAGTTTGCGCCACTTC
>Ga0208979_100534_pt1 | contig 19908 bp, 24 predicted proteins | sample HotLakConsUCCSLE_FD_184738 | JGI IMG/M metagenome (GOLD analysis project Ga0208979, IMG submission 184738) | Hypersaline microbial mat communities from Hot Lake, Washington, USA - Hot Lake Consortium UCC-SLE (SPAdes) | ecosystem: Environmental > Aquatic > Non-marine Saline and Alkaline >... | reverse complement strand
GCCCGGTGAGCGAGGCATACATCTCGTTCAGCTGATCGAGCTGGCCTTGCAGCGTCTCGAGCTGTGCCAGCGCATTGTCCAGAAGATCGGTCTGGATCCCGAAATCCTGCAGCATCTGCTGAAGCTGCCGGATTTCCTGGGCGATGTTCTGGGTGTCGACCGTGGGCACGCCTTGCGCGGTGACAGGGCCCGCGAGCACTGTGGCCAGCGCGAGGGTCGCGGCGGTGGTAGTGAGGGAACGGTACAAGCGCCGGATCATCGCAATGTCTCCTGGGTGAAATCCATATATTGCCGCTCGGCTGCCTGTGCGGCTGCCATGGCGAGTTGCTCCTCACTGAGCGGTTGGGTATGGGCGGCCTTGATCCGGGTCCGGATCGCGACCAACCGCGCAAGCTCGGCGCGCGCATAGGTGTTGAGCGCGATGGCCTCGTGCAGGTCTTCGGTTTCGCCGATGCGGGTGATGATGTCCTGCACGCGCAAAGCGGCCGCACGGACCGAGACCAGCGAATAATCCCCATAGACCCCCGCCCCATGGGCCGAGAGGCTGAAGCTCGCATTCGCCAGAAGGACAGGGTCAATGGTGCCGAGCGCATCGATGCCGCCCACGGCGGCGAGATAGCTGTTGTACTGCTGCGGGATCACCACGACGTAGTGCTGCGTCTCCGCGAAGGGCGGGACACCGCCGTGCTCTCGCACGTTGCCGGGGCCCGCGTTGTAGGCCGCAAGCGCGTGGATGATGTTGCCATCGAACATGTTCAGCATCTGCGCGAGGTACCGCGCGCCGCCCGTGACCTGCAGCCAGGGGTCGTCATAATAGGCCGGGTAGATCCCGAGATCTCCCGCCGTGCCGGGCATGATCTGGGTGAGCCCGAAGGCCCCCACGGGAGAGCGCGCCCCGATCAGAAAGCGGCTCTCTTGCCAGATCAGCGCCTGCAGCAGGCAGCGCCACTGGACGAGCGACAGGCCAGCACGGCTCACGCCGGGCAGGCTATGGGTGTGTCGCGCGGCGCGAATGATCAGTTCCTCGATCCCTTCCCGGGCATCGCCGAACATCCGGGCTGCAGCCGGATTGTTGTCCTCGGGCGCGTAGAGGCTGGCGGCTGCGCTTTCGACGTCACCAACCACCCCCTGCCCCGCCTCGAGCCCGGCCACGGTGCCAGCCACATCTCCCGAGCCGAGGGACATGGCATCCATGAGCCCTTCGAGCGAGGCGAGTTGCTGGCGTTCGATCTCGGCCAGTTCCTCCTCCCGGCTGAGCCGGTCCTGCTGCAGCGCCAGATCGCGGTCGGTCTGCTCGAGGATCGCCTGTCGTTCGGCAAACAGGCGCAGATCGAAGGTCGGCACGCCTTGCGCTGCGGCAGTCCCCACATAGGGAACCACCAGCGCAAGGCTGACCATCGAAAGGGGAAGCCAGGTCCGCATCGGCTTAGCCGCCCGCCCCCAGCATCACGAAATCGCAAGCCGTGTCGCGGCGCGTGACGGCGGCCCCCATCGTCGAGATCGTGGTCGTGGCGGTTGCGCCTTGTGCGGGCGCATCGCGGAAGTTGAAGCAGTTGGCTTGCGCGGGGTTATGCTGCGCGCAGGCCGTCAGGGTCAGGCCGAGGCCAAGCAGCACGGCGCTGCGGATGATGGTACGGGTCATGTCACTCTCCAGAAATCGGGGCGGTCTCGGTAGTCGGAGCCGACGAGGGCCTCGCCCTTCTCCATGCCGCCAAGGATGGTCACGAGCGGGCCGAGGGCGCTGAGATCGGCATCGATCACCACCGCGCCGCGGTCATCGCGCACGAGCGCGAGGCGCGAGGCGGAGCCGACGCCCAGAAGCACGTCGAGCTCTTTCTCGGTCAGGCCGAGCATCGCGTAATCGGCAGCCGAGGCGCGGATGTTGGGCAGGAGCACCTGGGTTGGAACTGCTTCCACGATGGTCTTGCCGGTGCGTGTGCGCTCAAGCTGACTGGCATACTGGGTCATCATCACGACGACGGCGTTCTGCTTGCGCGCTGTCACCAGCCAGTTCGACAGCCGCTCCGCGAAATACGCGTTGTCGAGCGCCTTCCAAGCCTCGTCGATGACGATGATCGTGGGCTTGCGGTCTTCGATCACGCGCTCGACCCGGCGGAAGAGGTAGGAGAGGACCGCCATGCGTTCCAGCTCGCTCTCGGAATCGAGGATGCCTGTCAGATCGAAGCCTGCGACGTCCCCGTCGATGCTGAAACTGTCCTCGGCATTGGCCCCGAAGATCCAGCCATAGCGGCCATCAGCCGTCCATTCCTGCATCCGCTCGAAGAGATCGCCCTCGTCATCGGTCGAGACCAGCAGCGATGCGAAATCCGACCAGTTGCGCAGCCCTGCGTTCCCGGCGCTGGCGTTCTGGCGCACGACCTCCTGCAGGCGGTTGGTCTGTACCGGGGTCAATGGTCGATCGCGCCGCTCAAGGAGGCTCGCGAGCCAGTCGGCAAGCCAAGCCTGACCACGGGCATCGATCTCGGTCTGCAGGGGATTGAGCCCCGTGGGTCGCCCTGCCCGCACCGTCGAATAGCTGCCGCCAAGCGCGCGGACAGCCATTTCCATCCCGGCGCGATAGTCGAAGACGAAGACCCGCGCACCTGCGCGGCGGGCCATGGTCATCAGGAAAGCCGCCAGCACGGATTTCCCCGAGCCGGGACGGCCGAGGATCAGGGTATGCCCGCCCGTAGGTTCGCGATCCGGCGCGCCCTGTTCGTGGAAGTTGAAGCGGAACCCGCTGCGCTCGGGTGTCGGGAACAGCGTGATCGGCACGCCCCAAGGGACTTCCCTCCCAGCCTTGCCGAGCGGCGTGCGGTGGAAAGTCGCGAGATCGGCGAAGTTGTGGTTCGTGATGGCGGCCTTGCGGCTGCGTGCCCCGGTGTTCCCGGGATGCTGCGCCATGAAATGCGCCCGCGCGCCAAAAGCCTCCGAGATCAGGTTGATGCCGGAGGTCGCGGAAATGTTGCGGATTTCGGCTGCGATATCGTCGAGGGCGGCCTGGCTGCGCGCATAGACCGCCACTGTCATGTGGTGCTCGCCGAAGATCAGGCGTTTCGATTCCAGATCGTCCTGCGCGAGTTCCAGTTCCTGCGCGAGGCTGACGGCCCCGTCATTGGCGGCTTGCATCAGGCGTAGCTGCCGCTTGATCCGGCCCGCCATTATGTTTGGGTTTACGGCCACGAAGGAGTGCGTGACCACCATGTCGACGGGCAGGTTCAGCTCGTCGAGCATCAGGCTGTCCGTCTTGGCGGGATAGTTCTTCACCGCGAAGATCGCGCCGAGCTTGTCGCCGACGGCACCGTCGGAAAGGGCGATGGTCGTGCCGCGGAAGGTGACGCGGGTGTTGGCGACATCCTCGGCGATCACCCCCAAGCGTGACCGGGGGAAAAGCGGGTGCTCCTCGCCTGTGTTGAGCGAGCCGAGGAAGCCCAGAAGCTCGCCGGTGCTGGCCGCGAGCAAGCGGGGCTTCAGCTCATCAAAGGACGACATTAGGAACCCCACGACCTCGTCGAGCTTGCGCAAACGCCGGGTCATGTCGGCAGCGTGCCGATTGCGAGACGCGCCGAGACCGAAGGGCAGACGGCTGCTCGCCTCGGGGCGCTTCAGGACCGTCAGGGTCAGCGTCATATCGCGCAGGCCAGATTGACCAAGATGCGCGCGCCAGCGCTGGTCGACGGCCGCCGCGAACCCTTCGCCCGGGATGAGCGGCAGGGTCACATCGACCGCTTTCGAGACCTTGTGCAGGTAGAAGGAGAACTCGGTCCCCACCTGCGCGACGATGCCTGCCAGGAGCCCGCCGATCCGGTCGAGATGGGCATCCTCGCTCGTGGTGCTGTTCACCCCTTCGAGCCGGATGCATTGCATCAGCTCGTTGCCACGGGTCCGGATCGTCCGGTCGGTGACAAGGCTCACATAGGGCAGCATCGACGAGAGCCGCTTTTCGCCCTTGACCCATGCGGGCAGCGCGGTCAGCGGATCGAGGGCGTCCGTCGCCTCATCCGCAAAACCATCACGGGGCATAGCTGTCGCCTCCGTGGAGCTTGCGGTTCGCCGTGGGCGGGGTCTCCTGCAAGGTGATCACCAAGACATCGAGGAAGTTCGGATCCCAGTCCGCAGCTTTCCAGAGCGCCGGCCAGGCCAGCCCCGCGAATACGACCACCACCCAGCTCTGCACCCAGAGGAACAGAAGCGTCGAGCCGAAGAGCCAGACCATGGCATACATGATCGGCAAGCCCATCAGCTTGGGCGGCCTGAGAAGGCCGATGAACACGCGGGACTGGTCAGACATGGGTGCTTCTCAGGTCGTCCAGATGGCAGCGACGATGGTGGGCGCAGCGGCGATGCCCGCGATCGCGACCACGACCCAGAGCGCCTGACGGAAGTCGAGGATCCCGAAGAGCCAGGAGAGGAACACGCCGATCAGCGCGAGCGTGCCGATCACGATGCCCAAGGGGCCAGTGATCGCATCGACGATGCCTTGCAGCAGGGTCTGCACGGGCGAGAGGTCGATGCTTTGCGCAAGCGCCGGTCCTGCCAGCACGATGAGGGCGGTTGCGCCGAGCGCGACAAGGGCCCGCGTGCGGAGCACGCTTTGAAGATTCTTGGACGTCACGAAAGGTCTCCTCTCAGCCGCTGGAACACGGCTGTCACACGGGCCACATGGCCTTGGGTTTCTCGAAAGGGGGGAATGCCGCCATGGCGGGTGACCGCATGGGGACCGGCATTGTAGGCAGCGAGCGCCAGCGCGGGATCGCCGAACTGCTCAAGCATCATCAACAGGTATCGCGCCGAGCCGTCGAGGTTCTGGGCGACGTCATGGGGATCGACGCCGAGATCGCGCGCGGTGTCGGGCATCAGCTGGCCGAGCCCGATGGCTCCAACCGGGCTCAGCGCACGCGGGTTATAGGCGCTCTCGACCTCGATATTGGCGCGGTAGAACAGCGCCCAATCGGTGACCGACAGGCCCGCCTGACGCAGAGCGTCATGGCTGCCGTAGCGCAGCGCGGTGGTCTCGATGGCGTGGAGGATTTCGGGTGAGGCGCGGACGGCGCGCGGGGCGACCGCTGCGGCAGCCGTCACATCGCTCAGGGGAGCATCATCCCCGCGAGACTGCGGCGCTGCAAAAAGAAAGAGGCGATCTGGAAGGGGCCCGTTCTGGGCGTCGTCGTCACCGGTGAACGAGCGCAGGCTGCTCGTGCTATCGGCGGTGTCGATCAGTCGGCCATCAGGGCTGACCTGGAAGATGAAACCGTCGGCCCCATTCTGTGCATACGCGGCCGGGGGTGCTGAACAAACACCTGTACCGAGTAGCACGACGAGCGCAAACGCGCGGTCAGTTGTCCTTGACCAGAACCGGACCAGTCCGGGTCTCAGGTGTGCGCCCGGGTGCTGCATGGCGTTCGCGGGCGCCTTCGACGAGCGGGATGCTGGCGGTCGTACAGCCCATGTCGGCGAGGAAGCTGACAAGGCCGACGATGGTCTTGAAATCGCGCAGCTTGAGGACGCTGCGGCTGGTGACAAGCATCTTGTCGTCTCCCCCATCCGGGGCGACGGCTCGGATGACCCAGGTGCCGTACCAGCTGTTGTGGCGCTTCTCGGCGCCTTCCTTGCAGACCACCTCGATGAGGTAGCCTTCGGCAAGGAGACCGCGCAGCCCGTCTTCTGTAACCACATTCGGTGCTTCTTCTATCATGGCCTTCCCTTGGGTCCTTCTTCTGCTTGAGGTGCAGTCTCGGGCCCACGGGGTCGCAACACCGCGGGCGATACAAGACAACACGAACGATAGCAAGACAATTAAAACGACTTGACGCAGATTGCCTTGCTCCGATAACGGTGATAGCTGACAAAGTCGTGATCTTAAAGGCGGCAAAGGAGTTTTGCCCTGCACATGTCCTGTGCATGCAACATCCCCTCGCGCTGCTGATCACCGTCCTTGTGGTGAGTGGTCCGGTCCATGCCTGCATCCCGCCCGAACGGCCGTTCCTGCCCGCGTCCCGAGAAGACATGCGCACCTACGCGGACCTGATCCGGGGGGATTTCGAAGCCTATATCGCCGATGTGCAGGAGTATTTCCGTTGCATCGACGAGGAACGCGCGCGGGCTTTTGTGGAAGCGAGGGAAGTGAGCGAGGAATACGGGCGGTTCTTGGACGTCTTGGACTAGTGGCCCTCCAATCCATCGATCACTTCAAACGGCTCTGTTGCGCAAATCGCCTGATGGCAGAGGTTCCCCTTTCCCCTGACAGACTCATCCCACGGCTTCCGTGACGGGTATGCCGAGCGCGGTAAAGCCGTTCAGCACGGCGACGCGGACTTGGAACTCTGCGACCTGACGGTCGAAATCTCTGGCGGACACGATGCCCGACTCTCGATCTTCCGCATCCTCGTGAAGGCTGGTGAAGACGGTTGTCGTGTCGGTGAAATCGGCGCGATGCTCGGGCTAGCTCCATCGACTTTGGCTCATCATCTTTCGGCCTTGGTCGATGCGGGGCTCATTGTGCAAGTGAAGCAGGGACGGGAGGTGCTTATGGTGTTCGATCCCGTGCAGGCGGGCGAAAGTGCCCTCTTCGCAGGCAGCGCTCTTCTGCGCACAGCACCTTTCCTCATCCTCTCCATCGGAGTGGCCGCGTGGGCCGTGGCGACAGGAGCTGACAACCTGATTGCAAAGGCCTTCACAGGCGCTCCGTTGGTCATGATTGCGCTTGGCGCCTTGGCGGGTGGGCTATCTCCTTTCTGCTCATGCGGGGTGATTCCGCTGATTGCCGCTATGCTCGCAATGGGCGTGCCGCTATCTGCGGTGATGGCCTTCTGGCTCGCATCCCCGCTGATGGATCCTTCAATGTTCGTGCTGACAGCCGGCGTCCTCAACCTCGAATTCGCGATCGCAAAAACGTTCGTAGCGATTGGTCTTGGTGTCTTTGGTGGCTTTGTTGTTCATCTGCTTTCGCGCGGCGGAGCGCTGGACGACCCGTTGCGCGCAGGTATCGGCAATGGTGGCTGCGGTGGCGCCCGGATACGCGCCCCCAAGCCCGTACACTGGCGTTTCTGGAACGATGCAGAGCGCCGGGCAAAGTTCGGGCGAGAGGCAACGAAGACGACGCTTTTCCTAGCCAAGTGGCTGACACTCGCGTTCATCCTCGAAAGCTTGATGCTCGCGTGGATTCCCGCAGAGACTGTTACGTCCGTCCTCGGCGGCGAGGGGCTGGGGCCGATCGTCATGGCAACGCTTGTTGGAGTGCCGGCCTACCTGAACGGCTACGCCGCATTGCCACTTGTGGGCGGCCTCATGGATCAGGGCATGGCGCCAGGTGCCGGAATGGCGTTTCTGGTCGCGGGGGGCGTGACTTCGATCCCGGCGGCGATGGCGGTTTGGGCTATCGCCCGGCCCCGGGTCTTCGTCCTCTATATCGGCCTGTCGCTCAGCGGCGCGTTTTTAGCCGGGCTGCTGTTTCAAGTCTGGAGCATGACATAAGTATCTGATTCTCGAGATGAGAAGCCGGGGCGTTGATGCGCCCCGGCTCCTCGTGTCTATCAATTCCTGCGGCTAGTGCACCACCCTATAGACTTCGCCCAGGATTGGTAACGCTCATTTCCGCCTTACCCGATCTTCGGGCTTCTCGGCGGAGCGCATCCCTTAGTGACGCGTAGCTTTTGGTCGCAGCGAAGTAGCCTGTAGTCACGATCCAATACTTTGACTTGATTGACACCTTCGGCCCAGCCACGACGAGCAACCCGGCCGCGAGGTCGCCTTCCGCGAGAAGGGTCCGGCCGAGAGCGATTCCCAATCCAGCGATCGCGGCTTGGATTGCCAGGTCCGAGCGGTCGTAGGTGGCGCCCCTGCTCTCACCTGGCCATGCGACGCCACTACCCTTCGCGTACGCCTCCCACGAGACTCCGGTTCCATCAAGCGCGCCGCGCCGATCATGGAGCAGGAGTGACGACCCCTGCGCGACGAGGGGCTCAAGACCACCTGAGATATCAAGTCTTGGGCTTGCTACAGGTATAAGGTCGCAACGGCAAAGAAGGTCCGTGTGAAGACCAGGATAAGGCCCGGGCCCAAAGCGCAACGCGACCTGTGCATCCTGCCCGCTGAGGTTTGCGAGGTCTTCCCCGATCCTGAGCAGAATGTCGCCTGCTTCTTCTCTGACTCGTTGCAGAGACGGGATGGCCCACTTCATGGCGAGCGAGGATGCCACCGACATGCGGATCGCAGCAGGGTTTTGTATCTCTCTCATCCGATCGCAGACAGCTGACCATTCATCGATACTATGTTCCGCAGCGGTGCAGACGATCTCACCAAGAAGCGTCTTCGTAAGGGTCCTTGTTGTGCGTATGAAAAGTGGCCCGCCAAGTCGCATCTCGAGCGACTTCACGCGCTGGCTGACCGCCGATTGGACAATCCCAAGGTGTTCGGCCGCAGCCGAGAAACTCCCACCCCTCGAAATTGCTGCGAGTAGTGCGGCATGAGCCGCAAGATGTCTGGGGAGATGCTCTGAATTCATCAGAAAAACTAATGCAATAATCAGATGAAAAACAAGTCAAAATGTTGGATTGATCACGCCATAGCATCAGAAAGGAAGATGAAATGGCAACGCAGGTCACGGTACGGATCGTCAACGGGTTTGTCACGCCTGGGCGTGCTGGGACACCCGCACACGGTGGCAACCCCGCAGGCGTGGTCCTTGACGCTGACGACCTCTCGGAAGCAGACATGCAAAGTGTGGCCGCGGCGGTTGGACACTCGGAGACTGCCTTCGTGTCCGCATCGGAGACCGCGGACTTCAGATTCGATTTTTTCACGCCGACGCGGCGGATCGCGCATTGTGGCCACGCCACAATTGCTGCCTTCGGATTTCTCGCGGAGACTGGCCGGCTCAGTGAAGGCGACTACTCAAAGGAGACTGTTGATGGTCCCCGTAAGGTCATAATCGAGGGGGCTGCTGCGTACATGGAGCAGCTGGCACCACGTTACGAGACAAGCTCTGACTGGGCGGATTCTAATGTGTCCGACGAGCGTATCTTGCGATCACTGGGTCTCGACGAGAGCCATATGATGGAGGGACTTCGCCCGACTCTGGTCAATACCGGCAATAGCTTTATGGTCATCGGCGTCGAGAGTAGCTCTGTACTGTCGCGGCTTGCGCCGAACTTCGCTGCTATCGAAGAGATCAGCGAAGCACTCGATCTGATCGGGTACTATGTCTTCGCAACCGATAGCGAAGCCGCTGACGTCACCACCCGCATGTTCGCACCCCGATATGGCATTTTCGAAGAGGCAGCGACCGGCATGGCAGCCGGGCCGCTTGCCTGTCTCCTCCACGATGGACTTGGGGTCAGCAAGACGTCCATGAAGATCGTGCAGGGTGCCTTCATGGATCCGATTTCGCAAAGCGAGATCAACGTCCGCCTTCGCATTGAGAAGAATCAGATCGGTGGATTGATGGCTGGTGGATTGGCTCAAGTTATTCGGGACATACGGGTCACGCTCGACACACAATAGTGTGAGCGCCGCAAGGCCGTCTGGTTGTCAATCAACTCGGAATGGGATGCTGATCAGGGCAAAAAAGTGGAGCTGAATCAAAGTTGATGCACTTGCCGGTTCATGGTGCCCTACGAGACGGGCCTTCAAGAGATCGATATTGGCGCGGCTATACATCTGCCTTTTGAGGAGTGTACCTGCCCATCAGTCGGGTAATTGGACCATTCCTCCATCATCCGACACAACACCTTGGCGCTCCTCATATCTGGACGGCACCATTCATTCTTATCGACACGCGGCAGATCGTCTTCATCCAAGCGCTGTGTCAACCGGCACCCAAAACTGACCCCGGATCGGCATGCAATTTTGACCCCCCGATTGGTCGAGATCAGGGCCTGAGCCGACGGAACTTCCAAGTGGTGGAGGCGGGTCAGGCCCTGATCTCAGACGCGACGTGAGGGTCAGGCGCGGTTCTTGAAGCGCCAGCTTTCGTTCCCGGTCTCGACGATCTCGCAGTGGTGGGTGATGGGAGTGGGCTACGCCGTCGTAATGCCCTTGGTCTTTTCGCGTGCAGCACGGGATCCGAAGGTCGCCCCAGGACCCGCTCTGGCGAGCGTTGCAACCTTGGGATACGGGGGAATGCTACTGGGGCCACCCATTATCGGGTTTGTGGCACAGATTACTGGAATGCGTATGTCATGGATCGTTCTTGCAGTGCTCGCAGTGCTTGCGATCATGCTTGCCCCGCGACTACGTGCTCCATATCACAGGTAATTTATCGACGCGGACCCTTGAGATATGAAGAGATACTCCGAAGAGGAAAAAGAACTCCATCTCTCCGACGCAGAGGCGATCGTGGATGTGCTTTCCTTGGTGGAGAACCTGAAGACCGAAATGCGCCACAGTTGGCTGTCGAACGGACGTCAGGAAAGCGTAGCGGAACACACGTGGATGATGTCGGTCGCAGCGGTTCTGATAGCTCCACATCTTCAGTACCCCGTCGATCTTGGACATACCTTGAAACTGATCGCGATCCACGACATCGCGGAGGCCATTACCGGAGACATACCATACTTCGAAGAAAGTCCGCGCAAGGCAAGAAAAGAGGCCGATGAAGCCAAGGCGATCCACACGATAAAGGACATGCTTTCAGAAGAGGCGGGCGAACTCCTTCTAAAGCTATGGCGAGAATACGAGGCTTGCGAAACGCCGGAGGCAAAGTTCGCTCGAGCCGTCGACAAACTTGAGGTACAACACCAGCATAACCTGGCTGATTTCCAGTCTTGGACGGAGGAAGAATTCGGTCTTGTTTACACCAAAATGGATCGGGAATGCGCTCACGATACGGCCTTGGTGTCGCTTCTTTCTGTTATCAGAGCTCGGGCAGAGAAGAAGATGCGGCAGGGTGGTATCGATCCAATTCTGATCAAGGAGCGGCAGGATTAATTGGAACCTCGTCAACTTACCGTGATAGCGCCACCCAGAATGGACCAGACATCGTGCTGCGGTCGCCAATCCCACGTGGATTGTGCTTGGGAACTGTCGTAGACCCGGTCAATTCGTTTGGGCACCGACCAGCCACGGGTTCGAAATGCTTCCACAACACCGGGGCACCGTTCTTCGATCACCTCTTCTGCAGAGATGCCCAAGGCCCGACAATCGCTTGGACTGAACGGAGTTTGTGCTGAGACGATCAACGGAGCAGCATTGAAATCCGCGTATTCAAGCGCACGCAGATGTGCCGCAGCGGCGTCCCGCGGGTCGATGCCCCTGCACAGCCGATGGATGGCCATGACGTCCAGCGGTTCAGGAAAGCAGCGCCCCAGACGGAGTATGGACGCAGCGACAGCTCCCGTAGCAGCAGCTCGCCGGACCAGGTCTTCGGCAGCCAGCTTGGTCGCATGGTAGATAGTCCTTGGTGCAACGGGTGTTTCTTCGGTTGTCCATCGCGCGGGCAGCGAGCCGCCGGGGCCAGGTCCGAAAACCGCCGTCGTACTCGTGAAGACCATCCGCCGGATGCCCACAGTTGCAATGGCTGAGAGCACGCAGGAGGTACCCTCGACATTCACACTTCGAAATGCGGCGTCTTCGAGTGAGCCCATATGCGGTGCATGAAGTGCGGCCGCATGAATAACCGCCTCCGCTCCTTCGAAGGCAGTCATCAAGGCGGCACGGTCACGAATGTCGATGGGCGGTCGATTTGCCGAACCGGAAACATCAACCCTGACCAGCTCGTGGCCCATCGCCGCGGCTGCATCGCAAACCGCTCGACCGATATGTCCCTCAGACCCTGTCACGACGATACGCATCGACCTTAGGTCCCAAACTCGGCAAGCTCGGCGCTCAACCAGCGCATGAATGCGGACACAACCGGCCGCCGGCGAACGTCTTCGGGTTCGACGAACCAGTAGGACAGACCCGTCGCGGACCGCCCCGGAAGCGGTGCCACGAGGCGTCCGGTTGCAAGTGCGTCGCTCGCCAAGGTTTCCCAAGCAAGGAGCACGCCTTGCCCTGCAATCGCCGCGTCAAGCCCGATGGATGAGTCCGAAAAGAGGGGACCATCGCCCAGCATTTCCTTTGAGAACCCATGCGGCCGTAGCCAAGTATCCCAGTCGAAGAGCGACCGGGTATCGCGGATGATCGGGACCCGAGACAGGTCGCTTGGCATTCTGATCCGTTCTGCCATCGTCGGCGCGCAGACCGGGAATACGCGATGTTCGATCAACTCGGTGACCCTGAGGCCGGGCCAGTGCCCTGTCCCGACACGGATACAGGCGTCGATGCCTTCCCGTCGTGGATCCACGAGGTCGATCGTCGCCTCCACCTGCACCCGCGCGCCGGGGAACACGTCGGCAAAGCGGTGCAGGCGCCAAACCAGCCAGCGTGCGGCGAACACAGGGGCGACCGAGATCGAGATCACCTTGGCATCGCGTTCCTGGACGAGTGCAAGACCGCGTTCGATCTCGTCGAAGCCTCGCGTGAGGTAGGCACCGAGCTGCGCGCCTGCTGCCGTCGGCACCATACCGCGTGCCTCTCGGCTGAACAGCATGCGACCGAGGCGGGCTTCCAGCTTCCCGATCTGTTGGGACACGGCACCGGGTGTCACCCGCAACTCGTCGGCGGCACGCCGCAGGGTACCCAGGCGCGCGACCGCTTCTGCGGCTCTAAGTGCAGCGAGATGCTCGTTGAGTGCCATACCCTTAAGTTCAGCTAAACCCATATCGACGACGCGACCATACCGTGTCCGATCCTATGTCGGTAGACCTCTCTTGTAATGAAAATTTTCAAAAGGCTGTTCGATGCCCTTTAGAATTCCTGTGCTGAAACGGACCCTTGGAACCTACAGTGACGCTAAACGGATCCTCCGCGCTTGTCCTGTCGTGACGCAACCGAATCCCTACCGCAATGACCCCTTGAGCCATCCGGACATTGCCCGGATGCCAGAGCGGGAAAAGGCGGATCTTCCGTTCGATCCCAGAGCTATTGAGCCCTGAGAGCGCCCGCTATGATGGCTGGTCGGTTTCCAAAAGCCCGCGGGCATTGAAGCTGCCGCTGTGTAGGGTCCCCGAATCCTAACTGATGATGTCCGAAGTCGCAGGATCCGGGTCGCATGGCGACCGGTGGTTTGTGCAATCTCGGCGTGACCCCAAGCCCTTGATCATGGACATCGTCATGCCCGAGCTAACCCTCGCCCTTGTTTTGTTTCTGCTGCCGCTCGCCTACAGCCCGGGACCGGGGAACATGTTCTTCGCGGCGATCGGCGGGCGCTTCGGCTTGCGCGCGACAGTCCCGGCGACGGTCGGTTATCATGCCGCGACCTTCGCGGTAACACTGGCGATCGGCCTCGGTTTCACCGGCCTCGCGTCGCTCAGCCCCGTTCTTTTCGATGTCCTGAGATATGCCGGTGCCGCGTATGTGTTCTGGTTGGCATGGGGGTTTCTTCGCGCCGGTGGGATCGAGGGCGAGCCCGATGTGCGGAACGCTACAGCGCTCGACGGGGCGGTCCTGCTCATCCTCAATCCCAAGGCCTACCTGATCATTGCCTTGATGTTCACGCAGTTCCTGCCAGCTGCAGACACTGGCCAGACCTCCTTGATCTTGTGGATTGCCACGGTCTTCACGCTCAACAACCTGGTCGCCTTCACGGTCTGGACCATCGCCGGCGATCTGCTGACGCGCCGTTTCCGGAGCAGCTCTGGTGCCCGCCCTTTGAACATCGCGTTCGGGGTGCTGCTCGCGGCTGTCGCTGTCTGGATCCTCGTGCGCTGAGCGACCGAACTTAGGCTCGGCACGTGATCGCCCCCCTTCCAAGACCATCTTTGGAGTTGTTTCCCCATGACAGCCATCCATCGCCTGACACAGGCCAATTACGGCGTCCATTTTGCAGATCAGACAGCCTTGGTCGCCACGCCGCTGATCGCGGCCCTTGCGTTCGGAAGCGGCCCCGAAACGATCGGCCTGCTCGTCGCGGCCCAATCCTCGGCGCACCTTCTGGGTTCGATCCCTTTCGGCATCCTGGTCGACCAGAAACAACCCAAGACGCTGGCGATCCTGGCGACGCTGATCCTTGCGCTCGGATGCGTCCTTGCGGCATTGAGTACGGCAGGCGGCAGCGCGACGCTGTTCGGCGTGGGGATCACGCTCGCCGGGTTCGGCACTGTCCTGTTCGGACTGACCACGCTGTCCATTCTTCCAAAAGTGGTTGTTCCGGAAACTCTCGCCCGTGCGAATGCCGCGATCCAGCTTCCGCGAGCGCTATGCTCATTCGCGGTGCCGCTGTTGGTGGGCGTGCTGGCGACACGCGTTCCGGCAGCGGCGATTCTGGCACTTGCCGGGGTTGCGGCAGCTTACGCCATGCTGAACGCCGCGACGTTTCCAAGGTTCAAGGTCGATGCGAAGCCCGCTGCCTCGGTCGTGACCCGCATTCTCGAAGGTGGCCGCTACGCGTTCCGCCATCCCCTCCTGCTGCCGATCACTTTATGCTCGATATCGTGGAATCTGTCCTTTGCCGCCCTTCTTGTGGTTCTTGTTCCCGCGATCCAGCATGTTTTCCGCTTCGATCCCGGCGACTTCGGTATCGCCCTTTCCGCTTTTGGTCTTGCCGCGATCTTGGGCTCATGGCTCTCGGGTCGGGTCGCAGACATGGTCAGGCCATCTGTCATCCTCCTTTTTGGACCGGGCAGTTCCGCCTTGGCTGCCGCTGGTCTGCTCTTGATAGATCCCGAGACATCACCGATCTGCCTCCATGCCTGCTTTTTCGGGCTCGGGTTCGGCCCCTCGATGTGGCTCGTGGCCCAGAACGCCGTGCGCCAGCTTGTTTCACCCCCCGAGTTGCTGGGCCGCGTGAACGCCGTCATCCAGACGGCGATCTACGGTGTGCGGCCACTCGGCGCATTGCTCGGGGGGATCGTCGCGGGCGCCTATGGGCCAGTCGCTGGATTGTGGCTTGTTGTCATCGGCTTCGCCCTATCCTTCGCGGTATCGGTGTTCAGCGATCTTCGCCGGATCGCCAGTTACAACGCGCTAAGGCCTGCAGCCTAGCGTGGTTGTGCCGTCCCGGTCGCGTGAAGGGGCAGTGCGAGGCCCAGTCTTGTCCAAACGTCCAGTTCCGACCAGTCCTCCAGAAAGCGGTAGGGATAGGGTGGCAAGCCGGGGGCCGAAGCTTCGTTGAGAGAAAGCATCTCATCTTCATCCAACACTAGGTCCGCGGCGTCGAGATTCACGGAAAGCTGCTCCGTGGTCCGCGCTCCGAGGAGAATGGAGGCCACGCCGGGGCGAGAGGTCAGCCACGCCAACGCCAGGTGAGCCATGGGACGTCCATGTTTCTCGGCCATCGACCGCAGCGCGGCCAGCACGGCATGCGTTCGATCATTGTTGCGAAGGGCGTAGGCCTCTACTCCACGATCAGGATTCTCGCCCAGACGCGTCGCGCCTTCCGGGAGTGCGTTCTCGGCGTACTTCCCCGAGAGCCATCCACCGCCGAGAGGTGACCACGGTGTCACGCCCAGGCCGTTCTCCAGCGCACAGGGCAGCACCTCCAGTTCGATACCCCGGTCCAGAAGATTGTATTGCGGTTGGATCGCGACGGGCACCGGGTAGCCTCCGGCGCGTGCCGTGGACATGATCCGTTGCAGCTGCCAGCCACTCACATTTGACCAGCCGACATGGTGAAGTTTTCCCGCTGCCCGAAGATCCCCGAGTGTGCCGAGTGTTTCTTCGATGTCGGTGTGCCGGTCCCAGCCATGGACCACGTAGAGGTCGATGGCTTCGACCTGTAGCCGCTTGAGGCTCGCCTCGAGGTTGCGGGTCAAACCCCGCCGCGAGGCGCCGTGGCTTCCGGCTGGGGCGCTGAAGCGCCCCTTTGTGGCGATTATCAGGTCGTCCAACCCACCGCGGTCGCGGCCCCAGCGGCCGATGATCTCTTCCGACTTTCCGGCCGCATAGACATCGGCAGTGTCGATGAAAAAGCCGCCACGCTCCGAGAAAAGATCGAGCTGGTTGCGCGCCTCGGTCTCGTCCGTTTCCGCACCGAACGTCATGGTTCCGAGGCCGAAGCGCGAGACCATCGGCCCGTTCCGTCCGAGCGTTGTGCGGCTCAGTCTTGCGTGTTGCGTGCTGGTGTGCTCGCCCATCTTCGTGTCCTTTCCTCTGTACGTTCATCTGGCCGACTCGTCGCCCGGACGCGCCGAAATCTCCGCGCGTTTCCTCGGGCGGTTTCAGCATCCAGCCTTCGGCTCCGGCGCTCTCACCGTTCTGGAGCAAACTAAGCGCACTGCGCCCTTTCAATGAAGATGAGATTCTGAAAAGGTTGTTTCATGAATGAAAAGACATCAGCCGCGATCCGCTGGGATGATCTGGCCGCCTTCCTTGCCATCGCCAATGCCGGGGGGCTTTCCGCTGCGGCCAGATCGATCGGATCGAGCGCGCCGACCTTGGGCCGGCGCATGCACGCGCTGGAGCGCGCGCTCGGGCGGGATCTCTTCCTCCGCCGGACGCACGGATACGACTTGACCGATGCAGGGCGCGATCTCCTGCGCGATATCGAAGGCGTGGCTGCGCGGATCGAGCGGGCGACAGCCCGTCCGCCAATGGATGCCCTGCCCCTTGTGAAGCTGTCCGCCGGCACCTGGACGACCAAGCACTTGATCCGCAACATACAACATCTTGCAGGGACTCCTCCCGATACGCGGTTTCGGTTTCTTGCGGTGGAGCACGTCCTCAGCATCAACCGACGAGAGGCCGTGATCGGGCTGCGGAACCAGCGCCCGACCGGGGTGGGGCTGGCGGCCGTGAAGCTAGGCCGAGTGGACTTCGCGGCTTATGCAGTCCCCGGCGTGCGCGGGGGTTGGATCAGGGTGAACGTGAACACGCCGTCCTCGCGTTGGGTGACCGGACAGCATTCCGGAGAAATCGAACACGAGGTCGACCAACCGCATGTTGCCCTCGACATGGCGCTCATGGGGCTGGGCAAGGTCGTCCTCCCGACCTTCATCGGGGATTTCGAGGCCGTTCTTGAACGCGTCGGTGGAACGATCGACGACCTTGCCCACGATCAGTGGCTCGTGACCCACGACGATGACCGCGCGCTGCCAGAGGTCCGCCGCGTGATTGACAGGCTTGCCACCTTGCTGGGAAAGACGGCGTTCGAGGTCCCACAGCGTAAAGCCGACAAAGCCCTCGGGCGGCGTTCAAGCTAAGGGTATCCCATCGCCCACGCCGTTCCTTGATACTGGCCCGGACAGGCCTGCCATTGATGTAGCGCCGGCGAACCGCAGCCGCGTCTCCACGCTTCCCACGGTCTTACACGATCCTTTGGGCCAGCTCATCAGGGTTGGCGACCTCCACATGCCAGAACCTTTCTGCGTTGGGGCCTATGCGTTCGAGGACGCGATCGAGATCGCGTTGATCAAGGCTCCTGCGCAGCGCCCAAGCGGTGGCTTCGATCGCGTTGTCGGGCGTGAGGTTGTGGTTGACCCTGACCTTCTTGGCCTCCGCTGTCATCGTCGCCCGGTCCGTGAATGGCACAGGTGGATCCTCGACAACCCAGTCCTTCACGAAGATCGCGCGCGGGATGCTTGGCAAGACACTCGCGAAATCCAGACCCTGCTGGGCCGTAAGGCGACGTCTGAACACCTGAAACACCGCATCGACGGCCGTATAAGCCATGTTGTCGGACTCCAGGGACATGCGCTCTTTTACATCGTCGAGGAAAGCCCGGTATTCGCGGCTGGCGTGGCGATAGGTCCAGGGCATTGGCAAGATCGTATCCTTTTCGAGATCATTGTTTGCATGGATGCGCTGGCGGATTCCTGCAAATCCTTGCGATGCTAGCTGAGCTTCATCCGATATACGACGAATTCGGTATCGGTGGCGACCTTGTCATAGAGGCGCCGTGCGGCAAGATTGGATACGTGGGTATGCCAATATAGGCCTGTAGCATTCTTCAATCTAGCTTCGTTCGCGACCGCCAAAATCAGTCGCCGCCCGATTCCCAATCCCCTGGCGGGTTCTTCCGTGAACAGATCCTGCAGATAACAGGTGTCCCCGACTGAGATCATGCTCTGATGAAATATGAAATGAGCAAACCCGATAACACGGCCCTCATGCCGAGCAAGGAGGCAATGGATCGGTTGAGCGGGGTCGAGCAAACGCGCCCAAGCAGTCTGGATTACTTCTGTATCAAGGGCGGTCTCACCTTGTCTTCCATAAAAGGCATTGTATTTCCGCCATATGTCGCTCCATACCTCGAAATCCTTGTATTCAGGAGGTTTTATCTCGAGGCTGGGCATCACTTAGACCTCGTTCCCTGCTTCCATGACCGCATTCTTGTCACGCAATTCAAACGCCTCTATGCTTCTATGGCCAATTCTCATTGATCCGCTTATCTCTCTGCAACCGAAGTATCCAATTCACTTTGCGACGTTCGTTCCATCCGGAGCAGGGGGGCACGCTTCAATCAGCCTTGCGGCACCGTCACGGGCGGCGCGGATTGGAGCAGTGTCGTTCTCGATGAAACTGTCTGCGATTGCCCCATCCCAAAGTGCAAGTAGCTGGCGACCCAATATGACAGGATCGGGCGCCCCAAGAGCCCGCACCAGATCTTCAAACTGCAGCCGTAGACCGAGTTTGTGCCGCCGGACTAGGTCGGTCAGCCGTTCGTCTTCGTCACCGAGATGCGCTGCAAGGTTGATGAAGGAACAACCTGTGAAAGACGGCGCTTGGGCAAGACTTTCTGCAAGATCGAAGATTGCCAGAATGGCCTCCTTTGGGCCCTTGGCTGCCGCGGTTGCCGCGTCGATAGCTTCGCGACGTGCATGCGACATGGCCGTATAAGCTGCCAGGGCAAGGTCTTCTTTCGACTGGAAGTTGTTGTAGAGCGACATCCGTGCGACATCGGCTTCACGGATGATTTCGTTGATGCCAACTCGCGAGAGACCCTTCTCCTGGAACAGGCGGGCGGCTGTCGACGTGAGGCGTTCGGCGGCAGATAGTGTCATACCGAATGATATACATGTCGGTCTATCTAGATCAATACTCCCCTTTCTGGTGACCCTGGGGCCATCCGGCGAAGCCCATGTGCCCTGTATGGGCCGCGCCTGCGAAGTTCAAAAAAATCTTGTCGACCGGATCAAGGCGTCGTAATAATGTAAACGTGTTTACAATTTTGGAGCCGCAAATGCTGGCCTTTCAGCATAAGATACATGTCGCCGCGTCCGCCGCGTCCGTCTTTTCGCGATACCGCGACGTCGGTACTTGGCCCAGTTGGGACCCGGAAACGCTCGCCGTCGATCTCCCTGGGCTGACGGTGGGCGCAACAGGTTGGTTGAAACCACGACAGGGTCCGCGGGCCAGAATTGCCATAGCGGAGGTGACAGAAGATCGATCCTTCACCGCAGAAGGTCGCCTACCACTGTGCCGGATGGTTTTCGGACATGAGCTGTATGAGACGGGGACCGGAACACTGGTGACGCATTCCGTGGGGTTCTCCGGTCCGCTCGCCTTCCTCTTTCGGCGCCTCGTCGGCCGGGGTATCGACCGCACTTTGCCCCGGACGCTCGCCGGTCTGAAGGCGGCAACGGAAAACGCATCTGTCCAGACATGAGCGACGAAGCGCCTGAATGGCCATCCGAATTCACGGAACCCCGGCAAAGCCCCGGTTTCGTCTTCTGGTGTGACTTCATGCGGTGGCAACGTGGGGTGAACGACAAGCTGCGACCCCTTGGCTTGACACAGCCCCAGTTTGCCTTGCTCGCCGTCTATGGCTGGTTCATGCGGAAACAGTATGGTGTCACCCAGCAGGCGGTCGTGTCGCGTATGCTGTGGAAATTCCCTGGCGGCGTGCTCCGGGCATGTGAAGGTTCGGTTTCTCAGGCGGCGAGGTCAAGGGGCATCGGCTCGATGGGCTGAGAGAGGGTTTCCCAGCCATCG
>Ga0208979_100529_pt1 | contig 20326 bp, 21 predicted proteins | sample HotLakConsUCCSLE_FD_184738 | JGI IMG/M metagenome (GOLD analysis project Ga0208979, IMG submission 184738) | Hypersaline microbial mat communities from Hot Lake, Washington, USA - Hot Lake Consortium UCC-SLE (SPAdes) | ecosystem: Environmental > Aquatic > Non-marine Saline and Alkaline >... | reverse complement strand
GCACTCTCTGTGTGACCGGAAATCTCGACCCCCATAGACGAGATTTCCACGTCTTCAGACGAGGGCTTTTTCGACAAAATACGAAATCTATACTGCAAACATGGCCGACTTTTCGGATAGCCTCTTAGTCGTGAGCCACCTAAAAAAGCTATGGAGCGTCGCGAGTGCCTGGTTAATGCTGGCTGGAGAGAGGCCGATCTTGCCTGCCTGAGTGAGTTGGCTTTTGAGATGTGCCTTGTAATTGCGAATATCCACATCGTCGATGTCGCCCCAGTGCTTGAACTCGCACCACACTTGAAAGCGTCGTAGCTGACGCAGGTAAGCCTTTTGGGTATTGGGTCTAATTTCGCGATCGCACAGAAACTCATCAACCCAATCCATCTGCTCAAGTAGGGGCTTCTCAGGCCCTACGCCTTCTGATGCAGGCTTAGGGGTCGCGGCATCTGTAGAGAACTCAATAAAAGTCGGAATTGGATCAGGCTTAGCCATCATTTCGAACCATCATTTTCAGCAAAAGAAGGGAGCAAACCACCGCGAAACCGCTCCCGATTTCTGAGATATCGCAGGATTGGAAAGGCGCAGTAGGCGGTGTCCCCTTCTAAAGTAGCCTATCAAACCCCAAATAAGATCTCTTATTTGGGTTACGCTAAAAGTTACACTACAAATATAGTTTGACAAATTAGGGTATGATAAAGCCTGATGGGACGGGAGTTCTGCCGATCCCGACTCTACCTATATAAGCCAGGAGATCCGCTGTTCTGATGCCTGCTAGAGACGCATACCACGAGGCGGTGAAGCAAGCTCTGATTAAGGAGGGCTGGATAATCACCGATGACCCGCTACATCTAAAGTGGGGACGGAAGGACATGTATGTCGATTTGGGCGCTTCTCAGCTGCTGGCAGCTCAAAAGGAAGAACGTAAAATAGCGGTTGAGGTCAAAACCTTCAGCGGTCGCTCCGAGATGGATGATCTAGAGAAGGCACTTGGGCAGTACGTGCTCTACTTTGATGTGTTGACAGAATTGCAGCCTGAGCGGTTGCTGTATCTGGCATTGCCCATCTGGGCCTACGAAAGCTTGTTTGAAGAACCGCTCGGCCAGCTATTGATGAAGAATAAGCGTTTACGTCTGATTGTCTTTGAACCAAAACAGGAGTCGATTAAGCAATGGTTACCCTCGATCTAGATGACTGGAGAAACACCATTGAGCGGGTACTGACGGAGTATGCGGCTATTCCCTACTCGTACAGCGAGGTTAAGAAGGAAACTGTTTTTGACCGCGTCCGCGATCGCTATCTCATTTTGGTGGTGGGCTGGGAGGGTCATCGCTATGAGCATGGCTGTACTGTCCACATTGACCTGGTAAATGACAAAGTTTGGATTCAGCGGGATGGAACGGAGGATGGCATTGCGTTGGACTTGGAAAACGCAGGCATTCCGAAAGAGCATATTGTTCTGGGCTTCAAGCCGCCTGAGATTCGCCCGATGACTGGATACGCGGTTGCGTAAACGCTAAGACTCAGTTGCAATCCTTCGTTGGAGCTGTTTAACCTATGGCATCACTATCTGAGCAAATTTTTCAGACCGTTCAAGCGCTGTCTAAGAAGGAGCAACAGCAGGTGCTTAATTTCGTAGGATTCCTGCAAAGGAAACGGCAGCGAGCGACAGCAGTAGAGGTTGAGGAAGCCCCTCAATCATTTCTTGAGGCTGCTAAAGATGTCATTGGAATGGGTGAAGGCCCAGGCGATCTGACGATTAACCCAGCTGATCTGGAGGTGGATGGGCAGTGACAATGCAACCCGTACGTTATCTAAGTTCTTGTTTTTCTTCGTAGATATGCCCCGTCGAGTAAACAAAAAGTGTATAGAATGCGCCCAGCTGAGTGCGGCTCAAGCCCGTAAGCTGCATGGGAAGCAAGGCGATGACTGCTGGCGTGAAAAGCGCTGTCCGCGCAGGCGATCTCACTATCGCCATCGCCAGGAGCTCAATGAACAGCGGCGGTTGCAGTATCAGCAGCAGGTTGCTGGCGCGGTGTCAGCACAGGGGGCGGTGGAAACAGTGTCGCTGCCGGTGGCCGGAGAGTCATTGCCTTATGCGAATCTGTATATCTGGCGGGAGAAGCGAAAGGATGCGCCAATTCATGCGATCTCAGTATCCGTGTTTCAAGATAATTCCAAGGTGCTGGAAGTAGCACCGATCCATTGCGCAGGTTATCGCAAGCGGCAGCTAGAGCGCTACATCCAAAAAGATGTCATGAGCTATCTAAACGCGCGGTTTGGGATTACCTTCTTTGCCGATGAGATTCGGCTAGAGCCGATGGAGTGCCCGATTGAAGGCTGTCCGTGGCATGACCGCCCTGTGTCTGGGCGAGAAAATCATCTTGATCCTGTCGAGGTGGTTCATGGTTAGCGTGCGTCAGTTGGAACTGAACTTAGAAATTGCCTTTGGAGAAGCTGCTGAGGTTCCAGAGACGGCTGATGTGCTGAGCCTGTGGGCGCAGTTTGAAGGTGAGCTAGCCGGGTTAGCGCAGCGCGATCACCTTCGCGTCGCAGGCGATATTTTGGTGCAGCTAGCAGGGCTGTGCGAGACCAAAGCCGATTTGCTTTGGGAAGATTGGCAGGATGCGCACAATGCTGAAGGGCCAGTGATGGATGGCGGCTGGTTAGAAGGGATGACCCGGCAGACGCAGGAGTTAGATTTTTCAGCGCTAGTGAACCGTTCCTACCATCCCAGTCGTGAGCGGCCTAGCGATGATAAAGCAGATGCAGATTCAATCGTCGGCGATGTCGAAAAAATGTCTGTATTGGATATGATTGACGCGCTGGATGATGCGGATCTAAAAAGTCAGGCGTTGGCGGTTTCTCACGCTGAGAACATATCGGACTGGGTGAAGGCGTTAGCGGCTAAGCAAGAGGAGTCGCCGCAACGGTTAGTGGATCTTCAGCAGCAGTTGCAGATGCCGTTGATTGAAGTGTGGATTGCAGCGCTTTTAGGGGGCTTTCCATTAGAGCAGCGGGGGAGCTTTTACCCAGGAAGTGTGGGTAGGCAGGTGCGAGTGAGGATGTGGCTACGAAGAGGCGATCACACGCAGCAAATTAGTCTCAGCATATGCCACCATAAGTTAGAAACACTGAGCCAAGAAAGCTCGCTATGAGTCGAGAGCCTACTTTATGGTTGCCGCTTTTGAATCTCAAAAAATGACTGCCGAAGAATACTTGGTGTGGGAATCACAGCAAGAACTTCGCTATGAGTATTGTGATGCTCAGGTCATTGCAATGGCGGGTGGCACCAAAAACCACGACAAGCTAGCCTTTAATTTGCGCCGAGCCCTGAGCGATCGCGTTGAAGCCCAGGGCTGTGACATGACCGGCTCTGACGTGAAAGTACTTGTCAGAAAAGGCGTATCGTATCGATATCCTGACTTGGCAGTGAGCTGCGACGAACGCGATCAATCCAATGAGACATTCTACGAATTTCCAACGCTGATTGTAGAAGTCCTCTCGCCTGGTACGGAAGCCATTGATCGGATAGACAAATTCAAAGAATATATTCAAATTCCAACCCTACAAGAGTACGTATTAATCAGCGCTGAGGAAATTAAAGTAGAGTGCTACCGACGGGGTGAAGGTCGCCTATGGCTGTACTCCCAGTACTATGTCAGAGAACCAATTATGCTAGAAAGTATTGGAATAGAAGTGCCTATAGAGTTAATTTATCGCGGCATCCAGCTAGAGTCTTGAGGTTAGTAATACGGCGTGGCTCAAACCTGGCTCTTTCGGATTTTGTGGCGAGAGCTGAAAGTCACTGCCTGTAACCATTCATGGAACCTGAAATGAGTAGATTCCATGAATGGGATGGTTCCCAAAAGGCTCTGTTGTAAGAAGTTGCTAAAGATAGTATAACCGGCTGTAAACCAGTCTCACCAGGGTATTCAGCCCATCAAAAAGCATCGAGTAGTTATCTCACTCGCAACCATTCAAGAAGTGAGTCTCAATATGGAATGTACCTTTTCGGGGGGTTATGCAAAAAGCCCCACTTACCTTTTGGTCTCAGTGTAGCAGCCTGATTTCACTGATTGACACATGACGGAGCTTCGTCAACGGTTCACTGGTGTTAACCCTTTCGGACTTCCCCTTGCCCCTTCCCAGCTTTAGGCTGCCAGGTCAGGATACGTGCGTGGTCTGCATTTCACTGACATTATCACTAATGTCAGCGTAACTGGAGTCGATGACTCTGTTACGTGGGGACAGCAGGACAGGTGCTGCTGAGAGATTATCTCCGCTCTTAATTCGGCGGTTGCCTCCTTTTCACACTCGACTTATCTACATCGCACCGCCAATAGTATCTAAAGTGCGTAAGAGTTCGAAGTTGAGTAACTATGCAATTAAACTCGGTGGTGGCATATCTCGCAGCAAAATGGAATCGACAAGACGTGGTTTGTGTCGTTATCATCAAGCCTCTACTATCGAGACAGGTATCAGAATTAACATTCTGATACCTTATGTAAATCTCTCTTTCGATAGTTGCCTAAGCTGGCTAATACCTTATAGTGAATAGCTAAGACATGACTTCGATAGCTCGTGACAAGTTCTAATGTGGCTGCTATTGGCTCATGAAAGGTTGCTTTTGCGTAAATCATCCTCATGCGGCAGTGCTAATTAGGCGCTGCTAATCACCGCAATAAGGGGCTTTTGCATATGGCATTCAATCCGTCTTCTGCACAGGCATCGGCCGAGTCACCCTCTACTAAGTCATCGTCTGAGCTAATCGACTCAAAGTCACCGAACTTAGTAGATGCCCCTTTCCCAGTCGTTGGAGTAGCCGCCTCTGCGGGTGGATTAGAAGCGTTTACACAGCTCCTTAGCTATTTGCCTATCGATACGGGCATGGCTTTTGTTCTCATTCAGCATTTAGCGCCTGATCATGAAAGCCTCTTGGCTGAAATTTTGACCAGAGCAACACAAATGCCTGTGTGCGACGCACAGCAAGGTATAGAGGTAGCTCCCAACCATGTGTATGTGATTCCGCCCAATACCAAAATGATTGTGGATAAAGGTGCGCTCCAACTGTCGCCTCGTAAGAAGGTGGCGGGCAAATATATGCCGGGAGATGCCTTTTTTACCTCCTTGGCGGCTGATTGTGGGCATAAGGCGATCGCAGTCGTGCTCTCCGGTGGCGATGGCGATGGTTCGCTCGGATTGAAAGCCATCAAGGCGGCAGGCGGCGTGACGTTTGCTCAGTGCAAAGAAACCGCGCAGTATGACAGTATGCCCAACACAGCGGTGGCCACCGGAAACGTCGATTTTGTGCTGCCACCTGCCAAAATTGCCGAAGCCCTAGCTGACCTTAGCTGCCACCCTATGTTGGCTCATCCTATACCGCCTTGCTTAGTAGAGCCACTGCCTATAGCGGAGGAAGCGATCACGAATCCTTCTCAGGGAATCGCGACTATTTTTGCTCTACTGCGCTCGGCAACGGGCGTTGACTTTAGCGGCTACAAGACCAACACACTTGATCGGCGAATTGGCAGGCGAATGCTGCTGTATAAACTGGAAAATGTGGCAGACTATGCTGCTTACCTGCAAGCGCATCCGGAAGAAATTAAAGCACTGTACGAAGAGATTCTTATTCACGTCACTCACTTTTTCCGAGATATTAAAGCGTTTGATCTTTTAAAGAGCCGGGTTTTTCCCACGATTACGCAAAACAAATCGGCAGACACGCCGATTCGAATTTGGGTGGCAGGCTGTTCCACGGGTGAGGAGGTTTATTCCATTGCCATTTGTCTGCTGGAATTTTTGAGCGATAAGAGCGCTCCTCCCCCTATTCAGATTTTTGCTACCGATATTAGCGAGCAGGCAATTGACACGGCTAGGGCTGGCATTTACGCCGTTAATCAGATGGTGGAAGTTTCGTCGGAGCGCCGCCGCCGCTTTTTTCACACACTTGAGGGAAATCGCCACCAAATCAACAAGGCAGTGCGCGAACTCTGTGTGTTTGCCCGTCAAGATTTGGGCAGCGATCCGCCCTTTTCTAATCTTGATTTAATTAGCTGCCGCAATGTGATGATTTATTTAGGCGAGTCGCTGCAAAAGCGACTTATTCCAATTTTTCATTACAGCCTCAACACATCTGGCTTTTTGTTGCTCGGCACCTCAGAGAGCGTCGGTCGATCGTCAGATCTCTTTAAGCTGGTTGAGAAAAAGTACAGAGTATATACAAAACAACCAAAGGCGACTCGGCCTACCTTTTCGTTTTCGCCCAGTCGCTACCCAGTGGCTAAGACCAGCAATTATCAGCCTGTGCAGGATCACCCACAAGGATTTGACTTGCCCCAACAAATAGACCAGCTGATTGCCAATCACTACGCGCCTGCTGCCGTAGTGATTGATGCGAAAATGCAGGTGATGCAACTACGGGGTGATATTGATCTCTACTTGAGGTTGGTCTCTGGCGTTGCTAATTTCAGCTTGTTTAACTTGGTCAGAGTGGGCTTGTTGATTGAGCTACGGGCTGCTATTTATCAGGCGCAACGAGAGAATATGCCTGTTACTAAAAGCGGACTCTGCCTAGAAGAGAGAGGGCTGTCGAGAACGGTGACGCTTCAAGTGATTCCTTTTCGTGTGCCGACGGCTGATGAACATCGCTTTTTGGTGTTGTTTGAAGAGGCTGTAGCCATGGCTAGCAGCGCGAGGCCGGTCGATCCGCAAAGCTCTTCAGAAGATTTAGCGCAAGATAATGCGCGGCTCAAACGAGAACTCGCTGCTTCTATTCAAGATCGAGCGGCGACTCAAGAGTATTTGCAAACCGTTATTCAAGATCAAGAGCAGGTCACGCAAGAGCTGAAAGTTGCCAATGAAGAAATTTTGTCGAGCAATGAGGAGCTACAAAGCACGAATGAAGAGTTGGAAACGGCTAAAGAAGAGATTCAGTCAACTAATGAAGAACTCCAGACGACGAACGACGAACTTCGCAGTCGCAATGCAGCGATGCATCAGATCAACAACGACCTAACCAATTTATTGGCTGGTATTAATATTCCGATTTTGATGTTAACCCAAGATTTGCGAATTCGATGGTTCACACCGACGGCGCAGCGCTTGTTTAACTTTATTGCAACCGATGCTGGGCGACCCCTTAGCGACATTAGAGACCATCTCAACATTCCAAATTTAGAGTCGCTGATGTTAGAGGTGCTAGAAACGCTAAGTGTCAAAGAGCTAGAGGTGCAAACCCAAGAGGGGCACTGGTACACGTTGCGGATTAGGCCCTATCGGACTGCTGAAAATCAAATTGATGGCGTGGTGTTGGTGCTGCTCGATATTGACGCGCTTAAACGCAGCGCAGTAACTATAGAAGCGGCTCGGAATTATGCGGAGGCGATTGTCGAGACGGTACAAGTGCCGCTAATCGTTCTAGAGTCTGACTTTCGGGTGAACAAAGCTAATCTTTCATTTTATGAAACGTTTGAGGTTTCCTCGGCTGAAATGGCGCGATCACTGTTTTTTCACTTGGGTAATGGTCAGTGGAATATTCCAGGGCTGCAAGCGCTGCTAGAAAATGTTTTTGAAAACGGTACCGTTGTTCTTAACTATGAGGTTGAGCATTTCTTTGAGCATATTGGGCAAAAAACCATGCTGCTGAATGCGCTGAGGATTGTTGAGCCAGGAGTTGCTCAGCGGGTTTTGCTGGCCATTGAGGATATTAGCGATCGTAAGCACTTTGAAGAGACGAGATCACAACTCCTCAGCCAAGAACAATTGGCCCGTCAAGAGGCAGAATCGGCCAATCGAGCGAAAGATGAGTTTCTCTCTAACATGTCTCACGAGCTGCGCAATCCGCTGACGGTCATGCTGGGCTGGGCTAGACTTTTGCGCACTCAACAGCTCGACGAAGTTAACGTTGTGATCGCCATAGAATCGATAGAGCGCAGTGCTCAAGCGCAATCTCATCTAATTGAAGACATGCTTGATGTCTCTCGAATTATTAGTGGCAAGCTGAACCTGGATATACATGCCTTTGATCTCAATTTGGTGATAAAAGCTGCGATGCAATCTGTTCAACTAGCTGCCGAAGCAAAATCAATTCAAATGGTTTCGCCTACTACTTCTGTGATGGTTACAGGAGATGGCGATCGCTTACAACAGGTACTGTGGAATCTGCTTTCTAACGCCGTTAAGTTTACGCCCACTGGCGGACAAGTGAGCATCACAGTTACAGCCTTGCAAACAGACGCTGAAATTCAAGTGAGCGATACCGGAAAGGGTATTCAGGCAGATCAGCTGCCCTATATATTTGAGCGCTTTCGCCAAGGCGATTCTAGTTCTAGCAAGGCTAGTCAGGGATTGGGATTAGGTCTATCTATTGTTCGCCATGTTATAGAGCTTCACGGCGGTACGGTGCGAGCCGAAAGCCCCGGTGAAGGACAAGGAACAACTATGATTGTGAGGCTACCCCTGCAGTCAGCCTCGTTAGAGATAATGCCATTGAGTGATTTAGAACTCGACGGAGAAGATGTGAGTAGGGCATCTGTAGATCAAACAAATCTTTCTTTAAAGGGCTTGCACATTCTCGCGGTCGATGACAATTTGGATAGTCTTGCCATGATGAAACATATGTTAGAAGATTTGGGTGCGCAAGTCGCTGCCGTAGCCTCGGCGAAAGAAGTAATGTCGGCGCTGAAAGCATCGCCTGATCAATACGACATACTCTTGTCCGACATCGGCATGCCCGATGAAGATGGGTTTTCTCTCATTCGTCAGGTGAGAGCACTAGAGGCTAACAAGGGAGGACAAATTCCGGCAGCGTCAGTGACGGCCTACGTCAGCGATAAGGAGCGGCAAAAGGCTCTCGCTGCTGGGTTTCAAGCTCATATTCAAAAACCTATCAATCTCGATCAGATGATATCGGCCATTATAAATTTAACCCGATAACTCACAGATGCATCTAAAGAGCGATGGCGAAAGAACTGTTTTCCCGTATGCTTTAATAGAGGGGCGATGCAGTGCTGTTGTTTCATCATCAGTTTAATTACACTGGGCTACTTTCTCCAAGCTAAACCAATAAGGTCTTTTGTTCCTTGCTCGTCAGGTACCCCAGTTCTCGTCTTAAAACCATCAAAAACGCTTCAATATTGAGGCGCAAGAGCGAGACAGGCATATGCCAGATACCTGAAGAAAGTAGAGGTAGTGGAGGTTTTTACACTCCCAAAAACAAAGCGAATTGACCCCAAAGATAAAAAGATTAGTTGAGGGGTGGAAATTCTCAGGCTTCCAGCTCTTAAGTTTTCATATTTAGCTAGGTATAAACAAACCTTTAAATTAGGAAATTAACAATGCTAGACATTGATGAGATGACGATCAATGAAATCCATGCTCTTTTGCAAAAAGTGGGCCGTGGTCATATGGGTTGTTCTCTTGAAGGGCACCCTTATGTCGTGCCTATGCAGTATTACTTTGAAAAGCCTGACATATATATTTTGACGACGGTTGGAATGAAAACTCAATACATGGATGCCAATCCAGAGATTTGCTTGCAAGTTGAAGAAATTGATAGTTTAGATCATTGGCGCAGCGTCACCGTGATAGGCCGGGTAGAACATATCACTGAGCAGTTAGAAATTGATCGCATTATGGCCATTGTGAAAGCACAAAACCCAGCGCGATCGCCTGCTATTAATCGCACTTGGACAGATGCCTGGGGCCGTGAGAACGTGATGGCAATTTATCGCATTTATCCAACCGAGATGAATGGCCGCACGACCGAAGGCCCTAGCAGTCAGACATGATATACCTGTCTTTGGTTTTAGTATTGTTGTTAGTTGGGCCTGCGATCGCAACCATAGCAATCCTCCGTTCACTGTCAATCCGCGGCCACTTGGGGTTATTAGGCCTTTGTATTCTCTATGGAGCCTTTCCCTTTATGGTCACCTGGGGAGGACTGCGTTTGGCTGAACGCTTTGCCTGCACGGCAGAAGCTGTCCGCTTCCGTTGCCCTTCTACCTCTCCTGCTTGGCTGGGAGACTTTATATCAGGGATGTTTTTGTCGCACTGGTTGGCCATTATAGTCATTCCATCGGCTATTTTGGGTACTGTCGGTCTGCTGTTTTCTTTGACTTTAAAGGTTAGGCGGTCGCAAACAACTAACAATACTTCTGGCAACATTTCAGCAGAACCAACTGCCGCTTTTTACCGTAGTAGTCACCACAAAGTAGTTGCCGGTGTATGTTCAGCCATAGCCCAACGATGGCATCAGCCTGTTTTGGCGGTTCGGACTGTCGTGGTTATTTTAGCTGTCATCACACCTGGATTTATTTTCTTGTACGTTTGGTGTTGGTTGGCATTTCCAATTGAGCCGAGATCACAACAGCAACCTGTGAGATAACAATCATGAATCGACGCAACAATCGTCAAATTTTTCGCCACCCCAAAATCACCTCGGCAGGACAGTTAGTTTGCCCCCATTGCAAAATGGCCTTTCCACTCACATGGCGGCGATATTGGTCAGCCCCGTGGGGAAATTATCGTTGTCCCAAATGCCGACAGATATCCCATATTACAGGGAATTCCTGGTGGGTATTGACTATCAACTTTGTCGCCATGACGCTGGTTGGAATCATGGGTGCTTTATTCGGCGCTTACGTCTTCCATAACGGATGGATGGGCGTATTCCTCATTTTTGTGGGTTATTTGGCCATTGGCTTCTCACTTGACAAATGGATCGATGGGCATTTGAGACACTTGAAAATTCGTTCGTAATCAATGACCCGTCAGAAATTAAATCCTAAGTAAAAAATATTTGAGAAAATCATGTTTGAAAATTCTTTTTCCAGACTTCTACCTGCACTTATACTGTCGATCACACGCTTATTTGGCATTGGTTAATCCGCAATCGCGGTTGTTTATGATAACTCTATCTCCTTGAGCTTTAACAGCTCTAAAATTCTTCCCCTGCGCTGGCTGCTAGCTGCTTTAATCTGCGTTTTAATGCTTATCTGGAGTCCCCTGCCTGCTTTTGCCACGGTGACGCAAATCGAAGAATATTCAGGGCAAATGCTTTATTAATCCAAGCAAACCCTGCGGGATCAAACCGGGAAGTTCTGGCAGGCGATCGCCTTTAGACGCATCTATCCCGAAGGTAGTGCGAGTGTCTCCCTGTGGCTAGTGGGCTTTCCGGGTGCGGTGGAACTAGACCACGCTCAACCGCTGAGCCTGAGAATATCTATGGGACAAACGCTAACTGCTAAGGATACTTCTAGCGACATTTCTCAAGACACACCCACTTTGGCAAATGTTGCAGAATATGACATTAAGTCTGTTCTACCAGAATTGAAGCCTGAAATTTCCCTTTATCTAACTCTACCTGGGGTTAGTGGTTCAGCCGTTGAGCTAGAAATTTCATCAATGGAAATCCAAGAGTGGCAAACAATCTCTGCTCGTTAAATATCCCCCCCAAGCAAACGATAAATCAGAGAACGCTCATTATGAACAGGAAGAAATTCATCGGTATTGTTGGCGGGGCAACCATTGCATTCGGTACAGCATCTTATCTATTGAGCGATAAGCGTAATCTCGTCAGGGCAGATATAAAACCAGCGGACGATTCGACGAAGCCGACGCTACGAGATCACAACGAAACGCTCAGGCCAGACGAAAAAGAGATTTTGTTTCTCGCCTCGCTTGCGCCGAGCGGTCACAATACGCAGCCGTGGTTTGTCCAATATCTCGAACCTTATCACTGGATAATCGGCAACGATAAAAGTAAATGGCTACCTGCCGTTGACCCGACTCAGCGAGAAACGATGTTGTCGATCGGTGCTTTCATTCAAAACCTGGAATATGCTGCGGGTGATTTTGGCTATATCTGCGATTGGAAATTGCTCGCTACGACCCATCAAGACGAACAGGTGATGGAAGTAAGCCTGATCAAAGAAGCGTCGAAAAATGCTTTTGACATCTCGAAAATCAAAAACCGCCGCACGGTTCGTGCCGATTTTTTAAATGATGTCCTGAAACCAGAAGACCTCAAATATCTGGTCAATTCAGAACCAGAATTTATTCATTACTTGCCCGTCACCAGTCAAGAAAGTCAATATATCAGCGAACAAACCATTGAAGCCAATCGTCTTCAAGCCTATCGTGACCCCGCACAGCAAGAGTTGGCTGACTGGATCAGATTCTCTAGTCAGAATGCCGAGAAATACCGTGATGGGCTGACAACAGCAAGTATGGAAATAGACGGATTTTCGGGCTGGGTGGTGCGAAATATTTACAGTAAAGACAGCGTGATGAAAAAGGATTTCAGAGAGCGAGGCATTGATAATATTAAGAAAGAGGTATCTGAGTCGGCGGGTTGGATTCTCATCACCAGCAAGGACAGTTCGGTGGCAACATTGCTTGAAACCGGCAGGCGAATGCAATCTCTTTTTCTAAAAGTACGAGAAAAAGGGATTGCCATCCATCCAATGACACAGATATTAGAAGAGTCGTCAATGAGGCAAGATCTAAATCAGTCAATTGGAATCAGCGAAAATATTCAATTTATATTACGAGCGGGTTATTTGAAAAACTATCCGCTGCCGGTTTCACTGCGCCGTCCCGTTGATTGGTTTATAAGGAAATAACGAGATATATCATCCTTATCTTCCTCACAATTTCCTCATCTCATTTTGATATCGTGAGGTATTCAACATATGTTCAACATTCTTGTTGTTCACAGGGATGAAAGCTATGAAATGGCAAAAATTTATTCTGGCTTTTATAGCCACCCTTTGCTTACTCTTTGCAGGCAGTGCTCTGGCACAGACTGACATCCAGATCAATGATGCTAACCTCATTCGCTTCGGTGGCGGCATAACGGTACCAGAGGGGAAAGTTGTCGAAAATGCCTTGGCATTCGGCGGCAGTGTTACGGTGTCGCCAAATGCCAAAGTTGTGGATACGGCGATCGCTTTTGGTGGAAATGTTACGGTGCAAAAAGGAGCCCAAGTAGAGGGGGATGCTTACGCTTTTGGTGGCAAAGTCGTGCAGGAACCCGGTGCGATTATTCGGGGTGCAAATACTACCTTTAGTAATCCCCATGGCATAATGCAGGGTTCTCACCACGGTAAAAGTAGTCGCTTTGTATATTATTTTTCCAGTGCCCTGTTTAGAATTTTTGCTGCTATCGTAGCAGCGATTCTCGGACTCATTGTTTTGCGCACCAACTCACAGTTTCTGCCAAATTTGGCTACAGAGCTGCGTCAACATTCTGGACTAACCGCGCTATGGGGACTCGGGGCGATTATTTCCTTTGTCTTTGCCTGCGTGTTCTTAGCGATTACGCTGATCGGCATTCCTCTGATTCCGCTGCTAATTTTGACGATGATGATCACCACTCTAGTCGGATCATTAGGGGTAGCTTTGTTCGTGGGGCAACGCTTAGTCCGTGAGAATAATTGGTCTGTAGAGAAACAGTTTTTGTTAGGGTTGGCGGCTCTGAGCATTCTGACACTTGTTCCGGTTGTAGGAGGATTCGTTATTTTCTTAGTCAATCTGTTTGGTTTAGGCGTTCTTTTGCTGTGGCAGTTTGGCAGAGCCGAGCTTCAAACGGCTAATGAATGAAAGTATTTACAACTTAGGTGATTTCTCACTTAGAAAGTACCGAAACGGGCGTCGAGGCCACTTACTCCCACTTACTTCACTTACTCGTAGGTGTATATCTTGCCTCGCGACGGGGTACGATCCGGAAATCACCTTACTTAAAGGGCGATCGCATCGTTTATAAATAATCGCACCCGCTTTGTTCAAATTTCAGTTTTAATTAACAAATTTTAATTCTTTAAAAAGGCAAAACATTGAAATTTAGGTCATACGGTTTATTGGCCTGCTTAGCGCCTTTGAGCCTACTCGCGGGCTGCATTATTAACCTAGATAATGGCGTTAAAGGCTCTGGAACTGTCAAAACCGAGTCTAGACAGGCCGTTAATTTTTCCGCTATCTCATTTGAAACTGAAGGTAATCTCACGGTGCAGCAAACGGGGAAAGAGTCCCTTTTAATTAGCGCCGATGATAACCTCCTACCTTTCTTCGAGAGTCGCGTAGCCGATCACACCTTGTATCTTAATATCTCGAAAGGTAGAAACATAAACCCGTCCAAACCCGCTGAGTTTGTAGTGCAAGTTAAAAGCCTAGAGAGCCTAAATATGGAGGGTGTCGGCAGTGTTGAAGTTAGGGATATCAAAGGCAAGAAGTTGTCAGTTACCCATGATGGCGTAGGAGAAGTCACAATCACAGGAAGCGCCGATGTTCTAGATCTCAACCTTTCCGGAGTTGGAAGTTACCAAGGTGAAGCTTTTAAGACTAAGCAAGCTACGATTCGTAGCAGTGGCGTGGGGAGCGCTGTGATTAACGCAAGCGAGCAAGTGGATGCAACAGTCTCTGGCGTAGGGTCAGTAGAGTATATTGGATCTCCTCAAGTCCAAGAATCTATAGAGGGCATAGGAGATGTCGAGAAACGATAACACATCATCAACTAGATCGTCTTTAAAGTTTTTTCTATTGGTTTTTTCACTGACTATCCCATTATGGATAGTTGAAGCAGTGATTAACGTAAAAGGACTTCCGCTAGATGTTCCGATTACTGACTTTATAGCAACCTTTACACCGTTAATAGCTGCCTGCATCCTTGTTTATCAAGAAGAAGGGTCTATTGGGATAAAGAGACTCTTGAAAAGAGTTTTCGATTTTTCAAAAATTAAACAGAAAATCTGTTATTTTCCTGTTATTTTCTTGATGCCTGCAATATATTTATTGATCTATGGAGTAATGCAACTGTTTAGACTGCCACTTCCTATAGGCGGAGAAATTCCGTTTTTACAGAATTCGCTAATTTTTGTCGTCATCTTTATGGGTGCTACTGGTGAAGAAGTGGGTTGGTCGGGATATGCTGTTGATGCTATGCAAAAACGGTGGTCTGCACTAACAACCGCGATCGCTATAGGCCTGGTGTGGGCAATATGGCACTTCCCGTCAATGATTCAACAGGGTCGCGATTTGACTTGGATAGTATGGGGAACTCTCGGTACTGTTTGTGTGCGAATACTAATGGTTTGGCTTTATAACAATACTGAAAAGAGTGTTTCTGCGTGCATCATTTTTCATAGTATGGCCAATATTGGGAGGATTTTATTCCCAAAAGATCAAACCCACAATCCTCTAGTTGACTATCCTAATATTCACTATTCAATCATTGCGGTCACCGCTGTCATTGTCATTTGTCTGTGGGGATCAAAGACCTTATCCCGATACAGATATGCTTAATTTCGCTGAAATCAGTTTCACTTTTTAACTTACAATATTTCACTTTAAAAATTTCATTATTTAATAATCCAATTTATCATGACTCTTCCTATTTATAATCGAAAGCTAAATCGACGATTTAAGTTGTCAGGAGAAAAGACGATCGTCGCCATACTCTTGCGAATTCTAGCAGCCATATTGACCGCTCTGGTGATTTTCCCGGTATTGTTGTTGCCGAATACGACTACCGTTCCGTCATCGATTCAAATTCTATTTGCAATGGCAGAGGTCGCTTGGTTAGTGGCGATGTCGCGGCTTGGCTTTAATGCGCGTACATTTCTCGTTGAGCTTTCAGGGTTTGTAGCAATCACCCTCCTTGCCATTTTCGCCTCGCAGGTGTTTGCCTCTACACCGCCTATTCTCGATGTGAACGGCAAACCCATTGCCAGTAGCATTGCTGTACTAGAAACAGTAAATCTAAACGGCAGTGAGCAATGGATCTCGATTCGAGGCAAAGATGCTCATAATCCTGTGGTGCTCTTTTTGGCGGGTGGCCCCGGTGGTAGCCAGCTCGTCACTGAGCGACGTGCGTTGGCGAGGCTAGAGGATCACTTTGTCGTTGTCAATTGGGAGCAACCAGGCGCGGGTAAATCTTTCGACGCCGTAGATCGTTCTAAGCTGACACCCGATCGCTACGTTACGGATGCCCACGAATTGGTCTTGACCCTGCGACAACGCTTTGGCAAGGACAAAGTATATGTGTTGGGTGAGTCGTGGGGTAGCGCCCTTGGGATCATGGTGGTGCAACGTTACCCAGAATTGTTTCATGCTTTTATCGGTACGGGACAAATGGTGGCGTTTCTAGAGAATGATCTGATTTGCTACAATTTTGCTCTGCGCTTAGCAGCGGAACGCGGAGACATACAAAAAGTCGAAAGACTCAAAAAACAAGGCCCACCTCCTTATTACGACAGTGATGTCGCGTTAAAGAGTGCGACCTACCTCATGGAAACATTCAATTATATGAATAAAAATCCTGCGATCACCAATGCAGGGTTCAACACTTTACAAGACCTTGCAGGCCCCGAGTACGGACTGTACGACAAGATAAATTTTGTTCGAGGGCTGCTAGATACCTTTGGTGTTGTCTACCCACAATTATGGGATGTAGACTTTCGCAAGCAGGCAAAACGCCTCGAAGTGCCCATCTATTTTCTAATTGGTCGCCATGATGTAAATGCACCACCGAAGCTCACTGAGGAATACTTTAATCTCCTAACGGCACCGCACAAAGAGTTAATTTGGTTTGAACATTCAGGTCACAATCCCTGGATGAATGAATCGGAAAAGTTTGTGGATGTAATGGTCAACAAGATAATTTCACAGTAAAGGTATCGTACCAGTCTTGGGTTGAAACGCGGTTGGCGAATCGATGATGGGGTGGAGTTGTAAACGATATATCTAGGTAGGAATTAACCGATGGAAAATCGAAATAAATCCAGCTTTCACACGCACCTATTAGTATTCTTCTCCTTGGCGTTTGCCTGGTCGTGGGGCTGCTGGCTGTTGTCTTCGGCTGTTAAGACTCAATTGCCTTCTGTTGCTGGAATGCTTTTTCTCGCTGGTGGCTTTGGACCTAGCCTCGCGGCGATCGCTGTGGTCAGATATGTCGGCGGCCGGGACGGTCTGCGCGATTGGCTTGTGCGTTGTCTGCAATGGCGGGTTGGCTGGCGTTGGCTGGCACTCGTGTTTTTCTTACCTCTAGCTGTAATGGTGTTGGCTGCCGCCGCGCACATAGCGCTGGGTGGCACGATGGTGCCATCACCAGCCATCGGTCATGTGCTCTTGGCGGTGGTGAATTTCGTGTTGGTGCTACTGATAGGAGGCCCGCTTGGCGAGGAATTTGGCTGGCGGGGCTATGCACTGCCAGCTTTGCAAGCGCGCTATGACTGGCGCGTTGCCAGTCTAATCCTAGGTGCGGTCTGGGGGGTGTGGCATCTGCCGCTGTTTTACATCGCCGACACGGCGCAAAGTTACATCCCATTTTCACTGTTTATGGCAAGTACTCTAGCCCTGTCAATCCTATTCGCATGGCTGTTCAACCGCACTGGTGGAAGTGTTCTACCAGTCTTAGTGCTGCATACGGCTGTCAATGCTTGGTCTTGGGTTATACCCGGCATGATTATGCGAGAGGGTAGTAGCTTGCGGCCATATGGGCTGGCAGTTGGGCTTCTTGTATTAATTGCCCTTGGTTTGCTTCGCGATGCAGAGACACCGATAACTATGAGGAAAACATGAGTCAGTTACCCGGCTTTTCTATCATAAGAACGCTCGGAACAGCTTCTGTCTTTTGGCGAAATTTAACGCCGAAAATGGAGAAATGATATGAACAGTAAGAACAAACTGACTTTGATCAAAAGCATTCACACGTTGATATGGATATTCTTCAATATTGTGATTTTTTATATGCTGTATGCCGCGATCGCCAACAAAATCAATTTCTTGCTCTGGATGGGTTATGGCTTCGTATTGCTAGAAGGGCTAACGCTACTCACCTTTAAATCTCACTGTCCATTGAATCTGCTTGCCCGAAAATACACAAACTCTACAAAAGACAACTTTGACATTTATCTTCCAGGCTGGCTAGCCAGATACACCAAGTTAATCTACACCACTATTTTTGGAATCATCTCAATTATCACACTCTATCAACTCCTAAATTAACAAACAAAGGTCAGTATTATGTGGATAAAATTGATCGTAATCATTACTATTTCAGTGATTGTTTTGTTTGGAGTGGTGAGCCTTTATGGCAGATATCAGTGGCAGTCAGAAACCGACCGACTGCGCGCTAATTTGACCAGTGGAAGGCAAGCTATGAATCCTAAATCTTATGATTTAAAGGATATCGAAGGATTACCCGCTCCGGTGCAGCGATTCTTTCAGACTGTGCTGAAACCTGGACAACCGATCGTAGCGGCGGTCAAACTCTCTCAGCAAGGACAGTTCAATTTGAATGAAATGGAGGATAAGTGGAATAAGTTTACAGCTATTCAACTCGTGACGACTCAACGATTAGGGTTTGATTGGGATGCCCGTATCCAAATGGCTCCAGGACTAAATGCCTTTGTCCACGATACCTATCTGTTAGGAGAAGGCAGCTTACACGCATCATTAGTCGGTCTTTTCACCGTTGCCAAAATGCATGGTGCGCCTGAAAACAATCAAGGTGAATTATTGCGATTCTTTGCTGAGGCTACTTGGTATCCTACTGCACTATTACCCAGTCAGGGTGTGCGTTGGGAGGCGATTGACGATACCTCCGCTCGCGCTACTTTGACCGATGGTGCAACAACTGTCTCCCTTGTATTTCAGTTTAATGCTGAAGGGACAATCGACACTATGTGGGCTGAGGCGCGTTATCGTGACAAGCTGACTGCGATGCCTTGGAGCGGTCGATTCTGGGACTATTCAATTCGTAATGGAATGCTGATTCCCTTAGAAGGCGAGGTGGGATGGGATTATCCAGAAGGTACTCGGCTCTACTTTAAAGGAAGAACGACAAAGATTCACTATGAGTTTGCGTCATGAGCGCACGTGATCGCTAAACTGCAACCTAAAGAAATTAAACATGCTTTAACTGATAGATAAAGTTGTGATAGCAAGCGGTTCTACTACTGGGATTGGGCTGGCAATCGCGACAGCTTCAAGCGCGTAATCAGGCCTCTAATCCAACCAGAAAGGCAATGTTAGATTTTCCCTCTAAAATGCTATGCAAAAAAGAGCGCAGCGAAGTGCTGCAACAGTGGGACGATTGGCTAGAAATACCGATGCTAGTGCTGGGCTTCACTTGGTTAGGACTATTTATTGTTGAGCTAGTTGGGGGGCTGACTCCTCTATTGAGAGCGATCGGTGGCGTCATTTGGATTGCCTTTATTGTGGATTTTGGCATCAAATTTCTTCTCGCTCCTTACAGAATTTCCTACCTCAAGCACAACTGGCTGATCGCTTTTTCACTGTTTATTCCAGCGCTGCGAACTTTTCGGATTGTGAGTATCTTTCGATCACTGCAATCAGTTCATGCCGTTCGAGAATTGTAGTTGCTGCGGTAGTCCTAATCGTGTAAGGATGCGTTGTAGTGGTGAATGAAAAGCCAAATAGCGCCTATGTGATTCTCTAGCTTTTTAGAAAACGAGAGCGTCTTACGCACTAACCTCGACACCCTTTGACGAAGCGTACAGTTGAATCGCTCGATGCGATTGGTCTGTCCCGTTTCTTTTCCGACCGCTCGATGCCGTTTACTCGGTATGACCTGTTCGTAAGCCTCCCAGAAGTCAGTGTAGGCTACAGCATACTGCCGATAAACCGGCGGTAGTGAGGCCCATAGGCCACGTGACTTCGACGACCGATGTAGAGGACCACGACTTCTCGACTTTCTATATCTATCGCCAGCCACACCCATTATTTGTTGCCTTTATCGCCGACAAATGACCACATCTCGTCACATTGGATGGTCAAGCGCCCCTTTTTTTTGCCCGTACATTGACCTCGCATGGTACAGATGCATATTTTTCATTGACATATCCTTGCAGCCAGACCTCAGAAATATCGACGACTCTGGCAATTCCGGCTAGGGGTGTCTTTTCTAGCAACAGTTTGTCTATCAACGCTTTGGTTTCGTCGCTAATCACCTTATTCTGCAGGTCTTCGACGAACTGTCTGCCACAGTCATTTCAATGATGATTCTGTTTACCATTGTGAATGAAACCATTTTTGACGATGTTCTCAGAGTCACAATTGGGGCAGGCCGGAAGCACGGAAGACACGATTAAACTTTGGGTAGCTACACTTTCATATGGTCTAATCCAAGGCGATCACGCATCCACTGTCCGATAGAAAATCCTTACTCGTTAAGGACTACCTGGCATTGATTTGACTGAGCTACCCAAACCGAAAAGCTCTCGTCAACAGCAACGCGAGGAAAAACGCGCGCAGCGGCTAGAAAACTACAATCAGGTCCATGCGTTAAAGAAACAGGGCTACACAATCA
>Ga0208979_100528_pt1 | contig 20341 bp, 18 predicted proteins | sample HotLakConsUCCSLE_FD_184738 | JGI IMG/M metagenome (GOLD analysis project Ga0208979, IMG submission 184738) | Hypersaline microbial mat communities from Hot Lake, Washington, USA - Hot Lake Consortium UCC-SLE (SPAdes) | ecosystem: Environmental > Aquatic > Non-marine Saline and Alkaline >... | reverse complement strand
TTCAGGGAGGGCGTGGGATTGCAGGAAGGGGATCTCGGGGGGGGAACTCATGTCTCTGTTAGACCAGATTTTTCCCCTCTTGGCAACCCCGGGGACCTAGCTTTACCAGCCAATATTGAGAAGTTGCAAAATTACTATCCATTTGCCGTGACCCTCCGCCCTCACCCCTGCCCCTCTCCCTGAAGGAGAGGGGTTCTGAATCCGGCTCCCCTTCTCCCCTGGGGAGAAGGGGTTGGGGGATGTAGCTTGCTTCCCGGAGGGTGGGCCTAGCTTGGATGTTTTATTAGTTGGACTACTCTTAGAGAAAACTCCAGATTTCGAGCTGGACTTGGTTTAAACCCATCAAAATCTACCGACGGGAGCGGCAGTTTAGTGGCAGGATTAGGGTGACACGCGGAGGGTGACCATGAGTTTTACGACGGTTCGTCCTGGGCAACTCACCATCATTACCAGTGACTGTGGTGATACCCGTCCCCTGAGTTTTGTGCAAAATGGCGAGCGATTGGGCTATGAACCCGCCGTCGCCAGGGCGGTTTGCGGCATTCTGCAGGTTGAACCTCGCTGGTTTGATCTGCCGATGGACAAGTTTTACACTGCCCTGGGCGATACCGACGACTACGACGTGGTCTGGTACAACCAGGCCATTACCCAGGAACGCCGAGCCTGGGCCGACTTTACCCGTCCCTATGGACGGTTCGATGAAGCCGTACTGGTGCGAGAGGACTGCCCCATCTACCAGATCAGCGACCTGGCCGGAAAGCGGTTAGGGGCGCTGGCCCACAGCACCAACCTGGCCCTGGCCGAAGATTTTCCTGATTTAGAACTGGTGACCTTTCCGGGGCATGAACGGGGATTGCCCGCCATGATCAAAGCTTTAGAGTCGGGAGATATTGACGCCCTGATTCAGGATGCCTTGATTCTACTTACCCTGGAGGCGGACGATCCCAGGTTTCGGGTGGCGTTGCAATTACCTACCCAGAGACCCTTCGGGGTGGGCGTATTACCCGGCAACCGAGAGTTACTTGAGGCCTTAAACCAGGCCCTTAATCAATTACTGACTGACGGTACCCTGGCTAAGCTGTGGGCGCAGTGGATTCCTTATAAACCGTTTCCGTTTTAGGCTGACCTTGAGCAATGTCTTTTTCTGCCGCTGGTTCATCAGTTACGTTACGCCCCTGCTTGCCTGCCGATTTGCCGTTTGTTGTGGCAGCCGAACGTCATGCTAACAATCTGGCCTATGTCGGCCAGTGGAGCTATGAGCAGCATCAGGCAGCCCTTGAGTCATCTGACCAAGCCCATTTCATTCTGGAGAGTTCAGATCCGCCAAGACGGGTCGGTTATGCCATTTTGGAAGGGCTTAACAATCCCAACGGCAGTATTCTGCTCCGCCGCATTGTGGTGACTGAAAAGGGCCAGGGCTTTGGCCGCGCCGCCCTGAAGCAGCTAAAACGCATGGTCTTTGAAATCTACAGAGCCCATCGCTTCTGGCTAGATGTGAAAGCGTTTAACCCACGGGCCAGACATCTCTACGAAAGCGAGGGTTTCGTGCTGGAAGGTTGCCTGAGGGAAGCCCTAAAAACTGAAGATAGTTACCACTCGATGTACATTATGTCTCTATTGCGATCAGAGTACGACGTACATCAAAAGACCTAGGGTCTGTTTTGAAACCTACCGCAACCCTTTATTTCCCGTATTATTGCCCATACGAGAGAATGAGGCTTTGACTGGCTTTTAAAACACGCCCTAGTATTTCGCGCAGCAAGTATTGCAACATAGGCTAGGTGGAGCGCCAGGGGAACCCAACACTCCGAGCATCTTTACTCCGAGCATCTTTGATGTTGCGAAACTGATGTTGCGAAACTAATCGTGTGATGTACCAGTGAAATGGCGCGGCACTTTCCCTATCTCTCGTCCCACACCCGCTGAACTTCAGGCTGGGGTTGCTCAGCCCCTCTCAATAGAGACCATGACCCCCAGGTACACAGAGTTGTCAACGATAGGATAGCGGCAACGGTCATGGTAGCCAGGGGAGCAGCTAGACTGATTAAAAAAGCACTCAGCAACAGTAGTGTCAGCAGTGTTCTGTCCATGACTGTCCTCCGGGTGGTTGAGCCTTATAGCTTTATCATAAACAGGGGAAATCTATGAGTGCTATAACCCTTAGAAATACTTGAAGTATAACGGCTGCTAGATGAATAAATGTTGCGGAAGTTTGCCAGGTTAGAATGTCTCTTCTTTCGGCAAAAAATCCGGCCTCTTGTGCAGAGGGTGAGGGAACGTAATGGGTGCCCAATCCCCTGAAACCCATAGTCTTGCTCAGGGTTGACAGGGCTGGGCCAACGCTGAAGAGGTTCACACGGAGCCTGTTCAGATTTCAAGGAGCTGGGCACATCACCCAACTACGCAATTTGTTCTACTTCTGAAATAAGAGCAAGCCAAACCATTGCCGGTCATCGGTAAAAGCCTGGATGAAATTCAAGCCCACAGCCGCCAGTTCCTGAGCCAAAGCGTTGATTTTAAATTTGCGAGAAATTTCGCTTAAGAGTGCTTCTCCGGCCTCGAAGGTAACGGTTAGGTCGAGCGCTTTGAGGGTCACCTCCTGTCTTGTCAGGCTGTCAATGTAAATTTCAATTTGGCTGGCATTGGCATTATAAATCGCCCGATGCTCGAACTGCTCGACCTGAAAGTTGCCCTGAAAGCGCCAGTTAAGGTGGTGCAGCATGTTGAGATTAAAGTCAGCCGTTACGCCCTGGCTGTCGTTGTAAGCCCGATGCAGAACCTCTGGGTCTTTTTCGAGATCGACTCCGAGGAGAAAATAGTCCCCCGGATTTAAAACCGAGCTAATTTTGTCCAGCAGCTGATGGCACGGTTGCGGGGCTAGGTTTCCTAATGTACTGCCGATGAAGGCCACCATGCGGGCTGGCCGTTGGGGTTGAGGCAGCTGCTGTAATGCCAGGTGGTAGGTTCCCACCAGGCCATGAACGCTGAGATTGTCGTACTCAGTCAGTAACTGCTGGGCGGTTGCTTCTAACATGCCACCACTGACATCGACCGGAATGTAGTGGAGATCGTAGCCAGCTTGGTCCATGGCGTTGAGCAGATAGCGGGTTTTGGTAGAACTACCGCTACCCAGTTCGACCAGTTCGCAGGGGCCGGTCATGCGCACAATGGCGCTGGCATAGCGGTTAAGAATTTCTGTTTCGGTGCGGGTTAAATAATATTCGGGCAGCTCGGTAATGTGCTCAAACAGTTGAGAACCACGGTCGTCATAAAAGTACTTGGGGGGGAGCGCTTTGGGACGGCTGGTCAGCCCCGCAATGACGTCGGCCCCATCGGCTTGGGGAGCGGCATTGGTGGTGGGGAGGAGATATTCAAGGGTCATGCGATCGCAGCGAATGGAAGATTGTTGTGCATCCGCAGTTTTTGGGTAGATCGCAGAGGAGTTAGATGAAGCCATGAAACATCACTTTAGAGAAACAGCACCGCCCCTAGGGACGGTCAATGTACAGCAACTTTGTCGCCAGGGAAGCAGAGAAGTCGTCAAATCAGCCTTGATATTGGGAGATTGACTGCGCCTCACGGGCTAGAAAAAGCTGTTTGCATTGTGCCACCTGTTTGTTAAAACTGCCGAGGAAGACCTTAAACTGGCCAAAACCCTGGCAAAAAGACGTTAATGGCCTCTTAATCTCAAGTTTGCTGGCTTTATACCCATGCTTTGAACCCCATTCCTAAGGAGATCTCTTGAAACAAAATTACCTGTTTTGTGAGGCCCGTCCAAAGGGCGCAGGCCCTACGCCCCTACTCGGTGGTATTTTTCTTTTCAAGAATTCTCCTGGCAGAAACGGTCTCAAACCCGATCCAAATCCAGCAGTAAAGTTTTGCCTGAAAGCGTCCTAAAAATCTCCATCTGTATTGGGTATCGAGCTATCACTGACACAGCGAAACCCGGCAAAAATCTCCCGAATATAGGGGTGATACCAGTTCCGCAATGGCCCCCGCATGGCCCAGGGGCGAGTGGCCCAACTACCGCCCCGTAGCACGCGATGTTGTCGATCAAAGTAGACTTCTGAATATCCCCGGTAGGGAAAGGCCCGAAACCCCGGATAGCCTTCAAACCAGGAGGTTGTCCATTCCCAGACGTTGCCCAATAGGTCGTGACATCCGGTATCGGTGGCCCCAGGGGAAAACTTGCCGACGGGGGTAGTCATTGCGGCTGTGCCCCCAAAATTGGCCACGGTTGCCTGGGGCCAGCTATCTCCCCAGGGGTAAAGCCCTCGCCTACGGCCCTCAGCATCCCAGCAAGCGGCTCGCTCCCACTCGTGTTCTGTGGGCAGTCGTTTGCCCACAAAGGTGGCGTAGGCTTCTGCTTCGTAGTAGCTGACGCCGCAAACCGGATGGTCGGTCAGGGCGAGATCATCCGACCCGTAAAGAGGACGGTCCACATCCGCCTTGCAGCGCCAGGCCCATCCCTGGGAGGACCACAGAGCGGGAGTATGATAGCCGCCAGCCGCCATAAAAGCGCGAAATTGCCCCTGGGTGACGGGATGCACATCCATATAAAAAGGCTTGACCTGAACGATGAGGGGTGGCTGTTCGTTATCGATGGCATCCACCCCGTCGTAACCGACCCTGATGTCGGCCCCCGGCATAAACGCCATCGGAGTTTTGGGCACCTCCGATGCGGGCAGGGCAGGCCGGTTACCGTTTTGAGGATGACCGTTGATGGCTGGTTCAGACAACAAATATCGCCCTGCCTGCTGCCGATGCAGGGCCACCACAATCGTGAGAGTTTCCAGGTGCTGACTTTCGTGCTGCAGCAGCCACCACCAGAGACGCTGTTGGTCTGGCAGGGGAGCCATTTCCAGGTAGTCCCAGACCTGTTGCCGCACCAGGTTTAGTAGCTCCAGGGTGGTGGTCAAATCTGGCACCTGCTCCCGGGCGGACTTGGGTAAGCCATCCGCCGCAAACAGCAGGCGATGTTCCGCCAGGGGATTAGGTTGCCCGGCTAGATGTTCCAGAATCCACAGGGCTTCGGTAAAGGCAATATGGCCCAAATGCCATCCCACCGGGCTGAAATCAGGATGGGCCTGGGGAAAGTATTCATCCTCCGTTAGCCCCTGAACCAGAGCCAGGGTACTGGCTCGGCAGGCGGTCATATGGTGCTTAAGCTGTTGGCGTTGTTCAACCACAGCCCCCTGCTCAAGCGGCCTGGTCAGCGGGGGTAAAGGCAAGGGTTTGGCAATGGAGGTCACGATTGGCGTCTACCGTTACTAAGGTATTTTCGGGGCAGCGGCTCCATTCGGCTTCGAATAGAGGTTCTGAGGCGAACAGAACCGAGTTGGGAAACCTGGGATGGTTCTGCAGCCAGTACAGGGAAGGAGCCTGGCCGGTGGTGTCGTAGCGAGACGCGACCATGTGCTCCCCATCGCTGATGATGATGTTGGCGGCTACTCGAATACCGTGGGCGGCGGCGGCGCGGGATAGCGTCTCCAGAACTTCGTAGAGGGCAGTGTTCAGGGGACAGCGGGACTGCTTAATGCGTTGCCGCACCATGGCAAAAATATGTTCCGAATCTGTCAGCCCGTGAATGGTGCGATAAATGTCATCGGGCAGGCTTTCGCGAATGGGGCGATACAGGTTGTGGCGAAAGTGTTCGATGTAGCCATTGTGAATGAAGCACAGAGGCCCGTCGGTAAAGGGTTGGCAGTTGTGCAGGTCTACGGCTAACCCAGGGGTGGCGCTACGAACATAGGCCAGCACCGCCCCCGATTCGGCATAGCGACACAGGTGGGGCAGGTTGATGTCGTTCCAGGCGGGCAGGGTGTTGCGGTAAACGAAGGGTGCCGTCTTTTGGGTGGGATGGTACCAACCAATACCAACGCCATCGGCATTGAGAATGGCGGTTTCCATTTCCCTGGGCTGGTAGCTCTGTACGATCAGGGAATGGTCGTGGTGGTAAATCAGCTGATCTAGCTGCACGGTCGGCCCACGATAGGCCAGGAGTCGACACATATCTGCAAATTAAACCAGGCGGACATTACTAGCAGCATACGCCCTGCCCTGGCCAAATGCCATGGGGTCTTGGCCACAGGGAGATGCTGCAAGGGTTAATGGGGGGATAGGCCCTGGCCCTGCTGCGGCCACTGGGGGCTAACGGGTTGATGCTCCCCATCGGTGAGAGAATCAGCAGCACGTAGGCCAAAAGTGTAGCCGTAGCCGCTTTTAATGATTCAGCTAAGGGCGATACCGTTATCCGTTAAGATCCGGTCGGTTAGACATATGACTTCATAGTCCTTTACGGCAGGAATTTGTGTCCTCTAACACCCCCAAACACGTTGATATATCTGAGAAGTTACGCTCCGAAATAGAATCCGGTCTGTACGAACCTGGGGAGAAACTGCCCAGCGAGTTCGACCTGGGGCAACGGTTTGAGGTGAGCCGTACTACGATTCGACGGGCGATCGCAGATCTAACCCGCCAGGGACTTGTCACCACCTATCAGGGCAAAGGCTGCTTTGTGGCCCACCATGACAAAGTGAATTTTTCCCTGGCCAGCCCCCTGATTTATTTTGATGCCGAACTCAAGCGCCAGGATTTAGAAGGATCGATCAAATCCCTTCGGTTTGAATTTATCGATGCCCCCAAAGAAATCGCTAAGCGGCTACAACTGGCCGACAATAACCGGCGCGTCTACTGGCAAGAAAAAGTTATTTACGCTGGCGATGAATCCATTGCCCTCGACATGACTTACTACCGCCGGGACATTGGCGACCAGCTCGGCGACCAACTGCAAACAGGCTTTACATACTACACCCTGGCCCAGAATGGCTATAAACCCTACAGTGCCGAGGTTCGGGTCGAATGTGCCCTGGCCAACTTTCAGCTGGGAGAATGTCTGGGTGTACCCCTGGGGTTACCTCTATTTGTTTACAACTACGTGGCTACCGATGAATCTGGCATTCCCTTCGTCTGCGGCAAAACCTTGACCCGGTCGGATCGGACTTGCTTTTCGGTCACGATTGGGGAAGGGAGAGGGGAATAGGGAATGGGGAATAGGGAATAGGGAATAGGGAATGGGGAGTAGGGAATGGGGAGTAGGGAATAGGGGATGGGGAGTAGAGAGTAGGGAGGGGGAAATGGGGGGTGGATGGGTATTGGGTCTTTTCTTAAGGTGGTTCCGTAGTGAAGGCTTTTAGCCTGCGGCCAACTAGCACCCAGCACCCAGCCCTGAAATATGCTCCTCTCCCCTCCCTCATGACTCCCCTTCCTCACAGTTCGGTTTTCGCGACTTACTCCGGTTCCGTCACAGAGATAATCTAGCTCTGGTTAGCACTCGCGGCTGTCGAGTGCTAAGTTTGTCAGTGGAGAGCAGAAAGACAGGACATGGCAAAAAAAGTTTCCTTTGATGAGGCCTCCCGGCAGGCACTTGAGAAAGGTGTCAACGCCCTAGCCGACGCAATTAAAATTACCCTGGGGCCACGGGGCCGCAACGTGGTCTTAGAAAAGCAGTATGGTGCCCCGCAAATTGTGAACGATGGCATCACCATTGCAAAAGAGATTGAGCTATCTGACCCCTTTGAGAACCTGGGTGCCCGCCTGATGCAGGAAGTGGCCTCTAAGACCAAGGACCTGGCTGGAGATGGCACTACCACTGCTACGGTGCTGGCCCAGGCCATGGTCAAAGAGGGCCTGAAGAATGTGGCTGCGGGCACCAATCCCGTCAGCCTGCGGCGCGGCATTGAGAAGGCTGTCAACAAGCTAGTAGCAGAAATTGCCGCCGTGGCTAAGCCGATTGAAGGCAACGCCATTGCCCAGGTAGCTACCGTATCTGCCGGCAGCGATGAAGAGGTCGGCCAGATGATCGCCGAAGCCATGGATAAGGTGACCAAAGACGGTGTCATTACCGTTGAGGAGTCCAAGTCTCTGTATACCGAGCTGGATGTCGTAGAAGGGATGCAGTTCGACCGGGGCTATCTCTCCCCTTATTTTGTCACCGACCAGGAGCGGATGATCACCGAACTGGACAACGCCAGGGTGCTGATCACTGACAAAAAGATTGGGTCGATTCAGGACCTCGTTTCTGTGCTGGAGCGCATTGCTCAAGAAGGCACGCCGCTGTTAATTATTGCCGAAGACATTGAAGGCGAGGCTCTGGCCACCCTGGTAGTCAACAAGGCTCGGGGTGTACTGAATGCGGCAGCCGTGAAGGCCCCCAGCTTTGGTGACCGTCGCAAGGCTATGCTGCAAGACATCGCTGTGCTCACCGGCGGTCAGGTAATTTCCGAAGAAGTGGGTCTGAGCCTGGAAATGGTTGACCTGACCATGCTGGGCACCGCTCAAAAGATCACCATTACCAAAGACACCACCATCATCGTGTCTGAAGCTGGCAATAAGGGTGATATTGACAAGCGCATTGCCCAAATTCGCCAGGAACTGGAGCGCACCGACTCTGATTACGACAAAGAAAAGCTGTCGGAGCGGTTGGCCAAACTGGCCGGTGGGGTCGCTGTAATCAAGGTTGGTGCAGCCACCGAAACCGAACTGAAAGATCGCAAACTGCGCATTGAAGATGCTCTCAGCGCCACCAAAGCTGCCGTGGAAGAAGGGATTGTTCCCGGTGGTGGAGCTACCCTGCTGCACCTGGGCAAAAAGCTGGAAGACCTGAAGGCTACTTTGAAAGATCCTGAAGAGGTCATTGGCGTTGATATCGTTATGCGGGCAGTAGAAGCTCCCCTGCGCCAAATCGCCATCAATGCCGGTCAAGAAGGTTCCGTTATCGTTGAGAAGGTCAAGGCCGAGGGTTTCCCCACTGGCTACAATGCCATCACCGGGGAACTGCAGGATTTGATCCAGGCGGGCATTATCGACCCGGCCAAGGTGGTGCGTTCTGGCCTGCAAGATGCTGCCTCCATCGCTGGTATGGTGTTGACTACCGAAGCCCTGGTGGCCGAAATTCCTGAACCCGAACCCGCCGCTGGTGATCCCGGCATGGGCGGCATGGGCGGCATGGGCGGTATGGGCGGTATGGGTGGCATGGGCGGTATGGGCATGCCCGGCATGGGGATGATGTAAGCCCTGTAGCCTGCCATACATCCTGAACTGATTCCGTTCTACAGAGGGCGCGGCTACGGCTGCGCCCTTTATGCTAGTGCTGAAGGCAAAGCTGGGGAGATAACCCATGGCCCGGAGACGTAAGGTTCGCAAATCAAAGGAACAACCGCTGGCGACTCAGCCCAACTTGCGGTCTGAGCAGTTCCTTTTGGACCGAGACGACAGTCTTGAGAAACCAGTCCACGAGACTACTGACCCGGAGCACAGCTGGGATGAAGAAGACGAAGAAATTATCGAATTTAACTACACCGAGCCCGGTGCCCTGCCCGGCACCCTGAATATTCCCGACGATGCCCTGCCCACCGAACTGGTGCTCATTGATTATGGACCCGATGTAGCCCATACCACTCGTCTGGCCAATCCGTCCGATTGTCGTAATATCGCTAAGCCCGGAATTATCACCTGGCTAGACGCCCGTGGGCTGGGTAGCGAACAGGTGCTGAAACAGTTGGGATACACCTTTAAGCTGCATCCTCTGGTGCTGGAGGATGTGGTGAATGTTCCCCACCGCCCCAAGGTCGATTTCTACGAGAACCATGTGCTGATCATTATGCAGATGGTGCGCACTAAAGAAACCGGATCTGGCGTTGCCGGTGAGCAGGTGAGTTTTGTGATCGGTCCAGAGTTTTTGGTCACATTCCAGGAAGAACCGGAGTGGGACTCGTTTGAGCCGGTGCGCGATCGCATCTGGCGCGGCGTTGGCACCATCCGCAACAAAGGGTCTGATTACCTGGCCTATGCTTTACTCGATACCATCGTTGACAGCTTCTTCCCGGTATTAGAAACCATTGGCGAGGATCTGGAAGACCTGGAAGACGAAGTGGTTGAACGCCCTACCCGCGCCACGATTGAAAAAATTCACCGTCTGCGCCGGGGGCTGATGAAGCTACGCCGCTATATCTGGCCCCAGCGCAATGTCATCAACAGCCTCATCCGCGATGGTGGCGAACTGATCAGCGCCGACGTGCGCATTTACCTCCAGGACGTTTACGACCACATCGTCCAGGTGGTCGATATCCTCGAAACCTACCGCGAAATCGCCTCCAGCCTCATGGATGTGTACCTCTCCTCCATCAGCAACCGCATGAATGAAGTGATGAAGCTGCTGACCGTGATCTCCACCGTCTTCATCCCCCTTACCTTCATCGCCGGAGTCTACGGCATGAACTTTAATCCCGAAGTCTCCCCCTTCAACATGCCCGAGCTGAACTGGTACTGGGGCTACGTCGCCTGCCTGGTGGTCATGTTTATTATCGCCGCCATCCTGATTTACTTTTTCTGGAAACAGGGCTGGTTTGAGAATTCGACGGAAATTCGGAGACGAAGATAGTAGGGGAGCAAGGGAGCAAGGGAGTAAGGGAGTAAGGGAGCAAGGGAGCAAGGGAGCAAGGGAGTAAGGGAGTAAGGGAGCAAGGGGTGAGGGGTGAGGGGTGGATGAGTGAGGAGTGAGGGGTGAGGGGTGAGGGGTGAGGGAGTAACGCATCAAGCAGATGGCCCCATCCCCCCATCCCCCCATTCCTCCATCCCCCCATTTCTCCATCCCCCCATTCCTCCATCCCCCCATTCCTCCATCCCTCCATCCTCTCCAAACTCCCCACCATCCGCTACCATTACCTCAACTCCTACACCGACGAAAACATCCCATGTCCCAAGAACTCACCCAGTGGATAGCCGAAGTGCGTACCCTGCAGCGCCAACTGGCCGATACTCGCAAGGATCGAGACCAGGCCTACAACAGTGCCGCCAACTGGCAACGGCTTTACGAAACCGAGGCCCGGCAGCGACGGGAGGAAACTGCAAATCTCAGATCCCAGGTGCAGACTCTGCAAGCTCAGCTGCAGCAGGCTGAAAGAGCGGGGAACGCTGTGGGCGAAGAACTGCGGCATAATCTAGAGGCCGCGGATTCTTCAGGTGGTATGCAGGCCCAGCTACAAGCCCTGGTAGCTCGTTGTCAGGAACTTACCGACCAGCTAGAGGCTGAAAAAGAGGCCCATGCCAGGACTTTGCAGAGCCTGACCGCCGCTCTGGGCGATGCCTTTGATACCCTTACCCCTGAGACATCCCTGGCCCTAAGAAAAAATTGAAACAGCAGCGGCATCCAGCTGTAATACCCATTCTCTGAATCGGGGCTCCCCCCCTCACCGCCCTGCTCCCCTCCTCGAATGAGTCGCCCTGACTCAGAGAAGCGGTATAGCGGGTATGCTCAACTTAATCATCTGAGAATGGCGTACCCATGACTATGTTTCAGCGTTTTAGCGGTTATTTAGAGCGGCGCTGGGTAGCCCCGGCCTATATTGGCTGGGTACTTCTGGGATTGGCGATCTTTTTCTTTGCGGCGGCCACCAACACTCTGGCAGGGTGGTTGTATGTCATGAGTGGGGTACTGCTGGCGTTACTGGCAATCGCGGCTATTTTGCCGCCCCGTAACCTGAGCGGCCTGAAGGTCGAACGGCAACCTATTCGTCCCGTTTCGGCTGGCGATGCTCTCACCATTGAGTTGCGGCTAGACAATACACAGCGCCAGCCAAAGGTTCTGTTTCAGGTCATGGATGAGCTGCCAGCTGCCCTGGGGGGAGTACAAACCATTTCGGTTAAAGCTATTCAACCGGGCCAGTTTTATTCATGGGTCTATCAACAACCTACCCAGCGTCGCGGTCTCTACCACTGGTCGGGAGGTACGCTGCGCTCAGCGGCCCCTTTGGGGCTGTTTTGGAGTCGTCGTCGCTTCACGGCCCCAGCCTCGGTAGTGGTTTATCCCCAAATTCTGAGGCTAAACCGTTGTCCCATTGTGGATACCCTGGGGGCTCAGGGAGGGCAGCAGTGGCAATATAGCCGGTCTATAGAGGCTTCGACCGAGGGGATCACCCGTGCCTTGAGGCCCTATCGCTGGGGAGACCCTACCCGTTTAATTCACTGGCGCACCAGTGCCCGCTATGGTGAGCTCAGAGTCCGAGAACTGGAAGTGGTGACCTCGGGACAAGAAGTTCTCGTGGCGCTGGATCAGCTGGGTACCTGGTCATCAGAAAACTTTGAGCAAGCCGTGGTGGCTGCCGCGTCCCTATATGCCTATGCCCTGAATTCAGGATTTGCGGCAGCACTATGGACCGCTCACACCGGCATTCTGCAAGACTACACCAGGGTGATGTCAGCCCTGGCAGCAGTAGAGTTGGGAAAGGGGTCGTCTGCTCAGGATCCGCGTCCCAATCGTCCGTTAGTTTGGCTGACTGCAACCACCTCTGGAGCATCGCTTCCCCCTGGTAGTCGCTGCTGCTGTTGGGGTGCTCCCCAGGCTGGAGCACCTGCAGACAACATTTCGACTTTATGGATTAACGCCGAACAACCCCTGATGCCGCAGCTCCAAAAACGGGCCGACTGAATTTTAAACCTCGTCCAAGTCCAGAAGTGGAGTTTTGCCTTAGAGAAAACTCCAGATTTCGAGCTGGACTTGGTATACCATCGAGCGCGAATGCTGTTGCTACTGGATAGCCAAGACGGCTGTCCCCACCTTATTAAAGGTTCATCCCTACGACCACTGTCTGAAAAAACTTGCCTCTTGCCAAACAGAAGCAGTCCTCTGCTCAATATCCTTTAGCGCTTCTGCCGACATTGGTTGAAAGTTCCTGGCAGCAGCGAGATTTTCTTCCAGCTGATCTAACGTATCGGCAGCAATGATGCAGCAGTGGACCTGAGGCTGAGAGAGGACATAGCCCATCGCTTCCGCCATCCCGGTGAGTGCTCCTGGTTGAAACAGGCGTCCGTAGGCCGGTACCTTCATGGCAATAATGCCGGTGTTTTGCTGCTGGGCCAGGGGCAGAACCCGGTCAATAAAAGAAGTCGGGGTATGCTTATCTGCTGCGTTGATAGGAATGAGGGCAGTATCGAAGGGATAGCGGTTCAAAGCTTTAACAAAAATTTCGGGATTGTTGTGCCCGGTAACGCCGATGGCGCGAATGAGTCCCTGTTCCTTAGCTTCTTCGGCGGCTTTGATAGCTCCCTGGTTGGGGTTCAGCAGGGTATCCACATCCCAGTCGTAGGTGATGGCGTGGAACTGCCAGAGGTCGATGTAGTCGGTTTTGAGTCTTTGCAGGGAACTTTCGAGCTGCTGCCAGGCGAGATCATACTCTCGATGGCTGGTTTTGGTGGCAATCATGACCTCTGATCGCACCGCCGGTAGCACCTGCCCTAGCCGTTCTTCGCTAGGGCCGTAATTGGCGGCAGTGTCAAAGTAGCGGATCCCTCCCTCGTAGGCTCGCTCGATGATAGCAATGGCTTCGGCTTCGGCCCCAGGACGAGCCAGGGGAGAGGCGGAACCTCCCAACCCCAGGACAGGTACTGTCAGTGGGGATCGGCCCAGCACTCTGGTAGGGAGTGGTTGTTGATTGTTAGAAGAGACTTCGGCAGCGGATTCTAATGCCGTGGTTGGCCCCAAGGACAGGTCTGGGGCCGCAGAGGCAAACGCCCTGGGTTTTGCAGTTGCTTTCTGGGATTGAATCGACGGACGACAGGCCGCACTCCCGATTAACCCCCCGGCAACGGCGGCACTGGTGGCAAGGAAACGGCGGCGGGAGGGTTTACGGGGGAACATGGAGGCGATCTCAGCTGTGAAATCTTAATCAGACTAAATCGAAACGCTACCTATACCGTAGCGCGACCTTTTGAGGGGGATGGTGAATTACGGAATTGATTCCGTTCTCACTTGCGACAGTGGTAATTTTGCAAAGCTCAGGGGAGGATAATGGCAAAGCCAATTTAACCCCAACCATGGAAACTCTGCAAAACCGGACTCGATCTGGCAAGGCCCTCGCCGTTGCAACCCTGGTAGCAATTATCGGCACCTTACTGGTGAATACGTTGTCTAACTTCTTTCCACCCGGTGGTCAGAATGTGGGAGAAATTGCCAACACCATTCTGTCTGGAGTCCTGATCACTCCAGAAAACTACGCCTTTGCCATTTGGGGAATTATCTATTTGGGATTAATTGCCTACGGTATTTACCAGTTTGAGAATGACCGACGGCGGGAACGTAAAATTCAGCAGGCAAACAAGCTTCTCATCGTCGCCTGTGTCGCTCAAATCATATGGATTTTTCTATTTACCCTGCAGCAGTTTACCCTCTCAATTCTGGCCATGCTGGGCATTTTGCTGCCGCTGATTGGCATTTATTTGACCCTGAATATTGGCCGCGATCGCGTGTCCCGTTTGGGACGATGGGCTGCCCATATTCCGTTTAGTATTTACCTGGGCTGGATCAGCGTGGCCACCATCGTCAACATTGCATCAGCCCTTTATGTCGCAGGCTGGAACGGATGGGGGCTTAGCGATGTCATCTGGACGGCCATCATGATTGGGGTCGCAACACTGCTAGGGGCAATTGTGATTTGGCGCAGGGGAGATATCGCGTTTTCGCTGGTTTTTGTGTGGGCCTTTGTTGCGATCGCCCTGGCGAATGGCAATATCCCCGCCATTTGGATCACGGCTGTGCTGGGTTCCGTGCTGCTCCTGGGCTTCCTTGGAGCAGTCAAGCTCAAAAGACGCCGCCGCAAGTTCACAGCCTGAGGCGTTGCTGCATCCTCTGGTAAAACCCGTTAGCTTGAAAGGGGTTTGGGCGGAAGTGTCCCAACTCATCCAGACGCAGCCACGATTCCTGTATGAAACTTCCAGAGCTTAATCTGCAAACCATTGACCGGGTCATTGAAATGGCATGGGAAGACCGAACTCCCTTTGAAGCCATCGAAACCCAGTTTGGCCTTAAGGAAAAACAGGTCATTGCTATCATGCGCCGCCATATGAAACCCTCCAGCTTTCGCATGTGGCGTAAGCGGGTGACGGGTCGCAAAACTAAACACGCTAAGCATCGAGATTCTGGCCCAGGACGGTTCAAGTCTTCGAACCAAAAGCACTACATTTAGACTGCTTCAGTGCAGTTCCCTATCTCCGTTTACCTAGTCTTTGAATGCTGACTACATAATTTTGCTTCCCTGCTCCCCCGCCCCAATAAGTAGCACCGACTAAGGGAAACGGTATTCTCTATGCCCTCTCGTCAGCCAAAACCCTGTGACCTGTGCGGTCACCTGTCGTCTATTCGCTACCGCATCCAGGCGGATGAGTCGGATCAATGGTTTCTGGCCTGTCCTGCCTGCCAGCAGCACTATAGTCAAGATAATCCCAGCTACCGCTATGGCGGAACCTGGAAGGCACGACGACGATAGGCTCTGATGTTCTGGCGTTTTTGCCTGCCCTGCCGACAACCGCAGCCACCAGGGGACTGGCGTGATTCAGTTACATTTCCCTGGCCCCGGGCTGATGGTCTCTATTCGAATGAGAACGGGCATTCCAGCTATTATCCCCCTGCGGAAAAGCTTAAATTTTCGTGAGAGTGTGATTCTTCTTACCCCCTGGCAGGAAACCTAGAAGTTGAATAGAAAGGTTGAGCCCCTGGCGGTAATTCCCCAAAACTTTCTGGATGAGTGCGGTTAGCCTCCACCCTGGAAAGAAGCTCAAGGCGAATTACCAGACGCTGTTGGCGAAATATGTCTTGGCCCAGTTTGGCCCTCTCCCTAAATCTCTCTCCCAAGCTTGGGAGAGGGACCTTGAAGACTTCGGCTCCCCTCCTCCCAAAATGGGAGGAGGGGCTGGGGGAGGAGGGAAAACAGGGTATTTGAGGAATTCGCTAACAGCATCAGTTGACAGAGGGCAACGCTCCACAGCTACGTAGGGAATGTATATGTATATCTCGCGAGGTCCAGGTTCTCAAACATCGTTCGCTTCATCGGCTGATGCGACCTCTGCAGGCACCCCGTCCCATCAGAACGACCTGCAAAAGCTCCAGCAGTTAATCGAGCGTTCTACCGCGACCGGCACCTTAGATCGACAGGCTGAAGCGGCCATTATGGCTGTCCTGGCACAGCCGCCCTGCTACAGCATCGAAAAATGTGGCCTATTTCGGCAATTGCAAGAGCGCGTCTGGCAGGCAGAATTACGCCTAGAGTGGTGAGGCAACAAGACCTAGTTACATCAGCATTGGCAAGAACCCCATGAGTTTTCGTGGGGGTTAAAATTGCTGCCTTAAGCAGCTTCCATGCATCCCATTGACTACCCTGGCGAATACTGAGATATTTGAGCGTAACTTTCGGGATCAGTCAGTCATTCTTCAGAGAAGTGGATTTTTCTTAGCTGGGATATCCATTCCATCAGTGAATGTGGCTCGCCGAATCTTTACGCTCACCTCTTTTGGAACCCCCACAAAGCGATGCGGTATTCTGCCAGGTTAATTGTTGCTGCCCTCCTTCTTTTCGGTTCTGTTCATCCTCCAGCCAGGGCGACGGCCATTTCTGGAACAATGTTGGCCCAGGCTCCTACCTTCGAACTGCCGGAAGCGGTTCCATCGGGTACGACCCTCTCGGTCCAAAGTTCTCCCAACATGGGAACCACCGCCCAGGAGCTACAAAAGGAGTTTGAGGCGGCTTACGAGGGCACCGACGTTAACGTCGAAGTAACCAGCAGCGACGACGCCATTACTGCTCTGCTCAATGGGGAAGTTGACCTGGCCTCTATCGGACGCCCGCTCACTGAGGCAGAAGCAGCCCAAGGACTCATAACTGTTCCCCTGGAACGGGAAAAAATTGCCATCATTGTTGGCCCAGATAACCCGTTCAACGGCAACCTCACCTTTGACCAGTTCGCCGCCATGTTTCGGGGGGAGATCACCGATTGGGCAGAGGTAGGGGGAGCCCCTGGCCCGATTCGGTTTGTTGATCGTCCGGCATTGAGCGATATCCGCCGGTCTCTGAACCAGTATGAGGTCTTTCGCAATGCGCCCTTTGAGCTGGGGGCAACCGGGGAAGCGGTGGCTGAGGATGACACGGCAGTGGTAATTCAAGCTTTGGGGAATGACGGCATTAGCTATGCGATTGCCCCCCACGTGCTTGACCAGGAGGGGGTCAAGATCATCTCCATGCATCAGACCCTACCGGATGATCCCCGCTACCCCTTCTCCCAACCCCGCTATTTCGTCTTCAAAGAGACGGCTACCCCTGCCGTGGCTGCGTTCTTAGGCTTGGCCACATCTCCAGCAGGGGCTGCCGCTTTAGCTGCCGCCCAACAAGCAGAAACAGCTGCGGTGACCACCGGCCTGGCAACGGCTGCCGCTGACCCAGCTGCTGAAGGGGAGGCAGCCGCAACCGCCGCGCCAGAAACTGAAGCGGCAACCGAGCCAACTACAGAGGAACCGGGTGCCGTCGAAAACGTGGAACTAGATGGAGATGAAGCCGCCGCCGGGGTGATTGCCGATGCTGATGCTGAGGACCCCGATGCTGCCGCTGGTGCTGCAGCCGATGATGATGAGGGTGGCGCAGGATGGCTGTGGTGGCTTTTGCCAATCGCAGGGCTCGGCGTGCTGGCCTGGATTGTGACCCGAGGCAAAGGTGGCAACACCCCAACCGTCGAACGGGGTGCCCCTGCTGTAGGGGCCGCCCCACCCTTAGACAGTCCCCCTGAGCCTGCGACTACGGCAGAGACATCCCCAGTAGCGGCTACTCCCCCAGAGGAGACGACTTCTGTGACCGAACCCGAGGCATCCCCCCCAGCGGCACCTGTAGTCCCCTCACCCGCACCGGCCCCCGCCACCGAAGAGGAACCTGCAGCTGCTGTGGATGAGGTGTCGCCACCCCCGGCCCCAATGCCTGAGAAGGAAACCTCTGCCTCAATTGAGGACGTATCACCGCCCCCGGCCCCAACGTCTGAGGTAGAACCTGCAGCTACTGTAGATGAGGTGTCGCCACCCCTGGCCCCAATGCCCGAGAAGGAAACCTCTGCCTCTATTGAGGACGTATCACCGCCCCCGGCCCCAATGCCCGAGGAGGAAACCTCTGCCTCAATTGATGATGTGTCACCACCGCCAGCTCCACCAATGGCCACCAATGGTTCAGCGGCAACCCCAGAACCGCCTGCGATTTCTGAACCTGTGGCAGGAGCCGATACCTCCAATAATTCAGGGGTAACCCCACCGACTTCAGAAGACTCACCTACCATTCCCGATGTGGCTCCTACCCCCATGTCAGGAAGCGCCATTTCTGCAGCGGCGGGGGCGGCTGGCCTGGCGGCGGGGGCGGCGGCCTCCCTGGCCAGTACCGAAGACCAGTCAGCGATCGAAGCCAGCAAGTACAACGTTGTGGGTCGCCCTGCCGATGGCGATATTGACCTTTCCGGCCTGGATGACGGACTGCCCCCCTTACCGGATGGCTACGGCGAAAGCCGCATCGTACTGATGCCCCGGGATCCGCAATGGGCCTATGCCTATTGGGATACCCCCAGTTCCCACAAAGAAGAACTGCGGTCCCAGGGGGGTGAGTGGCTGGCCCTGCGTCTCTACGATGTCACGGATGTAGACCTTTCCCGCCAATCTCCCCACGGCATGCAGCAGTTAGCCTGCGACGAACTGGCGCGGGAATGGTACCTGCAAATTCCTGTGAGCGATCGCGACTACATGGTAGAAATTGGCTACCTGACCCGCGATAGTCGCTGGTTGGTGCTGGCCAAGTCCAATGCGGTGCGCATTCCTCCCGTCTATCCCTCCGACTGGACCGAAGAGCACTTTATGACCGTGGGCTGGGAAGAAAGCCTCCAGGGCAAGACCCTGATCACCCTCGTAGATCCTCGCTTTGTTAGTACCGAGGATGCCACGCTCCATGACCAGATGTTTTCCCTGTCTCAGTCGTCAGAACTGCAGCGGGTTTCTGGGTCTATCTTCGGCTCCATGCAGCACGTCCCCGGTTCTATGGTGCCCCAGCAAGCCATCAGTTCCTATATCTTCCCGTCTGGAGTGGGGCGGGTCGGGGCACCGGGTGCGCCGGAATTTCCTGGCTTAAATATGTCAGGTTTAAATGTTTCGGGACTGACCATGTCTGGGGTCGGATTCTCTGCCTCGGCGCCGCCCATCCGCCCCCGCAAGTTTTGGTTAGTCGCTGATGCAGAATTGATTGTCTACGGTGCCACAGAGCCTGATGCCTCGGTAACCGTCGGCGGCAACCCCATTCAGCTCACTCCCGACGGCACATTCCGGTTCCAAACGGCCTTCCCCGATGGCCAGATCGACTACCCCATTATGGGGGTAGCGTCTGACGGGGAGCAAAGCCGCTCCATCCACATGAAGTTTGAGCGGCACACTCCAGAACGACGTACCAATACCAAAGAAGAAGCCCAGGAAGAGTGGCCTGAGAATTAAGCTAGCCGCCGTAGTTCCAGCCGGTGCTTTCTAACAGCAGAGGTTCTCCCTCTCGGTGGACTGCTGCGCCGACAACTTCACCAACAAACACAGTGTGGTCGCCGTGCTCTACGGAACCCACGACACGGCATTCCACATAGCCGAGGGTATCTTTAATGACAGGACAACCAGTTTCAGGCGCGGGGTAAAACTCAATATCCTCAAACTTATTCCCGACCCGACGCAGGGGCTTGAAGAAGTTCTGGGCCATGTCCTTCTGGCCGGCCTCCAAAAAGCTGAGGGCAAAAACGCCGCTTTTCTTCACCATTTCGTGGGATGTGGAGTCGTTCTTTACGCAGTTCACCACCAGGGGAGGCTGAAACGATGCCTGCATGACCCAACTGGCGGTAAAGCCGTTTAACTCCTCACCGTCTTTAACACCACAGACATAGAGCCCGTGGGGAATTTTGCGGAGCAGCGTTTTTTTAGCCTGTTCGTCTAGCACGGTATACCTGCCGAATACGTCAATATCGACAGTTTAATACAGGGCGAAGACAGCCTAACCAGGAAGGGCCTGAACTATGGGTAGATTTTTGGAGGAGGGTAGAGGGCGGATGGGTGGGAGGGTGGATGGGTAGGAGGGTAGGAGGGTGCCGGGTGTTGGGTATCGGGACCGGGATGAATTTTGGGGAATAGTGAGTCTCACCCCATTTGACCTGGAACCGGAAGTGCTCAGACTCTTGTGGGATAGGCATCCTGCCTGTCCCAGCTGAGCAGGCGAGACGCCTGCCCTACAAGGCTTGCAGAAAATTTGATTAATCGGCTGATTGGCCCTTACACAAAAAACTGATCACTCTCTGGAACCCAGAACCTGACACCTGATACCCCCTCACCCCTCACCCCTCACCCCTCACCCCTCACCCCTCACCCCTCACCCCTCACCCCTTACTTGCTCCCTCGCTCCCTACTCTCTTGCTCCCTACTCTCTTGCTCCCTACTCTCTTGCTCCCTACTCTCTTGCTCCCTACT
>Ga0208979_100527_pt1 | contig 20350 bp, 15 predicted proteins | sample HotLakConsUCCSLE_FD_184738 | JGI IMG/M metagenome (GOLD analysis project Ga0208979, IMG submission 184738) | Hypersaline microbial mat communities from Hot Lake, Washington, USA - Hot Lake Consortium UCC-SLE (SPAdes) | ecosystem: Environmental > Aquatic > Non-marine Saline and Alkaline >... | reverse complement strand
GAACTTTTTTGCCCGATTAAAACAATATAGAGCCATAGCCACTAGGTATGATAAACGAAAAATAAATTTTCTTGGTGCTATTTATCTAGCCGCAGTCGTTATATGGCTTAATTGATGACACGCCCTAAGCTATACTGCCCCGTTTACGGGCTTCTTTATAAGAAACACCCACATTTCGCACCCCATATCTTAACATTTGACCCTCAATGAGGGAAAAGAACTGAGTGCGATCGCCCCCTTTTATCACCGCCAAATTATGGGCTTCAGCGAGGGCAACGGGATAACCAAAACCTTTGTCGATTTGGGTAAGGGTAATACTCAGGGCTTGATTTAGCAACTCTGAATCCTCGGCTATCCATTGAGGAAATTCCACCCTAGCCACCTCTACACCGCCATGAAGGTAGCAAAAATGGGTTTTTTGACTTTCGGGGTAACAATCCAAGATACGGGAATTACTGCGGAAAATAGCGCTTCTTTGGCGGGGTTGCAAAATCTTATTCCATAGGCTGGTATCCCTTAAGGGTTCTACTTTTTGGCAAGGATTTTTTTCATTATCCAAGGAGCAAAAATTATTACAATTAGGTACTTCATAGGGACAAGCCATGAGGCGTAAAAAACTAATTACCTCTATGCTACGGGATGCGCTGATGTATCCCACGAGGGGGATTTTACTTTGCCGTAATTGCTCCCAAGATTCGATAACGGGGTTTAAAATTTCTTCCCTTGCCTCGGTGGGTAAATTATCCAAAAACCAGTAAACCAATGAGCCATCTGTCATGGCTAAATTGGGAATATTAAAATGGGCGCCGGGAGGGTTTACCCATGTACAAGCCATCTCGGTTAATACTTGCACTTCTTGCATGGTGCGAAGGTAGCCCATCCATTCTTCGGTGCGGATGCCCCATTTTCTGGAGCCGTAGAGGTCTTCGGTTTTATAATAAATTTCGGGAATACTATCTAATAGGGGATGAAAATTTTGCCCATAATGGAGCATTATTCTACCTATATTGATTAGATAACAATAGATAATTTCGTGGTGGGAGGGGGCTATTTGGGAGCCATCACTGGAAAAAACGCTATGGCTAGGGGGTGCATCTGGTATATCGATGGCAGTGTCTAAGGATTCTACGGGGGTGCCAGGGGAGAATATCATGCGATCGCCCCATACTTCCTGTGCTTTAATTAACTCATCCTGATGTTTATTTGCCTCAGAAAAAAGTCCTTGAGCCATTTCCAATCTTTTTAAACTAGCTTGGGCATCTTTTTGCATCTGTTGCCCTATTTGGGGCATTTGTCTGGCTAATTTGGCTATGTCAAGCATTTTCAGGGCAATGGGGAATAGGGAATGGGCAATGGAGATTAATTAAAAAAGATTACTCCTAGGATAATTAAACCAAATACGAGACGATACCAGACAAAAATCCAAGTTTTCTGTTTTTGTAAAAAGCGAATTAACCAAGCAATGGCAAGATAAGAAAAGATGGCGGAAGAAATAGTGCCGACAACTAAGGGCATAATGGATTCGTTGGTCAAATTTAGGGCTAAAACATCTTTTAATTCCACTAAACCAGCGATGGTAATGGCTGGAATACCTAGTAAAAAAGAAAATCTAGCCGCCGTCGAGCGTTCTAAATTTATAAACAATCCAGCGGTAATAGTCGAACCTGAGCGAGATACACCCGGTATTAGGGCCAAGGTTTCTGCTAACCCCATCAAGATACCATCTTTGATAGATAAGTCATCAAAAGTTCTTTTGGGGTGACAAAATTTTTCAGCCATGGCAAGGAGGATAGACATAATTATAGACGCAAGGGCGATCGCACTCAAACCCCTCACCGCAGAGCCATCAAAATCATCCACAAAAGCCTTAATAGCTAAACCTACCACACAGATAGGAATAGTACCGACGATGATACCAGTACCAATTTTAAATTCATGGGTATCATAATTTTTGGTACGCCATGCCTTAATCATGCCCATGGTTAAATTTTTTAAATCCTGCCAAAAGTACCAAATGACGGCCAAGATACTACCTAGTTGGATGATAGCAGTAAAAGCAACCCCTGGATCCCCCCATCCCAAAGCCATTGGCACAACTTTTAAGTGAGCAGAGCTACTGATGGGCAAAAATTCCGTTGCCCCTTGCACAAACCCCAAAAAAACCGCCTGAATAAAGTTTAATGATGGGGTATTTGTCTCAACCACCGAATTTTGAGCCACACTAGCCCCCTGACTTAATACCACTAGCATTAAGCCACCTAAAACACCAGAAACCCAAGTAAAAATCGATGATTGAGACTTTGTAAACATTTAGTAATTAATGATTAAGTTATGGAAGAAAAAACAAGGCAAAGTCAAACTAAGAAGTCATGGTCAGTTTATATCAAAACCTCTTTTGTTATTTTAAAACTTCATTAACTTCTTGGGCTGAAGCTAAATCACCCCTTTGTTGATAAATTTCTTCTGCTTTCTTGAGCATGGCTTCGGCTTCTTCATTTCTACTTCTTTCTTTGAGAAGCATTCCTAAGCGATGATAACCATAAGGATTTTGGGGGGCAACTTCGATAAATTGACGATAAGCCACAATGGCCATAATGTTATTACCTTGTTTTTCCAACACCCTAGCTATACTACCATGGGCAACCACAGAATTAGGATCGACACTAGAGGCTTTTCTATAACCGCTTAAAGCCATTTCCCAGTCTTCATTTTGTTCGTATAACATTGCCATTTTCAAGATGACATTGGCATCACTGAGGTTACTGACGTGTAAACTTTCTAATTTGTTCAAACCTTCAGCGGCATCGCCCTGTTGAAAATAAGCTGTGGCTAATTTTACTTGTAAATCTGTATTATGAGGAAATTTACTGATGGCTTCGGTTAAAAGTGCGATCGCACTTTCATACTTTCCCTGTTGATACAAAGAAGTTGCCATGACATCATAGGCAGTTTCATCCGTGGCATTCAAAGAAACAATTTGTTGATAATGTCTTTCCACCGCCTGATGTTGTCCATTTCTGAGGGAAATTACCCCCAATGCCAAATGATATTCCGCATTTTGAGGCTCTAACTCCACCGCCCTAGTGTAAGCCCTCATGGCTTCTTCATCATCACCACTTCTGGCAAGGGTATAACCCAAAGCACCATAAAAACGAGCATTATCAGGCTCTAGGGAAACCGCCTGACGATAGGCTTGGGCAGAAGAGGAATAATCCCCATTACTAGCATATAAAAAGCCCATTCCTGAAAAAATACGGGCATTAGTTTCATCAATACTAGAGGCTTGGCGATAAGCATTGAGCGCGTTGTTTAAATCTCCGCTATCAATATACTCCTTACCTTGGGTTAGTAGTTCGTAAAGTTGTTCTTTTTGTTGAAAAGTAAGCTGTTTACTTGTCTTCTGTTGTGCCTCTACGGAAGACATTAAACCAAATAATCCCGTACTACCAATTACAAGGGAAAGGGTTAATTGACTCAGAAATTTTTTGTTCACTGTTTATAAATCTCCATTTTGACTTAATGAATCTTAATATTAGCAAACCAAAAAGTCAAATGGGGAAGATTAATAAATTATCCACTTTTAACACCAAAAACCTAACACTTAACCTTCACAACTGTTATCCATTATCAGTTACATAATTTTTTGCTTCTTCTGCCACTGCGTCGGACTTGTCATTTGTTAATTTTTGTAAAGCACCTTGAGCTTTTTCACCCCCCAGTCTGCCGAGGGCTTGGGCGAGACGGTGGCGTATTTGCCAATCATCGTTATCCACAAAGGGTAAAAGTAAATCAATAGCCCGATTATCCCCTAACTCTCCTAAGGCACTGATAGAAGCCGTTTGAAGCAAAGCATTATCAGAATTTAGAGCTTTTTCTAGGAGTAGAAATCCTCTACTATCCCCCAATTCTCCGAGGGCTGCCACAATACTAAATTGAATTAACCAGTCATCGGTGCTGTTATATACTTTTTCCAAGTCTGGATAAGCCTCTGTCATTTTTAGCCCCGCAATAGCATCAGCTGCCGCCGCCCGAACGTCGGACTCAGGATCATTATATAATCGGTCTAACAATACTTCTTTACTCTTGGCTAAATCCGCTCCTCCAAGGGTGTCGAGTTGTGATACAGCGGCATATCTTACCCTGACATTGTCATCGGCAATCACGGGGATAATCAATTCAAAGGCATCATCGGGAGATAGGTTTCTTAATTCGTTAATGCCCCGAATGCGATCGCCAAAATCCTCTGAGTAAAGGAGTTTTTTAACTGATTCTGGTGTGCTAGTCATATACTTTTTTGTTATGGTTGATAAATTTTAAATTGATAATCAATATTAGAATTAATTTACACTTTTTTTAAGTTTCCAAAAAACTTCCATAATGTAATTTTTCTAATACATAAAATTTACGTGAAACTCGCTCTAAGAATTATTGTGAATAAATACTGATAAATTTAGTAAAATTGACTCAATGTTATATTCTGCTTTTGTTTTAAAATTATTTGTTAAATTTAAATAATATCTGAAAATAAGTTTTGATAAATAGAAAAACTGTTAGAAAAACAGGGATAATGAATTATTAATGATCCAAAGCCATAGCTTGAATAATATCCCCTTGGGTAACAATGCCCACTACATTACCATCACCATCAACCACAGGTAAACGACTTATTTTTTTCTCATGGAAAATTTGAGCCGCTTTTTTTACAGTGTCATCAACCTTAACAGTAATCGGCTTGTTGGTCATTACTTCCCCCACACTTTGCCCCAAAGCTTTGTGTACATCTTTTTCATAACGATTAGGATTTTGTAGGTAAATAACACTATCCAAAATCATAATATATGGCGGTGGCTCAACCCCCGTCTCCTGCCACATTAAATCACTCTCAGAGATTACTCCCACCAGTTTATTATCCTTGTCAACCACCGGCAAACCACTTAATTTTTTTTCAGCCAAAATCGTAATGGCTTCGTTGAGGGGAGTATCAGGATTGACGGTGATGGGTGAGGGAGTCATTATATCAGCAACAGTTTTATTCATTTTTTTATATGAAAAATATCTTATGTCCTTAAATTTTACCAAAATCAAGGACTTGATAATTCAAAACTGTTAAATAATTAACAAATCAGATATTTAACCATTGCCCATTCCCCATGCCTCGCCTTTTATTGACTGATGTTACGCAAAAATATAATTAGTTTGAGGTGGTAAAAATGTTGGATGCTCACGCTATGTTCGTACACGTGTTGGGGAGGGGGCTAGGAGTTGGGGAGGGGGCTAGGAATTGGGCAAGGGGCGAGAGGCCCCTTGTTAAAGATAAAACCTAACTTATAAATGAGTACGTAATGTTAGTTCTTAAAATGCTTGACTACCTTTAAATTCAGCTTTTTGAGCATTGGCAGATTCTCCGCAGGTGCGAGGGGTGGGAAAGATTTTTTCAGGGTTGGCTAATCCTTTGGGATTGAAAGCACTTCTGACGTATTGCATGGTTTCTAAGTCTGGCTCACTGAACATATCTGCCATGTAACATTTTTTATCGCTACCGATGCCATGCTCTCCTGATATGCTACCACCTACTTTTACACAAAGTTTAAGAATTTCTCCCCCTAATTCTTCTACTTTTTCAAAACTTCCTTCTTCGGCTTGGTTATATAAAATAAGAGGATGTAAATTTCCGTCTCCTGCGTGGAAAACATTGGCGATACGGTAGCCATATTGTTCCCCTAAGGCACTTATTTCGCTTAATACCGAGGCTAATTGCGATCGCGGCACAACTCCATCTTGTACGAAATAATTAGGGCTAATTTTGCCCATGGAGGCGAAGGCGGCTTTTCTGCCTTTCCATAATTTTAGACGGGTGGGGGCATCTTCGGCGGAGGTAATATTTCTCGCACCGCACTGTAAACAAATTTCTCCTACTTTTTCCTTGTAGTTTTTGACTTCTACTTCTAAACCGTCTAACTCCACTAACAAGATGGCTTGGGCATCCCGAGGATAACATTGAGTAGCCACAATATCTTCCACGGCATTGATGCTAAAATTGTCCATCATTTCCATTCCTGCAGGGATAATTCCTGAGCGGATAATTTCGGCAACGGCTTTTCCTGCTTCTTCAATGCTATTAAAATCTGCTAAAACTACGGAGATAGAATCAGGAGTTTTAAGGATTTTTAGGGTGATTTCTGTGGCAATACCCAAAGTACCTTCTGAGCCAACAAATAAGCCTGTGAGGTCATATCCAGGGGTTTCTGGGACTTTTCCTCCGATTTTGACGATGTCCCCTTCTGGGGTGACGATGGTTAAGCCCAAGACATGATTAGTCGTTGTGCCATATTTGAGACAGTGGACACCCCCTGAGTTTTCGGCCACATTGCCTCCAATAGAACAAATGATCTGGCTAGAGGGGTCAGGAGCATAATAAAACCCTGCACCCGTGACGGTTTGAGTGACCCAATTATTGATGATGCCGGGTTGTACGACGATTTTTTGGTTTTCGTAGTCGATGTCTAATACTTTTGCCATACGGGCGGTAACGATTAAAACGCAGTCTTCGACGGGCAATGCTCCCCCTGATAATCCTGTCCCTGCACCCCTTGCTATCCATGGGATGTCGTTCTCGTGACAGATACGGGCGATCGCACTTACCTCCTCCGTTGTCCTTGGTAAAGTAACAACAGCAGGGCGTTGCCGATATTGAGGCAAACCATCACACTCATAGGTGAGTAATTCTTCTTTGCGTTTAATTACCCCTTTTTTCCCTAAAACTTTTTCCAACTGCTTAATTATCAGTTGCCATTTATTGCGGGTAACACTGAAAACCATTAATCTAATGACTTAATTATTATTTCACCATTGTATCTCAACCAATGAACCGAGGAAATAAATTAGATTACTTTATCTATATGGTCAATCGAACCAGTATTTTATGTGCTATGACTCGTTAAATTAAGATTTCCTTACATCGTGAGGATAATTACGTAAGAGTACTTAATAAAAGACGACTTTATCTTTATAATATACTTAGGTATGTTGATTGCAGAAGATTCCCAAAACAGTTTTTAGGGAATTTTTTAAAACAAAGGATAACGTTTGATATGAAATTATTTAAAACATTGCTTTTGCAATATCTCTAATACTTTTTATCCTAATCGGAATAGATAACAGAAAATTAGTTATCCCCGAATTTTTTCTTTTTTCTTCATAGAAGCTAAGCCTAATCCGCCTAAAAATAAAATCCCTACCATAGAAGAAGGCTCTGGAATCTCTAGTACCTGATCAAAATCAATATTATCTATACCGATAAAATCATTATTTCCGAATCTAATTTTTAAAATACCTCCACTAACAATGTTGAGATTTGTAAAAGTTTGAGTTTCAACATTTTGAAAAGAAAGTGGCCCTAAGTCTAATAATATATTGTCATTTCCGTCTAATATCTGTAAGATTTGGTCATTTTGATCAGGGGCATAACTTGCTATGTCAAAGCTATTAAGGCGAACCCTATACCCAGTATCCGGTGTAAAAGAGACTAAACCTTCGCCGTCACTTGAATAGCCAACACCATTCAAGTCACCATAGCCCTCTTGCCAAAAACTAAGATTATTAGAAACTGTAATATTGGGAGTAAAACCATTTCCTTCTTCATAGTTGAATATCCCATTATTGGTTGAATTAATATTATCACCATAGTCTTGGGAAATAAGGGCGCCATTCTGTATTCCATTTATGTCAAAGGTCAGTACCGAAGCAGAGCTTTTTTGGCTGGGAAAAAAAGTTAACAGGGATGCTGTTAAAGCTGATATTAATACGATTTGTTTCTTCATCTCATTACATTAGTTGTTGTTTACGATTTGATTGTAGTTATTTTTTGATATTAATATACATTTCATATAATTTTTAGTTTGCTAAATGATAAAGTTCTATGTAAACAAAATCACGGTATAGTAACTTGGAATAATTTGGTAAATGTATTCTTAATAATCAAGTATTGTGACATCATACTGTCAGTAATTACACGTAAGTATGACAGCTTTTAATGTTATCAAAATCAATACTTTTCAGCGGAGTGAAATGGGGAAAAATAACTGCCATAAAACAGATGTTTGTTACCCTAAAATAATTATATACGGATTAACTCAAATTGGTTAACAAAAAGAAACGATCGCCTTTATCACGACACAGTACAATTACCGTAGCAAGAGTTTAGAGAAAGACTATCTTCCAATAAATTCTTGATATTCTCGTTAAAAAAAATTAAACATATGTTTAGTAAAGTCCTGTTTATTAGCGCAACTCTTTTAGGTAGCATTACACTAGGAGTGTCAGCCCAAGACTACGATTCTGATCCGACTTATGGCTCGGCCAGACTCTCTGGAGGATTTTTACCAGATCCGCACACCATAACTGTACAAGCTGGAGGAAGCATTGATGCTAGTGAGTCCATCGGAGGCTCATGCGTTGGAAACATTTCTCAGGCTCCAGATTATCGTATCAATTTTACCCCTGGTTCACAACCTCTGATTATCTCAGTAGATTCAGCATACGATACAACCCTAGTCATTAATAATCCAGATGGTCAATGGTTTTGTGATGATGATAGTGGCAACTCTAGAAGTCATAACCCTTCCATACGCTTTAATAATCCAGAATCGGGTCAATATGATATATGGATAGGCACGTATAATTCAGATTTAACCCCAAATGCTGTACTACAAATATCAGAACTAAGCAGTAGATAAGGAGTGCAGTAAATTTTTAGGTATTAGGTTTAAGTGTTCAATATCTTATCAAAAAAACATTACACCATTAACAAAACGAAACGATCGCCCTTAGAGCCAAAGAGTATAATAGTAGTAAGGAGGACTAGCTACCAATAGACAAAAGCTAGATCGCAACATATGGTAATGATCACAGACAAAACCGCCTCCAACCCTACAGCAAAATTCCCTATCTGGGAAGAATTTGAGAGCGGAAAATGGCAACAAGAAGTTAATGTCAGAGATTTTATACAAAGAAATTATACCCCCTACGCCGACGACGAATCTTTCCTCAGCGATGCCACCCCCACCACCCATAACCTGTGGACGGAGGTTAAATTGTTGATGAAACAAGAAAGAGAAAAAGGAGTATTGGATGCCGAAACCAAAATTCCCTCCAGTATCAACGCCTACGGAGCTGGTTACATCAACAAAGACTTAGAAAAAATAGTCGGCTTACAAACCGATAAACCCCTTAAACGTGCCATCATGCCCAATGGTGGTATTAGGGTAGTGGAAAAATCCCTCGAGGCTTATGGATACAGCATAGATCCCTTAATCCATGATATATTCAACAAATATCGTAAAACCCATAACGATGGGGTTTTCTCTGCGTACACCACCGAGATGAGAAAAGCCCGTAAATCAGGTATTATCACAGGTTTACCTGATGCCTACGGTAGAGGCAGAATTATCGGGGATTATCGCCGAGTGGCATTGTATGGCGTGGACTTCCTCATGGAAGACAAACAAAATCAACTCCTCTCCCTTGAAATGGACTTGATGGATGAAGATACCATTCGCCTACGGGAAGAAATTACCGAGCAAATCAAAGCCCTCCAGGAATTAAAAGAGATGGCAAGTAGTTACGGTTTTGACATCAGTAACCCCGCCACTAACGCCACCGAAGCGGTGCAATGGCTCTATTTTGGCTATTTAGCCGCTGTTAAGGAACAAAATGGGGCGGCTATGTCCTTGGGGCGCACTGCCAACTTCCTCGACATTTATATTCAAAGGGATTTAGACAAGGGATTGATTACGGAAACCGAAGCCCAAGAATTGCTTGATCAATTTGTGATCAAATTGCGCATGGTAAGGTTTCTACGCGCTCCTGAGTATAACCAATTATTCGCCGCAGATCCAGTGTGGGTAACGGAAGTTATCGGCGGTATGGGTTTAGACGGGCGCCCCTTGGTGACAAAAACCAGTTTCCGCTTCCTCCATACCCTTTATAATTTAGGTCCTGCGCCTGAACCTAATTTAACCATTTTATGGTCAGAAAAACTACCCCTAGCCTTCAAACGCTATTGTGCTAAGGTTTCTATTGATACCAGTTCCATTCAATATGAAAACGATGACTTGATGCGCCCTGAGTATGGAGATGATTACGGTATCGCCTGTTGTGTGTCAGCCATGCGTATTGGTAAACAGATGCAGTTTTTCGGTGCAAGGGTAAACCTTGCCAAAGCCTTGTTATATGCCATCAATGGTGGTAAGGATGAAAATACTGCCATGCAGGTTGCCCCTGCCTATGCGCCTATCACGACGGAATATCTTGATTATGATGAGGTATCGGCAAAATTTGATCTGCTCATCGACTGGTTAGCCAAGTTATACGTTAATACTTTGAATGTTATCCACTATATGCACGATAAGTATTCTTACGAACGTATTGAAATGGCACTCCATGATCGAGATGTTTACCGCACCATGGCTTGTGGTATTGCTGGTTTGTCGGTGGTGGGTGATGCTTTCTCGGCAATGAAATACAGCAGGGTAAAAGTTATCCGTAATGAAGCTGGTTTGGCTATAGATTATGAGGTGGAAGGCGATTATCCTAAGTTTGGTAATAATGATGATCGGGTGGATACCATCACTGCTAATATTATGACGGCCTTTATGAATAAGGTACGCAAAAACAAAACCTATCGTCATGCCATTCCTACTCAGTCGGTGTTAACTATTACTTCTAATGTGGTGTATGGTAAAAAAACGGGTAGCACTCCCGATGGCAGAAAAGCTGGTGAACCTTTTGCCCCTGGGGCAAACCCCATGCACGGCAGGGATACTAATGGTGCGATCGCATCTATGGCTTCTGTGGCGAAACTACCCTACGAAGATGCGCAAGATGGGATTTCCTATACCTTCTCTATCGTACCCGAGGCGCTGGGTAAAACAGCGGATATGAGGATTAGTAACCTCGCTGGAATGCTAGATGGTTATTTCCACGATACAGGACACCATATCAACATTAACGTCCTTAACCGAGAAACTCTCCTTGATGCCATGGATCATCCTGAACAATATCCTCAGCTTACCATCAGGGTATCAGGTTATGCGGTGAACTTTATTAAACTTACCCGTGAGCAACAGCTAGACGTTATTAACCGTACTTTCCACGCTCAGTTATAGTGCTAATTTCGTTCTTTTGTTTCCTCTCCTTTTGGGGGGGATTTTTTTTTGTAAGCATCAAATCGGCTTTAAACGAGAATCTCAATTGGGTAATATTCCCCATACATTATTGCCGATAAAGGGTGGTTTACCCCTTATGTAAAGGAACCTTGATCTGGGAATATAAAGAAAAGATAAAGACAAAGGGAATTGAGGGGAAAACCATGGAATATGTCTATTTTATTGATAACGCTAGTTTAGTAATTAGGCTAATTAACTTTTTGATAAAAACGCCTTTATTTAAGGAATCAGAATTAACTGTGGTGAATCAGATTAATGGTTGGGTAATTCGTCTCAAGGCACCCTACTTTTTAACTCAATTGCAATACGGCAATTTGAGGGCTTTTCTTGAAGAAATAGGATATATTTATCATCCCAAAGTCAAAATGAACTTGGTATTTTGTAGCCTAGATATGGGAGAAACCCCTGTGAAAGTAATGGTTGATTATCAAGTGGCGATCGTTTCCCATGGTATTCCCAACACCGCCGAAATAGAAGCATTTCGCCTACAGTTTTCTCAAGGTTTAGGTTATTGTCCAAAAACTTTGGCATAACGCACTAAATCCCTTTTATCACAACCAAGAAAGCCACATTAAAAAGTTTTATTAAGAATTAATTTTATTTGGAACGGAAACTTTAAAATTTCGTCAGTGACAGAAAACACTATACATAAAAAAATGACACAAAATGTAATTTTACAAGGAAGTTTTAGCTCTACGGATTTCCTTCGTAGCTTTAACCGATTCTCTGACTTTGTCAATTTTCGTCGTCCTAGCGGGCGCCCTGTGGATGAATTTGAGTTCAGCTTAACAGGTAACGCAAGTCCTACCCTAACGGTTTCATCTCCGAGCTTAACCAACTCCGCGGACTTTAAGTTAATCTTGGTGAACACTAACACTAATCAAGTGGTTAGCTCTGTCACTTCTGCGGGGGGCAATGCTACCATCAGTGGTACACCTCTAAATGGAGGAACCAACTATCGCTTACAGGTAGTTGGACGGGGTGCGGCAGGGGCTTTACCTAATCTATTTGGGTTTACTCCTACCCCTAACTATACCCTCCAAGCGACCTTACCTCAAGTTGGAGTACCACAGTTTCAAACTTTTCAAGCCAAAAATAGTGACTTTACTACTATTTCCTCTGGATTAAATAGTGTTGGTACTACCAAAATTTTGGAAATTACTGACACTCTTTTTGTGGCAAGACAAAGTAGTAATGCTGGTAATGAAAAAATAGTTGGTTTTACCGATGGCGAAGCTGGAGACATTGCTGGAATCGGTAATGGTCGAGTGGGTTTTGCTGATGAATATCGTTTTTCTTTTGATAATCCGGGTAGTGCCTCCGATGTGGTTGTTACTATTACTGGTGTTGGAGGAAATGCCCTAGGGAACAATAACAGTGGTCCTTATATCGCCATACTAAATGATAGTACTGGAGAGATTTTGGGGCAGACTGCTTATACTGCTTTTGGCTTCGGTAATGATTTTGTTGCTGATAATGATAGTACCCTTATTACTATCCCTGCGGCGACAGTTAACACTCTGATTACTAATGGGGATGATTTACGGTTAAAAGTAGCCGGTTTTGAAGTGGAGGGAGGCGCAGAAATTGGTAATGTTAATCCCAGTCGTACCCTTGCTTACAATGTCAATGTTTTTTCCTCTGGACGTAATCTTTCTTTGGAAGAAAGGACTCCTAGCGCTGGGGGAGGAGAAAATTTTCTTACCCTTGATAGCAGTAACGCAGAAATTGCCTATGTAGCCTATTATGGCAGGCCAGCTGATCCTTCAGGACGTACTTTTTGGTCTAATGTATTGGGTAACAGTGGTATTAGTTATTCTCCCCGTAGTGGCGATGTTTTAGCCAATTTTTCTGAGTCTGCCAGAAATGCTTACAATCAATTTGTTAATGATTTTGGTAACTCCACGGAGTCGGGGCAGTTGTTTGGTGGTTTAAATACCGTTGCTCGTATTAACCAAATTTACCAACAAAACTTTAATCGTCCTGCGGATTCTGAGGGGTTAAATTTCTGGCTCAATGCCATTAATAATGGGGATGTTTCTTTACCAGCCGCAGCTTTGGAAATTGCTTTGGGTGCCACCAGTGGAGATTTAACTATCATACAAAACAAGATCGATAGTTCAAACCTATTTACTAATAGCTTGGTAAATCAGGGGGTTACTTCTCGTTATAGTGGTGCTGATGCGGTCACAGTGGGGCGTAATTTCCTTGATTCTGTTGGTTTATCGGTAGCTACCCAAGGACAGGTTAATACTTCTATTAATAGTCTTCCTGTGGTGTAATCGGATCTCCCTTGCCCCTTACTCAAGTTTCAGCGTTAGAGATCCCCCCTGCCCCCCTTGATAGGGGGGGAGTAAGATAAGGCTTTTAAAATAATGAAGGGGTAAAAGTTTTGATTTATTCCTTAAACTGTATTTTACGCTCACAAGAGAACTAAATATGGCAAGTCCCCTTAATAAGGGGGATTTAGGGAGATCGAAGGGAACGAAACCTCGGTCTTTAACGTCTTGTTGTAGGGGATTAGACTTTAGCTTTACGATTTTACTTTTACGGATAGGGATCCACTTCTTTTTAATGTAGGGAATAATCGTAAAAATCAAAAAAGTAGATTTTTTTGGAAAAAGTGTTTCATTTTCCGTTATTATCGCTATAATCTTAATCGTAATAGAACATCTCTTTATATAAGAGTGTGTGAGGAGTTAAACTAAAATACTTAAAAATAAAGTAATAAAAAGCCTTTCTATCTTACTCATAAAAAAGTCAAGATATGAAGATAAAATGTACTTCTAAATTAGATTAAATATTTTAATTTAGGGCATTATAATAAGTTTTAACTCCATTCTGAGGAAATATTGACAAGTTTTAAAATGCTATGGTAGTATTAATCAGAATAATTTTATTGACCAAAAATACAAAAACATCACCTTCTTTCAGGATAAAAAAATATGAGTACATTTAACTTTACTGGAGTTTTCAACAGTAACGATTTTTTCTATAATCCAGGACTTGCACCTACATCTACTAGCGTTTTCGATGAGTTTGAATTCACCGTAGGTGATGAAGACATAACTAACTTGAACTTTACCTTTGCCGCTTCTGTTCCTAGTGCTTTAAGTAGTGCAAACATCACTATTTTTAATGCTAAAACTGGTGAATTTGTTACTGGTTCGACTGGAAATGCTGGAAGCAACGGTGGTTTAGTTTTCAACACTGCTACAGCATTTGATGCAGAGGAAACCTATAGAGTCAAGTTTACGGCTTTTCCTGCAGGACCTATTGCTTTAAATCCTGGTGCATTTGACTTTGATGCAAGTAACTATCAATATAGTTTAACTGTTTCACCTGCAGCTGTTCCAGGGAATGGAATAATTGCCAGTGTTAATCAATTTAATACAGGATTATCCCCAGTTAGTAATGGCACTGGTACTGACTCTGTAAACATTGTTGGTTCTTTCACACCAACTGATAGTTTCAAAACTAGCAATGTTCTTAATCCTTTAGACACTCTTTTAGTTGATCAGTATCGCTTAGATTTGTCTGGAGCATTGGATACTGGTGAAAATTTAGACCTTACCGCCAATGGAGCTAACTTAAGATTGTTCAATGCAACAACTGGAGAACTAATTACCAGTGGATTGAACGCTATTCAAATAACCAACGCAAACTTTGGAAATCTTGATTTAGATGATGGTTTTGTACTTCAAGTAATTGATTCTACGGCTAATCAAAATGATGCTAACAATATACCTACTATTAAATCCTATGATTTAGGCATTGATGGTGAAGGTTTAAACATCGCTTTACGTGAGTTCACTGACTCTAGACAACCTTCTTTGGCAGATCCTGAGTTTGGTGGTCCTTTAACCTTGAATTCTGATAACGCTCAGCTTCTTTACGTTGCATACTATGGAAGACCTGCGGATCCCTCTGGTTTAGATTTCTGGGAAGATGCTATTGCAGCTCAAAATTTCAGTTACACCCCTAACAGTGGAGATGTACTAACTGGTGCAGCTCTTGACTTCTACAACAACTTCACCACTGATTTTGGTACTTCTACTGAAGCAAATAGCATCTTTGCCAACTTCACTACCCTAGGTGTTGTAGAGGAAATTTATCAGCAAACCTTCAACAGAACTGCTGACACCGCAGGAAGAAACTTTTGGACTGAACAAATCAACTCAGGTAGCGTAAGCGCTAGTACCGCTGCCATCGAAATTGCTTTGGGTGCTACTGGTACTGACCGAGTTACTCTCAATAACAAAATTGCATCTGCTGATTTAGTTACCACTGGTTTAGGTTCTAATTCTTCTTTCCTAGATAACTACACCACTGAAGCTGGTCGTGGTTTCTTAGAACCTATTGGCGGAAGCGTTGCTTCTCAAGCTCAAGTTAATGTATTCTTAGCTGGTTTAGCATAATTTATTTGCGAAACATCTTTTTATTACCCTCCGACATCGGGGGGTTTTTTTATGTCAATTTAGGTCTTAATTAAAACTAAATTGCCCATCGTTTCGATACAAAAGATGAGGCTTTTTTATTCTATGTTTGTTAGTCTCCATAGAGAAGAAAGGGTATCATGAGATAAATCAATCAATATAATAAATAGGGGATAAATCATATGTTAGAGCGTATTGATTTTGGTGCGAGGGTAGCTGAATTTGATCGTATCGTCAGTTCTTTTGGGGCGAATAACGGTATGGTGGAGGGCTTAGGTGATTCCTTTGATGATGAGGGATTTAGTGAGTTTGTAAATAATAATTCCATTATTCTTAATGAGATGAATAATGGGGAGACGGCATTAGAACCCATTACCCTAGTGGTAGATGTATTTGAAGATCAAAATGATGGTAATGCCAGTAATGGCTTGTCTTTGCGAGATGCAATCATTATTGCCCATAGAGATCCTGCTAGACAATATATCATTCAACTGGCAGCAGGAACTTATAATTTGACCATTGAGGGTAGAGAAGATTTTCGTTTCCAAGAGCAAGTTGGTACTCCCGCAGAGACAGAAGGAGTAGAAGGAGATGACGGGCAGGAGGAAGAACAAGAAGAAACTGTCGATGAGGGAGAAAATGGCGGCGGTGATAATGGTGGAGAAAATCAGGATGATACTGATAATGGTGATAATGGTAATGGTGAGGAGGAAGCAGCCCCTGATAGTGTTTTAGGATTATTTGATAATACAGTCCTCAGAACTGGTGATTTAGATATTAATACCCGTGTAACCATTGTGGGGGAAGATCCTAGTAATACAATTATTGATGCTAGTGCTTTGGGCGATCGCATTTTTGACATCAAAGAAGGGGGTAATCTGATCTTAGAGAACGTCACCCTTCAAGGGGGTTTAACCCAAGGAACTTTTGCGGAGGGAGGCCCCATTGAACAAAGTTTAGATCCTGATTCTTTCCTTGGTGGAGCGATTCGGGTTTTGCAAAATGGCGAACTGACCGTTAATAATAGCATTCTCCAAGAAAATACCGCTGGTTGGGATGGTGAATCTTCCCCTGCAAATGTGAACGGCGGTGCGATCGCCAATCTCCTCGGCACAGTACAAATTAACAACTCCATCATCAGAAATAACCAATCAGAAGTTAATGGAGGAGGTATTTTTAATAATGGGGCGATGACCATTAATAATAGTGCCATTATTGGTAACGATGCCAATGTTAGAACCTTTTACGTTGACCAAGTAGAAGGGGGTGGTGGCATCTGGCACAGCGGAGGAAGCCTTACAATTCTCAATACTACCATTGCCCAAAACAGAGCCTTACTCGCAGGTTTCAAAGCCGTAAATCCGACTAATCCTAACAATGATGCTTTTGCTGGGGGCGGTGGAATCTTAATTGATCTAGTAAATGAAGGTGGCCCGGGAGAAGTAATAATAGTCAATTCTACCATCGTTGATAATGATGCCGAATTAGGTTCTGGTATTTTGTCTAACGGTGACTTAGAGGGGATTCTAATCAGAAATAGTATTGTTGCCAGAAATACAGGCAGTCCCGATATTGAAGGATTCTTCAGCGTAAATAGTAGCTCTAACCTTGTGGGCAACGGTAACGGCTTAATTGTTAATGGAGTTAATGGCAACATCGCAGGGGGTATCAATAATCCTGTTGATCCTCTTTTGGGTACTTTTGATGGAGCAGGTTTTTACCCTTTATTGGAAGGTAGTCCAGCTATTAATACAGGAAATAACACTTCCATTGAGCAAGTGTCCATCTTTGAAGAAATATTAAGGGATCAAAGAGGATTAACCCGTATTGTTAATGGTAATGTGGACATTGGTAGTTTTGAGTTTGGGGCAGATAATGTTGAACCAGAAAATATTGCTCCTTCCCTAGAAACTGCTAATACTATCGTTCCTGTTAATACGAATAATGGTATTGGTCAGGCATTTTTCTCTTTCTTTATTTAATTTTTAAAAAAACTTAGTTAGCCCATGGTGGGCAATGCCCACCCTACAAATTTTGTAATATTTGTTTCAAATTAAAGTTGACGACTTTATGAAAAAATATCGAGGGGGTTAGAAATAACTTTTAAACCCAATTCCTGCCAATAATTAATAATTTCTTGGGGTGATTGAACCTGATTAAGATGTAAAGGGATTTGATCAGTAATAATTCTCGGTTGAGGTCCGCTCATAATAGCATTAAGATCATGAGAATCTAGGTTATATAGAAAAACAGGTTTTTCTTGATAATTCAGAATACTATGGGCGAGTTTTTCGTAATTGATAGAAAGGATATTATTGATATTGATAATAATTTTCTCGGTATCTTGATCATCATGAAAGATTGCAAGTAACATCTCCCAATCAACCTCTTGAAAAGTGCAGTTTCCTAAGTTTATTACTGTAGATACTCCTTGATTATTTTCTTGGTATAGCAAAGCTAATTCAAAACTTATTTTACTATCTCCATAGTTAATAATTCCAATGTTGCCAGGGAAATATAGTTGAGGATTGAGGACTCCATAACTGGCTTTATCGGTTATTAATATTCCTGCCCCATTAGTGCCTAAAAGTTGTACTTGTTTTTGTTGGGCTTTTTGTTTTAACTTGAATAAGTCAAGGGGAGGAATTCCTCCAGCGTTGATAATAATTTGCTTGATACCAGCGTCTATGGCTTCGAGGGCGGCATCTAACACAAGGAAGGGATGATTGAAAATAATACTGGTGTTGATACCCCCAAGATGCTCTACAGCTTCGCTGACAAGGTCAAATAGGGGTATATCATGGTATGAATCGCCAATATAGTCTGATGGCACTCCCACTAACTGATTAGTATTTTTCCACTGGGTGGCTTTGACGTAGGATAAGGCTTCGGGTTCGTTGATACCCTGTAATAATATTTTTGGCTCGAAATTCCATACCATAATTTATCGTTTCTCGTTTTAAGCTAACACTGTGAGAGATTGTAACACTTCTCTTCTTGCCCATTGATCCGCTTCAATTATATCATCTAGGGAAGGTTGAGCTTTATTCTGGGGCGAAAAGCGATCGCACACAGTCTCAATCAAACGTGGAATATCAAGGAAAGCAATTTTTTCTTCGAGGAAAAGAGCCACCGCCTGTTCATTAGCCGCATTTAATACCGCAGGTAAACAACCCCCCGCCCTACCAGCGGAGTAAGCCAATTGCATACAAGGATATTTGTGATGATCAGGTTCACGGAAAGTAAGACTACCTACTTTTACTAAGTCCAAAGACTCCCAATTAGTATAAAGGCGATCGGGATAAGAAAGCGCATAAAGTAAAGGTAAACGCATATCAGCCCATCCCAACTGAGCTAAAACCGACGTATCCTGTAACTCAATCATCGAATGAATAATACTTTGAGGATGAATGACAATATCAATGTCGTCATAGTCCAGACCAAAAAGATAATGAGCCTCAATCACCTCTAACCCTTTATTCATAAGAGTCGCAGAATCAATAGTAATTTTTTGACCCATAGACCAATTAGGATGTTTAAGCGCATCCTTAACCGTTACTGAAGCCAACTTTTCCACTGGCAAATCACGAAAAGAACCCCCAGAAGCCGTTAAGATAATCTTTTTTAAACCCTTGTCAGGTACTCCCTGCAAACATTGAAAAATTGCGGAATGTTCCGAATCCGCAGGAAACAACTTCACCCCGTACTCTTCAATCAGGGGTAACACCACAGGTCCCCCAGCAATCAACGTTTCCTTATTCGCAAGGGCAATATCTTTTCCAGCCTTGATAGCTGCGATGGTGGGCAACAGTCCAGCACACCCCACAATACCCGTGACCACACTTTGCGCACTTCCATACCTTGCCACCTCACAGATACCATCACTCCCCCCCAATAGTATCGGCTGATAATCAAGATTGCTTAACAATTCTTTTAAGGAAGATAAATTATCCTCATTTCGAATAGCAACAATTTCTGGTCTAAATTCCTTAATTTGTTGGGCAAGGAGAGTTAAATTACTACCAGCTGCCAATCCAATTACCCGAAACTGTTGAGGATTTTCCCTAACAATATCTAAGGTTTGAGTACCGATAGATCCTGTTGATCCTAATATAGAAATTGATTTCATAGCTTAGTGTGTCATGGTGATGATCAATATCTTATTACACATTGGCTTTTCACGGGATAGTCTTTTTCTAATCTTCTTTACATATCTATTTCCTTTTTTTCTCTGGGTGAGAATATATACATAATCTCCACAACCACTTCCTTACAAAGACTTAAGGTTACTTCTTAGTAAGCAAATGTAACGATAAGTAACAATAGTTTAACTTTTTTTTTCAGAAAAGTCCTTGACAAAACTTTACATATTCGTTAATATATAAATGTGAGGCAAACAACTTCACAAAGTACCTAGAAAAATTCATAACGCAATCATAATAAACATGACTACCACTTTACAACAACAACAGTCTTCCGCATGGGAGCAGTTTTGTCAGTGGATCACCTCTACCAATAACCGCCTCTATGTAGGTTGGTTCGGTGTGTTAATGATCCCTTGTTTACTAACTGCAACCACTTGTTTCCTAATCGCTTTCGTAGCTGCTCCCCCTGTGGACATCGACGGAATCCGTGAGCCTGTAGCAGGTTCTTTATTATACGGAAACAACATCATCTCTGGTGCAGTAG
>Ga0208979_100521_pt1 | contig 20667 bp, 15 predicted proteins | sample HotLakConsUCCSLE_FD_184738 | JGI IMG/M metagenome (GOLD analysis project Ga0208979, IMG submission 184738) | Hypersaline microbial mat communities from Hot Lake, Washington, USA - Hot Lake Consortium UCC-SLE (SPAdes) | ecosystem: Environmental > Aquatic > Non-marine Saline and Alkaline >... | reverse complement strand
ATCATGTTCGGCAGGCTCAAAGATTGGAGACGCGTGGCGACACGCTATGACCGCTGTCCCAAGGTGTTCCTCTCAGCCATCGCACTTGCTGCAACCGTCATCTACTGGTTATGAATCCTGACCCTAGACCCCATGATCGCGTTGTGAACTGACTGGGTTAGTGGCCTCTCCCGCGGCATTCTCCGTTCGAGGGTTGCACCCGGTTGGCGGGTGCCGAGCCTCAAGAATGGGGGAGAGACCACATGCAGGGTAACACGTTCATTGGACTTGATGTCCACAAGGCGACGATCTCGGTTGCGATTGCGCGGGGAGAGCGCGGCGGCGAGGTCCGCCACTGGGGGACGGTGCCGCACCGGCCCGATCATGTGCGCAAGCTGGTGGAGAAGCTGGCTGCAGGCGGGGTGCAGCTGCATTTCTGCTATGAGGCAGGGCCCTGCGGGTATGGCCTGCACCGCCAGCTTGTCGAGATGGGGCACGAGTGCATCGTCGTGGCTCCCTCGCTCATTCCAGTGAAGGCGGGCGACCGGGTGAAGACGGATCGTCGCGATGCGGTGATGCTGGCGAAGCTGCACCGGGCGGGCGAGCTGACAGCGGTCTGGGTCCCGGACGCGGCGCATGAGGCGATGCGCGATCTGGTCCGGGCGCGGGCCACGGCGGTGCGGGTGCTGGGTAAGGCACGACAGCACCTGCAGGGGTTCTTGCTGCGCCACGGTCGGATCTATCCCGGGAAGAAAGGTTGGACGGTCGCCTACCGGCGCTGGCTGACCACGGTGCGCTTCCAGCACCCGGCTCAGCAGATCGTGTTCCAGGACTATGTCGACGCCGTGGCCGATGCCGAGGCGAGGGTGGAGCGGTTGACGGGCCAGATCGCCGCGCTGCTGCCGAACTGGTCGCTGGCTCCGGTGGTGGAGGCCGTGCAGGCGATGCGCGGGGTCGCCTTCATCGTCGCGGTGACGGTGGTGGCCGAGGTCGGGGACTTCCACCGCTTCGAGAACCCGCGGCAACTGATGGCCTATCTGGGCCTGACCCCATCGGAGCATTCCAGCGGCTCCAGCATCCGCCGCGGCGGAATCACCAAGGCCGGCAGCGGCCCGGCGCGGCGTGTGTTGATCGAAGGCGCCTGGAGCTACCGAATGCAGGCCCGCGTCAGCCGCAAGCTTCACGACCGGATCGAGGCGCTGCCCAAGGCCGTGCGCGACATCGCGTGGAAAGGCCAACTGCTGATGTGTCAGCGCTACCGGCACCTGATGGCGGCGGGCAAGCCAAAGGTGGTGGCCACCACGGCCATCGCCCGCGAGATGGTCGGCTTCATCTGGGCCATCGCCCGCGCGGTGACGCCTGCCCCCGGCGGCGCGGTCCAAGCCCAGGGCTGAGAAGAGGAGACACCCTCGATCACGCCGATGCGCAAGGTCGGGGACGGAACGCGGTGGGGAACCCTCGTGCCCTGTTATGAGCCGACACCGTCGACGCTCGCCACTTAGAGCGAGGCAGCCCCAGGACGAAACCACGGTCATGCGGTAGCCAACCCGCGCATGAGAGCTTGCTCAACCGTCGTCTCAGTTCCGTCTCCTACCCTGCGCATCCACACAATGCTGCGCCCGGCTCCGCCGGATAATTTGCCATGAAACAAAGGGTTGACAGCGATCATGAGAACAGGCTGCTGAAAAAGGCCGGTCTCGCCGCGGTTTCGAGAACATGATTCACTTCCGGCACGGCAGCGGCAGTGAGGGTTACGATGCGTGGGACGGACAAAGCGAGCGGCTCGCTGTTCAGCTATGTGGACCTGGAAGAGCGGGTCCCAGCGGGTCATCCACTTCGCAAGATCCGGCAGATCGTGAACGACGCGCTGGCGAGCCTCGATACCGAGTTCGGTGCGCTCTACACCGACTTCGGCCGCCCCTCCATCGCGCCGGAGCGGTTGATCCGGGCGAGCCTTCTCCAGATCCTGTTCTCGATCCGCTCGGAGCGGCAGTTGATGGAGCAGATGGACTACAACCTGCTGTTCCGGTGGTTCGTCGGGCTGGGCATCGACGACCCGGTCTGGGTTCCCACGGTGTTCAGCAAGAACCGCGACCGGCTGCTGACGACCTACATGTCGCGCAAGGTCATGGCCGCGATCCTGGCGCACCCTTCGGTCAAGCCGCTGCTGTCGGACGAGCACTTCTCGGTCGACGGCACACTGGTCAAGGCGTGGGCCTCCATGAAGAGTTTTCAGCCGAAGGACAGCCCGCCACCCGATCACGACGACGATCCCGGCGGCCCGCCGCCGCCAACCCAGGAGCCCCCCGCAGACACCGACCAGCAGACCCAGCAGACCGAGACCCAGCCGATGACCGACACGACCCGCCAGACCCGCAACGCCGAAGTGAACTTCCGGGGCGAGAAGCGCTCGAACGCCACCCATGCCTCGGTCACGGACCCGGACGCCCGCCTCTACAAGAAGGCGCCGGGTGCCGCGGCGACGCTGTGCTTCATGGGACATGCTTTGATGGAGAACCGCAACGGCCTCGTGGTGCAGGCGGAGTTGACCCACGCCGATGGCCACGGCGAGCGCAAGGCGGCCATCGAGATGATCAATCGCCACTCCCCCGGCTCGACCCGGCGCCTGACGCTCGGGGCGGACAAGGGATACGACAGTGCCGACTTCGTCGCCGAACTCCGACGGATGATCGTGACCCCGCATGTCGCGCAGAACCACGTCCGGAACGCGCCGAGATTGTCGAGCGCCTTGTAGGCAACCGAGAATCCGATGATCGCGTCGATGATGTAGCTGTTGATACCGAAGTTGAACCACACCCCCGCCAGCATGGTCGTCGAATGCCCGATCGCGAACAGCGTCACGTAGATCCCGATCTCTTTCATCCCGTGGAGAAAAAAGATCACGCCCGCGAGAAACAGGAGATGGTCGTAGCCCGTCACCATGTGTTTGGCGCCGAGATAGAGAAAGGGGATGATGTGCACCCCTGTGATTTCCTGAATGTATCCCTTGTCACCCAGCGTGACGGCGTGCGCGAGGGCCATGTCGGCCCAGAGCGTCAGCGCCAGAGCAATGGGGATCGCCGCTGCAATACTGCGGCTTGACAGCCCAGGCTGCCCCGAGCCGGCCCGTATGAATGTCATTTGAAACGCCCCCCCTCTTCAGGCCCTCACGGGCAAAAGGATCACCCCCACCGCTATGGATGTCCTCCTCTATTTCCAAGAGGTCTGCTCCGATTTCGTTGGCGTAATCCCGGATAGCTGCAGCTTGCCCCTCGAGGCTTTTCTCAACTTCAGGATCTGGGACCGAAACCCTCGTATATCCGACAAGCTTCGTCCTCTTTCTTGAACCTCTTTTCGTCATGCCTTGCGCAGGTCCTTTCAGTGTTCAAGACGGTTCGTGCTCTCCACCTCTATGATAACGAAAACTATCACAAGAACAAAGGCATACCGGCTTGAGTTGGGGGTTACAGTTGCTGGTGGTCTAACGGAGCCCCGAACTTGATCTTCACCTGGCTGCGTGATCCGTGTTCTGCGCCGGCCGAATTCGAAGCGTCCAGCGGTGCCGGGGATGGGGATCTCTTCCTTCCGGTCGAGATTGCCGGCTTGGCCGCCGAGCCTGATCCGGGATCTGACCTTGAGGCGCACGGGCGGGCGATCACGTTACTGCGCACCGAGTCGACATCACGCTCTCGGACGGGCGGCGGGTCGTGGTGGGGGGGCCGACGGCAGCGTCGTGGATTCTGGGGCTGGTTCAGGGCCTGATGACATGATCCCGGTGCCGAGTAACACCCAGATCTGGCTGGCGGCCGGGGACACGGATACCCTGTTGATCAGCATCAGGTCAATCGAGCCCGATGTATGGAGCGGAACCGGAGCCCGGGCAGCGGCAATGTCCGGATCGGCGCGGTCAGATACCTCCAATATCGCGCCCATACATCAGGCATGGCCCTGAGAAGCGCTGTGGGGCCACCTATGAGTCGCCAACGGCGTTCCAGCCGGCACTGGCCGCCAAAACCAAGCACGAGTCTGAGGGGGCCATATAGCGGCTCTCGCGCCGAGGCCCAAGCTTCCGTTCCTCAGGCTGTCATCCTCTCCGGCGACCATCGCTCTGACCGAGGCTCGCAACGACGTTCGAACACCGTTGATGTTCCGGGTGTCTTTCTGATACCCGGCGGGATTGAGGAACCTTTGCGGGGGAGCGCCCTGCCCTGTCCAGGACGATACGCGGCCATCACTGCCGACACGCGATCCGGGGCTCAGGGACGAATGACCAGCTTGCCCTTGACCTGTCCCGCTCCCGTTCGTCGCAGCGCTTCGGGAACCGCGGCGAGGGGAAGAACGTCTTCGATCAGAGGCGCGAGCCTGTTCTCCTGCGTCATCTGCACCACCCGGCGCGTCAGATCGGGCCCGGCGGGCACGATCAGCATCCCGATGCGTTTCCCGGCGAGGCGATAGGGCAGACCACCGATCAGAAGCGCGAGCAAGGTCCGGACGTCACCTCCGACGGCCCGGTAGGTGCCGCCGCCGGCAAGGCTCGGTGCAATCCTGATCGGGCCACGCGTTGCCACCATGTCGAGGATGCGGGTCCACGATTGGCCACTGGTTGCGAAATCCTCCCGGGCATAGTCGATGACCTCATCGGCTCCCAGCGCGCGCAGCCAATCCAGCTTGCCGGCATTGTCGACGGCCGTGACATGGGCTCCGGCAGCCTTGGCAAGCTGCATCGCCATCGTCCCCGACCCTCCGCCGGCCCCGTTGATCAGAAACCGGTCGCCCGCGGCCAGCCCTTCGGTTCCGGCGACGGCGATTCCGCCCGCCTGCGGAAGGCTCGCGGCCACCTCGTCCGAGAGCGCGTCGGGAACCGGGACAAGGTCTGCGGCCGGAACACAGGCATATTCGGCGAAACCACCCCGCGTCATCACCAGATCGCCCATGACACGGTCGCCGACCGAGAGCCCCTGCACATCCGCACCGAGGTCTTCGACCACTCCAACGATATCCGAGCCGAGGATGGCACGCCTTGGTCGCAGCAATCCGCCGGAAAGCCGCGCATAGAAAGGAGAGCCCACGAGATATTCCCAGTCGGAGAGGTTCACGGCACAGGCGAGGACCTTCAGCCTGACGTCCCTGTTCCCCGGGACGGGCATAGGGACGTCCCCCAACCTCAGGACGTCGGGCCCGCCATACCGGGTCTGAACAACTGCCTTCATACGCAACTCCCGGCTCTGTCGAAAAGCTCCGATCCGACTGCCCCCTCATAAAGGAGGGCAAAGCCGGTTACCAACCCTCTGGCCATCAAACCGGAGGCCCGTCTCCGACCATCGACGAAATGCTAGGATCAAGTGGTGCCCCGGGGGCGGAATCGAACCACCGACACGAGGATTTTCAATCCCAAATTGTGGATGGAAGATCAGGCGGTTGCGGGCGAAATTTCTGTCAAACCCACCACGGAAAATCAGGCACTTAGCAGCCGATTGTCAAACCACTTGCGGGCCCGGAAAAAGGCTTTTGGCGGATGGTGCGGCGACGTTTTCCGATCTGTCAAGCGGAATGATCCATCGCCTTTGATGGGCTGGCGCTTCCCCTTCCCGGGGGCCCGCGCATGAGCTGGAAGATCGCCAATCTCTGCGCCAACCGCATCTTCGGCAGCGCCGCGCGCAAGCAGATCATCATGTTCCTGGCCGACAAGGCGAGCGACGACGGCTCGGGCATTTGGTGCTCCAAGGGCACGATCCAACGCCACACCGAGCTGGGCGAAAGCACCGTCAAGCGGACCATCAGCGATTTCCTGCGCGAGGGCATCCTGATCGAGACCGGGCGGCGGCCCTACAAAAACGGATTCACCGTGATCTACCGGATCGTGCTGGACCGCGTGATGGCGCTGGAAAGCTCTGCCGAACTCGATGATGGGACGGGGTCCACAGTGGACCCCGTCCAGCGTGACCCCGGTACGGGGTCCACCATGGACGGGGTACGGGGTCCAGGGTGGACCCCAAACCACCCTGAAACCATCCATAAACCACCTACGCGCAAGCGCGCGGAGGCGGCGGCGGTGGATGAACGGGTTGAAAGGATCTGGGCCGCCTACCCCAAGGACCGGCAGCGCGGGAAGGCGGCGAGTGTGAGCGCGATTGCCGAGGCGTTCGCCGAAGGCATCGGCCCCGAAGACCTGCTGCGCGCTGTGCAGGCCTACGCAACCGAGAGCGCCGGCTTTACCCGGTCGAAGGTCTGTTTTTCCGACAACTGGTTCGCCGCCCGCCGGTGGCAGCGTTTCCTTGAGGCGATGGCCGAGGAACGGAAGGCGCAGAAGGCGCTGGCCGCCGATCATCACGCCCGGCTGGCGGCGTGGGTCCGCGACCGCAGCCCGATGTGCAAACACATCACCGCCCCGCAGGTGACGGCGCTGGTGGCGGCGGGGCTGGTGACAGATAGCCAGCTGCGCGCGGCGGGTTTGGCGGGATGAGCGGCGCGTCCTCTGCAAATTGCGCCGCGCATCGCGTCCTGTGCATCGCGCGTTCTGGACCGCGCGTCCTGTCCCGCGTTGCCTGCGCCGCGCCTTCCGCATCGCGCATTACGTCCTGTGCGCCGCGTTGCCCGCACCCTGCAGCGCGCTTCGCGCTTCCGGCATCGCGTCCCCTGCGTCCCGTCCAACCAAGCAAACCCACCGAAACGGACTCCAAGCCCCTGACCCGCCTCCGCTGACGCTGGGAGGCGGGGGACTTGGAGGAAGTTGGCAAGAAATAGGAACGTAAACTTCACATGCGCCACCATCGCAAACTGACTGACGACGAACGCCGCCAGATCATCGAAGCCCGCGCGGGGGGCACCCATGCCACCGTTCTGGCCCGCCGTTTTGGCGTCTCGACCCGGACGATCTACAACACGCTGAGCCGGGCCAAAGGTGCACACCCGGGCCCCACCACGACGATCAGCATGCGCCTGAGCGCGCGCCAGCTTGCGGGGTTCCAATCAGCGCTGGCACGTCGCGGCATCACCGACCAACCCGCCGCCCTGCGCTGCCTGATGGAGGCGGCCGACATCCTGCTGCGCCCTGCAGACCCGATCGTGCTCGACCATCTGCAAGCCTGGGGCGCGCAGGTCGCCAACGAAGGCGTCGCGGTCAATCACATCGCCCGCAAGCTGAACGAGGCCAAACTGCGCGGCCGCCCGATACCCTTCACCGATGACGACATGACCACGATCCGCACCTTCGCCGGAGGCCTCGCCGAATTCGCCGAGGCCTTCCGCATCTTGTGGGAGGCACAGTTGGCCGCGAAGACGCGCGAGGTCGACAAGGCGTTGGAGGGGTTGGGGGCGCAGTCAGAAGCATTCTGCCGACGCCGGCCAGCCCAATTTGTCTCGCAAGTAAAACAGAAAATTGATTTTTGTGTCATTTACAAAACAAAAACCGACTGAAGACATAGGGTGTGGGTTGCAACGGGGGGGGTGGCTCATCATATGTGTCGTATCACAAGTGAGACAAAAACAACTCTTCTGACCGAGGTGCAGGACAATGATTGCCAGCACGGACAAAGCAGCACGCACCAAGGGGAGCGTGGTACACCCCTCGATCGCCCGCGGTATCGCGCGGCTTGGGCAGGACATCTCCCGCGCACGCCGGGCACGCCGGATATCAACAACAGACATGGCGGCGCGCATGGGCGTTGGACGCAGCACGCTGCACCGCCTGGAACAGGGCGATCCGGGCGTATCGCTGAACACTCTGGCGATGGCCCTTTCGGTTCTGGGGCTTTTCGACCGGCTGGCCGACCTCGTCGATCCGGCATCGGATGAACTCGGCTTGATGCTTGCGGAAAAAACGCTGCCGAGGAACTTCTCCCGTCGACGGAGGTCACCGTCGGAGAAGAGCCAAGGTCCGGCTGCGCAATCCGCTGACGATGCGCCGGAGGGGTGGTGATGCCGACACGACGCATCGATGTTCGGATCGGTGCCCGGGCGGTTCCAGTGGGCGAATTGATCTTCGAGGCGGACGGCACCCGCGAAACCGCGGCCTTCACCTACCATGACAGCTGGCTCGCGCTTGAACGGGCCTTTCCGATTTCGCCGGACATGCCGCTCGGGGCCGCACCCTACTACGGCCGCCGGGACGGTGAACGCTCTGCCCTTCCGCTGCCGATGACGGATACCGCGCCCGATAGCTGGGGGCGCAAGATCATCGAATTGCTGCGCGGCACGCAGTATCTGACCGAACTCGACTACCTGCTCGAGTCCGACGATCGCCTGAGGATCGGGGCCTTGCGCTATTTCGACGGTCCCGGGGCGGAGGCCACAGCGCTTGCCCCACCGCGCGCGGATGGCGTGAACGTGCCGCGACTGCACGATCTCGACGAGGTCATCCGCCAGGCGCGGGCCTTCGAGGAAGATCCCGCCGGTTATGCCCGACGTCGCGCCGAGCTTGTTGGCGGCGATCTTCTGGCCGAAGCGGTCGGTTCTCTGGGCGGTGCCCGGCCCAAGGTGAATGCGCGCGACCGCGAAGGCGCTCTCTGGATCGTCAAGCTGCCCAAGATCGACGACGACTACGCAGTCGCCCGCGCCGAGGTCATGACGCTGAGATTGGCGCGCGACGTGGGGATAGACGCCTGCGTCGCAGATATCCTGAACACCTCGCAACGGTTCCCGGCCGCCCTCATCCGCCGCTTTGACAGGGTCGGGGCGGATCACATGGACAGGGTCCCGTTCATCTCGGCCCAGACATTTCTGGGATTGGGCGGAACGGCCGCAAGCAGCTACGAGGACCTTGCGATGGCGATGCGCCGCCATTGCGTGGACCCTGCCGGGCAGATCGTTGAACTGTATCGCCGGATGGTCTTCGGCATCCTGATCCGCAATACCGACGATCATCTGCGCAATCATGGTTTCTTGCGCGCGCCCGGCGGCTGGCGGCTGTCACCGGCATTCGATATCAATCCCGAACACCGTCCGGGCGGCCGGATGCAGACCGCGATCTCCGAAATCCATGGCAACCTGCCCTCGATCGACGCGGCGCTCGATGCCTCCGCCTTTTTCGACATCGACAGGCGGACGGCGGAGCAGATGACCGGTGACATGGCGCGCCACATCGCAGGGGCCTGGCGCCGCATCGGTGGCCAGCTTGGCATGGATGCCCGCGATTTCAGCGCTGTCGGCGCGGCAATCGAGACCGAGGATCTGGCGAAGGCCTGTCGCCTCTAGATCGGACTTAGCAGGTCCCGCATCTGCGCCGCCCGCTGCATCGCATCGCTTGCGATCGGCTCGCTGACGGTCGCCGGGACCTGATCGCCCACCGCCAGAAGCGCCCGCTCCAGCGCGGGGCCCAGCCGATCGGTCATGTCCTGCAACAGCTCCAGGGCGCGGCCCCTGGGCAGACCCGCCGCGCGGCCCTCGGCCTCGAAGTGGCGCGGCACGATCTCGTCGATGCCGTAGTGGCCGTCGATCGACATGGCGAGGCGGTAGCGCTTGCGCTGCAACCGTCCGGCGCGGACGACCGGGGCGACGCTCAGGATGTCATAGAGGGGCGCGAGCGTGAACCGCGCCCGACGCCCCAGACGCAGGCTGAAGTTCTTGGCGTGCCCGTCCGAGGCCCCGATCAGGAAGAAGAAGATCTGCGCCCGGAAGAACGTCTCCCGGTCCTCGATGGGCGTGTCGGATTCCCGCAGAAGCTCCATGATCTGCGCGATGCCGGGTCCGCCCAGCCGCTGGTATTTCATGGCAGAAGGGTAGCCCAACGACTGGCAGATATCTTCCTGCGGCAGGCGCTTCAGGGTGTCGCCCTGCCAGACGCGGTCGAACCGTTCGACCGAGAGCACGACCTGCCCGGACAATATGAGCTTTTCGACATGCGCGACGGGCAGGCCGATTTCACTCGCCAGGGTCATGCAGAACAACTCGTTCTCGACGCTGTCGCTCAGGTCGATCTGCTCGGGGCCGGGAATGAGGCCCATGGGCGTCTTGAAGATATGGCTGGTCGGCGTGATGCCGCGGGGCTTGGCCCACTCTCCGCCCGCGCGCAGATAGGCCGTCTTCTCCTGCGCGCCGGCGATGGAAATCCGGAAATCCTCGTCTTCACTTAGGGCGAGCGGTGCTGTGGCAAGGTTCTTCAGGTCGGCGACCATCTCCTCTTCAGAAATGACGCGATACTGCATGTCAAGTTCGGACGGTGTCTCGCCCACCGGCAGGAATTGTAGCGCGCCGACACAGTCGCGCCCCAGCACGGACAACAGAGAGAACACATCCTTGCCCTGCGCCCCGACACGCGCGGCGATCTTCTCGCGCAGCTCGCCTTCGGCATCGGGCAGGAGGTTGTCGAAGGCGGCGACAACCGGATCGCCCTGCCATTTGAGCTTGGTCAGCGGAAGGGCGCTGGCAACCGGAAAAGCGACCTCGGAGGCAAGCCAGTCAAAATCATAGGTGAAGGCGATGGCACCATCCGTTGCGCGGGTCAGCGTGCCCACCCTTGCCCTTTCGTACCAGACGGCTGTCTTGCTTTGGCGTGTGCGGCGGCCCGTGCGGGCGATGCGTGCCATTTTAGTGCTGACCCGGGTCGGCTATACGATCCGTCGCGGACAGTTCCGCACCAAGGGCCTCGAGAAGACGCAGATAGACATCCAGGCTGACAGAGACGACACCGTTCTCGATATCTGAAATGGTGGATTGCGCGGTTCCCGTCATCTCGCCAAGCTGCTTCTGGCTGATCTTGCGCGCCGCTCGCCGCGCCCGCAGCACGGCCCCGGCTTGGCGCAGGCTTCGAATGGGGTATGCGGGCAGGGTGTCCATGGCATTTCGATAGCTCAAAGGCGATATTTTGTCAATATAGCCCTAGAGCTATGAGTTTCATATATAGCCCATGGGCTAATTCTCAATCTCTGTGCGTAGGGGAAATTCATGCCGACCGGCATCAAGCAGCCATGCCATACACGGTCGACGATCCACCACCACTCGCCCGGCCAAAGGAGAAGACGAACGCAGATCGCAAATGCTCTTGGGATCATAAATCAAAAATATCACTCGCAGAACATATTGACTCCATATAATCTCCCGATCATCTTCATCGGGAAAGGATCACCCGGATGGATCAGATCGCCCGCACCACCAAGGACCTCGGCCAGACCCTGCGCGCCGCCCGCAAGGCCAAGGGTCTGACGCAGGCCGAGCTTGCCGCCCGCGCTGGCGTCTGGCAGCGCACGGTGTCCAACATCGAGACCGGCACCAGCGGGGCCAAGGTGGACACGATCTTCGACCTGCTAGCCGCGCTCGACCTCGAACTGCGGATCGTCCCGCGCAGCAAGATGACCCAGCGTGATCTCGAGGACATCTTCTGATGGGGCGCAAGCGCGCCTATGCGCCGCTCGACGTCTACATGAACGGCCGCCGCGTGGGGCAGTATGTCCGCGCGCCGGACGGGGCCTTCGCCTTCACCTATGCGCCGGAATGGCTGGCTTGGGAAAACACGCTGCCCATCTCGCGCGCCCTGCCCCTGCGGCCCGAGCGCTACACCGGCCCGCCCGTGATCGCGGTTTTCGAGAACCTGTTGCCCGACAGCGACCTGATCCGCCGCCGAGTTGCGGAACGTGTGGGCGCGGATGGTGTGGACGCCTACAGCCTGCTCGCGCGGATCGGGCGCGATTGCGTGGGCGCGCTGCAATTTCTGCCCGAGGGCGAGCAGCCGGACGACCCCCATGCGCTGACCGGTGAGCCGTTGAGCGACGCACAGATCGGCGCCATGCTGAGCGATCTGGCGCAGACCCCGCTTGGCATCCGGGCCGAGCAGGATTTCCGCATCTCCGTCGCCGGTGCGCAGGAGAAAACGGCGCTTTTGTTCTATGACGGCCGATGGGTTCTGCCCACTGGCACAACGCCGACGACCCACATCCTGAAGCCTGCCATCGGCCGCCTGCCCAATGGCATGGACCTGACCGACAGCATCGAGAACGAGCACTTCTGCCTACGCTTGCTTGCAGCCTTTGACCTGCCCGTGGCACGGACCGAGATCGCGGATTTCGCGGGAACGCGCGCGCTGGTCATCGAACGGTTCGACCGGCTGCGCACCCGCGACGGCCGCCTGATCCGCCTGCCCCAGGAGGATTGCTGCCAGGCCCTGTCTGTGCCCCCGACCCGCAAGTACCAGAACGAGGGCGGCCCGGGCATCGTAGAGATCTGTGATCTACTGACCGGCAGCGACGAGCCGCAGCGCGACCGGGCGGATTTCCTGAAGGCCGTGATCCTGTTCTGGCTGATCGGGGCGACGGACGGGCACGCGAAGAACTTCAGTATCGCGCTGATGCCCGGCGGGCGGTTCCGCATGACGCCGCTTTACGACGTGCTGACGGTACAACCGTCGCTGGATGCGGGGGCGTTGCAGATCAAGGACATGAAGCTCGCCATGCGCGCGGGCCAGGGGCGGCATTACCGGGTCGCGGACATCCACGGTCGGCACTTTGTCGAGACGGCGCTGACTGCGGGGTTCTCGCGGAAACAGGTGGCGGGGGTGTTTGACGATATTCGGGGGCGCGCGGATCGGGCATTTGACGGGGCGATGGCGGAGATGCCGCCGGGGTTTCCAGCGGGGCTGGTGGCCTCAGTCAGGCTGGGGTTCGAGCATAGGGTGATGCGCCTGATGCGTGCGGCGGAGCAATGATGCAAAGGACGTAAGCTAGGCGATCGACAAGTGCACCTTGATGGTCGCGCACCAACAGTCACGGCACGGAAGTAGCCGTACCCACAGTGGTCGCCGCCCTGACTACGATCCGCATGAAACGAAGTTCAGTCTTCAACGAGAGTGATGTCGTCGTCCCCCCGCCCGGTTCTACGATTTCTTCGGCCCTTTCTGGGTTTGGATTGTGCCTTGGCGGTGTAGCCATCTGACAGCGCACGCTCCACCAACCAAGTCGCGGGATGACCCGGAAACCCCTCGCCGAACCTCTTGATCAGATCGAGATATCGAAAGCCGATCGCGGAAAGCTTGCAGATATCCGCCCCACTTTTCGTGTCCGAAACGACCAGCCCACCGCTCTTGGGGATAAGCGTGATGTTCTTGCGCTCTAGGGTTGCGACAAGCGCTTCCCATCCGGTTGCCTCGGACAGAGCATCCCGGATGATCGTTTCGACAAGTGCGAGGTCGTCCTGGAGCGCGTCGGAAACCGCACCTTCCGTGCTTTTCGTCACCGCAGCGTTACTAACGATGGGCTGGGTCTTGGGTTCTCGCGCATTAGGCTCACCGACAGGTAGCCGGTTGCGACCTTCTTCGCGCAGCGGCCTAAAGATCAACTCGGGCAGAACGGTTTCCCAGCTATCGCGGCTCAGAGTGCCGTGAAATTCTTCCTTGTTGTCGACTTTACGCCAATTGACGATAGCACCCACTTGGCCCTTGTCGAAGGCATGACCCGGTGGAGGTTGCCAGGCATTGACCATCCGACCAAGCAATCGCCCGCCGGCATCGATCAGCACCCATTTCCCGTCCCGCTGTTCGAGCGTTAGCGGATCACCCACCTTTGCGTCGCGGATGGCTGCTAAACTATGTTGGCTGACGTGTTTCCGCCCGGAAAACGAGAGATCGACCAATCTCAGGCTTGGCAAGACATAGATGTCGGCAGCGGGAAGTTCATGCGTCGCCTCGACGGCAACCTTGCGGCGCAGAACCGAAGGTGCGTCCGCATCCAGCAGATGATGCGGCCCTTGGGTTAGCACCGTCAGGCTTTGACGGGCGCGGGTCATGGCCACATAGAACAGGCGCCGCGGCGCATCCGGGTCCTCGTTGCGCGACGGATTGCGCCAATCGCCGTTCAGGATGACCACGTGGTCGAATTCCAGACCCTTGGCACGGTGCGCAGTCAGCAAGAGCAGACCACGTTGCTGGCCCCGCGTATCGCGCGCCCATTCGGCGATCCACTCGATGATGTCTGGAACGGGCATGGTGCCGGTGTTCAATTCCCGCGCCAGATCGGCGATCCCTTCCGCCAGAAGGCTGATCCATCGGTTCAGGGGCTGTTCGTTGAGGATGTCGAGAATGTCCTGGATGCACAGCAACGCCGCCTTGCGTTGACGCAGCCCCGCCACCAGACGCTGCGTTTCGCGCAGGCGCCAGATGTTGGGCATGTCCTCGTTCGCCATCTCGACCTTGATCCCCTGCGCCTCGGCATAAGCGCGCACGGCGTTGAGGGCATGCCATGTCCGCGAAATCACCGCGGCGCGGTTCCAGCTCCAGTCCGGATCGAGGCGCGACAGTCGGATGAGTTCGTCAACCGCGGCAGCGGCCTGCGCCATGTCGCCCGGCGGCACGTCGAGAAGCTGAACCCGCCCCTTGGCGACCGTATCGGCCTGTTCCAGAGCCCCCCTGCGGGGCGCTTCAGCCGCGCCGCATCGATCCGGATCGGGTGATCACGCTTCATCCGGGCCGAGGCTTTCGAAATCACGTGGTTGGAGGCACCGACGATGTGGGCTGTCGATCGGTAGTTTTCCACGAGGAACGCCGGCCTTGCCTTGTAATCCTCCTCGAACCTGCGGATGTATTCGACCGATGCACCGCTGAAGGCGTAGATGTTCTGATCGTCATCCCCGACCGCGAAGAGGCTGAGCTTGAGGTCGGCGTCTTCCAGCGTGCGCCCGGCTACGGCGGCGATAAGCGCATATTCCTGCGGGCCGATGTCCTGGTATTCATCGACGAGGATCCAGCGATAGCCCTGGATCAGGGCTTCCCTCTGGGCCTCGGCCTCGGATTTCGTGAGGCCTTCTGGGTTGAGTTGGCGCACCGCTTCCATCACGACGGTATCGAAATCCTCGGACGCGGCCTGAACCCCCGCAAAACTCGCACCGACCAGTTTCATGGCCAGCGCGTGACAGGTGGAAATGGTCACGCCCAGGGCATCATCGCCCACCAGCGCGCGCAGCCGGGCGCGGATTTCGGCGGCGGCATGGCGGTTGTAGGCCAGCACGAGAATACCGCGCGGATCCTCGCGCTTGATCCGCAAGAGGTATGCGATCCGGTGGACCAGAACCCGTGTCTTGCCCGACCCCGGACCGGCCAGGATCAGGACATTGGTGCGGTCCCGATCATCGGTCACGATCTCCTGTTGCGTCTTGTTGCCCAGATCCTCGACGATGGATTTCCAGGATTTGCCGGTGGTCTGGCGGCGGATCTGGCTCGCCTTGCCGGGCATCCATCGCTTGAGAAACTGGTCCTTGTTCAGAAGGAAGTAATCCTCGGACAGGCGCATCGCGTCGGGCATGGAGGACAGGCCCGTTTCGGCATAGGTCGCCATCACATGGGTCTGCAGCGTCTGCTCCGCGTAATGATCCTCGAGCGGCGAGAAATCGGCCTGTGTGAAAGTCCCACCCTTCGGATTCAGGCAGATCGTCATCGCCGGACGGAACACGGTCAGGCCCTTGCCCAGTGTCACCACGTCTTGCTCGTGCAGCCACAGGAGCGATCGCTCCAGCAGCTTGGTCATGTCGCGGATGCCGCTGCTCTGCAAAAGAGCATCCTGCTGGATCTGTGCAAGCAGATCGCCCACGGTGGTGTCGACTTGCAGATCCTTCCCGCGCGCCCCCTTGTCGAGGCGACCGATCAGATGTTCGAGCAACAGACCGGCGGCCGCGCGGCGCAGGTCCGCAGTCTGCGCCACCGTTTTCCAAGGGCGCTCAAGGGTGACCAGCAGAGTATTGCGGCTGGCCGTCCTGAGGCTGATGTTGCCCTTGCCGCCATCCTGCCCCCGTCCATCCCGCGCGATGCCACGCAGAAGCTTGTCCACGATGTCGGGTCGAGCAGTCGCATGACCCCGGTCGCGCAGGCGTTGACATGTCTCGGCCAGATGCAGGGGATTGGGCACCCTGTCATCGGCATCGGGCGCCAGTTCCTGCATCAGCGCGATCAGATCGACCTCAAGCCGAGCCGCATCGGCAAGACGGGCCGCTGATGCCTGGGCTACGCCGACATGGACGAAGACCGTCATGGCCACGTCGTTTCGCGCAAGGCCGAGGCTCTCGAGGTCAGCCATGGCCTTGGACAGGGCACCGGGAGCAAGACCACAGGCTGCGGACAGATCGTCGGTCGACACGCCTTCGTCAGCGGGCGTCGACATCAGATGCGCGATGATATCTAGCAGTTGCTTGCGATAGGTCTCGGTGATCTCGGTGGTGGCCAGACGCGCGCGCGCCTCGTCCAGCGTCCGGGTGCGGAGCGAGGACGGGAAAACCTGCACCCGGTTTTCCTCGCGCGAGACGAGCGTCGCTTCCTCCAGCCAGGAGACCGCCGTCTTGACGCGCGTGTCGTCGGTCGCGCTGTCCCGGTCGAATTCGCGGTCTTTCTCGGAGCGGATAATTTCGCCGGAGGTGGCAACGATGGTGCCTGTCTTCTTGGTTCGCTCGTCGATCCGTCGCAGCGCCTTAAGGATCGCGCCGATCTCGTGGCGTTGCAGACGGGAACTGGCGGACAGGCGGAACTGGTTCTCGATGTCATCGGCGGCGAAAAGCAGGACACAATGGGCATCCTGCCGGTCCCGCCCGGCCCGCCCGGCTTCCTGCAGGTAATTTTCCAGCGAACCGGGAATGTCGGCATGAACGACAAGACGGATATCGGGCTTGTCTATCCCCATGCCAAAAGCATTGGTCGCCGCGATCACACGCAGCTCGCCCACCCGGAACCTTTCCTGCACCTCTTTCTTCTCATCCGCCCCGAGACCGGCATGAAAGGCGGCGGCATCCAGGCCCTGGGCCTCGAGGAACTCGGCAACGCGGTGTGTTTCCTTGCGCGAGGCGCAATAGACAACGGCCCCGGACCGCCCGTCGGAGGGCAGGAATTCCTCGATCGTGGACAGGACATGCGCCAGCTTCTCGGCCTTGGCCGTGGGCCGGACCGCAAAGGTAAGATTCGGGCGCGATGCCCCGCCATCCAGTGTCAGCAGATCGACGCCAAGGCGCGTTCGGAAGTGTTCGACGATGTCGGCCACCACCTCGGGCTTGGCCGTTGCGGTCAGGCATGTGATCGGCGCGGGCGTCTGATCACCGGAGAACTCACGAATGAAGCGCCCGAGATAACGGTAATCGGGTCGGAAATCATGGCCCCATTTCGAGACGCAATGCGCCTCGTCAACAACCCAGAACCCGACCTCCCGCTGGGCCAGAACCGAACGGATCGAAGTGCTGCGCAGCTGCTCGGGCGAGATGATGAGAATGCCCGCATCGCCCATGCGCACCTTGTCGAGCGCATCCTGCCGTTCCGGCATCGACATCATGCCGTTGATCGTCACGGCACAGGAAATCCCAGCCCGCTCCATCCCCTGCACCTGGTCGGCCATCAGCGCGACAAGGGGCGAGATCACGACCGTCAGGGCACCCGTCTTGTCGTAGCGCGACAGGGCAGGCACCTGATAGCAAAGTGATTTTCCTGTGCCGGTCGGCAAGATGCCCAGAAGACTTTTGCCGGACATGCCTTCGTCGACGATACGCTCCTGCAACGGGCGGCCTTCGGGGTCCACGGGTTCCGGGCGGAAGGCATCAAAGCCGAACCATCGCCGCAGCGCGCGCACAGGATCATTCTGCTCGGCACACCAGCTGCAGCCGGGATCGCGGCACGATGTGTCGCGCAGATGGCGCACGATCAGGGAAGCCTCCCGGAACTGCGCACGAACCCAGGGCGGCATGACCGAGTCCCCGCCCGCCACCGTGATCCAGGACAGCGCATAGGCCATCGCCCAGCCATTGCGCGGGTTGGACAGGCGGCCCAGCGTCTGGTCGATGCGCTTTTGGCAAGCTTTGCCAGATAGCATTCGATGCAGGGCCGCATGTACCTCGTTTTCGTTTGGACAAGGCGCTGCGCGAACATAGGCAAAGACAGCATCAAAGCCCGCTGCCCGCTCCATCCGCGTGGTCAGGTAGTGATAGGCGGCCAAGGCATCAGGCTGGGCCTTTTTCAAAATGGCAAAGGCATCGAGCTGGTTGGCCAAAACCTCGAACACCAGCCTTGCGTCCAGTTCGGGGTCGTTGACATGCCCCTTGGCGAGGCGACCATCCTGATAATGCTTGACCAGATGGTGATACGGGTTGCGCGGAAAGGCGAGCGGGTTGAGCCAGAGCGTGTCGATCGGCGCGTCCATCATCCGCGAAAGGCGTGGCCTCGCAGCGATCAGGTGCTGCATGTCATGGCTGAGAAAGTTGTGGCCGATCGGGTGGTCCACGACGCCGATGCCGACCTCTAGATCGTCAAGCTGCTGGACGCTCGGCTCGCCGCGCGTGATCAGGACGCGGCAGTCATCGTGACGAACCGCGGCCATGGCAAAGACTCGGGCAGTGCTTGGGTCGACCTCCAGATCGACAGCCAAGCATCGCGACAACAACGCGCCATGCCTTTCTTCCATGGTTTAACCAAGCTCCGGAACCAATTGGAAACAAAGGATACGTTTCCAAGACCAAACACAAGCAAGTCAGCAAAAATGATCGTCAAACGGGACATTTGTGTCAAACCTAGCCCTCCAAGCGCATTGCGGACGAGAGCTGGGTGTTGGTTAGGCCGCTATCTCGAGGAAATTGGTGCTCACGACCCCTTTTCATCACCTGGTCAAACCCATGATTTATTGAGAAGATACGGCTGAAAGAGCCAGATCGGACCCCATGTTGACCAATTACTACGACAGCAACGCAAATGCCTTCATCGCCACCACGCGCGACGTCGATATGTCGGATGCGAGGGAGCGGTTTCTGGCGGCTGTGCCTGCGTGGGCGGATGGTCCAGCACGTATTCTCGATGCCGGATCAGGATCGGGGCGCGATGCGCTGGCTTTCCGCGTTTTGGGCTACGATATGAAGGCCTTCGATGCCTCGCCTGCCATGGTTTCGGCCACGCAAGCGCATGCGGCAGTCGAAACCCGACTGATGCGTTTCGAGGATTTCACCTGGGAGCATTCGTTCGAAGGCGTCTGGGCCTGCGCCTCGCTGCTGCATGTGGCCGATGCGGACCTGCCCGGAGTCGTCGACCGCCTTGCCGGCCATCTGGTTCCTGACGGTGCGCTTTACTTGTCATTCAAGCGCGGCACCGGCGAGCGGGTGAAGGACGGACGCCGATTTACCGACATGACGGCGGAAACTCTGGCGGCGCTCCTAGACCGATCCTGCGTGTTCGGCGAACCTGATATCTGGGAAAGCCGCGATTGCCGCCCGGAACGCGCGTCTGAACTGTGGGTGAATGCTGTGGTGGTCAAGCGATGAGTGGCGAGGAAGATGACCTGCCTTGTCCTCTGTGCGATGCCGCCGCTAACGCCATCGTGGAATGCGACGCCCAGGTCATCCTGATCCGCCACGGCGCGGGTCTTGCCCTTGCGCCCCGTCGTCATGTCGCTCGCTGGCGGGAGCTTTCCACCGCAGATCAAGCGGCCCTTGCTGCCAGGATCGGGACCGCGCAAGCCCTGCTCGAGACCCAGGGCACAACCGCGCGGGTGACGCTTGTCGAGACTGGCGGCCATGTCCACCTGCGCCTCGATCCGCCAGTGGCGGCACCGGGTCCCTTGCCGGGCATGCCCCATGATCGCCCGCTGATCTCGGGCGGCGAAGATGCGCTGCACGCCCATCTGCGCCCCCTGATCGACCGGGCGCGCGCCGTCGATCTGTCGGTGTCCTTCCTAATGACCTCCGGCGTCAGGCTGGTGCTGCCGCATCTGCGCGATCTGCTGGACCGCGGCGGCGAGCTGCGGCTCTTGACCGGCGATTATCTGGGCGTGACGGAACCGGCGGCGCTACGACTGATTGCCGACCTTGAGGGCGCGCGCAGGCTGCATGTGTTTCAGGCTGCGCAGATCCCGTTTCACCCCAAGGCCTGGATGTTCACATTTGCGGGCGATGGCGGGGCGCTGATCGTCGGGTCGTCGAACCTGTCGCGTTCTGCGTTGACCGATGGCATCGAATGGAACCTGCGCCATGTCGATCCGGTCGATCCTGCGCCGCTTCTGGCCGCCCGCGCGGCGTTCGAGGCGCTGCTCGCCCGGCCCGAGGTGACCGAGCTGACGCCCACCTGGATCGACGCCTATGAGGCACGCCGCATTGCACCCCAGCCCACTGTCAGCGGCGCACCGATAGAAGCCCCGGAAACCGCCCCCACCCCGCACGAGGTTCAGGCCGAGGCGCTGGCGGCCCTGCGGGCGACCCGGGCGAAGGGTTATGGTGCGGGGCTGGTGGTTTTGGCCACGGGCCTTGGCAAGACATTCCTCGCGGCTTTCGACAGCGCGGATGCGGCCCGCGTCCTGTTCGTCGCGCATCGCGAGGAAATCCTGACCCAAGCCATGGCCGCCTTCCGCGCCGTCCGGCCCCGCGCCCGGCTTGGCCGCTACAGTGGCGAGGAAAGGGACGCCGAGGCTGACATCGTCTTCGCCTCTGTCCAGACTCTCGCGCGAAATGCGCATCTGACCCGGTTCGATCCGCGGGCGTTCGATTACATCGTCGTCGACGAATTCCACCATGCGGCCGCTGCCACCTATCGGCGGATCATCGACCATTTCCAGCCCGGCTTCCTGCTGGGCCTGACCGCCACCCCCGACCGCAGCGATGGTGGTGATCTGCTGGGCCTTTGCGAGGAAAACCTTGTCTACGAATGCGATCTCTGGTCCGGGATCGACCGGGGGCTGCTGGCCCCCTTCCACTATTTCGGCGTGCCCGATCCGGTCGAGTATTCCCAGATCCCCTGGCGCAGCGGGCGGTTCGACGAGGCCG
>Ga0208979_100519_pt1 | contig 20831 bp, 22 predicted proteins | sample HotLakConsUCCSLE_FD_184738 | JGI IMG/M metagenome (GOLD analysis project Ga0208979, IMG submission 184738) | Hypersaline microbial mat communities from Hot Lake, Washington, USA - Hot Lake Consortium UCC-SLE (SPAdes) | ecosystem: Environmental > Aquatic > Non-marine Saline and Alkaline >... | reverse complement strand
ATCATGTTCGGCAGGCTCAAAGATTGGAGACGCGTGGCGACACGCTATGACCGCTGTCCCAAGGTGTTCCTCTCAGCCATCGCACTTGCTGCAACCGTCATCTACTGGTTATGAATCCTGACCCTAACCATCGACAAACGGTCATAAGAATTCTTGCGGCCGAGGGCCGTCCCCCTTTCATTCTGCCTATGTCCGGCAGTTTGTCTTGGTCCATTACGCTGGCAGGCGCTTTTCGACCGGCGCAGGTCTGGACAATTTCTCCATGTAAAGGACCTGCCAGGCGTCTTCACGGTGGTGCCGGCCTGGATGGTAGACGCGACGTCGTGCGCCGGAATGGCACTGCGCAGACCACACGTGTGGTACGCCGCGCTGTCGGAGCTTGATGATCCTCTGAAGCGGCGTGGTCTGCGGCGATGCTCTTCCGACGAAACCACCACCTAATAATAGCAGACCCATGCCAGACCTTCCAGCCAGGCCGACTTTGCCCAGGCAACTGCTGATGCAGTTCGATTCAACCACGCGGCGAACGGATCCCAGTTGACCGGTCAAGTGCCAAAGAGTATCTTAATAATGTTGTTTATTCCACAATAAGGGAGGTTGCTGTGAGTCAGCTACTCAAAATCGGAAAGGGCGCCGCCGCACTTTTGCTGGCGACCGCGCTTCCTGCCGCACCGTCATGGGCGCAATCGACGGTCACCGTTGCCGTCGTGGGGGAGGCACCAACATTCGACCCCATGACGTCGACGCAGGACCTTGTAAGTCAGATCACCCAGCATTTCGTCGAGACACTCTACACCTTCGACAGCTCTTGGAATGTCGCGCCGCTGCTCGCAGAGTCGATGCCCGAGATATCGAGTGACGGAACGGTCTATCGGATCCCGTTGCGTGAGGGGATCACTTTCCACGACGGCTCCGGTATGGACTCGGCCGATGTAGTGGCTTCAATCAATAGATGGCTGGAAGTCGCTTCGCGCGGGCGGGCCATCGCCGACAGAGTGGCTTCAGTTGAAGCAACTGCGCCGAATGAGATCACGATCACGCTGAACGAGCCCTATTCGCCTTTGCTTTCGCTTCTGGCCTTCTCCAACTCGGCGGCTGTGGTGTATCCAGAAGAGATCATCGCGGAGACCATCGAAACGGTGGTCGGTACAGGCCCATACCGTATCGAAGAGCACGTTCCGGACCAATACCTGCAACTCGTTCGCTTCGACGACTACGTTAGCCGGACAGAGCCGTCAGACGGGCACGCAGGCGCGCGGCAACAACTTCCCGACGAGATCCGTTTTGTCCCGGTGGCGGACCCAAATACCCGGCTGGAAGGACTTCTATCCGGCCAATTCGATTTCGCTGACGCCCTCCAGACGGATAGCATGGAGAGGATCGAGGCCAGCGATACGGCCGAGCCTGTGCTTCTCGCACCCTTTGGCTGGCCGGTCTGGGCCATCAATCACAAGGATGGCCTGCTGACGGACCAGAGGATCCGCCGCGCTTTGCAGGCGGCCCTTCCGATCGACGACATGCTGTTTGCAGCCTTCGGGAGCGAGCAATTCTATGAGGTGATGCCGTCCAGCTATCCCGAAGGCTGGGTCTGGTACAATGAGGCGGGTTCGGAACTCTACAACCAGAACGACCCCGCCGCTGCGCAGGCACTCCTCGAAGAAGCCGGATATGACGGCACGCCACTCCGGATTCTTACGTCACGCCAGTTCGAGTTCCACTACCAAATGGCCGAAGTCGCGCGGCTTTCCCTCGAAGCTGCCGGCTTCACGGTACAGATGGATGTCGTCGACTGGGCGACCTTGGGCGAGCGACGGAATGATCCTGCCCTGTGGGACATCTACATCTCTCATTCGCCGTTCCTTCCCGAGCCGTCATTGACCAGCCTCTGGTCAGTGACCGCGCTCACCGGTTGGCCGAATGAAGAAAAGGAGGCCATTCTGGCACAATTCACGGCAGCCACCGATCTTGCCGAACGGCAGCAGCTCTATGCAGAACTGCAACGCCTCAACTACGAGGATGTGGGTTTCATCCAGATCGGTGGCTTCAACGCCCTCATGGGGCAACGGACCGGGCTTTCGGGTGTGACGGCAAATCCGTGGCCGTTCTTCTGGAACGCTTCGGTCGAATAGACCCAAGTCAACTTGCAAGGGCGGTCGGTCGCCGCCCTTGCAAATGCTTCTTACTCTAGCGGGAGAAATCGGTTGGGGCGCTATCTTGCCAGACGCATTCTCGGCATGTTGCTCGTGGTGCTTATCGTAGTCACGATCGCATTTGTGATTGTGCGTCTTGCGCCTGGCGATCCCGCGGCATTGATGCTGGGCCCGGATGCTACGCCCGAAGAAGCTGCAGAGCTCCGGGCGAGGCTCGGGCTCGATCAGCCAATCCTCGTCCAATACGCAACCTTTGTATTGAATGCGGTGCAGGGTGATCTTGGCGAGTCGCTGTACTTTGGACAACCGGTCACCCAGGTTCTTGCATCTCGTGCCGAACCTACTGTCTTCCTGGCTCTCTTCTCGCTTGTCTTTGCGATGGCGATAGCAGTTCCGATCGGGATCTACGCGGCCTACCAACGGGGAAGTCTTTTCGATCAATCCGTTATCTCGGCAGCCATGCTGGCCGCCTCGGTTCCGAGTTTTTGGACGGGCTTGATTGCACAACGTTGGCTTGCGACGGAATACGGCTGGTTCCCTGCGTCAGGCTATGGTGGGCCGGATGCCGCTTTTCTGGAGCGGATGAGCTTCCTTATCCTTCCGTCTCTTGTTTTGGGAATTGTCAATTCCGCCCTGATCCTTCGATTCACCCGCGCTTCGATGCTTGACGTGTTGGGTGAGGACTACATCCGCACAGCGCGTTCCAAGGGTATGGGAGAAGCGCGAGTGGTCCTTCGTCATGGTCTGCGAAATGCAGGAATTCCAATCATCACCGTCATCGGTCTTACGTTTGCCCTACTTGTCTCGGGCGCTGTCGTGACCGAACGGGTCTTCAACATCCCCGGCATGGGCAACCTGGTGGTCAGCGCGGTTCTGCGCCGCGACTACCCGGTGATCCAAGGCACGCTGATCGTTGTCGCGGTGCTCTACGTGCTGATCAACCTGATCACGGATCTTCTTTATCTGCTGGTCGACAAGAGGGTCCGCTACTGATGGCAGGCGCAACAGTATACGAGGAGCGAAGCGTCATCGCGCTAATGTTCGCGCGTCGCTCGGTGGCAGTAGCCCTTACCTTCTTTCTGTTGGTTCTGGTGCTGGTGCTGGCGGCCCCCTTCATCGCCCCGGCCGATCCCGCAGCGATGTCGGTTCGCCAGCGGCTGACCCCACCCGGGGGGGATTATCTGCTTGGGGCAGATGCATTCGGGCGAGACGTACTTTCGCGGCTGCTCTATGCCGGTCGCGTCTCACTGATCATCGGAGCGGGCGTCGCCATCCTGTCTTCGGTTGTCGGAATCATGATCGGCTTGCTTGCCGGCTTCTATCGGCGCCTCGATGGGCCCGTATCGCGACTGATCGATGCCATGATGGCTTTTCCCGATATCCTCCTCGCGATCTCGCTCGTTGCGATCCTCGGAGGGTCAATGGTGAACGTGATCATCGCCCTTTCCATCGTCTACACGCCGCGCATCGCCCGCATCGTCCGCGCCTCGACACTGGTCGTGCGGGAGCTTCCATATGTCGAGGCGGCGCGGGCTCTGGGGTCGTCAACGAGTTACGTGTTGTCACGGCATGTCCTTCTCAACATTCAGTCGCCAATCATCGTTCAGGCCACGTTCATCTTCGCCTATGCGATGCTGGCCGAGGCAGGATTGTCTTTCCTGGGTGTCGGGGTCGATCCGTCGACGCCGACCTGGGGCACGATGATCAATGAAGGTCGGCAGTTCATTGATCAGGCGCCGTTCCTGATCCTTTTTCCTGGCCTCGCAATCTCGTTCTCGGTCCTGAGCCTTCAGCTCGTCGGAGACGGTTTGCGGGACGCGCTCGATCCAAGAATTGCGAGGCAGATGTAGCATGGGCCTGACGATCACAAATTTTCGCGCCATCGGTCTGGAGTCGAATGCGTCGGAGATCCATGTCGGAGATGATGGGATCATCCGCGCCGAACCGTTGCCGAACGCCAAAATAGTGGACGCCGACGGCGCGTATCTGTCGCCCGGTTGGTGCGACCTTCATGTCCATGTCTGGCACGGCGGCACGGACATCTCTGTGCGCGCCTCCGATGCCGGACGGCGCACTGGCGTCACGGCGATGGCAGATGCGGGCTCGGCCGGAGAGGCAAGTTTTCACGGACTCCGCGAATACGTCATAGACCCGGCGGCCGAAACGATCAGGGCTTTCGTCAATATCGGGTCGATCGGCCTTGTCGCCTGCAATCGGGTGTCCGAACTGATCGATCTGCGGTCGATCGACATCGATCGGACGCTAGCGGTTATCGAAGCCAATCGTGACGTGATCTGCGGTATCAAGGTCCGTGCAAGTGGCGTGATCGTGGGCACATGGGGGGTCACCCCGCTCAAGATCGCCAAGCGGGTCGGCGAGATCGCCCGATTGCCGCTAATGGTTCATGTCGGAGAACCGCCGCCGCTGATCGACGAAGTGCTGCCGCTTCTGACCGAAGGCGATGTCGTGACCCATTGCTTCAACGGCAAGCCGGCCGGATCGATCGCCGACACTGATGCAGTATGGCAAATGGCGCGGGCAGCGGCCGATCGCGGCGTGCTTATGGATGTCGGCCACGGGGTCGCGTCTTTCGACTTCGATGTGGCGCGCCGCGCGCTTGGCGAGGGGTTCGAACCCTACGCAATTTCAACCGATCTCCACCTTCGCAATATCCAAGGCCCAGTGCACGACATGGCTCTGACGGTCTCGAAGCTCCACGCACTTGGGATGAGCTTGGAGGCCTGTGTCGCAGCGATCACCGACCGGCCCCGCGGATTTCTCAGCCTCCCGGCGACCCGCGGTACAGAGCCAGGCACGCGCGCAGACTTCACGATCTTCCGTATTACCGATGCCGATCTGACCGTGGTCGACTCGATGGGCAAGACACTGGGCCTCACACGGGCCTTCGCGCCGGTAGCGACGGTGATTGGACACTCCCACCTACCCGCGGAGGCTCGTGGGCCGATATCCGAGCGAGGCGCAGCTCGATGAACGAAGACAACCATATCATCCAACTTGAAGGGCTGCGGGTCGCTTTCAAAGATCGACATTCGTCCGCGACAGCTTTGCGTGAGGTCAGCTTCACTGCCAAACGAGGAAAGACCCTCGCGCTTGTCGGTGAAAGCGGATCAGGGAAATCGGTCACGTCCCTGGCGCTTATGGGTCTCCTGCCGACCAATGCTGTGGTTGAGGCGAAGAAAATGGATTTCCTCCCCGTACCGGGACAAGCGCCACTGGATCTAACGCGGCAAGACCACAAGGGCATGCGCGCACTGCGCGGTCGTCATATGGCGATGATTTTCCAAGAACCGATGTCTTCGCTCAATCCTCTCTATCCAATCGGAGACCAGATCGGGGAAATGTTGCTGCTCCACGAGGATTTAGGCGCAGACGCGAGAAAGAAGCGCGTCATTGAGATGTTGGAACTTGTCGAAATCCCCGGTGCCGCCCAGCGATACCATGCCTGGCCGCACGAGCTGTCCGGGGGCATGCGGCAACGGGTGATGATCGCGCTGGCCATGGTCTGCAACCCATCGCTTCTGATCGCCGATGAACCCACCACTGCGCTCGACGTCACGATTCAAGCCCAGATCCTTGATCTGATGCGGCGGCTTCAGACCGAATTGGGCATGTCTATCCTGTTCATCACGCATGATCTGGGCGTCGTGGCGGAAATGGCCGACGATGTCGCGGTGATGTATGCCGGACAGATCGTCGAGCAGACGACGACAGCCAAGCTATTTGGCTCACCCCGCCATCCCTATACGCAAGGACTTCTTGCCTCGATCCCGCGACATGGCCGGCCGCGCGGGCAGCGTCTGATTCCGATTCCGGGCAGCGTACCGTCGCCGCGCGACATGCCGACGGGGTGCAGCTTTGCTCCCAGATGCCAATTCGCGCAGGGGGCCTGCAAGGAGGGACCGATTGACCTGAAGGAGCAGGCACCCGGCCACCTGTCCCGGTGCATCCTCGGCACGGAGGTGATGGTCCATGCTTGACGAGCCGCTTGTGTCGATACGTCACCTGTCGAAGACGTTTCAGAGCGATCGCGGCCCGGTCTATGCGGTCCAGGATGTCAGCCTCGACATTCCCAAGGGCAGTATCGTCGGGCTGGTCGGGGAGTCTGGGTCGGGAAAAACGACACTCGGTCGCACCGTCCTGCGGCTGATCGAACCGAGTTCGGGCAGCACGTTCTTCGACGGCACCGATCTGAACGGTCTCGACACCGCGGGAATGCGCGCGATGCGCCGACGAATGCAGATCATCTTTCAGGATCCGGTCGCATCGCTAAATCCCAGACTTCGGGTGCGGGACGTGATCGCAGAGGGCCTTGTCGCGCACAAGGTCGGGTCGCGCCGCCAGCGCGACGACAAGGTTGCCGCACTGCTCGATGAGGTGGGACTCAAGACCGAGCATATGCAACGTTTTCCTCACGAGTTTTCCGGCGGTCAGCGTCAGCGGATCGGTATCGCGAGGGCGCTCGCCCTCGATCCGGATTTCATCGTCGCGGACGAAAGCGTCTCGGCACTGGACGTGTCAATCCAGGCGCAGGTTCTGAACCTGTTGCTGGATATCCGCGACCGACGCGGGTTAACGATGCTCTTCATCGCCCACGACCTGTCGGTGGTCGAGTACCTCTGCGACGTGACCGCCGTGATGTATCTTGGGCGGATCGTCGAGGTCGGGCCATCGGCAGAGGTATACTCGGCGCCCGCCCACCCCTACACGAAGGCGTTGCTATCGGCGATCCCGGAACCCGAGCCGGGTGCTCTTCGCGGTCGCGAGCTCCTGCAAGGTGACATCCCTTCGCCGCTTTCCCCGCCGTCGGGGTGCGTCTTCAGGACGCGATGCCGCCACGCCCAAGAGGCTTGCGCGGACGCGGCACCAGAGCTCGTGCCTTGGGGAGACGGGCGCCAAGCCGCCTGCCACAGACTGTCGGAGATTTCATGAGGATCGCATTGTCGAACGAACGACGGCTGGTCGAGGCCGGTATCGACCTGCCGGAGGCGCCACCGCACCCCATCGGGTGTTTCCGAAACGTTATCGTTCATGCCGGTTTGGCCTGGGTCTCAGGGCAAGGCCCAGTTCATCCTGACGGACGCCTGGAGCGCGGCAAGGTCGGTCTTGACGTCACAGTGGAGGATGCGCGGACACATGCGCGCCTCGTCGGGCTCAACATCCTGTCAGCCTTGCGTAGTGCGATCGGCGATCTCGACCGGGTCGAGCGGGTCCTACGTCTGCAGGGGCTGGTGAATGCCATGCCGGACTTCGAACAACACCCGTTTGTTATCGACGGTGCTTCTGAACTGATGGGCGAGGTGTTCGGCGAAAAAGGGATCCATGGCCGGACCTCTTTCGGGGTGGGATCGCTGCCCAACAACATCACCGTCGAGATCGATGGCGTCTTTGCACTCAGCCCGCCGAGGTGAGCGCGCGAACGTTATCGATGGCATACCACGACGCTGCGCGCTTGGGGCGCAAACGTCCAGCCAAGGGGGGCGATACACGACATGCAAGAGTATGAGTTCGAATGGCATCTTAGGCAGGGGCTGACGCCGCTGATCAACGTCTCGGGCACCATGACCGGGCTTGGCGCGTCGGTCGCAGCGCCCGGCGTTGCTTCGGCTACGGCCGAGGCGATGGAACACTTTGTGTCGATCCATGAGGCCCAAGCGAATGCAAGCGAGGTCATCGCGCGGCTGACCGGCGCGCAGGCCGGTTTTCTGACCGCCTCGGCGAGCGCCGGGATAACCCTATCCGTGGCCGCCACGATGACTGGCCTCGATGCTTCGCGCGTCGAAGCGCTACCGCTGGACCCGGGCGAGCGGACGGAGGTCATCGTGCAGTCGGGTCATCTTTGCGGCTACGGGGCGCCCGTGGCCCAGGCCATCTCCCTAGCCGGTGCCCGCGTGCGATCAGTCGGACAGTCGACACTCTGTACGGACCATCAGATCAGCGGTGCCCTTACCGACTCGACGACCGCGGGGCTTTACGTCGTTTCGCATCATGTGGTGCACTACGGCCAATGCCCGCTGGCCCGGTTTGTCGCGATTTGCCATGAAGCGGGCGTCCCCGTGATCGTAGATGCGGCCTCGGAATACGACCTCCGCGGCTTTCTCCAGGCTGGGGCAGATATCGTTATCTACTCCGGGCACAAGTTCCTCGGCGGGCCAACTTCGGGTATCGTCGCAGGGCGGCGCGATCTGGTCCGCGCCGCCTATCTCCAGAACACCGGTATCGGCCGAGGCATGAAGATCGGCAAGGAGAGCATCTTCGGTGCGATTGCCGCCCTAGAGGCTTGGGAGTTGCGCGATCACGCCGCGATCCGAGCTCAGGAAACCATGGCACTCGAACTGTGGCAGGACGCGCTCTCGGGCATTCCCGGCGTAGCCGCTGCCCGTGTTGCCGACCCGACGGGAAACCCGCTCGAGCGGTTGCAGGTCGATATTGACGACGCAGTGCTCGGCGTCGGCGCTGCGACCGTTGCACGGGTCCTAGGCGAAAGGGACCCGGCGATCATCGTACGAAACCACGAAGTTGAGCTTGGCTATTTTCAACTCGATCCCTGCAACCTCCTGCCCGGGCAAGCTGAGAGCGTCGCGACCGCACTCACGGACGTTTTGTTCAGCGCCGACGCGATGACAGCCGCGCCCGGAGATTTCGACATCGCCCGGAACGGATCGACGCAGGCGTATCTGGAATGGGGCAAGGTCTGACACGCGACCATTTGCGAGCTTCTGCGCCAATATTTGAAGTGAGAAATGAGTGATGATAGGCAGAGTTTCCCAGCGCGAGCCGCTGCCCAGCGACCGCCAGGGTTTCAATCGAAGGTGGTACGCCGATAATCTTGATCAGGTCTATGTACCAGAGTCCACACAGGACGTAGTTGATGCACTCAACGATGCCATATTGAGATTTCCAGACCCAGGGGCGGTTCGAGTGGTGAGCGGACGACACTGCTACGAAGATTTCGTCTACGAGATCGGGCGCACCCGAGCGATCATCGACATGTCTCAAATAACCGAAGTTGCGCGCGTCACCACGCCGCCAGATCCGACGATGTTTGACGTGACGCACTCGCTGGGGGCTGGCGCCTCGAACTGGCACGCTTTTCAGCAGCTCTTTCTGAAGTATGGAAAGGTGCTACCAGGCGGGTCATGTTATTCTGTCGGATCGGGTGGCCATATAAGCGTCGGCGGATACGGTTTCCTCTCGCGCCTCTTCGGTCTGACCAGCGACTTGGTCACCGGTTTCGAAGTAGTAACCGTCGACGAAAACCGGAGCGCTCGAATCAGATATGCACATGCCAACTCCGTGAATGCAGACGACCGGGATCTTTACTGGGCACTACGGGGCGCAGGCGCTGGAAACTTCGGCATCATCACCAAGTACTTTTTCGGTGCCTCCCTGCCGGACGCCCCCTACTATGCCGACGTCACAACCTATGCTTGGGACTGGTCTGATATTGAGAGCGGGGCCGATATCAAGGCGATCGGCGATGTCGTTAAAGATATCTTCAACGGCGCTAACGGTCTGGACTTTCCAGAGACCGAGTTCGGGATCTTCAGACTGTTTCACCGTACCAAGGGTCAACTCAACATGACAATCCAGAACGTCTATCTGGACTTGGAGACCTATCAGACCGACCGGGCCGGCTATCTTCAGCGCACTGAGAACAGATTGGCAGCCTTCGCGATGGCCGGCGTTCCGGTCAAATGGGCTTCCGCGGGACCGGTAGACCCGGATCAGTCTTTCGATCCCAAGTTCACCGATACCGGGCTGGTGGCGACCGGGCGCTCGGCCGCGCAAGCCGCCTTGGATATCACAAGAAACTACACGATGTTTGAAGCAGTGCAGACGTTAAATGGGTCGGGATCTAACAAGCGCGGTGACTATAAGTCGGCTTACATGCTGGCTGACGGCTTCACCGAGGGACAATACCAGACGTTGTTTGAGTATCTGACCGAGGCCGGCAGCACGGATTTCTCCGACAGCCGCATCAACGTCGACAGCTACGGGGGCAAGATCAATTTGCCAAGCGTCACGGACACTCCGATCCCGCAGAGAAGTTCGCTGTTCAAGCTACAATACCAGACCTATTGGCAAACCAATGCACCGGTTGGCGAACCCGACGAGGTGGGACAGAAAAACGTCGATTGGTTGCGCAGATTCTATGCTGCGATGTATGCCGAAACTGGAGGCGTGCCTTCGCAGCCCAGTTTGGGGGTCTCGCCCAACAACACCGACGGTTGTTACTATGGTTATCCAGATATTGACCTCGGGTCGGATGGCGGCATGCGGAGCAGAACCCAGGCAATGAACCTCTACTTTGGCGAAGCGAATTATCAACGGCTCAAACAGATTAAGGCGCGTATCGATCCGTTGGATTTCTTTCAGTCAAAGCAGTCTGTCGAACTTCCGCTCCCGTAGCGGTTGAAATCAATATATCCTGGAGACATGGAGTAAATGCCGAAGATCGCCTGTATCGGAGAATGCATGATCGAACTGTCGCAGTTCGATCCGACTGCAGGCACGTTCCACGCAAACGCTTCCGGCGACACGCTGAACACGGCCGTCTACATCCAGAGGCTGGCCAATGGTACGGAGATCGATGTCTCCTTTGTCACCGTACTCGGGACCGACGCATATTCTGACTGGATACTGGGCCGGATCGAGACATGGGGCGTGGACACCGCACTGATTGCCCGTGATGAGGATCGCATTCCGGGGATCTATGCGATCGAAACGGACACAGACGGGGAACGTCGGTTTAGGTATTGGCGCAGCGAGTCCGCGGCGCGGCGAATGGCTGAGCATGGACTATTGGCAGCTGACTTGTTGTCGCGTTTCGACCTGCTCTACCTGTCAGGAGTAACGCTCGCGATTCTCAACGAGAGGTCGCGGGAAAAACTACTAGACGCTTGCCGGGCGGTCCGAGAGGCCGGCGGCAAGGTCGCCTTCGACAGCAATTTCAGGCCAAGCCTATGGGATAGCCCGGACTCTGCGCGAAGCGCGTATGCGGCACAACTGGCATTTTGCGATTACGCCTTTCTTTCGCTCGAAGACGAATGCGGACTCTGGCACACGACGTCGGAAGCCGACGTCATCGAACGGGTGAGCAGGTTCTGCGAAGGCGAGATCGTCCTAAAGGCCGGCGGTGTACATCTAATGCTGGCGGCAAAGGGCGACACAGCGGAGGTGCCGCTTTCGCCGGCATCTAAGATCGTGGACACGACGGCAGCTGGCGACTCCTTCAATGCCGGGTACCTCGTCGCGAGACTGACGGGCCAGTCACCCAGAGATGCCGCTCTTGCCGGGCACCAGGTCGCGCTTCAGGTTATCGGCAAATCGGGTGCGATCGTTGATCTGGATTGCGCTACAGCTTTGCCTGGTTGGACACCGGCCTAGCATTGAGCGGATGGGGCGCATACTGGCTCCGATTGGACAGGACAGCGCCGAGCATCGTGCGTTAGGCGGCCTGCCGCCCCATGGCAACTTCAATCCGTTGCGCGGCGCGCCGCACTTCCTGTGACAGAGCGGATTCTTCGGCGCGAGCCTTGGATTCCGGCAGCACGATCGAGATCGTCGCCACACAGGCACCGGACTCGTCGCAGATTGGCGATGCTATGCAAGCAACCGCATATTCAGAGGCACTCAGTTGAACTGCAAGCCTGTCGAGGAACTCACGACGCGACAGTTCGGCCAGTTTTTTCGGGTCGGTTTCCGCCAGGCCGGTGTCGGAGGGTCGGGCAGTGTCGCGAAACACCCTGAAGCGTTCATCGTCGTCGAGATGGCCGATCAGCAAGCGACCTGAGGCCGTCCAGTTCAGCGGCACACGGGTGCCGACCTCGGAGGCCACGTTGAAATGACCCGGACCGCGGGCCATACCGATCACCGTCATCATGTCGTCGTCGCGAGCACAGATCTGGATCGTCTCGCCCAGACGCTGCGCGAGACGTTCCATTTCCAGCTTGGCAGCGCCAAAGACATCGATATGCGCCCTGTAGGTTAAACCGTATCGCATCAGGCGCGGGCCAAGCCACACCGCGTTCGCGTCAACGCGCATCAGCACCGACCGATCAATCAACTCGTCGACGATCTTGTAAAAAGTCGACGGCGGCGCGCCGGTGGACCGAGCGAGATCATAGGTGCTCATCGGTGTACCGCGTTCCGTCAGGACGTCCAGAATCTGGAGCGTCCGATCGATCGCACCTACTCTTTTGCGTTCTAGGTTTGCCATTGCGCATTACTCAGCCGCATTTCCATAATTGTGGAGCATGATACGTCTTGGCGTAGTTTGATGCAACCCGTGACGTCGGAACGCGGAGCATAGCATGCCGTCAGGCACCTCGAAAAATTGCCCTGACCTTGCCGCTGGGATAGAAAGCAGCGGGAAGGGAGCTACTCGACAGCCTCGATGAACCGCCCGTATTCCTCGCTCACTTCCCTCGCTTCCACAAAGGCCCGCGCGCGCTCCTCGTCGATGCAGCGGAAATACTCCTGCACGTCGGCGATGTAGGCCTCGAAATCTCTCCGGATCAGCTCCGCGTAGGTGCGCATGTCTTCTCGGGACGCGGGCAGGAACGGCCGTTCGGGCGGGATGCAGGCATAGGCCGGGCCACTCACCACAAGGACGGTGATCAGCAGCGCCAGGGGGATGTTGCACGCACAGGACATGTGCAGGGCAAAACTCCTTTGCCGCCTTTAAGATCACGACTTTGTCAGGTATCACCGTTATCGGAGCAAGGCAATCTGCGTCAAGTCGTTTGAATTGTCTTGCTATCGTTCATGTTGTCTTGTATCGCCCGCGGTGTTGCGACCCCGTGGGCCCGAGACTGCACCTCACGCAGAAAAAAGGACCCAGGGAAGGCCATGATAGAAGAAGCACCGAATGTGGTTACAGAAGACGGATTGCGCGGCCTGCTGGCCGAAGGCTACCTCATCGAGGTGGTCTGCAAGGATGGCGCCGAAAAGCGCCATAACAGTTGGTACGGCACATGGGTCATCCGTGCCGTTGCTGAGGACGGGCGTGACGACAAGATGCTCGTCACGAGCCGTAGCTATCTCAAGGTTCGCGAGTTCAAGACGATTGTCGGTCTTGTCAGCTTCCTTGCCGACATGGGTTGCACGACCGCCAGCATCCCGCTCATCGAAGGCGCCCGCGAGCGCCATACAGCACCCGGGCGCACGCCCGAGCCACGAACCGGCCCGGTTCTGGTCAAGGACAACTGACCGCGCATTTGCGCTCGTCGTTGCATTGGGTACAGGTGTTTGTTCAGCACCCCCGGCCCTTGCCGACGGTTTCATCTTCCAGGTCAGCCCCGATGGCCGACTGATCGACATGGCCGAGACCACGAGCAGCCTGCGCTCGTTCACCGGCGACGACGATGCCCAGAATGGGCCCCTTCCAGATCGCCTCTTTCTTTTTGCAGCGCCGCAGTCCCGCGGGGATGATGATCCCCTGAGCGATGTGACGGCTGCCGCAGCGGTCGCCCCGCGCGCGGTCCGCGCCTCACCCGAAATCCTCCACGCCATCGAGACCACCGCGCTGCGCTACGGCAGCCATGACGCTCTGCGTCAGGCGGGCCTGTCGGTCAGTGATTGGGCGCTGTTCTACCGCGCCAATATCGAGGTCGAGAGCGCCTACAACCCGCGCGCACGGAGCCCGGTCGGGGCCATCGGACTCGGCCAGCTTATGCCCGACACCGCGCGCGATCTCGGCGTCGATCCCCATGACATCGCCCAGAACCTCGACGGCTCGGCGCGATACCTGTTGATGATGCTCGAGCAGTTCGGCGATCCCGCCCTGGCGCTCGCTGCCTACAATGCCGGTCCCCATGCGCTCACCCGCCATGGCGGCATTCCCCCCTTTCGAGAAACCCAAGGCCATGTGGCCCGTGTGACAGCCGTGTTCCAGCGGCTGAGAGGAGACCTTTCGTGACGTCCAAATCTTCTATTGTCGCGCTCGGTGCGATGGCCCTCATCGTGCTGGCTGGCCCCGCACTTGCCCAGAGCATTGACCTGTCGCCGGTGCAGACGCTGCTACAGGGCATCGTCGATGCGATCACCGGTCCCTTGGGTATCGTGATCGGCACGCTCGCGCTGATTGGCGTGTTCCTCTCCTGGCTCTTCGGCATCCTCGATTTCCGCCAAGCGCTCTGGGTCGTGGTCGCGATCGCGGGCATCGCCGCGGCGCCCACCATCGTCGCCGCCATCTGGACGACCTGAGAAGCACCCATGTCCGACCAGTCCCGCGTATTCATCGGCCTTCTCAGGCCGCCCAAGCTGATGGGCTTGCCGATCATGTACGCCATGGTCTGGCTTTTCGGCTCGACGCTCCTGTTCCTCTGGGTGCAGAGCTGGGTGGTGGCCGTCTTCGCGGGGCTGGCCTGGCCGGCGCTCTGGAAGGCCGCAGACTGGGATCCGAACTTCCTCGATGTCCTGGTGATCACCCTGCAGGAAACACCGCCCACGGCGAACCGCAAGCTCCACGGAGGCGACAGCTATGCCCCGTGATGGAATTGCCGATGACGTGGCTGACGCCCTCGATCCGCTGACCGCGCTGCCCGCATGGGTCACGGGCGAGAAGCGGCTCTCCTCGATGCTGCCCTATGTGAGCCTCGTGACCGACCGGACGATCTGGACACGCGGCAACGAGCTGATGCAGTGTATCCGGCTTGAAGGGGTGAACAGCATCACGAGCGAGGATGCGCATCTCGACCGGATCGGCGGGCTTCTCGCCGGCATCGTCGCGCAGGTCGGAACGGAGTTCTCCTTCTACCTGCACAAGGTCTCAAAAGCGGTTGATGTGACCCTGCCGCCCATCCCGGGCGATGGGTTCGCTGCCGCCGTGGACAAGCGCTGGCGCGCACAACTGGGTCAATCTGGCCTGCGCGACAAGACGCTGACCCTGACCGTACTGAAACGTCCCGAGACCGGCAGCCGTTTGCCCTTCGGCTTGGGCGCGTCTCGTGCCCGGCATGCGGCGGACACGACCCGACGCTTGCGCAAGCTCGACGAGGTCGTTGGGTTTCTGCTGTCGTCCTTCGATGAGTTGAAGCCCCGCCTGCTTGCGGCCAGCACAGGGGAGCTTCTGGGCTTCCTCGGCTCGCTCAACACGGGCGAAGAACATCCGCTCTTTCCGCGATCGCGCCTCGGCGTGATCGCCGAGGACGTGGCCAATACCCGCGTCACATTCCGAGGCACGACCATCGCACTTTCCGATGGCGCGGTCGGCGACAAGCTCGGCGCGATCTTCGCGGTGAAGAACTACCCCGCCAAGACCGACAGCCTGATGCTCGACGAGTTGAACATGCCTGTCGACATGGTGGTCACCCACTCCTTCGTGCCGATCAACGCCAACATCATGGCGGGCCGGATCAAGCGGCAGCTGCGGCTTATGCAGGCCGCCAATGACGGGGCCGTCAGCCTCGCGCAGGAGTTGGAACTCGCCCAGGACGATCTGGAGTCAAAGCGCCTGATCTTCGGCGAGCACCACATGACGGTGGCCGTCTATGCGCGCAGCCAGGCCGCCCTCGACGACATCGCGGCCGAGATCCGTAACATTTCCGCGACCTCCGGCATCAACCTGATCTCGGAAGCCTTCGGCGCCCGGGCGCATTTCATGGCGCAGCATCCCGGCAATACCGGGGCGCGCAGCCGCAAGGCCGCCATCACGAACCACAACTTCGCCGATCTCGCGACCTTCCACCGCACCCCGCTCGGCAAGCCTGGTCGGGAAGTGCCCTGGGGTGTGCCGATCACGCTCTTCCCGACGCCCGAACGCAGCGGGTTCCGCTTCAACTTCCACGAACAGGGCGCGCCGGATCGTGAGCCTACAGGTGGCCACACGCTGATCCTCGGTCGCCCCGGGTCGGGGAAATCCGTGCTGGCGGCTTTTCTGATGACCATGGCCCGCCGGGCCGGTGCGCGGCTCTTCGTCTTCGACTACCGTGCCGGCATGGAAATGGCCGTCCGCGCGCTTGGCGGCAGCTATTCGACCGTGCGGGCCGGACGGCCCACGGGGCTCAATCCCCTGCAGACCGAGATCGACGCCCGCGGGCAGGCTTGGCTTGCCGATTGGCTAGCGAGCCTCCTCGAGCGCCGCGACCGGCCGCTGACCCCGGTGCAGACCAACCGCCTGCAGGAGGTCGTGCGCCAGAACGCCAATGCGGGGAATGCTGGCCTCAGGAACTGGTCAGACTTCGCGTCCCTCCTCGTCTCGACCGACGACGAGGGCGATCTCTTCGAGCGGATGCAGGAATGGACCGCCGATGGCCGCTATGGCTGGATCTTCGGAGCCAATGCCGAGGACAGTTTCAGCATCGACGGGGACGTCGCAGGCTTCGATCTGACCGGCATCCTCGATTCCGAGAGCGAGCGGGAACGCATGGCGGTCCTGTCCTACCTCTTCCGCCGGGTCGAGCGGGTGATCGAGGACCGCAAGCCCACGATCATCGTCATCGACGAAGCCTGGAAGGCGCTCGACAACGCCTATTTCGCCGAGCGGCTCTCGAACTGGCTGGTGACCGCCCGAAAGCAGAACGCGGTCGTCGTGATGATGACCCAGTATGCAAGCCAGCTTGAGCGCACGCGCACCGGCAAGACCATCGTGGAAGCAGTGCCAACCCAGGTGCTTCTGCCCAACATCCGCGCGTCAGCCGCCGACTACGCAATGCTCGGCCTCAGCGAGAAAGAACTCGATGTGCTTCTCGGCGTCGGTTCCGCCTCGCGGCTCGCGCTTGTGCGCGATGACCGGGGTTCCGTCGTGATCGACGCCGATCTGAGCGCCCTCGGCCCGCTCGTGACCATCCTTGGCGGCATGGAGAAGGGCGAGGCCCTTGTCGGCTCCGACTACCGTGACCGCCCTGATTTCTGGAGAGTGACATGACCCGTACCATCATCCGCAGCGCCGTGCTGCTCGGCCTCGGCCTGACCCTGACGGCCTGCGCGCAGCATAACCCCGCGCAAGCCAACTGCTTCAACTTCCGCGATGCGCCCGCACAAGGTGCAACCGCCACGACGACGACCTCGACCATGGGGGCCGCCGTCACCCGCCGCGACACGGCCTGCGATTTCGTGATGCTGGGGGCGGGCGGCTAAGCGCATGCGGACCTGGCTTCCCCTTTCGATGGTCAGCCTTGCGCTGGCAGGTCCCACGGCGGGGCCGGCCGTTGCCCAAGGCGTGCCGACTTTCGATTTGCGCCTGTTTGCCGAACGGCAGGCAATCCTCGAGCAGACCGATCAGGATCTGGCACTTCAGCAGGACCGGCTGACCCGCGAGGAAGAGCTTGCCGAAATCGAGCGCCAGCAACTCGCCTCGCTCGAAGGGCTCATGGATGCAATGTCCCTCGGCTCGGGCGATGTGGCTGGCACCGTGGCCGGGCTCGAGGCGGGGCAGGGGGCGGTTGGCGACGTCGAGAGTGCGGCCGCCAGCCTCTACGCGCCCGAGGACAACAACCCGGCTGCAGCCCGGATGTTCGGCGATGCCCGGGAAGGGATCGAGGAACTGATCATCCGCGCCGCCCGCCACACCTACAGCCTGCCCGGCGTGAGCCGCGCCGGCCTCTCACTCGTGCAGTGGCGCTGCCTTCTGCAGGCGCTGATCTGGCAGGAAAGCCGCTTCCAGATCGGGGCGCGCTCTCCCGTTGGGGCCTTCGGGCTGACCCAGATCATGCCCGGCACGGCGGGCGATCTCGGGATCTACCCGGCCTATTACGACGACCCCTGGCTGCAAGTCACCGGCGGCGCGCGGTACCTCGCGCAGATGCTGAACATGTTCGATGGCAACATCATCCACGCGCTCGCCGCATATAACGCAGGCCCGGGCAATGTGCAGAACTACGGTGGCGTCCCGCCCTTCGCGGAGACCCAACACTACGTCGTTGTCATCCCGCAGCAGTACAACAGCTACCTCGCCGCCGTCGGCGGCATCGATGCGCTCGGCACCATTGACCCTGTCCTTCTGGCGAATGCGAGCTTCAGCCTCTCGGCCCATGGCGCAGGCGTCTATGGGGATTATTCGCTGGTCTCGGTCCGTGCGGCCGCTTTGCGCGTTCAGGACATCATCACCCGCATCGGCGAGACGGAAGACCTGCACGAGGCCATCGCGCTCAACACCTACGCGCGCGCCGAGCTGGCCCGGCTGGTCGCGATCCGGACCCGGATCAAGGCCGCCCATACCCAGCCGCTGAGCGAGGAACAACTCACCATGGCCGCGGCCCAAGCCGCCGAGCGGCAGTTCATGGATTTCACCCAGGAGACATTGCGATGAGAAGGCCACTGCGCATTTCCCTCACCACCGCCGCCGCGACCCTCGCGCTGACCACCGCCCTAGCGGGGCCCGTCACCGCTCAGGGCGTACCCACGGTCGACACCCAGAACATCGCCCAGGAAATCCGGCAGCTTAAGCAGATGTTGCAGGATTTCGGGATCCAGACCGATCTTCTGGACAATGCGCTGGCGCAACTCGACCTTCTGCAGCAGCAGTTCGACCAGCTTGAGGAGATGTATGCCTCGCTGACCGGGCCGCGCAGCATCCTCGGCCTTGCCATGGGCGGTGATCTCGATGGCCTCCTGCAGTCGAACTTCGAAGATATCCCCGGCCTGATCCGGGGCATCCAAGCCGGGGATTGGTCGAGCCTCATCGGCCCCAATGCAGGCCCGATGCGCACGCAGATGGAACAGGCCCTCGCCAGTGCGGGCTTCGATGAGGATTCCCTCAACGAGATCGCCACCAGCGGCAATCCGGGCGCCGAAGGAGTCGCGACGCGTGCCACGACCGGCGCCGTGATGTCGGCAGCGGCCCAGAACAGCCATGCCGAGGCGGCGCAATCCCTCGAGCGCGTCGAACAACTCGTTTCGATGATCCCCGACATGGAGGACCTCAAGGAGTCGATGGATCACAACACCCGCGTCACGGCGGAACTGGCCATCGTCATGACGCGGATGTGGGAGCTTGAGGCGATCCAGACCCTCGGCGCGGGCAATGCCGGCGTGGTGGATGCCGCCACCGTCGCCGAAGAGCGCCGCTACATGGACTTCACCCTGCCGAGCCTGCGGCCATGAGCAAGGCACCGAACATGACGGCAGGCATGAGTGCGCGGGAACTCGTTGAGGAGGAACTGATCCATGGCGCGCTGCGCCGGGAGCAGCTCTGGCGGATGATCGGCTTTGGCGGAGCGGGCTTTGGGGTTTTCGGCTGTCTGGCCGCTGCTGCGGTGGCGCTGATGATCGAGACACCGCCCCCGGTCGTCGTGCCCTATGATCCTGCGACGGGTCTCGCTCTGCCCAATGCCACGGTCGAGACAGTGCGGCTTGCCGAGCGGCCTGCGATCATCGAGGCGCAGATCTACCGCTACATCCTGGACCGCGAGGCCTATAACCAGCTCGACAACGATCTGCGCGTGCGCCGCGTGCTGGCGCAATCCACAGGGGCTGCCGAGGCCAGCATGCGCGCCATGTGGACCTCGGGGCAGGAGAGCTATCCGCCGACGCGATATGGCACCGCCGCCGAGATGGCTGTCGAGATCGCCTCGATCACGCTGATCGGCGAGAACCGCGCGCAGGTGCGCCTCAGAAAGCGCCTGACCAGCCCGCAAGGAGCGCAGGACGGATCCTTCACGGCAACGCTGATGTTCGCCTTCCAGCCCGAACGGACCCGCTCGATCGACGATGTCTGGCAGAACCCTTTCGGCTTCACCGTCACCCAATATGCCATCCGATCGGACCGTTCCGAATGACCTCTGTTCCAGTTCTTGCCCCTGTTCAAGCCCTGCTCGTCGCCGGTGCCCTCGTACTCTCCGCACCCGCAGCCTTTGCGGAGACCACGCCGCGCCCCGGACCCCATGACAACCGCGTCCGGATCGCCACCTGGACCGAGGGGCAGGTCTACCGCGTCGTCACGACCCTGACCCGCGTCACCACCGTCGAGTTCGGCGAGGGCGAGACGATCCGCTCGATCATCGCGGGCGACACGGTCGGCTTCCAGTTCGACGGCGTCCCAGGCGGACGCGCCTTCGCGATCAAGCCTGCCGCCTCGGGTGTGGCCACCAACATCACGGTCTACACGAACCGCCGCTCCTACTATTTCCACGTCGTCGAGGCGCGCGAGACCCCGCATTACGTCGTGCAGTTCCGCTATCCCGAGAGCCGCGTTCAACCGGCCCGGGCAGTCGCGGCCGAGGCGCCGAATGCCAACTATGCCGTCAGCGCCCGGGAAGAATTCACGCCGACCGCCATCTGGGATGACGGCACCTTCACCTATTTCCGCTTCGCGCGGAACGCGCCGGTCCCGGCGATCTTCCGCCATGCCAATGGCGGCGAGCGGGCGGTGAACAGCACGGCACTCGAGGACGGCGTCATCCGCGTCTCTGGTGTGAACCGCCAATGGGTGCTGCGCCTCGGCGAAGACGAGGTCTGCGTTCAGGATATGGGCGGACCCACATCATGAGCCAGGACACAGAAGACCTCGCCGCGCGCCTCGCGGCCCTTGAGGGCACAACCGACAAGAAGCGCGCTGCCACACGTCCCTCCCCTCTGGCCGCCATCCTCGGTGTGGCCGGGATCGTGGCTGTCGGCGGTCTGGCCTGGGCCGCCCTGCAACCATCGCCGGAAGCGCCCCTGCCGACCGCAGCCCCGGAAGAGTTCCAGACAGCTGGATCGGGCTTCGGCGACCTCGCA
>Ga0208979_100518_pt1 | contig 20885 bp, 19 predicted proteins | sample HotLakConsUCCSLE_FD_184738 | JGI IMG/M metagenome (GOLD analysis project Ga0208979, IMG submission 184738) | Hypersaline microbial mat communities from Hot Lake, Washington, USA - Hot Lake Consortium UCC-SLE (SPAdes) | ecosystem: Environmental > Aquatic > Non-marine Saline and Alkaline >... | reverse complement strand
ACTTGCAACACCACTTTGGTCTTAAATTCAGCGGTGTATTGTCGTCGATTTCCACTCATAGGTGCCCCCTCCAATGGAACAAGGATACTGCTCTTAGCCTTGTGTCCGAAAATCGGGGGTCACTTCAATACCTTACGTGTACCCAAAAATATTTAGAGGGTACAAAAAGTATCTGATGCTGCTTAAAAACCCATACAGCGGTTCTCACTCGAATAAGATGCATAACGATCACTGTAACGCTTATACAGCGAGGAATCCAGCTTTCAGCTAGACAAAAAACAAAAGCATTTGAATTACTTATATAGCTTGCGGTATTAGTGAATAAATGCTAAAAATAGGTCCGGTGCTTAAGGGAATATACTGAGTTCATTTTTAAAAGGCTATGTATTTTAACGAGAAGAACAAGGGGTTTTCGGGGATTCTATCTCTAAATGTAGTTATCTAGGTAGGTAATCAGGGTGTCATCTAAGCGCAAAATATACCCTTATATATTTTCAACTTGTTCACTTGTATATGTCTAAATGCCTCATTATTCCTTGGTTCCAGAAAGAAAAGATCCGAAAGCTGACGTTTACAATTAATTCATCCTAAGTTCATGGATTCCATAAAGGACTCAGATGGTTCTCAACCATCGAAAAAGGTTTCGCCTTCAGAAGTTAAGCATCTATACAAGCAGTATAGAAAAGCAGGCCTTAAATCTAAGTCGCTAGATCTTCGTAGACAAGAGTACGAACATATTGCTCAGCGGGTTAAAATTTTAGATGTTCCTATTGACAACATTTCTGTTGAGGAGTTTCTGAGTCAGTTAAGCCGGGGAGTTGTTTTCACCCCCAATGTTGACCATCTCATGAAGCTCCGGAAGGATAATGAGTTTGTCAGTGCATACAGGAAGGCTGATTACAGGATTTGTGATAGTCAAATTTTATTACTCGCTTCTAAGTTCCTGGGTACTCCAATCAAAGCTAAAATCTCAGGCTCAGACCTGCTCCCACTTTTTTGCGAACATCATAAGCATAACAAGGCAATCAAGATATTTTTATTAGGAGGCACCCAGGGAGTAGCCGCGAGAGCTAAGCATAGGATTAATAGTCGTATTGGGCGTGAAATCGTCGTACAGGCTCATTCTCCATCTTTTGGGTTTGAGAGAAATAAAGAAGAATGTGAAGCTATTGTCAGTTTAATTCAGAATTCACCTGCAAATGTATTAATTGTTGGACTGGGAGCACCAAAGCAAGAAATTTGGATCGATAAGTACAAGGACAGACTGCAAAACATTGACATTTTTATGGCTTTAGGGGCTTCCATTGACTTCGAAGCCGGTCACAAACCTAGGGCTCCTAAGCTGATATCAAGTTGTGGTTTAGAGTGGCTTTACAGGCTGTTAACCGAGCCCTCTAGATTATGGAAGCGTTATCTTTTAGACGATCTTCCTTTTTTATGGTTGATTATCTTAGAGCGCCTTCGAAAATTTCAAAAAAAGGCGAACATCTAGTGCTAATTCAGTTTGAGTCCCTAACAAATGAACTATTGAGTGGTAAAGGGCTTAAATCACTTGTTAAGTAAAGCGTTGCTAATGATTGGTATGGGCGCGAGATCTTAGCAATGCCTAACAAACTTTTTTAAGTAGTAGTTATTATCAAGGTTTATCAGTTGATTTACAGTTATTGAAAAAACTCTTTATCTACATCTCATTATCATGGTAACCATCTACGAGCAAAGTGCAGTACATCAATCTGCGAAATCTTCCGTCAAGCGTATTATGGATGTGATAGGTAGTGTTTTGGGCTTGTTGCTGCTAGCAATACTCTTTGTTCCAATCGCTGTAGCAATAAAATTAGACAGCCCGGGACCTATCCTATACCGTCAAACCCGCTGCGGGTTGAGGGGCCGAACTTTTACGATTTATAAGTTTCGGTCTATGGTCAAAAATGCTGATGCAATGAAATGTCTGATTGAAAACGAAAGCTCTGGATATATCTTTAAAAACAAAAACGACCCAAGAATTACACGGGTAGGGCGAATTCTCAGAAAAACGAGCTTAGATGAATTCCCTCAGTTTTTGAATGTCCTCAAAGGCGAAATGAGTTTAGTGGGGACTCGTCCGCCTACTGTAGATGAGGTAGAGCACTATAACGAACGTCATTGGAAACGACTGTCTGTAAAGCCGGGACTTACGGGAGAGTGGCAGGCTCGGGGTCGTTCAACCATTAAGGATTTTGAAACTATTGTAGACCTGGACTTAAGATACCAAGAGATTTGGCATCCTCTTTACGACCTGAGGTTGCTTTTATTGACTGTTGGGTCTATGTTTCTGGGCAAAGGTTCATGGTAGATAATTTTCTCATTAGCTGATAGGTGAACCGAACATTTTGGGGCGGGTATGGCCCTCATAGCCCCAGTAATCGAGTATCTTACGCACCTCCTCGTAGTCATAGCCTCGGTCCAGACAGAGATGACGAAGTTCGCCGTCCTCTAAATCCGGTGAAACGATTCCCTGCGCTTTTAAGGTGGCCTCAAAAAAATTCATATTGTGGCGATTGGCGGGAGCAGTCACCATCGCCAGGGGAATCCCATGACCATCGGCTAGGACGTGTTGACGTTTCATCTGAGCCAAATGTGAATTGCCCCCAAGTAGGCAAAACTCAAGTAATTTCTCAATAGTTTGTCATAACGCGTAAAAATCCGTCGGAATCGCTTGATTTTATTGAAAAAGCATTCCACGAGATGCCGTTCACCATAGCGATGTTCATCATACTCACGAGCCTGCTTGCGGTGTTTGCGTGAGGGGATGACGACTTCAATGTCCCGTTGTTCTAGCCATTCAATGAAGCTATCGGCATCGTACGCCTTATCGGCCAGCACCGCTTCAGCGGCCTAGCCTTCGACTAGGGCCACGGCTTGGGTGATATCGTGCCGTTCACCCCCCGTCACGCGGAGTCGCAACGGATTACCTAACCCGTCCGTGCTGGCATGGAGTTTACTGCTAAACCCACCCCGACTGCGCCCGAGTCCCTGCGCTGAGGTCCCCCTTTTGCGCCCGCTGCACTGGGATGGGCGCGGACAACGGTACTATCAATCGCCAGATTTTCCAGGTCAATGATATCGGCGACCGCATGGGCTAACTGTTGCCAGATACCTTTGCGACTCCACCGGTTGAACCGCTTGAAAACGCTGTTCCAGTTGCCATACCGTTTCGGCAATTCCCGCCATTGGGCCCCGGTTTTGTTCATCCACAGCACTGCTTCGATAAACCGGCGACACTGGCTCTCTTGACCCACGTAAACCCCTGGCATCGCCCGAAGTTCACTTAACAATCGTTGCCATTGCGGTTCCTGAAGTTGGACGGACGGCATATCTCTGAAGTGGCTACGCTTGCAACCTATCGAATCATTCCTCAGAATGTCAACACGTCCTAATACAGAACGCTTGGTGCCGGATTTTCCCTAGTCGGCGGTATTCGGCCCCGTCTCTTTTTCCTTCCAACGGCGCTTTCAACAGCGCTCCATCTATGGACTGTCAATGCCAATCGAAGTTCTGAGTCTGGGCATATTCCATCAATCCTGCCTGTCAGAAGCGAGTGAAGGTGCCATTCTCTTGCCATTCTTGAAAGCGATCATGCACCGTACTGGAGGCCCCTCAACATCGAAGCAGGACCTACCATTGATACCCCGGTACAGAGCGCATAGAAGATAGCATTCAAGGCTTGACGGTCATCCATCCGGGGACGTCCGCCTTTTGGCTTCGGCGGTTCTTCCAGAATGTACGGATAAAGGTGATCCCACAACTCATTGGATACCTGATAACGAGGGTCAATGTCGGGTTTTAAGGGAGGAGGTGTGAGGGTAGATATGGTGCAATACTCCTATGGCTACAGTTTCACTTTAAGACCTGAACCCATTCAAAGAATCGGTTGCCGGATAGGCTCTAAGGTCAGGTCTAACACAGTACATAACCTTTATTGAGCCCAATCCATTGGCATAATAGGCTTAAACGTTGTAGTCATCTTGTAGGTGCCTCCGGCCTTAAATGCATCCTGAATCGCTATTGCCAATTCGTTGTTGTGAAGAGAGACATCGGCAGCCATGCGGTTGGGCCGATTCTGAGTTATGGCATCAGCCATTTCTGCCACGCCCCTGCAGAAATCCATATTTTGAGAACCTCGTGTCTTAAACTTTGGCGGTTTACGCACAAGGGGAATTTTCTTCTTGAGAGGATTCATGAAAACTTTACGGCGAATTCGAACCATCCTCTGAACATAAACTGGATCAGCGTAATTCCAGCAGTCATGAGTACTTAAAACCCCTTCATCTCCAAAAATACTAAGCCTATGGTTGTGAGAGGCAACAATGCTACAGGTTAGTCGAGCAACTACACCAGATTCGAATTGGATACAGGCCACAGAAAAATCGGGGGTATCGGGAGGTTCAAGAACCAGATCATTGACTTTATCTGGTACCAGACAAGAAGAAAACGCCGTCAGAGACCGCGCTGGGCCAAAGAACATAGTTAACCAGTGAACATAATAACCAGCATGTTCAAGGGTACAACCGACTTCAAATTCATCTTTATAAGGCCATGGAGTTCCTGATGCTGATAGCCATTTCTGATAAGGCATCTTATGAACAAGACCATCATCCATTTCAGCGTAGACAAGGCGAACTTTACCAACTACTTGTTTTCGCAGAGATTTCCAAATTGTTTGAGCCGTTTCGCTGAGTGCATTACAGGGTGCTGAGGAAATTTGAAGATTTTTCTCCTTAGCAATTGCAACAAGCTCTTCTGCCTGTGCAAAGTCTGTAGCCAAAGGTTTTTCTGAATAAACATGTTTTCCAGCATTCAGAGCCATTTTGGAAACTTCATAATGACTTCTTGGATTAGTAAGATTTACGACTATATCGACTTCAGTATCAGCTAGAAGACTATCCAAGGATTCATAAGTCGGGATCGAGTAGAAAGCGGAAAGTTTTTGAGCGCGTTCAGGTATTCGGTCCATTACCCCCGTGAGTTGAAGTTGAGGGTGTTGAGTGAGCGTATTCAAATAAAAGTCTGCGACAAATCCACAACCGACGATGGCAACTTTCATGAACTAAATCATTGGTAAAAAAGGACAAAGCAAAGATGACGCTTCTCAGGGATGCAGAAAACTCGAATAAGTTTCAAATAAGACTAGGGATAGTCAAAATGCGCTTATGAAATTGCCTAAATACGTGGGTTAAATGCTTTGAAAGGGCTAGAAGAGCAAAATCACTGTTTCCATGATGATCGTCTAGTGTCAAGATTTTCAGTCGTTTTCTGCACCAGTAAGGATGACGCTTAGTAAGATAGCCTGATTAGATTAAAAATTTGTCATCCAAATCCCTGTAAAACTTTCCAGATAAAAGTTTTCGATGTTTAATGTGAAACAGAAAAAATCACAGAACTAGTCTATATTCGTACAACACAGATACACGCTTATGACTAAAGATTGACTACAACTATAATTCATGGTAGACCCTACATAGGTTTGACAAATTTACGAAATATAAGACACTATTTACGGCTACTATGGGCTGAAAGACTTAAGCACACAATAATAGTCTAAAATTCAAGCTATAGTGAGTGACAAAGAATTATTGTTACATCGTTTCAAAGCCTCAGTCGTAGAATAACGAGGAGTCCACTGAAGACAACGCTTAGCTTTTTCATTGCTATAGCTCAAACGCGCAAATCGGGCATTAAGTCGGGCAGGCACAAGAATTCCTGGAAGCCTTATCTTGCCAAAAAATAAATGCTGGTTAACCCACCAAGAAAATTGAGCAAGAGTTTGTAAGAGTTGAAAATTTACAGAAATAACATAGGGAGGTTCCTCTGTGTATTCTTGGATGGATTGGGTATAGTTTTTTCGAGTGGGGACATTGTCATCCACAATATTAAGTATTTCTCCAACTGATTTCGAAGACGAAACGGACGCAACAATAGCATCAGCACAGTTTTCCACATAAGTTAGTGGCATGAGTTCATCCCCGCCAACTATCAGCCAAAATGGACCGAGTGAGATTCCATGGCAGGCATTCCAGAGAGCATCCTTCCCATAAATCATGCCTGGACGAATAACGGTTATCTGGGCACCGCTCTGTTCACCAAACTGATGTATTACCTGTTCTTGCAGCAGTTTGGCTTGAGCGTATGCATCCCGAGCATCTGGATGATTTTCTATTGAACAAGATTCATCCAGAAGGTTGCCAGCGAGAGGATTAGAATAGTCGTAGACTGAAAAACTGCTAATTGCGATTAGTCTTTGAACCTGAGCTTGCTCCATAGCACGTATCAGATTTTGCGTTGTGACAACTGTGCCTCGATAGCACTCATCAAAATCACTACTTTTGGATGCCGCTAAGTGGATTACAACATCAACTCCATTCATAATTGAGTCAAGACTGTTGACATCAGTAAGGTCTGCCTCAGCAACCTCAGCAGATTCATGACGAGCCCATGGCAGTGCAGATAAATCCTTATGGGGGCGAACAACGCCCCGAACAGAATATCCCTTTTGCAAAGCAGCATCAACAACATATTGCCCCAAAAAGCCGGATGCACCAGTAATTAGCAGCTTCATTGTCTTAACTTCCTAACAAATATCAACTAACAGAACGAAAAAAGAGTACGTAAAGACTCATTTCTAGAGCACTCAACCCTTTTTAATTAAGCCTTTTTTGAGGGTCATTGTCACCACAAAACCATTATTCGAAATGAAATTTTTATTAAGTGCATATGCTTAAATGAATCTAAAAGTAATCAAGAGAAGTCAAACTAGTCGATGATATTTAAAACTCGCCGTTTCTAGTGCCAGCAAATATGGGAAAGTTTATAAAAGCTGTAGAACCTAAAGCAATAAAAAAATGCATGAAATATTTAATGATGTTCAAAATCCTCGCTATGTCAAAAAAACAATACCAAATGAAGGATAAAAACAACCTACTATGTACCAACTTGCTATTATTCTAAAAAGCAGAACAAAAACCATATCAAAATATGCAAAAATAAAGTTGGCTTTTTCAAAGAATTACTCTACCAGTCTCCTTGGTAGCCTATGAGACCAGAAAGAGAGCCCATACCACGGTAGATGTAGAGAATCGATTTATAAAATCTATGTCTGCCCAAAAATAAAGATGGGAGACTAGTTACAACTCCAGTTACGACTAACCCGATTCCTTTAACAAACCGGAAGAATTGTGTTTTTGGCGAAGGGAAAAACTCTTTCTCAAAGAGACTGTATGAACTCCATCCCCAAAAGCCTCTTTCTAAAAGCCAAGGAAGAGTTGCGCGATGAGCAGGTATAGACTCATATACAACAGCTGAAGATGTCCAGACTATGTGTGAACCCATCTTTTTTAGCTTCATGAAAAAATGTGAATCTTCGGCTCCTTTGACTGCGAAGCGCGAATCAAAAGGTGTATCTAATTTCTTGATGGTACCCGCTTTTACTAGTACATTGTTGGTGAAAGCAGCGTCTAAGAAGGTTCCTGTTTTACAGTCCGCAGGCGCAAAAAAATCACCTTTTATAATCCATTCAGATACTTCTTCTGATTCAAATTGAGGATAAACAGGTCCAGTAACAACATCAACCTTATAGATTGCTTGTGCTGCTAAAAGCTCATCAAGCCATTGGGGAGAGGGAATCTCATCATCGTCGATGAAGACAATAAAGTCAGCACTCTCTGATGCCAGGGCCACCGAGCGATTTCGTGCATAGGTCACTCCTTGCTGTGGTTCCACACCATAGACAAGTGACCACCTGAACTGATCATATTGACTATCCACTACAGACTTAGCTGTGGCTTCTGAGTCATTATCAACAACCACAACCTCTATGACTGGCTGCTCCACTTTGTCGAATTGAAGGTCATTTATGCCTTTTAGCAACTTAAAAAGCCCACAGGGGCGTTTGTAGGTGGCGATACAAATTGATACTGATATAGCCATAGAATTTCAAGTAAATGATGAAGATATAGGCTTAGCTAAACATGCCAAATTACAAAATACAACCGAGCTATATTAAAGTCAAGTTGTCATAGAGTTCTAAAGCAACAAATATTGCTCTTCAACTTAAAGTTTGTCTGATTACCTTAGCACCAGTCCCTCTGGCGGATGACATCATTTTGCTGAAAAGGTCACACAACCTTAGGTAGGTAGTTGGGCTGGATCAGACTTAAGATAGACAACCGGGGCGTAATCCTTGCATAAAGGAGGTTTGGCGTTTTGTGAAGAAGGTGCCACGTTTTACAGATAATTGCGTCCTCCTACTCATCAATAATATTTTCGGCAGTTTCAACTTCTCCTATGTTACGGCAGTTATCTTGCACTGCTGCCTGAAATCACATGATTAATAATCCGAAATGCTCTCACCGTGTCAATCCGGAAAAATATTATCTAGGTGCTCCCACTATCAGATATCCTTTCAAGGACAATGCAGTACTCAACTTAAGGCTATGCCCAGCCATTATTAGTTTCATAACCTAGTTTAATTAGGGCATTATCGCCAAATAGATCAATAAATCTTGTTTGGTGAACTGACTTAAAATATTTTTTCCATTGCCTTTTCTTTCCTGAGCGAATGTGAACTGACTTCCCGTATTGCCCCGAAAATAAACTTTTCTCATAGGCAGCTTGCAGTAGGATAGGAATCGAATAACCTGGGAATCCAAGGAACAAAAAGAGTTCATGAAAGATAGTCAAGTTAACATCTTCAATTAAGCTCTCATATTTAATCTCATAGAATAATGGATTAGCGTAATCCCAGGCCAACATTTTTTCAACATTACTCTTACTAGCATATTCCATTTCAAAAAGGAGTTTATCATCCATGTCTTCGTAAGTATTAATTTTTTGTTGGTAAGTGAGCCCATTGAATTCTTTCCGGGGCTCATGTAGCCAAGCCTCATCTGATTTTTGATGGTAAAAACAAGCGGAAAGAATTACGTCCCTTGGGTCACGAATAATATGTATGCCACGATATAAAGCGCCAATACTATCAAAGTTAAAAACGCTGTGGCATTGAAGAAAGACATCAATTTCACTAAGATCGTTGACAGAACTCTCAAAATAAGAACGCTCTGTATAAAACTTTAAGGAATAGTAGCGACAGATACTCTGAAACAGAGTTTTCAACCAAACTGTTCCAGTTTTATGGTAAGTCCCAATCAAAATTTTCCCTGGTAGGTCGCCCTTTAACTGAGTACGAGGAGCAAAATCGATATAGTGAAACCTGCCCTTCAGCAGCGAGTCAAATGCTTTGAGCCTGACCTGAATATCATTACTTACGTGGTCTCTAACGTAAAGCTTAAAATCCATTGCTTAAAGGTTCCTACGAAAAGTCTTGCGGCTCAGTCAGATGCTGACTTTAATAAATTTAACATCTGACTGCTTCAAACAAGTCGTTAAAAAGCTTAAACCATTGTCAAGAGAGAGTAAAGATGTGCTACCAACCATTGTCAAGAGAGAGTAAAGATGTGCTACCAAGAGGTGCCAATAGTTGTGTATCTCATAAGCTGAACCATGTTGACTACTGTCTGTTCCCATAATTAATGGTGAAATTCTCCATCAATTCATTGGCGCAATCTGCAACGCTTCAAAGTGTTGCCTGATAGATCATAGATACTAGTTCAGTAAGTAGTTGAGATTAATGGTGCAGGAGTTGCGTGCCGCTTCGCTCCATTCAAGCGCAAGGTACTGAGCGGCATTAGCAGCGTTTTACCAGCAATCGACACCTATGCCTAAGACATTTGTACTTACAGCTAGTCCTCATAGCTCTCCCAAAAGAAAAAGCAGTGATTCTAACCGACGTTAATATCGCTGTCTTATGGAATCGCTAATGAAGGCTTCAAATATCGAAGACTCTTTGCGGACAAGCAGTACCTCTACCACATAGCTCAACATATATGCCCGTACCATAAGCTGCCGATCAGCTATAGTCTGTTTAGTAACACTTAGAGTGAAGTTTGTTTGGTAGAAGACAAAATATATAGAATCGACTACTAAGGGTGTGATGTGAAAGTGATCGGATTTCTGTATAAGACATAACAAAAAGCCTGGTTGGGTTTCTCACAGGTCTTGTAGGTTGGGCGTTTCACCTGTTTACCTAGGCCAGGTAAGCTGTAAATGCCAGAAGGTTCTAAGCACTCTCATTATTTTTGTATTGACTTATTCTGGAGGCTCAATTGACAACTGATATTTTAAGCATATCGTTTACCCTAGTAGCGACAGTGCTTCTGGGTATTAGCGTCTTGCTACTGATCCCTTGTATGTTTTTGTTGATTGAATGCCTGTTTTCCTTAACTAGGCGCGCTTCTTTAATCACTACCGCACAAGTTAATTCGAACCTTGCTGTGCTTGTGCCGGCCCACAACGAAAGTGTTGGCATTACTCAAACCCTAGCTAGCATTACAGCCCAACTGCCCAAAAACGGTCAGCTTGTAGTGGTGGCTGACAACTGTACTGACGATACTGCTGAGGTGGCTCGTTGTACAGGAGCCGCTGTTGTCGAGCGCAACGACCCTCACCTGCGGGGCAAGGGGTATGCTTTAGATTTTGGTCTCAAACACTTGGCTAAAGATCCTCCTGACATTGTAATTATGATTGATGCTGACTGTAGCCTTCTGCCAGGTACCCTGAGCGCATTGGCACAGCAAGTTTATACTCAACAACGCCCTTGTCAGGCTGTTTATCTGATGGAAAAGCCTCAGAAACCCTCTACCAAAGATGCGGTCTCAGTTTTTGCCTTTCGGTTAAAAAATCAGATACGTCCTCTAGGGCTCTGGCATTTGGGCCAACCCTGTTTGCTGACTGGTACAGGTATCGCCCTACCCTGGGAAACAATTAGCCAGGTTGATCTTGCTAACGGTAACCTCGTTGAAGATATGAAGCTAGGGCTAGATTTAGCTATTTTAGGCTATCCACCCCAACTGTGTCCTCAGGCTCAGGTGCTGAGTCGCCTGCCGGAGAAGGACAAGGCCGCTACTACCCAACGTACTCGCTGGGAGCATGGCCATATTAAGGTCCTTCTTGAGTATGCTCCAAAACTACTAGGTCAATCTCTTAAACAACGACGGTTTGATCTACTAGCTCTATGTTTGGAGATTTCTGTTCCACCTCTTTCTCTGCTAGTGATGGTGGTTCTAGCAATTCTGGGCTTTACTAGCCTGGGAGGGTGGCTGACTCAAGACTGGCTTCCCCTTCAGATTGCCAGCGTAGCTGCTGCTTCTATTGTCAGTGCAATAGGTTTAGCATGGTTACGCTTTGGTCGTACCGACTTGACCGTAATGCAGTTGGCTAGTATTCCCTTTTACATTGTATGGAAGATTCCAATGTATCTTAAATTTCTCATAAAGCCACAACAAGATTGGTTGAAAACAGCGCGTGACTGATTCATGGTGTGAATGCATATACCTATTGCAAAATATTATCGACACCTGATAGCCTTGCCGGACCACTCTGAATTGAGTTAAATATCACCATTACTTAAGGTGTTTGTTTTGTAAAATCATATGTTTGGATTAATACTCTTTATGAAATATAGCCATTTTATTTAGACCCATAAAGCCATGGTTAGCGATGCATTCATTGCCAACTAAACCACAATTGAGGGAGAAACTCTACATTTCGTACTTCTGAAAACTTCAATTTTCATCCTCATAGTAAAGTACACTTTTATCAACAAAGAACGCAATCCACTTGCTAAGATTACTTTTCTGAGAAGTCTCGTTCAGTGGCACGCGGTTAGAGCCTCCCTCTTTGACAAATTAGTCGCCTTTCAAAGGGTGAGCAGGATTTAATGAGCTAACTCTTTGCAGTATCCACAATACCGCCAAGCTACGCTGGCAATAGCCCTTAATATTTGACAATATAGCCCTTACTTAATAGAATGGAGTCATTTATTATGTCGACTTCAAGGGGTAAGTTCTTGTATGACTCTTAAGATTATCACGAAAGTGGTCAACAAAAGCGTTAAAGAATAGCAGAATAGCAATAGTGATATGGCTCGATCAGATTTAGATATACCCTTAAATACCCTCAGCTTAAACAATTTTTTCAGTTTAAGCACTGATATCGTTAAGCGAAATTGGTTGCGAGCATCCTTAGTATTTGCTATCGTCTTTGGTCTGGCTTTTTTGTATGCAATAAAGCTTAAACCAGCCTATGAAGTCAGTGCGAAATTACTATTTTTGATTGATCGTACCCCTTATCTAACTGGTCTATTTGACCCCGATGTTCCAGAAGCTGGCCAGTTGAGTTCACTTTTGTCCAGCCAAACTCCGCTTAGCAATCAGGTAGAAATTATTCAGTCTCGCCCCTTAATTGAGGAAACGATACGTCTCGCAAATCTTCGGGATAGTGAAGGGGAACCAATGTCAGTTAATGCATTAGCCAATAAAATTGATATTAAAATCGTTGGCGGTACAGATATAGTTCATATTAACTACACGGATAGTGATCCTGAAGTTGCTGCCTCAGTTGTTAATACGCTGCTTGCGGTCTACCAAGATTATTCCTCAACAGCAAATCAGTTAGAGACGCAGGAAGCACTGGATTTTGTCTCAGGTCAGCTACCTCGTGCTGAGTCAAATTTGAGAAGAGCTGAGCAGGATTTACGCCAATATAAGGAAGAAAATCGAATCATCTCACTCGAAGACGAGGCACGCGTTGGAGTCGAAAGCATGGAAGCGCTCAATCTCCAAATTACTAGTGTCAGTGCTGATTTGGCAGAGGCTTCACAAAACCTCCTTGCTTTACAGCGCCAGGTGGGGCTATCGCCTAACGAAGTTATTGCTGTGAATGCTGTTAGCAAGTCTGACTCTGTGCAAGCAACGTTGAGAGAGCTAGACGCTGTTGATCGTGAATTGGCCAGTCAGCAAAGCGCATTCACTGAAACCAATCCTATTATCGTAAGATTGCAAGATAAGAGAGGGGCTCTATCTGATTTATTAGAAGAACAAATTAGCGCAGCACTTGGGAGTTCCACAGGGTGGAACACTGACTATGCCCGCATAGGTCCGCTAGAGCAAAGTTTAGCTGAAGAAATGCTCCGTCAGGTTGTTAAGGAAGAAGCATTAGTTAGACGACTTGATTATTTAAACCAGACTTGGGAATCTAATAGAGCAAGATTTGATGCATTACCTAGAATGGAGGAGAACGAAAGGCAACTAGTCAGGCAGTTGGAGGTGGCACAGACGACCTATGAAAACCTCTTAAGCAGACTGCAGGAACTCCAGGTAAAACAAAATGAAGTCACCAGCAATGTTAGAGTGATTGAACCTGCTATTGCCTCGGTAGAACCAAGTTCATCCTCGAAGCATAAGGTTCTAGTTTTAGGTTTTTTAGTCGCAACGCTCATTGCCTCTCTGACCGTAGTTATTCCTGAGTCCATTTCTTACTATGAGAGCCTCCGTCTTAAACCTACGAGTAGCGAAGGGGAGAATACTTTTTATGCAGAAAAGAAATCCTGAATCCTTGTTGTACAAGTTTGAATATTTATTTTCTTTTTTTTACATTACTTTTTTTTCAATAGCCATTATTCAGTTAATAGTCTCTGGTGGCGCAAGTGAAGGTGATGATAGTTTTTTTGCGGCAAATGTCAGATATGACTCGCCAATCACTACATTGATAACCTTCTTAAATTATATTGTTACTTTCGTGCTTATTTCTCTAAGGTGGAAAAAGGTACTCGCAGTTTTTTTATCCAATAAGTCGCTTTTTTTTTGCTCACCCTAGCTCTGTCTTCTGGTGTTTGGGCAGTAGATCCGAAGCCTGAAATCACAATGTTATTTGCTTTATTAGGAACAACGGCCTTTGGAGTTTATCTTGCCAGTCGTTTTTCTCTAGAAGAACTCTTCGAAATAATTATTCTCAGCAATATCACGATTATATTTCTGTCTTATGCCTTTGCTATTCTACTTCCGCATTATGGAATTATGGATGCTAAGCATGCTGGAGCATGGAGAGGGGTTTTTACTCACAAAAATGCTCTTGGCAAGTCCATGGTGTTTTGCCTATCTATAGCAGCGCTTGCGACTTTCTCAAAGCACCGCCTGTTTAGCAAGCATATTAAAGTTTCTCATCTAGGTAAAGTCGCTCTTCCCCTATCTTTTTTATTGCTTCTGCTTTCAGCTTCGACTGGATCTCTTTTGAACTCATTTATCGCTTTACTACTCCTGTTATGTTTTAACTTAATTAAACTTCCGAAAAGACTGATAACATCATCCTCTATAACCATGACGATGGCTTTTGTATCTTTAATTTTTTTCTTAGTCATAGGAATTGTAGAGCCTGTACTCAGTGCCTTTGGAAAAGACCTAACGCTAACGGGTAGGACATATATATGGCCGCTCGCAATAGAAAAAATACAAGAAAGGCCCTTGCTAGGATATGGATACTTTTCATTTTGGCATGGCTTAAACGGAGAGTCAGCAGATATTGTTCGTGCGTTAAGGTGGCCAGTTCCCAATTCTCACAATGGTTTCATAGACTTGGCACTTTATCTGGGCTTAGCAGGTTTATTAATATTTCTTATTAGCTTTTTGTGTACTTTCATTAGATCTGTTTTTTGGATAAGAATTAATAAGTCAGCGATTAGCTTTTGGCCGTTAATATATATTATTTATTTTGCTCAGATAAATATGACTGAAAGTTCGATGATTGCCAGGAACAACATATTTTGGATACTTTACATAGCCGTTGCTTATTCTCTAAGTTATGAAATGAAAACTGATGGAAATATTAATATATAGTTATTTATTATGTTCCCTTCTAATATTTTACGATTTCAGCAATGTTTCTCACTTAGACAAGTTCTCTTATCTTCAATTTTCCTGGTATCAGTTTTAGTAAGTTTAACCTTCAGCAGTAGTTCGGATCCACCCATTAGGATCTATGCCGACCAATTTGGGTACTTCTCCAATATTCCTAAAGTTGCTGTGATTAGCTTTGAAAAGTCTTATAGGGGTGAAATTGATCTAAACTCATATGTTGTGCGCAACCTGGAAGATAACTCAATTATATACCAAGGCAATCCAGCTATATGGAATGAAGGCGCGATACATTTACAATCAGGAGATAGAACTGCCTGGTTTGATTTTTCTTCAGTTACATTATCCGGGCAGTACATCATCGAAGACTTACACTCAGGGACTACGTCCGCACCTTTTTCTATTTCAAATGATGTTTATAATGATGCTTTAGTAGCTGCCACTAAAATGTTCTTTTATCAGCGGAGTGGATTTCCTAAAAAACCACCAAATGCTGCCCCCCGCTGGGTAGATGATGCGGCATTTCTTGGTCCAGGCCAGGATACAGAAGCAAGATTTGTAAATGATAAAGAGAATAGTCGCCTGGCGCGTGATATGCGTGGAGGATGGTTTGATGCTGGTGATACGAATAAATATGTAACGTTTGCATCCAGACCTATCCATGAACTTTTAGATGCATATAGCTACAACCCGACCTTATGGACTGACGACTTTAATATACCTGAATCAGGAAATAAGATTCCTGATTTACTTGATGAAATCTGGTATGAAGTTCAGTGGCTCAGGCGTATGCAAGATGATGATGGTGGCATTTTCATTAAGCTTGGTACACTAGACTATAAATCCGCTGCAAGACCCAGCCTAGACAGTAGACCAAGATATTACGCCCCAAAATGTTCGTCATCCACTATTGATACTGCGGGGGTTTTTGCCCACACGGCTTTAGTTTTTCAAAATGTTCAAGCCCTAGCCGGAAATATACCCGACTTACGTACCCGAGCAATAAATGCTTGGAACTGGTACCAAACCCATCCTCTGTCAGAAAATTGTGACACCCAAGAGATTAAGGCAGGAGATGCTGACCGCAGCATTGAGCAACAACAGGAAGATGCACTAACAGCAGCAATTTATTTAGCAGTTTTAACCCAAGAAGAAAGTTATTTTCGTTATGTAAGCGAGCACTATTTCGACACCTGCAGGTTCTGTCATGAGCTTTGGTATCCTTACCACTCTGAGCTAGGTGACGCTTTGATATTCTATATGAATCTTAACCAAGCTGATAAGGTAATTAAGGTTGATATAAAGCAGCAAGTAAAACATTTGCTTACTAAAAGTTCTGGTATATATCTGGATAGTGCTAGCCTAGACCCTTATAGGGCATATATGCCGGATGACCAGTATCATTGGGGCAGTAATTCTGTCAAAGCGAGGTTGGGTAACGCAAATTTTGATGCAATTTCATTTGTAGAGGATACTCAAAAAAAGGTTGCTTACCGTGACAAAGCCATTGATTATCTCCACTATATTCATGGAGTTAACCCATTAGGAATGGTTTTCTTGTCTAATATGTATGACTTTGGAGTAGAACTATCTGCTAATGAGATGTACCATGAGTGGTTTGGAAACGGTATTTACGAAAACGCCCTTACTTCGCCTAGTGGCCCAGCCCCAGGCTATTTAACGGGTGGCCCTAATAAGGACTATAGTGGAGCAGCCTCGATCCATCATATCCCCCCTATGAAGGCTTATTTGGATAGTAATTCTGGTGGTAATATGAAGACATGGGAACTAACTGAGCCTGCCATAAATTATCAATCTGCATATATAAAGTTGCTCTCTCGTTTGATTAAGGAGCAATGACAACAATATGCTACCTGAAAGCTAACGACTTACCTAGTTAAAGCTCCTAATTCTAGTAGCATAGTTCTTACCTGTCTTACGGGCCTTAATTCATTTTGGCTGAGGTTTAGACAGATCAACACTGGCTAAATTTAAGTTTTGGTAGTCCCTGTTCATTGATCAATTATTTTTTAGTGCCAATGAAACAATGCCTTCCTGTTTTCTTAAAGCCCAGATCAATCGCTTTGCTTACAGGATATAAAAGCCGAGTATCCTAAAATTATTCAATAGGTCAAGAAGCAGTATACCAATAATTTTAAGGTTAATTTACCACTCAACAATGTCTGATTCATAATGAACATATATCGGAAGTTTAAAGATAATTTTTCAGAACTATCAAAAAGCTTTCTTTTCAGAGGGACGGTCTGGATAACCATATCTCAAGGATTTACATTAATTGTCCAATTTTCATTTTTTGTTTTAATCGCCAGGTTACTTGGAAGTAGTAATTATGGAGCCTTCGCAAGCATCGTAGCATTAGGAGGTATAATCGCTCCCTTTTCCAGTGCGGGCATGGAAATTCTTTTGATTAGGGATGTCGCAAGGTCTAAAGAGGAATTTGGCAGTAGCTTTGGCAATGCACTTTTCATGGCAATTTTCCCTGGTCTTTGCCTGGTTTTATTACTAACTCTACTGAGCCATACTTTATTTCCTCCAGAAATTTCCAGACTTGCTTTTTTTTGCACGGTTTTATCAGAAATTGTTTTTCTGAAATGCATTTTTGTTGGCCATCGTGCATATGTAGCCTTTGAAAACTTTAAGGCTGTAGGCATAATTGAATTCTTGCTAAGTTTCAAAAACTTGATTGCGTGTCTTGTTTTTTGGGCTTTTTCTTCTAATCTATCATTAATTTCTTGGACAATATCATATGCTGTTTCAACTATGCTTTTGGCGGTGTTCACCATTATTTCTGTGATCGAAAATATTGGAAAACCAGTTTTTGCCTATGAAAAGCTCCTTCCCAACTTGCATGAAGGCTTTTATTTTTCGGTAGACCAATCAGCTTATGTAGTATATAACAAGGTCGACAAATACATGCTTGCCAGTTTGTCAACCCTTAATGCTTCTGGAATTTATGCTGCGGCCTATCGACTAATTGATGTGGCTTTCGTGCCTGTAAAGTCTCTTATGACTGTTAGCTACTCTCGTTTTTTCAAGGAGGGAAGCAACGGGATTTCTGATGGTTTAACGTTTGCAAAAAAGGTAGTTCCAGCAGCAATATTTTACTCATTGCTTGCGTTCGCTGCAGTTTTTATTATCGCCCCTTTTACTCCTTTTATCTTAGGTAATGATTTTCAAGAGGTTCCTCAGGCGCTTAGATGGCTGGCACCAATGTTGGTGTTCAGATCAGTCCTGTATTTTGGTGGAGATACCTTGACTGGTGCTGGCCATCAACGGATAAGAACAGGCATTCAAATGCTATTTGCGTTGCTCAACGTGCTCCTAAATTTTCTGCTAATTCCAAATTTTTCCTGGCTAGGCGCTACTTGGGCCACCTTGATTTCGGAGGCTTTATTGGCTGGTAGCCTTTGGTCAGTTGCATTTTATCTTCACAACAAATTAGTTAAATCTAGTACTCGGCAAAATGAATAAGCAAATACTTGACGAGTTGAAATTCTTTCATCCATGCAATTCTCATAGAGATTCTGATGATTGCATTCACTCCTAAAATTAGTGTCATTCGACCTGTGCCTACTTTTCTAAATCCCAAATTTTAATATTCAGGAATCAAAAAAACTTGCGAATTTTTTCAGCAGTTTTTAGTGTCATTGAACTAACACGACTCGTTCCACCACAAGACTGAGCCATTAGAATTTTGTCTGACAAAATTCTAATGGCAATTCTCAGTATGGCTTTCAAGAGGATGTAACACCGCTCAGGCTGAGCTTGTCGAAGCCTGTAACTATGGCCGGCAGCGTAGGGTTATGGCCTTCGACTAGCTCTGAGAATTGCTGAAATTCTACAATCCAAGTATTTTTGATTGAGACGTATGAGAGCTGATTTATTAAATCGCTGAAACTCCCACAGGGTAGGGCTTTCAGAAAAGCTGCTTAATACAGCCCCTAGAGCCTAAAACCCTTGACATGCAAAAAATACAGACGGCTTAAGATTTACTTTATAAACCAGCTCTGATATAATAATTTAGACTTTGAAATTTCGATATGTAGTTCAAGAAAGTTTTTTAATTATGACTCATTCTTTGATATAGCACCATTGATGCTGAAAAGCATCAATGGTGCTATATCAAGCTTTTTCATTTTCGAGCATACTTTAAAGTTTTTTCAAGTGAGTATGATGACTGGCCAGTCATAAGTTTCTGTGTGGAGCATTAGGCCGCCAAGTCTGGTGAAGCGTGAGTGCTTCGAGGTTCAAGTTTTGCGGTGATGAATTTAGCCAGAAGTAGAGTGGGCGGGCTTTCAGAAAAAAGTCCATCAGCCTGATGTTGCAGCGCCAGTCGGGCAATCCGTTCGCTGGGATAGCCATGGTTCGGCAGGGTCCGAAACCACCGGGGAAAGTGTGCCCAGATCTGGGTTGGGAGTTCGAGGGTGAGGATTTGGAGCACGCCTAAGGCAATCGCATTGAGATTGACAAACCTCTCAAAGGCTTCGACCTTAGCCCAGAGACGGGCTTGAACCTCGTCTGGATAGTCTGCCACATTGAGATTGGTGGGCCAGGTGGGAGCCGGTTCCATGGTTTTCGTCCAGAACCGATAGGCAAAGCCCCCCAATAGGTGAACCAGGGTGCGGAAGGTGACCTCAATTTTGAACCGCAAGCCATAGGTGGCAATCACCTCGGGACCACTCAAGGACACATCACTGGAGAGCAGAATCAGACGTTTGCCATTGGAGAGAACTTCCCACTGTCCAGTTTGTTAGGTTATTTCAAATGAATAGATATTTCATACTTTCTTTGGCACGTAGCGGTAGCAATTATCTTGTTTCCTGTCTAAATTCTCATCCTGAGGCGGCGGCCTATGGTGAAGTGATGGGATATCATACTTTGGCCTATAAGATCCGTGAATCAGTCAAGTTTGGCGGAAACACTTATGGCGAATATCTCGACTTCATGTACTCAAGTTCTGTATTTTACTATGCCGCTCAATTTTACTATCTTTACTCGCAATTACGTGCAGGGAAGCCCGTCAACTTTAAGTATAGGCATACATTAAAAGCATTTGGCATGAAAGATTTTGCCTATAATTTTGAAAGGCTAGGAATTCCGGACTATCTGATCGAAAACGATATATTAGTAATTAACCTTTATAGGAAAAACATTTTTCGCCGGTTTATTTCCTATACAAAACTCAAAGAAACTGGTGTGGCTGCTGCAGATTCTAGGGCAAGTAGGGCCAATCAAGACATTGACAAAGCATCCTCTTCAAAGCTTGTACTAAACTTAGATGAAACTTTGGATGCCCTGAAATTATTCGAAGAGGAACTTAGGGAGCAACAAGATCTAGCTAATCGAATTCCCAAGTCAAGAGTTTTCAATATCTGTTATGAGGATCTTTTTTCCAGTCCAAAAGCTCAAGAAGAAATTACAGAAGAACTTTTTCGTTTTCTTGGCATAGCTCCCCTTCCAGTAAAAGGAACCCACCGCAAAATATTATCTAATCGTTTTGAGGATATAATTGAAAACTTTGAAGAGATCAGAGAAGGACTGGTAGGCACACGTTTCAATGAATTTCTCAATAATTAGCTAAGTGAACTCTGCTCAGGTTTAGTCTGGTTAGAACTTAGTTGCAAAAGGGCGATATAGCGGTTCTCGCTGGCGTAAGGTTTACTGCAACACCTACAATGCTTACCAGCAGCAAAGCTTTTGCTGCACTTCATGGGCTCAGGAACCGCTATATATGGCTAACAATCTTGATTTGAGAGTATTGCGTGGCCGTTCTATTTGAAGATTGCTTCGCTTATAGCGGCTTCTACTGAGTGAGGTACATAGTGAAACCCGTAAATCAACGGAGGTGAAAGCACATATTTCTTCGGCGACCTCGCTTATACCTTCTTTATAATGTCGTCTATTAAAAGGATGTCATATCCTATTATGTCAATCTTAATACCAATGCTTTGTAACGCTGCGCTTAACAAAGGCAGCTTAGCGAGAGGCGATTCTTTACCCTAGTAAGTAGGTTGCATTGACATCGAATCGCTATGGCTCGTCCCTTGAACATTACGATTACGGAAAGTCGAGAAGAACTCGAAC
>Ga0208979_100515_pt1 | contig 21044 bp, 14 predicted proteins | sample HotLakConsUCCSLE_FD_184738 | JGI IMG/M metagenome (GOLD analysis project Ga0208979, IMG submission 184738) | Hypersaline microbial mat communities from Hot Lake, Washington, USA - Hot Lake Consortium UCC-SLE (SPAdes) | ecosystem: Environmental > Aquatic > Non-marine Saline and Alkaline >... | reverse complement strand
TCAAATCCCGCCACTGCTCAGCCTTGAGGTAACGTCTGCTCACTTGCTTCCTCCATCATCAAAAACGATGGTGTCAGCATAGTGATCCGTGGAGGCATGGCAAGAGTGTGGGTTCGTAGGCGCTTACGATCAAGCTGCGGACTGAGGCCGTTTCTCGATTTGCTACCATGCCACGATCTGGACACAGAGCACGCAGATAGCTGCGGACTGAGGCCGTTTCTCGATTTGCTACCATGCGGCCATCTGACGGACTTGCAGGGTATGCGCTGCGGACTGAGGCCGTTTCTCGATTTGCTACCATGTGAGCGCCCGCTGTAGAGCTTGCTTGATGGCTGCGGACTGAGGCCGTTTCTCGATTTGCTACCATGAACAAGGATATCAACACCAACGGCCAAGAGCTGCGGACTGAGGCCGTTTCTCGATTTGCTACCATGGAATCCTGAGCGCACAAACAGGACTCACTGCTGCGGACTGAGGCCGTTTCTCGATTTGCTACCATCCTGGTGTCGAAGGTACAGCTCAGTTTTACGCTGCGGACTGAGGCCGTTTCTCGATTTGCTACCATCGAAAGCGACTTGATGTTCACCGGCCATTAGCTGCGGACTGAGGCCGTTTCTCGATTTGCTACCATTTAGTTGAGTGGTTTTACCATGACCGGGACGCTGCGGACTGAGGCCGTTTCTCGATTTGCTACCATAACGGTGTACGTCTGCGTTCAGGACCACACGCTGCGGACTGAGGCCGTTTCTCGATTTGCTACCATGACTACAGTAACCACTGAATGACCTCCGAAGCTGCGGACTGAGGCCGTTTCTCGATTTGCTACCATCAAATGTCAGCGGTTCGCCGGTATTGAACCGCTGCGGACTGAGGCCGTTTCTCGATTTGCTACCATAGCAGGGTATGGGCGATCCGTACACAGCCAGCTGCGGACTGAGGCCGTTTCTCGATTTGCTACCATCGGGAGATCGTGTTGCTGGGCTTCGATTGCGCTGCGGACTGAGGCCGTTTCTCGATTTGCTACCATGACCTCGTGTAACCGCCCCGAATGTCAGCAGCTGCGGACTGAGGCCGTTTCTCGATTTGCTACCATTTCGGTGATCAACCTAGCCAGACCAAAGCAGCTGCGGACTGAGGCCGTTTCTCGATTTGCTACCATTTCTAACCATATCATACGCCACCCAAGATGGCTGCGGACTGAGGCCGTTTCTCGATTTGCTACCATCTGATAGACTTAGCTTCGACCATCCGACTGGCTGCGGACTGAGGCCGTTTCTCGATTTGCTACCATCGGCCTTGATCAGGTTGGCCTGGCCGTTCCGCTGCGGACTGAGGCCGTTTCTCGATTTGCTACCATTGGCAGTTTCGCCATAAGCCCGGTTCAGCTGCTGCGGACTGAGGCCGTTTCTCGATTTGCTACCATTGGTGAACACTGCACTAACCGGTTCAGGTAGCTGCGGACTGAGGCCGTTTCTCGATTTGCTACCATCCGTGGGCAACGTTCTATCCAGGACCAGGTGCTGCGGACTGAGGCCGTTTCTCGATTTGCTACCATAGCCCACAGCTAAGGCATTGAGGAATAATAAAAAAACCCGTCCAGTTGGTCATAAAAGCATCAACTGGGCGGGGGCTGGCTCGTTGGGAATGCGCGTTTTTCCAACGTACGTCAAAATTTTGCCGAACTGGCGATCCGTGATGACCAGAAAGCGCACCTCCCCCGCATCTGGAACGCATCGGCCCATACGGCTTACATGTACACCAGCATTCTGGATGCTGGCGCAATGCCTGATGTAGACCGAAAACTGCATCATAGTGAACCCGTCACGTAACAGTTCATTTCGGAATCGAGCATAAGCTTTCCTGGCCTTTTTCGTGTCTGTTGGCAGGTCAAACATCGCAATTATCCACATGGACCGCCACCCCCAAGGATAGTCAACTCCAGCTGCAGGCTTCACTACTCGCCCTCAGTTTCAACGTCTTGAAGTTCGAGAGGAAGGCTTTCCGGTAGTTCGAGATCGCTTTCCTTCATTTCGCAGCAACTGACTAGCGATCTTGCGGTCCGCTCCATAGCAATCAGGACGGGCAGCTTCGAACCCGTAAACATGATTGTTCTATTGAAAAGCGCCAAGATTGTTGCTCGGTGAGCCCGCACTTCCAGAGAAGGTTCGACATTGACGTCAGCATTGAGGATTCTTCGGACCTGCCAGTCCACCAGCGGACGATAAGGTTCCAGCATATCGTCGGCGAGACAGAACGCATTTCGTCGGTTTCGATGAAAAACGCCCTGACTGGGCAACAGCCCGCTGCCTACGAGTGCACGTGCAATCCCGGCACGCATGACGGAATAGCCATAATTCAGCAGTCCATTGACACCTGGTTTATCGCGATTTCTGCGGAACTCGCTCCCGAATAATCTAGGCCAATAGCGCTGGGCGGCTTGCGCTTCATAATTGTCAGGATCTCCAGAGCGAACACGCTCTGCGAGCCGCCTCAGGCCGGCGTCACTCAAAATATGTTGTTCCAACATATCGGCCTGGAGTCTGATCTTGGTCTTGATCAATGTCTTCCAAAGCCCCTTTTTGCGGGGTTTGGACAGGCTCAGTTGAGCGTTCTGTCGTTTTGTCTGCTCATGGTGCCCTTCAATGGGTAGCATCATGCCTGCTGGAAGGTGGTTGCGATTGGTCACGAGAACCATACCACCGGCTTCCAATAAATCTATAAACACGGACTGGGTGTACACCGCCTGACGATCATCCACGATCAACACACCAATATCTTCGATTGGTATGTTGACTTCACGCGCATCCTTGCGCTGTACTCGAAGCTGTGCATTCTTTACTGACAGCCTTGAGCCTGGGGAGGCCAATTCTATGGTTTTCCGCAGCATCGACCAATCCTAATCCCGTGCTGGCCGGACCCGACCAATGGGGTCGACGCTCACCTTAAGTGCACCCTTTCTGACTAGAGCAAGTATTGAGGGATTGGTTTTTGTTTGGCCCGCGGCATCGTGAGTTTCCGAGATGGTCACTCGGCCCTCTGCCCAAGTGCTACTTACGATCCAGAGCTTTGTTTCATCGCCGTCGGGAATGGAAAGGCAATCCCCGGCAGAGAGGGAAAACAGTAGCTTTGCACTGGCTTCAGTTTTTGCGACCGGATGACCCAACTCGGCAAGAGCTGTCCTCGCCTCATTGAGGCTAACAATACGAAAAAGTAGCTTACCTTCTTCATTCCGATAAACTGCCAGATGGTGGTTCTTTCCTTTGTCGACGACTCCGCTGCCTGTATGAATTGTAAGCTCGGGGCGCTTTTCAACCACCAAGCGCACCTTTTTGATCTCCGGGCCGTTGGTGCCCAATTTAGGATAGCCGTCAGAAAAAGCCTTCTTGGGGTCGCCGCCTCGGGCGTTAACCCACTTACGAACAATGGATTGAACCGCCGGATCCCGGATGCAATCCAGTTCTTTGGGGCTGAGTTCGTGCAGCGGCTTGCGACGGACATATTGCCGATAGATGGTCCCCCGGCGAACCGCTTCGAGCCCTGTGTCGCCAAAATGGGTTTCCTCATGTAGCGGTCCGGAAAGTTTTCGGCTGACTCGGTGAGAGACAATGACTTTATCCAGTGCCTGGGTTGCATCCTGCCGGATTTCGGGCCAGGGCAATGGGATCGGGTGAGTTTCGGCCGAAGGGCTTTCGCGCAATTTCCAGTAGCGCGATAGTGACTGGGTGATTCCAGGATTGCAACTGGCGACTACCAGGGCATCGACTGCATGATGGCGATGATCTGCCCGAGTTTTTTCGGCACCATCGTGCAGTAGATTATTCAAGCCCCATAGTCGCCTGAGTTGGGCAGTTACACGTCCAGAGACCACCTGCACAGTCACCGGCATATTCGCTCCTCCTTGCGGCCACAGTTGCTTGAGCATGTTTACCGATTCCCGAGCGGCATAACTGGTATCGTTGAGCATCCTGTGTGTGAAATCATCCGGAATCTCCTTGGCCAGAAAGCGTTTGGTCTTGCTGAAGGCCATGCCGGGCTTTTTTCCCTTTCTGACCATGCCTTTGAGGCGATCCTGCATTCTGTGCCATTGATCAGTATTGCTGCCCAAATGCTCGTAGGGCGTTCGATTCCCCTTCTCCTTGTTGATATCCGAACGGCACAAGGTCTTGTTTGCAAAACTATCGTCGAGACAGCGAGACCGGGGCCAGATATGCTCCACCTCGAATCGGCCTGTACGGAATAGATCATCAAATCCGATGGCATCGCCGGTGTACGGACATATCTGGCCGGATTCTTTCCACAGCAGCCACTTTTCAATATCAGATCTCGACGGTTGGACGATGCCATTTGTCTCCAGATCACGAATGGCTGCTTTTCTCTCGGTTTCCCGCTGGCGAATGACCCGCTGAAACTCTTCTCGATCGCGTTTTGATCGCCCTACGTCACGTGCTAGCTCGACACGTATGATATCGGGCTTACCGTAGACATCGATCAGGTTGTTGACCACTTTTCTCAATTCATTCTGACAGCGCACCACCGTCGGATTACGGATGGAACGAAGGCGGCGATTCTCATCCGGATCGCTGGGACTAGGCAGGCGATCACTTATTTGACCGGTGGGTCGAATGCGATCCGGAAAGGTCTTGGTTCTCCAGTCTTCGAGTTCGGGCCCGACAAGCAATTCACCAAATCGTGTCCCATTTTCTAGTTCCGGAATTATTCGTAACAAAGCGTCAATTGAATAGGGTTCCCAGCCCGACGGAAAGCTGATTTCTGAAATCGGTTGGATCAGATCTCCTGGAAGTTCGAATTCCTTGACGATACTTTCGGCTGCGTTCAGTCGATCAAGCCTTCTTTTCTTTTGAGGTTGAATGACAACACGCTGGGTGCCAATTTTCCGATAGTCGGCTTTCCACAGGCGTTCATGGAGCGCCTCACGGATTTTCTGCTTGTGTGGATGAGCTGACCATGACTTGCCAACGATTGCGGCGATGCGTTGCTCCAGAGGGTTGCCGATCAAGCCTTTCTCGCCACCAATCTCAAGGTTGAATTTAAGGCGCTTCTCTTCTCCGGTGAGATTGCGATTTCGATAGATGGAACTGAGCGCTTTTCGAACGCCGGCCCAGCTCATGCTGGCTTGTGATTGCAGTGACTCGAGGATAGCCATGCGTTCCTCAGGGTCCAGCTTTCTTGCACCCGCTCCAACAAGCTCAAGGTTATTCAGCTTTTCCAGCATTCTTCGCTGCATGGAAAGCCAGGAACCTTTGGGGCACAGTTCGGCACCAGGAATCAGGGGGCACGAACCGAGAGTGTTCTGCCGCCAGAATACTGGTCTTTGATAGAAAATTATCTTGCGAATAGAACTCTGGAATTCGGGATCCTTGAGTTTATCGTTATGGGCTTCCTGAGCCGCCCAAAGCCGTTCAAACTCGTCTTCAACGGTCGATCTTGCGGCATGGATACCTCGTTTGCGCTTTCCGGATTCAATCTGGTTCAGCCATTGACCCAAGGTCATACCTGATTGGCGCAATGTCGCAAGCATGTCCTTGGCTTCAGCGCGAGCAGCAAGCTCCTCTGAATCTGCATTGTCATCTTCGCTCTCTGACTCGATGTCCCGGCCTCGAAAATGCCGTCTTTGCGCCAAGTGGTAAATGGCACGTCCGAATTCCTCGGGCTCTAACGCCTCAGTCAAGCCCCGGCTCCTCAGATCGTAAGGGTCCAGCCTCATGAGCCGATCCCATTGCGACGTGCCAAAAGCTGGAAGCAAGCCAGCGCTACTCAGTGCTTCATTCAGGGTGCGTCGACGAGCGCGACGGCGTCTGAGTTGACGTCGCATCATGCGCTTGGCTCGTCGCTGCTGATTCAGAGGCGCATTGGTCTTCGGTTCTCGAGTCTCGGGAAAAATCCTCACACCCAAGCGCAAGATTTTACCGATCTTGCGGCCAGGATCATGATTGATGACGGCCGAGCCAATAGACGTGGTACCTATATCGAAGGCAAAGATCAACGCCATAGTGCTTTTCCCCTTTCCGCAATTACTACTTGATGTCTTATGGAATGTATCCTAATATTGGTGGTGTAGCAAATCGAGAAGCGGCCTCTATTCGCAAGCAATAGGACCCTTTGTGTGGGCTCGGCATCCCAAGGTCACTGCCGGTATTGTTCGATTCGAAGCCCCGCCACGGCGGGGCTTTTTCATGGGAAGGCCAGAAAGACTCTGTGGCTCTGGTGTGGCCAAGCTCCTCAGATATCTTGCTTTGGTGAGTTTTCAGCGCGCCGAGAGAAGCGCCTCGATGGTTGCTTCGTCGAATGCGGATTCATTGCGCTCCTTGCCCTTGCCGTAGAGCGATTCGGCCAGTTTGTGCTTGCGTGCCTGCAGCGCGACGATCTTTTCTTCGACGGTGCCTTCAGTGATCAGCTTGTAAATGAATACCGGTTTGTCCTGGCCAATGCGGTGGGCGCGGTCGCTGGCCTGATGTTCCACGGCCGGGTTCCACCACGGGTCATAGTGAATGACGGTATCGGCCTCGGTCAAATTCAGGCCGACCCCGCCTGCCTTGAGGCTGATCAGAAACAGGTTGACTTGACCTGAGCGAAAGCGGTCGATGGCCTCCTCGCGCTTGCGCGTTTGTCCGGTCAGTTTGGTGTAGCCGATGCTGCGATGGTCCAGCTCGTTCTGAATCAGCCCGAGCATGGTGGTGAACTGGGAAAACAGCAGTATCCGGCGACCTTCGTCCAGCAATTCCGGCAATAAATCGAACAGCAGATTCATCTTGGCCGATGGCGTGTTCTTGACCCCGGGCGTGCCGGCCGGCAGCAGGCGCGGATCGCAGCAGACCTGACGCAGTTTGAGCAGCGCTTCAAGCACGATGATGTGGCTGCGGGCCAGGCCGCGTGCGGCAATCGCCGAGGCGACTTTTTTCTCCATGGTCAACCGGATGCTCTCGTACAGGCGCGCCTGGCGCTCATCGATCGGGGTGGAGCGCAGCAGTTCGGTCTTGGGCGGCAGCTCGGCGGCGACCCGATCCTTGGTCCGTCGCAACATGAATGGAGCGGTTCGCTGAATCAATCGCTCCAGGCGTTCTCCGTCCTGGTGCTTTTCGATTGGCGTGCGATAGGTTCGGGTGAAATGCTCGCGATCGCCGAGAAAACCGGGCATCAGAAAATCAAACTGGGCCCACAATTCACCCAGGTGATTCTCCATCGGTGTGCCGGTCAGGCACAGGCGATGGCGGGTCTTGAGTGCGCGCACGATCTGGGCAGCCTGGGCGCGCGGGTTCTTGATCTGCTGCGCTTCGTCCAGAATCACGGCGTGCCAGGATTGCTTCAGCAGGACCTTGCGATCGCGCGGCAACAGCGGGTAGGTGGTCAATACCAGGTTGTAGTTGTGCAGCTGATCAAAAAAGTCAGCACGGTCGGGTCCGTGCAGCACCAGAACGCTCAAGCCGGGTGTGAAGCGCTCGGCTTCGCGTCGCCAATTGCTCATCAAGCTGGTTGGAGCGACGATCAGCACCGGATCCTTCAAGCGTCCGGCACGCTTCTCGACGGCCAGGTGGGCCAGAGTCTGAATGGTTTTGCCCAGCCCCATGTCATCGGCCAGGATGCCACCGAGTGCCTGTTCGCGCAGAAACTGCAGCCAGTCGACACCATGTTGCTGGTAGTCGCGCAACTGGCCCTTGAAGGTGGTCGGCAGCTTGACCGGTTTGAGCCCGGAAAAATTGCGCAGCTGCCTGGCGAGCTTGTGCAGGCTGGTTCCCCCCTGAACGGGAATGCCGGCCAGATCCAGCAGTACGCCGGCGTCAGCGCGGCCCAGTTCCAGACGGTCGTCGCGAATTCGGTCGAACAGATCCAGAATGGTTTTGAGTACCGGCTCGATCTGCTTGGCGGGCACGGCAACATAGTGGCCTTCGCCGGTGTCAAGATAGAGCTTGTCGGGCAGCTCGCCGGGCTGGTAACGGTCGATCAACTGGCTGACCAATGGCACCAGCGGCATGACCCAGCCGTCGAATTTCAGATCGAAGCGCAGGCTGAACCAGTCATTGCCTTCGGTTTCGATTTCGCCGTCGATGCCGTCGGATTGACTCAAGTTGAAGTTGTCGGCACCGATCAATTCAACCAGCCAGCCTTCGGCTTCCAGTACTGGTAGTGACTGGTCGATCCAGTCGAACCAGGCGTCGCGCAATGCCAGACCTTCAGGCTGGCCGGCCATCATGTAGGCGCCGGGAAGCTCGGGCCAGCTCTCCAGGCCGTGCTTTTTAAGCATCTCGCCGGCTGCCTTCTCGGCGGCAGCATCGCGGTGAATCCGCACCAGTTGCTGATTGATCTCGCCGGTGACTACCGAGTCAACGTGAGATGTTGCCAGGCGATGACTGGCATAGTCGAATTCGAGTCGGGCGAAGGCACGGTCCGGATCACGTGGATCGAATTCAAGTGTCAGCACCCGCTTCGGGGGCTGGTTGATGTCAGTAATGCTGACCGGCACTGGAGTCGGCAGATCCGGCAGCTCCAGGGTCAGACGCCGGCTGAGCTGCTCGGCCTGATCGGCCGGCACCGGGGGAGCCTGGAGAAGTAATTCCAGCCGTCTTCGATCCAGCCCATCCGGCAGTTCCAGCGGGCCGCAGTGAAAGGAATCCGAATCCAGATACCAGGCCGGGTCGACCGGCAGGATCCGACCGCCGCCGTCAATCGAGATTTCCAACGCGTACTCTTGCTCGTCTTTTTTCCAAGCCAACGTCAGGTTGCGCGGCACGCCGCGCTGCAGAGGGCCCAGCCGGTCGTCGCTCCAGAAAGCGCGCCCGGACTCGACCATCTGCTCCAGCGCCAGGGCACCGGCCTTGCCGGTCAGGTGCATACCCGGGCCAAAAACGTTGTCCAGCTCACTGCGAAGCAGTCGAAGAATATCCTCGTCGATCAATCGCAGATAACGCGGCCGAGACCAGGGGTTGGTCAATGTGCTTGGCACGGTGCGCCGGCCCTTGTTCCAGCCCTGATCCTGGCGCTGACGAGCAACGGCGAAATCGACCCGAATTCCGGTTCGAATGTTGGGGGATTCATCGAGAACGTAGAGCAGCGCGTCATCGTCGAGTGGTTCCGGAGGGTTGTGACTCGCTGTCAGCTCACGCAACCAGTGATTGAGCAAATTGTCCGACTTTTCTTCCGATCGTGGAACGGCTTTCGGCTGCGCCTGCCAGGTCAGTACCAGAGCCACCACGTGCTTGCAGTTATATTCGACCGGACAGGTGCAATCGCCATCCAGCAGTGGACCTTCGTCGCTGGCATGAATCTGCACATGCTGTTGGTAAGGATGAAACTCGCTGCCCTGGCAGTAGCCGGTAAGAAGCAACCTATTCTCATCGGGCTGACCGAAATGTTCCAGTGTCGCCCGGCGCTGCTGGAAATAACTCTGGCCACGCGAGAACGAACCCGAATCGGTTTCAGACTTCAACCAGGCGGCGCTGAGCTTTTCAGGTCGGATCATGGAAAGTGGCGAAACCGGGTAGCCCGAGGTTGAAAGTTGCAAAGCATAGCAGGCCTTAAATGGCTTGATTGGCGCAAGCAAGTCGGGGATGAGTGGATTGCAACTCGGTCTCGGTCGCTGCAAACTGCCCCTTGAATCCTGCCAAGCCGTTTGACTGCCATGACTCGACGCACAAAAATCGTTGCCACCCTGGGCCCGGCCACGGATGATCCCGAGGCGCTGGAGAAACTGATTCGCGCCGGCTGTGACGTGGTCCGGATCAATTTCTCGCATGGGGATCCCGATACACATGCCCGGCGTATTCGCATGGTGCGCGCGGTGGCGCGCGAGCTGGATACCGATGTGGCGGTGCTGGCCGATCTGGCCGGACCGAAGATCCGGATCGATCGGTTCAGGGAGGGTCGGGTCGAGCTCCGCGCCGGTCAGGCCTTTGTGCTGTATGCCCGCGAGAACCCGCCGGCCGGCGACGAGCACGGGGTGGGTGTGGCCTATCTCGGGCTGGCCGTCGATGTTCAGCCGGGCAGCGAATTGCTGCTCGATGACGGGTTGATGGCGATGCGGGTGGAAAAGGTCGAGGGTGACGAGATTCACTGCACGGTGATCACCTCCGGCAGCCTGTCGGATCGCAAGGGTCTGAACCTGCGCGGTGGCGGTCTCTCGATTCCGGGAATTTCGGAGGCAGATGGGGCCGATATCGAACGCGCCGCCGAATGGCAGGTCGACTACCTGGCGGTGTCGTTTCCGCGCAGCGCCGAGGACATGGACCAGGCCCGGGCGTTATTGCACAAGGCCGGTGGCACGGCAGCACTGGTCTCGAAGATCGAGCGCACCGAAGCGATTGAAAACCTCGAAAGTCTGATCGAGGCCTCGGATGCGGTCCTGGTGGCGCGCGGTGATCTGGGCGTGGAAATCGGCGAGGCCGAGTTGCCGGGTCTGCAGAAGCGCATCATTTCAATGTCGCTGAACCAGAATAGGCCGGTGATCACGGCCACCCAGATGATGCAGTCCATGGTCGACAGCCCGATTCCGACCCGGGCCGAGGTGCTGGATGTGGCCAACGCCGTCATCGACGGCACCGACGCGGTGATGCTGTCAGCCGAAACCGCGGTCGGGCGTCATCCGTCAAAAGTCATCGAGGCCATGGCCCGGATCTGCGAGGGTGCCGAGCGTCATGTCCAGGCTCATATTCCATCGCGATTGCTGAATGTGCGCGCCGAGCGCACCGACCAGGCGATTGCGATGGCGGCAATGATGACGGCCAACAATTTCCCGGTGAAAGCCATTATTGCCCTCACCGAATCCGGCTCGACCGCCCAGTGGCTGAGCCGGGTGCGCTCGCCGGTGCCGATCGTGGCGCTGAGCCCGAACCGTGCTTCCTTGCGAAAAATGCGCCTGTTCCAGCATGTTCAGCCCCTGTTCTTCGCCCCCGGCGATCACAGCCCCGCAGAAATTACCCGCCTCGCCCTCGAACGCGTCCAGCAAGCCGGCTTGATCGCCAGCGGCGACCGCGTCCTGTTCACCCTGGGCGACGAAATGGGCGTCCTCGGCGGCACCAACACCCTCAAAATCCTGACCGTGGATTGAAAATCTTCTGTCGCTAAGCAGAACTGCAGCCGAAGGATTCGAACTCTAAAATCTTTATGTCGCAAAGCAGCAAAGCAGCAAAGCAGCAAAGCAGCAAAGCAGCAAAGCAGAAGAAATTGGTTAGAAAGAAAATTTTCAGAATTTTTTGCTTTCTTTACTGCTTAGTTGCTTCGCGACAGAAAGGTTTTGATCTCAAAATCGTGGGTGATACTGGGCGGCGGGGTGGCTACAATAGGGGATTCGTTCGTCCATTCCATTTCCGGAGCCGATCATGACCGACCAACTTGAACAGTTAGTAGAAACCGCCCAGGCCATGGTGGCTCCGGGCAAGGGCATTCTTGCCATTGATGAATCCACCGGCACGATCAAGAAGCGTTTTGACGGGGTGGGTGTGGAGAGTACCGAGGCCAACCGGCTCGATTACCGTTCGATGATGCTGACCACGCCGGGTCTGGGCCAGTTCATCTCCGGTGCCATTCTCTATGACGAAACCATCCGCCAGAAAATGCCGGACGGGACACCATTGGTCAAGGTGATGGAGCAGGCCGGAATCCTGCCAGGGATCAAGGTCGATGCCGGTGCCAAGGATATGGCCGGCTTCGAGGGTGAAAAAATCACCGAAGGGCTGGATGGCCTGCGCGAACGGCTGGCTGAATACGCAAAGCTGGGTGCGAAGTTCTGTAAATGGCGCGCAGTCATCACGATTGGCGACGAGATTCCATCGCGAGCCTGTATCGACGCCAACGCCCATGCGCTGGCCCGCTACGCGGCCCTGTGCCAGGAAGTCGGCCTGGTGCCGATCGTCGAGCCCGAAGTGCTGATGGACGGCGAGCATGACCTGGACACCTCGTTCGATGTCACCGAGGCAACCCTGAAATCACTGTTCCAGCAGCTCTACGAGCAGAACGTGATGCTGGAAGGCTGCATTCTGAAAGCCTCGATGGTGATTTCCGGGTCGGATGCCGATGATCGCGCCAGTGTCGAGGAAGTGGCCGAAGCCACGGTGGATTGCCTGCTCAACGCGGTTCCGGCCGCCACCGCCGGTATCGTGTTCCTGTCCGGCGGGCAGGGCGATGTCGAGGCAACCCAGCATCTGGACGCGATGAACAAGATTGGCGACATGCCCTGGCCGCTGAGCTTCTCTTATGGTCGCGCGCTCCAGGCCGAATGCCTGAAAACCTGGGCCGCTGATCCCAAGGCCAACCGTGAAACGGCTCAAGAAATACTGCTCCACCGGGCCCGCATGAACGGTGCCGCCGCGCTGGGCGAATGGGATGAAGACGAAGAGAACGGGTAAAAAGGCGAGGAGCAAGGTACAAGGATCAAGGTACAAGGAAAACCTAAAACCCTTGCTCCTTGCTCCTTGCTCCTTGATCCTTGATCCTTGATCCTTGATCCTGCCTTAGTCCACCAATCGACCAGCCTTCCACTATGAGCAACAAGGATAAATTCCGCGAACAAGCCCTCGAATACCACCGTCATCCGGTGCCGGGCAAGATCAAGGTGTCGCCGACCAAGGCGTTGACCACGGCCAAGGATCTGGCGCTGGCTTACTCACCAGGAGTGGCGGCGGCCAGCGAGGAGATTCATCGTGACCCGGATACGGCACGCGAGTACACCGCGCGCGGCAACCTGGTCGCGGTCATTTCCAATGGAACGGCGGTGCTGGGCCTGGGCAATATCGGTCCGCTGGCTTCAAAGCCGGTCATGGAAGGCAAGGGCGTGCTGTTCAAGAAGTTTGCCGGTATCGATGTGTTCGATATCGAGATCGACGAGCAGGATCCGGACAAGCTGATCGATATCATCGCCAGCCTGGAGCCGACCTTTGGCGGGATCAACCTGGAAGACATCAAGGCGCCGGAGTGCTTTCATGTCGAAGAAGCGCTGAAGGAGCGGATGGGTATTCCGGTCTTTCATGATGACCAGCACGGCACGGCCATTATTACCGCCGCCGCGCTGGTCAACGGCCTGGAATTGTCGAACAAGAAGATCGAAGACATTCGCCTGGTTGCCTCCGGTGCCGGTGCCGCCGGCATGGCTTGCCTGGATCTGCTGCTGACGATGGGACTCAAGCGCGAGAATGTCGTTGTTTGTGACCGCGAGGGCGTGGTGTATGCCGGACGCGAGTCGGATATGGACCCGCGCAAGGCCAGCTACGCGGTCGAAACCGATGCGCGTACGCTGGGCGAAGTGATTGGCGGTGCCGACGTGTTCCTGGGTGTGTCGGCACCCGGCGTGCTCAAGCCCGACATGGTCAAGGCCATGGCCGATCGCCCGATCATCCTGGCGCTGGCCAATCCCACGCCGGAAATCATGCCGGACGAGGCGCGTGCGGTGCGCAAGGATGCATTGATCGCGACCGGGCGCTCGGATTTCCCGAACCAGGTCAACAATGTGCTGTGTTTTCCTTACATCTTCCGCGGTGCGCTGGATGTCGGTGCCACCGCGATCAATGACGAGATGAAGATGGCTTGCGTCCACGCGATCGCCGAACTGGCACGCATGGAAGCCTCGGATGTGTCGGCCGCTGCTTATGGCGGCGATGTGCCGAAGTTCGGTCCGGATTACCTGATTCCGCAACCATTCGATCCACGCCTGCTGGTCCAGCTTGCGCCGGCCGTGGCCCAGGCGGCGATGGATTCCGGCGTGGCGACCCGGCCGATCGAGGACATGGCGGCCTATCGCGAGCGCCTGAGCCAGTACGTTTTCCGCACCGGGCTGGTGATGAAACCGGTGTTCGATGCCGCGCGCAAGGAACCAAAGCGGGTAGTTTTTGCCGAGGGTGAGGAAGAGATCGTGTTGCGCGCGGTTCAGACCCTGGTGGACGATTGCCTGGCCAAGCCGATTCTGGTCGGACGACCGTCCGTGGTGGAAATGCGAATTGAAAAGGCGGGACTGCGTATCCGCCCGGACAAGGACTTCGAGCTGGTCAATCCGGAATCCGACCCGCGTTTCAAGGAATACTGGCAGACCTTTCACCAGATCACCAAACGACGCGGAGTAACCCCGGATTCAGCCAAGGCGATCGTTCGTACCCGCAACACCGTCATTGCCGCGATCATGCTTCATCGCAACGAGGCCGACGCGATGATCTGCGGGGTGGTAGGCCAGTATCACAAGAAACTTAAATACGTGACCGAAGTGCTGGGACTGCAGCCCGGGTGCAAGACCCTGGGTGCGCTGTCGGCGATGGCAACCGAAAACGAAACCCTGTTTGTCTGCGATACCCATGTCAATGCCGACCCGACCGCCGAGCAATTGACTGAGCTGACGATCATGGCGGCCGAAAAGGTGCGCCTGTTCGGAATCACGCCAAAGGTGGCACTGGTTTCCCATTCGAACTTCGGCAGTCACGTCAATCCCCAGGCGTCCAAGATGCGAAAGGTTCTGAACCTGTTGCGCGAGCGCGCGCCGGAACTGGAAGTCGAAGGCGAGATGCGCGCCGATGCAGCCCTGCTGCCGCTGATCCGCGAGCGGATTTTCCCGGATTCACGCCTCAAGGGACCGGCCAACCTGCTGATCATGCCCGACCAGGATGCGGCCCATATCGCCTTTTCCATGGCCCGGGTCATCGGAAAGGCGGTCACGATCGGACCGATGCTGATGGGAGCAGGACGGCCCGCTCACGTACTGACACCCTCAGCGACCGTAAGACGGGTGGTCAACATGACCGCCATTGCGGTTGTCGATGCCCAGAACTTCGAACGCCAGCATGCTCAGACCAGTGGTGATTTGTTCTAGTGTAAATAGGTTTTAAAGATGTAAATCCAGTGGCCTTCTCGAAGTTTGAGATGTAGTGGGCATCGAGCATCGGGTACTGCCGGGCGGTTCGGGCTGGCCGGGACGATCGGCTCTGATGAGTCGGCCAATTTTGTGGAGCCAGGTGCCACCGAATAGGCAGCGGTGATGATGGCCCCGTTTCAGGGCTTCCTGACAATCTCGTGAAGTCCGAAAAATGCTGTTGGCATGCAAGCCCCTTCCGCGCCCCGGCCAGCCCGCCCCTCCCGACAGGCCCCGTCGTGACGGTATTGCGGCTTTCGCGTGAGCGAATGAAGCGATGCCGTCTGGACGGATCAGGCCGTACCCAATGCAATGGACTGAGGGTTGGGTCAAGGCAAAACCCAGCCCCTTGCAACCATCTGACAACGGGGAGTGGTGTTGTCTGATGGCGAGCCGAGGGTCACGGAGGAAGGCAAGAAAGCTTCAGCATCTTACTTCAGCCACCTTTCCACAAAGTGACCTTCGCTACTTCAGTTGTCGGATGACGAGTCGCGGGCATCCAAGCCCCCGGGAAACCGAAACAATCAGTTCTGTTGATCTGACCCTCGGCTCGCCAGCAGGCGGCACCACTCGCCGCTGGCCACTAAACCTCCGGCTTCTCGTACAGACTTGTTAGCAAGCTGGGTGGTTTGGCGGCTTGGGCAGAGCGGTCAGGATCATTCTGGGCGCGTTCTTTTCGGCCAGATCGGCAGCACCGGACGCGGTGTTCATTCTCGCTGGGTTGTTGACTGCACGCACTCGCGCCAGAAGTTGATTTCCGGGTTGCTCAATCTGCTGAACCAGGCTTTCCAGAGATGCTGTGGCTGGCGACGGGGGCCATACACCTTCAATCTTGACGCTGAAGCTTAGCCAGACGGCCGCGAATACCAGGGGTAGAATGATTCGCACGACGTTTTCCTTGTTATTCTTCACTATTTGGCGATAAGACGCGCTCAGCGGTCAAAAAGTTGCAGCGGCCGGTAAATTCTTTTGGAAGATACGTCGCCTGCTCAGCCCCGGCGGATACTCACGCAGAGTTTCCGAGGCCGAAATCTGGGCTGGGAAGTCTGCTACGGTTTGAAAATGATGTGAGCGAGGGTTCTGAGTGTCTCGTTGTCTCCAACCCACCCGACCAGGAGCATTGCCAGCTGGGAGAGAATCAGCAGTATGAAGGATGGATGTTTGAAGCTGCCGAATCGGTAGAAGTAGACGCCGATAATCACCAGCATGAGGATAAGCGACGGGATCACCAGTGTTTGGAACTGTATGCCCTCGATCTCTCCGGCATTCAGGGTTATTGTCGCGATCAGAAGCAGCCTGATCAGCGCCGGAGAAAGGACGAAGAAGACCGAAGCCAGCAACCACTGCACGTGGTCGGCTACCTGGCCTTTTCGGATTTTCAGCACCGCGAGCGTCACGCTGAACAGGAACTGCGCGATCAGCACGAGGTCAAGGTAGGTGGCAAAGTAGGCGAATGTCGGGTTGAAAATCCCGTCTTCTGCCAACTCTTCGATGTTGTCGATGTTCTTGGGAATGATGGTCAACGCACTGCCGGCAACCAAACCGGCCAGCACCAGACCAACGATGCCCAGCGATCGATGAGTGCCGGCGTTTCCACGGTGGACCATCAGCCAGGGCTGAATGATGATCAGCAGGTACCATAGCGTGGCCGAAAGTCCATGGACATGCTGATGAAAAGAGGCTTGCGACAACGCGAAAAAGTAGCTGTAGGAGAATCCCAGAATCGATATCGTGAATGGCAAGAGCATCCACCAATGGAGGTTCCGGTAGCGCAACAGCGTTGGTGCTGATTCAGAATTCATACTGGTCTCCAGATTATTCCATGCCTGCAGTAATGCAGAGAGACGTCGAAAGCACACATGAAGTGTGCGCTATTATGGTCCAAATGTTCTCCAGCGATCTTGAGGTTCAGGGACGGTCGACATGAGTATGCTCTCGGAGATCGTCATCTTTCTGGCCGCTGCGGTGATCATGGTGCCGCTGGCCCGATGGGCCGGATTGGGGGCCGTGCTCGGTTTTCTCTCGGCCGGCGTCCTGATCGGACCGTGGGTGCTGGGCCTGATCGATGATGTAGATACCATCCTGCACCTGTCGGAACTGGGTGTGGTGCTGCTGCTGTTCCTGATCGGGCTGGAGCTCAAGCCATCACGATTGTGGGTGCTCAGACGACCGATCTTCCTGGTCGGCTCGGTCCAGATGCTGATCACCACGCTGCTGCTGTGGCCACTGGCGGGCTGGTGGAGTGGAAGCTGGGGGGTTGGGTTGCTCATCAGTGTGGTGCTGTCGTTGTCATCGACCGCGATGGGGCTGCAGATCCTCGCCGAGAAGCGTCAACTCGCCACGGCTCATGGCCGGCAGGCCTTCGGTATCCTGCTCTTGCAGGACATCGCCGTCATCCCGCTGCTGGCCATCATTCCGCTGTTCGCCGTCGGTTCGCTTGAAGCCGAAGCCGACGGGTCGATTCTTATCGGATTACTGGAGGCGACCGCGGTGATTGCCGGCCTGATTCTGGCTGGTCGATTCCTGCTCAGGCCGATGTTGCGCGCGGTCGCTGCGACCAATGTGCCTGAAGTGTTCGTGGCCATGGCGTTGCTGGTGGTGCTCGGCACGGCGGTGCTGGTCGAGCACGCCGGGCTGAGCATGGCACTGGGCGCGTTTCTTGCCGGCGTCCTGCTGGCCGACTCCGAGTACCGCCATGAAATCGAAGCGGCCATTGACCCGTTCAAGGGCTTGTTGCTGGGGCTGTTCTTTATTGCGGTGGGTATGTCCATCGATTTCGGGCGGGTCATGTCCGCGCCGGAAACCATCTTTGCCCTGGTAGGCGCTCTGGTGGGTGTAAAGATCATTGCGCTGCTGATCGTGGGTTCGCTGGCAAATCTGGGGCGCGCCTCGAAGATCTCGCTCGCCATGGCACTGCCTCAGGCCGGTGAGTTCGCCTTCATTCTTTTTTCAGTTGCCGTCAGCGAGGGCGTGATGGCATCCGAGCTGGTGGATCAGTTGATCGTGGCGGTCACCATATCAATGGCACTCACGCCGCTGTTTTTCCTGATCAATGAAAAACTGCTGCAGCCGATGGTTGCAAGCTCCGAGCCGGAACCGGAACCGGACCGGATACCGGACGATCACGGCGAGCCGCGCGTGATCATTGCCGGATTTGGTCGGGTTGGCCAGATCGTCGGGCGCAACCTGTCGATGCTGGGTATTCACTTCACCGCACTGGACAACAATCCCGAGCACGTCGAGTTCGTGCGCAAGTTCGGCCACAAGATTTTCTATGGCGATGCCAATCGTCTCGAAGTCCTGCGCGCTGCCGGGGCCGCCAAGGCCAGCCTGTTCGTGCTTACGATCTCGGATCCGGATCGCTCGATCCAGACAGCCGAGATGGTGCGCCGTCATTTTCCGGAGATCAAGATCGTGGCCCGGGCCAGAAACCGCGATCATGCAATGGAACTGATCGCACTGGGTGTCGACGAGGTCATTCGTGAAACCTGGCTGTCCAGCCTGGCCATCGCCCGCGATACCCTGCGCGCCATGGGTGTGCGCAAGGCTGATCGCTACGTCGACCGGTTTGCCGAGCACGATGAGGCCACGCTGCGTGAGCAGGTTGCCCACCGCGGCGACCACGAGCGCCTGGCCCGGATCGAACGAAAAAGTCGCGAGCAGCTGGAGGAGCTGTTCAGCGAGGATCGACGCCTGTTGGAGGAGGATAAAGCGGGCGACTGATTGCATGCGCGCCGCCTTTCCGATGGTGCGCTTTCGAACAGACTAGAGATCACCGTGGCTTCAGAATGGGCATCTGCTCCAATCTGAATGGAATGCCCTGTGATGAACCGGTTTGGCCCGAAAATCTCCCGGAAGTCCCGAAAGCGCTGCGCCCGAGCACCAATGGCAAGCAGTTCGGGACGGTTCATCCTGGAGTTGGGTTGCTGGATTGTCGGCATTGCGCTGATTGTGATTTATCTCGGAGCAAGTGCCGGCCTGGAGACTCAGCGCAGGCAGGGAATTGAATTGTTCTCCGAAGCGCGTGCAGCCTCCCTTTCCCAGGTTTCTGATGTCACTGCGACTGTCGCCACCGAAGATCTTTCACTTCCGATTGCCGTGCTGCGTATCCCTGATGTTGGGCTGGAAGTCCCCGTGTATCCGGACTTGAGTGAGCTCAATCTGAGCCGGGGCGCCGGCTGGATTGACGGCACGGCGCAACCCAACACCGGCGGCAATATCGCAATCGCTGCTCACCGTGATCAGTACTTTCGTCCGCTCAAGGATGTCCAGCTTGGTGACATCCTGGAGCTGGAGAGTCTATCCGGTCCTGTTGAATTTCAAGTGTCCAGAATTGTCATCGTCGATCCAGATGATGTGTCGGTTCTTGATGACACCGCGGTCTCCACGGTAACGCTGGTGACCTGCTACCCGTTCTATTTCATCGGCAATGCACCGCAACGCTACATCGTGCAGGCCATCGCCGTTGATCAACTCGAGAAGGCTTCCACCACGGATGCCATTCTCATCGATCCACCATCAGGAGAATCACCATGAACATCCGCATGAACGTAGTCGCCTTGACCTCGGCAGTCTTACTGCTTGGTCTGGCATGGACTGGGAACACGAATGCCCAGCAATCTCAACTTGATATGCCGCGCCCGGGAACGGACCAGGCGAGCTGTAGTGATGTCGACTGGCATCGCGATATGACGCGTGACTACCCGTGGGTTGCCGATGGCTGCCACGAAGTCGTTGTTGTCGACGGACAGAACTGGGCTCGATTCGAAGCTGAGTTTGAGCGGTTCAACCGGGACGGAACGATCACTTCGAACTTCAAAGATGACAATGGCCGTTCAATGGGCGTCGTCAGCCTGAAGCCGGGCCCCAATCAGCGCGTTGACCTGGATGGTCGTCAGACACGGTTCGCCGATCTGCGCCGCGGTCAGGTGCTGAATTTCTATGCACCGGAAGGTTCATATGCCTTTACCACGGAGCCGGGTTCAACTGAGCAGGTTCAGATTGTTCAGGTTGAGGATCAGGATGCACAGCGTCTGCGTGATGAGGCTGCAGCACGACGCTCAAGAGAACTGGCCCAGGCCGAGCCTGCCAGAGACACGCGTCGAAATACCTTGCCGGCAACGGCAGGACCGCTTCCGATGATCGCTCTTGGCGGACTGTTTTCGCTACTGGGTGGCATTGGCCTGACCATGCGTCGTCGCTTTTCGAGATCTGACGCCTGACATCCAGGTTGTGTGCCGGGCGGTCGCATGCCGATCGCCCGGTTTTTCCAACCTCGGAACAACAACTATCTCAACACAGCCATAGAAAGGACAGACCCATGACCATTGCCAAGATCATTGAAGTCTCAAGCGACTCATCTGTGAGTTTTCAGGATGCCATTGAATCCGGCATCCAGCGTGCCGAACGAACCGTCAAGAACGTCAAAGGTGCCTGGATCTCTGAACAGAAGTTGACCATAGAAAATGGAAAGATCACCAATTATCGGGTGATGATGCGGCTCAGCTTTGTCATCGAATAGCCATGAAAAAGCATGGGCGCTTGCGCGCCCGTGCCTTTTGCGTGGCCTACTACCGCCAGATTTGCGTTGCTGATGAAGTTCAGATTCTGCCCATCAGGAACAAAACCAGCAGAATGACCAGAATCACACCGACAATGCCGGTGGGACCATAACCCCAGCTACGGCTATGCGGCCAGGTTGGAATGACGCCAATCAGGACCAGTATCAGTACGATCAGCAAGATGGTGCCCAGGCTCATTTCGATAACTCCAGAGTGATGTTGTGGTTCAGAGTCTGCATTCCTCAGCTTGTCGGCTCTGTTCGCTAACGCACATTGAGAAGGCGTTGGTCAGGCTATCGTGCAGATACAGAATCGTGCTGCATTGTGCGATGTCGCACCGATCAGGCTGGACTCTGGCAGTAGACTGGGTCATGAACTGACAAATGGGTCAGGGCTTCCCTTGCCTGCGGTCACATTCGAAATCTCTGAAGATGCCATGATCCACGATATTCGCGCCAATCGGACAGCCGTTGACCAGCAGAATGGTCAGACTTCTAGGGAACCTCTGAACAAGTCTACCCTACTGTTGCATAAATTCCTGACTTCGGAGCACTGGAAGCCAATAACCGTAGGCGTTTGACAACGTTTCTGCAGGCGTCGCCAAAACTCACCGCTGGTGAGGTTACGCGACACTGAACTTCAGG
>Ga0208979_100514_pt1 | contig 21088 bp, 13 predicted proteins | sample HotLakConsUCCSLE_FD_184738 | JGI IMG/M metagenome (GOLD analysis project Ga0208979, IMG submission 184738) | Hypersaline microbial mat communities from Hot Lake, Washington, USA - Hot Lake Consortium UCC-SLE (SPAdes) | ecosystem: Environmental > Aquatic > Non-marine Saline and Alkaline >... | reverse complement strand
CCTAAAAGAAGACGAACTAGGCAATGTTTATTATTTAATTTTCTTATCATTCAATACAAAAAAATCCTCTTTTTAGTAGTACTTCTATACTGATTGCCCCTCGTTACACGAACCTTCTATTTAGGCCGATCTAACAAAGCTGTTTCTGAAAAGAATTTAGGCAGATTTTTAATTAAATTATCTTCATTTTTCGGACGTTGATAAGCATCTAATTCAATGTTAGCTAACAATACCAAACTACAATCACTACTTATATCCGCAAACCCCGCACGATTATAACGCCCATTTGCCAAATAAGTTTTTAAAGGGCCAATCATTTCATCAGGATTATCAAAAGTCAAACTTTGAACCTCATCTAACACAGTGACATCATAAGTACCCAATAAACCTATTTCCCCAGTTCTACCATTAAAAAATAAACGTGGTGCCGTGATTTTCCCTCCACTTACCACCATTACCTTATTATTAACATTCTCATAAAAGAAACTTTTTCCCGTGCCTTTAGGTGCCAATTCCATGACATGATAATTAGATTCTACTAGGGGTAATAATCTACTCAAAACCCAGATTTTTGCCTCATTATTATAGGCAGAATCTTCAGGGTTTAAACCCATAGAACAAAACATTAAATCTCGCCATTCTTCAAAGCTAAATTTATCACGACACTGGGCATAATATCTTAAATCTACTTCTGAAGATTGAAAGGGGTCAAAATTACAAATATTAATGTTATATTTTCCCTGTTCATTGATACTATAATTAAGAGTAATTTTTCCCCATAATCCTCTACCTAATAATAAGGTATATTTTTCAAGAATATCAGGCTCTATATCGCATTCTGTAAGGTTCAAAATAGGGATACTTGCCAAGGGTTTTTGTATTTCGTCCGTTGCCTTTTCGAGGGGTATTCTTACCTTTAATTCAGCAATTAACTGATATTCTTCTCCCTGATATACTTTATACTTAATTCTTTCCTTATCATCTTTTCTCGGAAAGGCTTTCATAACTAAACTATTCACCTTGTCATGTTCTGCATTACTTAAATCCCCTCTACCCGGTGCAATTTTATCTAGTATCCATTCAGCCACAAAACTAGGGACTCCTACTTTATTTAATCCGCTAGAGGGTAATCTTGTTTTATCAATGGAATAGTCGCTAAATATTTGATTTACTAAATCATTCTGATAGGGATTCATGTGGTGCATAATTGTTTTTTTGTAATTGTTCAATAATATTAGAAAGTGATTATTTTTCAAAAAATAGACATAATAATCAGCAAAATTTAAGTTATAAAAATTCGTCAATTCCTGTGACAAATCCGCTATTATATTCAGTCTTATTATGATTGGTAGTTAGTCGAACAAGAATTTTATTTTTATCGGCTAATTCCCCTAAACTAGCTTTAATATTTTCTTTTGCTAGTTTTTCAACTTCAATTTGTTTTGTTTTAATAATTGTGGCGACTTGTGTTTCTATATTTTCATCTAATAAACCTTGCCCTTTTAGTTGTGCTTTTTGTAATTCCAATTGATTATTAAATTCTTTGGATTTAATACTGGTATCAATACCTTTATTTATAAATTCTTTTCTTAGATTTAATATGGAGTCAATAATACTAGGTAATATTCTTAAATATTTCTGAGCTAAATCTTGATTTTCTGGAGAATTTAATTCTTCTAATAATCCTTGATAACTATATTTACAATGGACGATTTCTAAGATGGCATAACGGAAAAATATCCATTGACTCTCATTTAATTCTTTAAGATGGAGATGCAACAAACCTCTTAAACCTAACTCACTAGGATTAAATACATTTATTCTGGATTCAGTTATTAAACCAGTTAGGGTATGGTGTAAACTATCGGATGATGATGAAAAATATTTGTTTAAAGCCTTTAAATATAATTGAGAAATAAACTTAGTAACTCTTAGTCTTTCTTCATAGGATGTATATTGATTATTTGCAATCATTAACTCCACAATAGAATGAATTGTCATGGGATAACCTAATTGAAAAGCCTGAGTAGAAATGGCATCTAAAATAGATTTTGCTTTGGCTAATAACTCTTTTTTTTCGTTTTCGCTATTATTGTCTAAAAAACGATCGCACTCTATACTAAATAATTTACAAGCAGTATTTAGCTTTATTTTATCTTCCCAACTTTCTACCGCTTTTAAGGTATTTTTTGCATCTTTTAACTGATTATGAAGATAATCACTAATCGGTTTACCTTCTTCCTGATACTTATTAAGTTTATCCTTGAGACGATGAATATGATCTTCAAAAATTGCTTGAACTGCGCTACCTTCAAATAATAAATTAAAAGATTTAATGTGAATTTCTTCAGTGCGTAATAAAGGAGTTTGTAGTTGTTGATAAACTTCCCTCATGGCTTGATTGTAAACCGCAAAGGGAGTAAATTGATCAAATAAAGGTAACAAAACCACATCCGTTAAATTACCCAATAAATTAACTGCTAATTGTACCTGTTGTAAAGGGTGATATTTTCCGGAAAAACGATCATAATAATTCCATTTTTGCTCTAATTCTGTACCCCTTAATAAATCCTCGCAACGCTCTTTATTTTTTGTGCGACGACTATGGGTAATATCTTTCGTTGACTCATCAAGATTAAAAGCATCCTTCATGCCAAAACTAATGGCACAATGAATTTTATGTAATGCTACAGCGGTACAATATTCCAATTGCCCTGTAACCACTTCACTTTTACGAGTATCGGCATCGGAAAGACTATCACCAAAGGCAAAGGAGTAAATACGCGCCACCGAAGAATTATCTTCCCCCCTATCTTTTAACTGGGATAGGGTATTACGCATCATACGGGCGGCTAAATCTTCATCATCTAATAATAACTCCCTTGATGGGCTAATGCGTTTAGCATTTTTGTTTACTACCACAAAGATTTCTCGACAGACACTTTTTAAGTCGATGCCTTGAGTTTGTAAAGCCTGATTCCCCTCATATAAATCAGGGAAAAAGACGATACAAACAGGTAATTCTAAGTTTTTTATTTGCTGTTGATTTACTTGTAAATGATTATAATAAGATGCGTATTTATTATCTCCCCATTTTTGATTTATGGTGCGATGAAGGGCTAAAATTGCCATGGCTCGATGTTGCCCATCAACAATTATTAAAGCACTCTGTTTTTGGTTATATTTCAACACTCCTAAAGGGGTTAATTGTCCATTTAAGGTATGTTTTTCAAATTCAAATAAATTACCAAAACTCATGGATGTATCGCTTTGATGGGTAAGGGCAGGATAATAGGGTAATATACCTGATTTATCAATTCTTTTGGGTGCTAAAACTGCTAATATAGGCGGGAAAAAACGAGCATTAGAGCCACTTTCACCGAGTAGATAAGGAATCAAGTCGTTAGCTACCCTAGAATCATCTAAGTCTCTTTGTAGTAATTCGTCGAAGGTTAATTCATCAATTTTGAAAATTTCTCGCCAAGGCACCATTTGATCTGCTAGACTATTTTCCCAACTATTTTCTACCCCTGGCTTCATTTTTGTAAGTAAATATTGGGCGGTAATATGTTTATTTTCTGACTCAATGGTAAATTCTCCATAGGTACCGTAAACATCTTGTTTTTGCACACCAAAGTTTAAATTCATGATTGATTATTTTTCTCTATTTGATTTAGTTAGTAAAGATGGGATCCCATAATGCCACTTTGTGATGGAGATTTGATAAAATAACTGAAAGTCAATTAATTTTTTTAATTATCTATTAACATCCTTAAAAAAATAGAGCGTTGCTGAATCAAGGTATAAGAATAAAAATCTAGCAATTCTAAATAACAGTAATTGAATAGTTTAGTGATTCGTACTCAATACAAATCATACTCAAAATCAGCAATGCCAAAAATAGATAGTTCAGTAAATTATAAAATTTGTTTAAGTTGTATCTATTAAGTCAGATAATAAAGGGCTAATCATTATTTTTAATTCTGGAATATCACGATTAACCACGTCCCATAAAGTATCAATATTCACCTTGTCATATTGATGAGCAAGAATATCTCTCATTCCTGCAATTTCTTTCCAAGGAATTGCTAAATTACTATTACGAAAATCTATTGATAATCGTTTAACAGCTTCACCAATAATAATTACTTGATAGAGGATAGCGGATTGTTTTTCTTCATTGCTTTTTAAATCTGATTTTGTCAAATCTTTTGAAAATAATACAATACGATTAATAGCATTATAAATGTCAAGTAAAAAAGCCTTATCTCTATTCATAAATAGTCTGTGCAGTGTTTAAAATTTCATTACGACGAATCCAATTATCACCGTCTTTAAGAGAATCTTTAATCGTAATATCAACGGGATAATTAAGTAATGATTCTAGGTGAGATTTAAGTTTAGAAATAGTTAGTAAACCTTGAGGTGTATTAGGTTGAAAAGAAATGAGAAAATCAATATCGCTTTTGTTATTAAAATCATCTCTTAAAATTGACCCAAATAAAGCCATTTCTTTGATATTATATTGTTGACAAATATCAAAAAGTTGATTAAGAGAAATCTTTAAACGTTGTTCAATTTCACTATGAGATAGTAATAGCATCATTCCTAATTCCAATTACAAATTACACACTAAGCAGGGTAGGGTTGAATCTTCCTCATCTAAGACAGACTCCAAGGCTTCTGCTAGAGGGCGATTCGGTGCTTTTTCTTGTTTACGGACGATCGCCCTTTGATGTTGTGCTATGATGTCATCTTTACGCTCTAAAAGCTCTAATAACGTCTCTCCTTGAGTCCAAGTATATGTCCTACCATCCCGATGATTTGACTCATATTCCACCGCCTTCGCAAACAAATCAGGATGATTTTCCGCCAACATCACCCATTCATACTTGCGCTGAAAGAAACAAAAGAAACAACCAGAGCGACTACGCCATTTATAATATTCAGGTAAACCGATACCGCTTTCTTCCAGTAAACGGATAATATCAGCCTTTACCAAACCCCTTTCTTTGAAAGGAAAAACGGGCTTAATATTCGGTTTTGTAGAGATATAACCTTCCCTATTTTCATCCGCACGAATGCCTATGTAGCTGATAGCCTCATCATCTCCCACAAATTCCTCAAAAGGCTTAATCTTCATTTTCACCGTACACCAGCGCATCTGAGGAGAAGGCAATAAACCATCATGAATCGCCAACCAATGATCAAAACCCCTTTTTTCGCTAAGATAATTTATTTTAATACCTAAACGAGCCTGAATGCGATCGAGGTAATCGTAAGTTTCCTGTAACTCCTTATGAGTATCACAAAAAAAATACTCAATATCAGGGATTTCCTTATGCAAAAGAATAGCTAACGCCGTGCTATCCTTACCCCCTGAAAGCCCTAAAACGTGCCTAGTTTTCTTCCCTGTCATCAACTATATTTCAACAGTAAATTGTATCTCTACCCATAGAATAGCAAGATTAAACTCAGGGCGGTTGGGGGAATTTTTATCAAATCAAAGATAATTGAACTCAAAACTAATCCCCTCGGTAATCCCCAGTAGTTTGTAAATTTTTTTAACCATAATGCCAATTAGTAGAAAACCCTTGTATTTGTGCCAAAGAAATCAAAGGTTTAAAAGTTTTTTGATAAGCCTTCATCAAAATCTCTAATTTTAATAAATCATTCGGCTCATTTATTCTTAAATCACTTAGATAACAGTCAATATAATTCAACCACTTTTTTTTAGGTAAAATTTGAGAAGAAATAATTAAACCTTGATGTTGCAAACTAATAAACTTATCCAAATAATCAGAGGCAGGAATATTATTAGATTTAGCTGAATTAACATGATGAATACTAGGAATTAAATTCCATAATTGATCATGGGCAACAAATGACCATGGTAAATAATGATCTACAGAAATACTATGTTTATCCAAAATATTATCGGAATAAATACATTTTAAAGGCTGTTTTTCCATAATTAATTTCCAGTATTTTGCCTGTTGAATAAGAGATTTTCTTTGTACTAAAGGAAATAACTTTCTTGCTAAATTAGGACTGTTAGGATTATTTTTTTGCATATAATTTAACCACTCCCAAGCAACCCAACCCTTAAGAATGACAAAATTTTCCTTGATATAATTAATCCATTCAGGATGAACAATAATATTATCGACTAATTTATAATTCTCAAAATTAAAGCAATATAAGGGCTTTTTTTTCTTAAAACAATTTTTCGATAACATAATAATACTACTATTCACCTCACCATCTTTTATTCCCCGTAATTCTTCAGCGAAAAAAGGTCTAATTAAACGAAAAGGAACATAACGCATTAAACTATTAATAACATCATCCACATCATACCCATTGATGATAGAAATTAATACATCTTTTCTTGTAATGGCTTCTTTTCCTGACTGTATATTAAGCCTATCTAACTTAAGAGAAATTTGATCCTGTTTACCAAAAGATAACTTAAAAAATACATGGGGATACCAAGCATTTGCCAACATTTCAATGACTAATTCTCGAAAGTGGATTGGTTGATAATCAAATAAATTTCTTTCCAAAATGTCTAATAAAGCACTAAAAAAAAGATACTTATAGGAGTTAGTCGTGGAGTTAAATAATTGACTTAAAACTGAAATATTCAGAGAATAAGAAGGAGGTAAAGATTTATTATCCGCAAACATAAAATTACTTTAAAATCTTTTCCGTAAGTTTAGCAAGAATAGTCTCCCTTAACTGTTTATCCTTCGGTAACATAGCCAAAATTTCTTCAACTTTTTGATTAACTTCCGACTCCCTTTGATTATCTATCCATATCATGTGATTGGTTTCTTCCCCGTCACTGCGGGTAACGGTAATCCTTCTGGCGGATAATCCTTCACCTTTTACTTTTACTTCTTCTTGGATAGCTTCTAAATTACTAAACTTACGGGATAATTCGGCAAGTTTACTTTGAAATAAACTAACATCTTCGTCTTTCCACGATTCCGCTGGTTTGTCGGCGATAATCATCATTAAAGCCTCTAACCATTGTTTATCATTTTTGGTTTCATCACATACCGCTTGGGTAAAACGTTTCAAAATTGGCTCAACACATTTATTTTTAAGGTAAGATGCCCTTACCCGTAAGTCTTCCCTGAGTTTTGTGGCTTCGTTTCTTACCCCAAAGGCAGAATATAATAAGGATTGACATTCACTCAAGAGATTCTCGTAGGCGAGGTTAATTTCTCTTAATGCTTTGATTAATTGAGTTTTTAACTCTTTAGCGGTAATGCCGTCTTTTTCTTTGTCGGCGGTGATGGGGGGTAAATTACAGGCTTGGGGTAGTTGTTTAAATAATAGTTCGTCAGGTTCGGCAGTTTTTTGTAAAATGGTTAAAATCTTGAGGGCTGTTGGGCTTAATTTTTTGGTTTGTAGGGTATAACGGGGAAGTTGTTTGACAAATTGATATAGGGGTGTGACAACGGTTAGGAGGGTGGCGTTACGAATGTTACTTTTGGCTTTGGTTTGGGGATTACGCAGAATAGCTTCTAATTCTTGGAATACTTCTCCCCTTAATCCTTCTATGGCAAAATATTTTACGGCATAACGTTCGGGATTTTTGACTAATAATTCTAAATGTTCTTCTCCTAATACTGGTATAAATGTACCATCTTGATATACCCCTACTTCTTCTTTGTAATACAGTAATACGGCGGTAAGAATTATGGGGATGATTCCTTCTTTTACTCCGTAGGGGGGAAGAGATAACTTCTGATATAGTTGGGCGATATTTTGGGGATTTTCGGTGGCGGATGTACAGAAAAGGGCGATCGCACTCCACACCTCATCTATATTAGGATTATCCCCACCCATCGGCGCATAAATACCCCACTCTTCTTCCACTAAATCTGTAGTACCTACGTAGGGGGGGGGTAGTATGTAGTGCAAAATCTTTACTATCACTAGGTTTGAGAGTATTTTCAGCCGAAGATATAGGGCGATGGATACCCGTTTCTTGCAATAAAGAATAATACATGGTAACCTCAGGGCCATAACCAGAAAAACCAAATTTAGGTAAACTAAAGTGGTTAATCATCCCTGTAATTAATTCCCTCCTTGCCTTGCTACCCTGAGAAGTAAGGTTGCGACGGTTTATCAACTCATTCCACAAAATAGGGCTTTTGCTAAAAGTTTCATCACACAACACCGACAAATAACTATTCAACTCCCTCACACTGTCAATCTTGGTTAAATTTCCCCCAATCCAACATCGACACTCACCCCGACTAAAATCAAAAACACTATTTAAAGTGTCATCCAAAGCCTTTTGTGCTTCAATAAGACGATAACGCACTTCTTTTCTTGCCACCCCATCCGACTGCAACTCCTTCGCCTCATTATTCATCCTATTCAAAGCGCTAAATTCTTGGGCTTGTAATCGCAAAACCTGTAAATTATTCGCAGCAATAAAAATAACAGGTAAGCCATTAACCGTTTTTTGAGGAAAAGAGGAAGGAATCTCTTCTCCTAACCAATAACCTAACCAACCATCTGCCGAATTGTCTTCACACTCAAGGTTAGTCAAATCAACAGAGGAATCAAGATAATGTCTTTCAAAATAACGTAATGTGCCTTTTTGATAACTATGCCTCTGGGCGATAATTGGTTTTAAAGGGCGTAATTGAGACAAAAGTTTTGCTAAACTAGACTGCTCTTGTTTAAGATAAGATTCTAGTTGAGCATCAATATTATAGTCTGAGCCTTTCCAGATTCTCAACTCATCAATTTGTTTACGATGGGTAATTAACCCTTGTCTTAACAATGTGTCAATTTTTTCTTGCCAATAGTTAAATTTATCGTCATCATCGCCATCACAAAGACTATGGGCGACTAAGTTACGGGTTGCCCTTGTAATGCCTGTAATACTAACTAAGTTTAGCAAACCGATCGCCTTTAGTAACCGCAAACTATCTTCATCGAGGTGTTTAGCATCGTTGATTAAGTCATAAATTTCTACCCATCGTTGAAAATTTACCACCCTTGTTAAACCCATACCCACGGAAGAGATAAAATAATCATAGATTTGGTCAAGTTTTAAGGTAGGTAAGTTATCATCTTTAATAACCGTCTCCTCTAAAAACTTTTTGAAAGAAAAAGGCTCATCGGATGTGATAAAAGTGAATAAGGTGCGATCATTCTGGGCATACTTTACACATAAGACTGGTAAAATTAAAGCACTGAGGGGATGGAGGGGATAAATATTTTTAATTAAACTTTGTTCAATTTTTTCTAACTTGAAAATAGATTCTAATTTTTGATACCAATAACAGCTATATCGGTCAATTTTTTTCTCTAAATCATTATCAATATTTGGGCTAATAGCTTCAGAGATTAACTTTATCATCTGCCCCGTGGATTCAGTAAAAGCAATATCTTCAAATCTTCCCGTAATTTTTGACCATTCATTCCGTTGAATAGTAGCCAATCTTTGTCCATATTCTGTAAAGGCTTGGTGTAGGATACCTAAAATGTAAATTCTCTTACCTTCAATCGCTTCTAATTCTGCTAATTGTTGTAATAAATATAAATCTTCTGCCCCTTGATTATAAACGGCATATTCTAGGTTTTTTCCTAGTTCATCGATTACTAAAATAATATCTTTTTTGGTTTGTAAAAGAATATCTTTAATAATGCTAACAATAGCTGTATTTTGTACTGTTTTATTATCCTTAATTCGCCCTTCTAAATCCTCTAATTGAGAAATAAATTCCTTTGATAATTTACCCCCAATATCCTTTAATCCATTAATTAAAGCCCGAATAATTGTTAAACTAATTGCTTCTCGTTGACTAACGGCGATCGCCCTTACCATGCCATCATCAGGAATATTACTAAGAATAATATCATCATTTAAAGAACTATTAGCTATTCCTAAAGCCTTCTTTTTTAACTTATTTTTACTATTAGCTAATAAGGAAATTAAAAAATGAACAAAAGCAGATTTACCAGTACCATAAACCCCCGTCAAAGTCCAACAATTATATTTATTATCCCCGCTAATACCCAACAAAATTCGCTTTAAAGTTTCCACAGATTTATCCGTTAAAACATAACCATTCAAAGCTGAAACATCATTAAAATCCCTTTCTAAATTAATAGAGCGACCATAACGACGTTGTAAAGTAAAATAAGAAGATAAATTCATAATCATCAGTATAAAAAACTTGAGTTCGGGATAATATTTTTGGTTAAGATGGGGAATAGGGAACAGGGAATGGTCAATAGTGATTATATTTTTAATAATCAATTATTTTGATCATGGAAGTATATTTAATAGTTTAATTAAGTAATGTCTAATTTTTAGACTACCACTTAAAGCCTAGCTTAACTAACAAAAAATAGTTGTAAAATAACGTTAAATAGGTATGTATAGCATTGTTATGAAAGATAATTTATGATAAAGAATTGATTTTAAGGTAATAACTGATTTTCAACTAAATTAAACGGTGCCATTGGTAATTATACTAAATCTAAATAACTGAAAGTTCACGAATTTTGAAGGATTTTAGGGGGTAAAACCATACTTTTTGTTTAACAATTATTATCAATTATTAACTATTAATTATCAATTACAAACCATCAATTATTTAGAAAAAAATCATCAAGAATTTGATCAGCCAAATCAAGGGGATTACCATTAAAAGATAGCTGAATTAAACCAGCCGTATCCGCCAAAAAAAGATTATCATACTTCCGAATCATGGTATCAATAGCACTCAATAAAGCCTCCTCCGTGAACTTGAAAACTAAACCAGGGCTACCATAATCATAAAGTAATCGGCTGATACTAATGGTTGTCTGATTATCACTTACCCAACTAGCATATTCCAAACAAGTAGCCAAAACGATTTCAGGGGATAAACTGGGTTTATTTCCAAAACGAAAACGATAATTCTTAGCATTGAGAGGTTGATAAATTAACCCCAACTCAGCAAAAGGAGAATCGATGGAGTCCTCCACAAAACCATCTGTATTAGTGTCCACATACATTCTCAAAATACAAGTAACATCTTTCGTAAGGGAAGAATCAGCAATATTAGGCTTAATCTCATCCCGAAAACCCTTCAAGCCATTTACTAAGTCATCCCGACTAAATTCAGTATCATTGAAAAGATTAAAAGCATAATACCATGACGTTCCAGTGCAAATAGGCTTAAGGAAATTCCAATGTAGTAACCACAAAGAAGCAGGATTTTCTAAATATTTATCCCATCCTTTCTCTCCCAATAACCTTCGCCCGAAATCTGAGGGTTTATCATCATTGTCAGTAACTTTGAAAGCATTACACCAATAACGAATACTCCTCACCATATTCTTACCCACTCCCAAACGAATAGGGGCATCATCCGCCTGAAAAATATTATTATCTTTATCAACGGCAGCAAAACCCTTGTTTAACCATCCCCATCGAGGATGGAACGTTTCATGACGGGCAAAGATTGGATTTATAGGGTTATCTAACAGATTCAACTCCAAGTTAGTTTGAATCATTCAGTCTTAGTTGTTTATGGTTAACTTTGTTGTGCAATACAATATTATGCTTTTTCATGACAACATTCAATTTATTTATTAGAGTTGTTGCGAAATAGGTTTTAACGTTATGTCTAAGTTCCCTCTCTGACTTATTTTGAGCGAATTGGCACGGTTCTTACAGTTTCCCTAGCTTTACACCAACATGGAAAGTATTAAATTTTCCAAAATATCCTATCTTTTTCATGGTCTACATTACCTTTTTCATACATATATTTGATCGTTTTTTGTAAACGAGTTTTAATACTTTTATTAAGTTGTTTAAATTCTAAAATGTTAGCAACTTCTTTCATCAATCCTTCCTCATCAATAGATAAAGATTGCTGCACAATCCACTCTGATATTACGGCTAATTCTTGAATAGAAATTTGTTCTATTTTTCTTTTATATTCATCATTATTTGTTCTGGTTTTATCCCAGTTTTCACATTGAAAGCGACTTTGCCAAACAAATTCATCATTTAAGTATAATTTACCTTCTTTTATAAGTTGCTTAATAGTATTGGTTAAATATGTTTTTAATTTTTTACTCATACTAGAGTATGACCAACATTGGGCTATAGGTCTTAACATATCATTGAGTAAGATGGGAGCTTCAACTTCTATGAGTTGGTTGATTTTTCTTATGACTAAAACTTTTGATTCTTTTTCATAAATTAACCCTTTATTATCGGTAACAACTTCTAAATTAGCGGTAACATAAGGAATTAAGGGGCTAGATTCTAATAAAGTGGATTGACTCTCTTCTACCTTATTTAATTCTTGTACGTCTGTTATTTTCTGTTCATTTTGAAAGCGACCATTTTCTTCTTTTGTGTTTCCAATAGTACTCGCTCTTTTAAAATTACTTACAGTAGTTGGAAGTTGATTGTCATTCGTTCTTAACTGAAATTGTGGCTCGTAATCTGTTTTTTGTGAATTTTTTTGCTTAATTTTTTCTGACTCTAAAATGGAAGATGAATCAATATTTGGTATAGTTTCACTATTATTTTGAGATAGGGTATTTGTCAAATCAAATTGTTCAATCGCTTTTTCTATTGCTTGTTTTAATTTGCTAATTTCTTCCTCCCGTCTAAATTTCCAATCTAGTGACCAAATTCTGTACATATTCCATTTCATTAACCCTAAAACAACTTGTCTGACTCCTTCCCTATCCAATACTGTAGGGGCTTGATGATAACTAATTCCATCGGTTTCGATTCCTAAAACGTAGATGCCTGGATGTTGGGGATGAACTACGGCTAAGTCAACTCGATAACTACCTGAACCGACTTTACAGTTTACGGTATAACCTATATTAACTATCTCTTGATATATTTGCTTTTCAATATCACTATCAAAGTCATTTGTTTTTAAGAATAAATCCTCAGATTGACGGGAAGACTTTTCTGCAAATTCAAGAAACTCTTTAAGATGTAGCGCCCCTATGGCATTAGTGCGATTTATATCGATTTGGGAGCCTGTGATACTTGAAAAAATGTGCATCGATTCTTTCGCACGGGTAACGGCAACATTGAGCCTTCTTTCTCCTCCCTGACGATTTAATGGTCCAAAGTTAACTGAAAAATTGCCATTTTTGTCAGGAGCGTAACAAATACTGAATAAAATTTCATCTCGCTCGTCTCCTTGCACATTTTCTAAATTTTTTACAAATACGCTTTCGTCAAATTCTTTACTAAAATGGGGTTCTATTTCAGGATATTTCTGACGGGCTTCATCTAATAATTCATCGATGAGGAATTTTTGGGGCATACTAAAAGTAATTACTCCAAAACTACGTTCTTGAGGTTGATAGGTTTTTAGTCTTTCTACTAAATAATCTACTAATGCAGTTGCTTCGAGAGGGTTATTTTTTTCTGCTCCTTTTAAATAATAGCCATCGGTGATGTGGTGCCATTTTACTCCTAGCTCACTACTTTTAGTTTCGGCAGCGGGGAAAATATTTAGTTTACCTTTATAGTAGTTATGGTTGCTAAATTGAATTAACATCTCATGACGACTACGATAATGCCATTCGAGCATTTGTTCAGGGAATTGAGATGCGATCGCCTCGGTCAAAAAACTTTCCATCTCGATAATATCATTTTCATCGATAATAGTATCTCCTCCACCAGCCCCACCAAAAAAACTAGTGGGGGGCATTTGCTTAGAATCACCAACGATAACAACCTGTTTACCACGAGCTAAAGCTCCAATAGCGTTGTGAGTTTCAATTTGAGATGCTTCATCAAATACAACTAAATCAAAAGGAGTACCATCAGCAGGTAAAAAATGAGCTACAGAAGCAGGACTCATCAAGAAACAAGGTTTTAATTTAGGTAATAGGTTTGGTATTTTTTGTAATAAAGCACGAATAGGAATATGACCTCTTTGTTTTTGACTTTCCCTTTTTAAAATACCTATTTCAGATCCTTCAAAAATGACTTTTCCAGAAGGTAAATTTTGACAAAGTTCTGCTTTAATTATTTCTTGATTAAGTTTTAAATACTCCTTATAGAAAAGATTAAACTTGGTAACAAATTCCTTTTGTTTAGTCCCATCAAACTCTCGTAAAATAGGTAAACTATCAAAATATTGCACAAACCAAGGATAAAGGATAGATTTGCGTAAAATCTGCTCCAATTGGTTTAGTTCTATCTCTCCTTTATGATGTGCTTTAATAATAGAATCAAGTTGATTATCTTCTAAATTATTAACACTTTTTTGATACCTGCACCAATTCTGAAAATCTTTTTGAGCAGTCCTTAATTTATTTAATAATGTTTTCGTTTGTGCAAGAAAATTATCCTCTTGGAAAGAAATAATATCCCCACTAGCTTCCATTAGTTGATTAAATTTTCTCCAATCATTTTCAAAGGAGTGAATTAAATCATTTAATTCAGTTATTTTTGATAAATATTCATTCTTGAAATTATCATCTTGATGAACTAATAATTCAATTTTATTTGATAATTGAGGGTGTAGTTGGGATGTATAATTATTAATGTTATTCCCTTGTTGAATTAATAGCTCTAATTCATTTAAACTATTATAGTCAGATTGCCAATAAGGATTAAATAAACGGTCTATTTCTTTTTTGCCACCTTCAATTTTTAATAATAAATTTTTAACTTCTAGGGCTTCTTTCAAATTTTTTAAAATTTGTTGATTAGAAGGTAATTTACCTTTGGCAATAGAACGTAAAGAAAAGCGTGGTATGATTTGCATAATCCAACGCAGTAAAGGAAACATTTTTTCTAACTTTTCAAAAGTTTTGATTTGAGAAGTTAAATCCAACTCATGAATATCATCCTTCCAATGCTTACTCAGTTTTTCTTTACCGTAAAAATATGTATTGGATATATTTAGCCATTTTTTAGCTATTTGAGAGTATTCGCCCCAACTATTTTGGTCATAAACACATTCAGGAAGATTATTTTGGAATAACGTACCTAATTGGGAAATTTGTTTTATGACATTCCAAGAAGGTTTCCATCTATTCTCAGAGTTAGAACGATTAGCACTATCATTGTTCATCATTTTTAAGCATGATGATAGTTTGTCATCTAATTCCGAAACATAGTTAGTTAATTGATTGAGCAAATTAGTTATTTCTAACTCTAAAGATAAACTCCACTCACTACAATTGCTAAAACGCCATAAATGCTCCGAAATAGGTTCAACTAACTCAACCCGTCGAGCATAATCCTCTAGGGCTTGGTTCATCTCTTTAAATTGGTTCGGAGTAATATTCTTTATAACAGAAGGGGGTAAACTAACTGTGGGCATTGTCTCTAACCCCTCTAACTCTCCCATAATCTCATACATTGATAAACCAAAAGACTGTTTTTGATGAAGAGCGATGGGATAATTAGCTAACGTCTCTTTAATCTCCTCTAAATCAGCTAATAATTCACTAGCATCAATCTTTGATAAACGTTGCTGATTAAATGATTCCATCAAAGAATCAATTACTGTCCTACGGTTGACATCACTGCTATGTAACTCCAGGCAAAAATCTCCTAAACCAATGCCATTTAAACGTCTTTGTACTACCTCTAAAGCGGCCATCTTTTCGGCAATAAATAAAACGGATTTGCCCTTAGCTAAAAAAGCGGCGATTAAATTAGTGATGGTTTGGGATTTTCCCGCCCCCGGTGGTCCTTGTAAAACAAAACTACGTCCTTGTAAAGCCGCATAAACCGCTAACAATTGAGAAGAATCCCCCGAAACTACCGCAGGAATATCAGAAATAGGAATCTGATCCAACACATCTGGATTTAGTTCCCCTAAAGGATCTTCAAGAGGTTGTAAGCCTCCCGATGCCACTTGCTTTACTAAATTATTTTGTAGTAGTGCATCTGTATTGTCTTGTAAGTCTTTCCACATTAAGAATTGACGGAAAGAGAAAGTAGTAATGACACAAGAATCAATGACTAACCATCCGGGTTGATTGGCAATGATTTGTCTTATCTGGGTAAGAGCTTTTGTAATATCAAATCCACTTTCATCTTCTGGGGGAGATACCACTACATCAAGATAAATTCCATATTCTTGACGTATTTTTTCGACTAAAGTAACATTTCCAACAGGATCTGCATTATCCAATTTTATTTTTACTCGGCGATTGGCTCGATTGATCGATATTTGTATGGGATATAAAAACAGTGGGGCAAGTATTGGGGTATTGCCTTTGGGATCACTCCATTGTAATAATCCTAATGCAAGGTATAGAGTGCTAGAGCCTGTTTCTTCTAGGGCTGTAAGAGCTTCTCTTTCAAGCATTTTACCAATGGAATAGAGTTCAACTTCTCCCAAGGGTATGTCTAGTCCGATTCCTTGTATAGCGGTACATCTACCCTTGACTAATTCGGTTGTTTTTCTAGCTAAAATTTCATTTTCATCAATACGGTTTTGTAAATTAGCCCTGCTCGATTCAGATTGATCTGATGCGTCGGGTATAATTTCAATACTTTTACCTGATGCTAAATAATCTTCAAATTGTGCAAGTATTTTTGAAGGAATATCTAATATTCAAAATGGTTGTTTTTTTAGCTGTTTGTGAAGATAATGACCTATCGCTCCATAGATTTCTCTTTGTTGATGTTGTAATATTTGGCTTAATAATAGTTGTAAAAAAGGCTCTTTTACTTGAATATAAGAACCTAGGTTAAATTGCTCACTTAGATTAAAATTATGCCCAACAATTGTTGCTGGTCTTAGATCACTGACTAACTCTAACAATGCCATTAAGGATTGGGGATCTATGTTATCTTCTTCATTGTTTTTTTGTTGACGAGCCAGTAGTTCAACTAACCATTGTTTAACTTCTTCAATTAAGATATTAGCAACAATTTTTGTAATGTTTAAATTTGCTAAATTTAGTAATTTATTTCTCATGGATAAATCCAACATACTGGATTTCCAACGACTAAAGCGTTTTTCTACTACTTTTGGTAAAGGCTCTTTTTCTTCAGATTTTACTTCTACTTCTACTTCTGATTTTATATTTTGTTGAGCTAAAGCCGCCTGTTTTAATATTTGTTGGGCAAGACTGGTAACTTCTTCTTCGTTAACTTCCGTGTTTATTGCACCCATGCGAATAGGCAAAGGTTTATAACCTTTTTTCCGACAGATATTAATATCAACTGCACCAGTTAAGGGTGTAGTATTGAGAATATTCTTACCCTGTTCTACTGCTTGTTCAAAAGGAGGTTGTGGATTAGACGCATAGGTACTGGAGTTGAATAATAATAAATTGTCTGACTCGATAAAGTTAATTAGCTTTAGTTTATCTTCAATAATTAAATTATAGTTAATAATGTCTTCTTGTAACCAAACTCCAATAAAAGCATGACCTTCAACTAAGACTACGAGGGGATATAATCCCATTTGTTCTAAACAGGAACAAGCTAAAACCGTTAAATCAAGACAAGTACCCATTTGGTCATATAACACCATATCAGCCAACCTAATTTTTTGATTTGCTTCAAAAGATGCAGGAGGATTAATATAAGAAATACCAAAATCTTTAAAAGTTTCATATAATGCTTTCGTCATTTCATAAACTGTTTGAGCATTATGTTGATAACCAGGTAGAGAATTATCCCCTGTATTGTGTTTTTTAATTTCTCTAACTTGTTTAAGTACCTGCATTATGACAGGATGATTTGGAGTAATAAAACAAGCTAATAGTTCTGGATAAAAATCTTTTAAATTCCAATCATTATAGGCAGATAAAATAACATCTTTTTTGACTTGCTCTAAAACTTCTTCATCTTTTTTTAACTTACATTCTAAAATTATCCTTTCTGCTTCTAAAGTTTTTTCCATTCTCGCAGTTGGTAGTCTTAAATCCAACTCTTTTTCTTCTATTTTATAACGTTCTCCACCATGGATTCTGGGTAAAGATATTGTTTTTGGAGGTACTTCAAAATCTGGATGTAAAGTTATTTCTATGAAAGTATTTTCAAGGGGAAAAGTATTTTGATTCTCGATATAAATAGCTTCAATTAATGGTATTCCACACTGTTCTAAAGCAAAGTTAAAACATTCTTTATTTTCTATTTTTATTGTGATATTTTCCATAAAACTTTTCCCTATATTATAAATTATTAAATTATTAAATTATTTTAATAGTTAATTTTTCTTTTGATTTCATTTTTTGGCAGCCATTGCTGATTTTGAGTATGATTGGTATTGAGTACGAATCACTAAACTATTTATTCAATGGCTGTTATTTAGAATTGCTAGATTTTTATTCTCATACCTTGATTCAGCAACGCCAAAAATTGAGTTAAATTAATTACCCTATCAATAGTATTCCCACAATTACTATTAATATTTCTCTAACGACAAAATTATATGGAATAGTTTATATCTAATCTAGTGTTAGTCTTTTAAAAGAGAAATTTGTACACAAAAAGAGCTGCTACCCAATACGCACATTGCTCACCACTAATCGTACCTTTTACTCATAAAACACTATTCTTCAGGAATTTCTATTGTGGTATTTTCATCAGTAATAATTCCCTCTAAATTGGCATCAGTTAAATCTGCATCCGTCAAATCCGCACCAGATAAATCTGCATTACTCAAATTCGCCCCCGTTAAATTAATATCGGTTAAATTTGCATCCGTTAAATCCGCACCAGATAAATCAGCGTTAGTTAAATTAAAGCCACTCAAATCAAGATTACTTAAATCAGTATCACTTAAATCAATATCTTCTAAATCTTCCGTCCATTCCCGTAAACGGTCTAACTCATTTAATTTAATTAATCCTAAGATAGCATCTCTGTTACTGGTCAAACCATCAAAATCAGAAAAACAAGTAACTATCTCAAATAGAACATCCGTTGTATCTGGTATATCTTCAGGAGTTGTAAGTAATTCAATTATATGTTCTGGGATGCCAGACTCCTCAAAATAACCTAGATAGTCGAAACTAAGACTACCAGAATTATGAATTGTATTGAACACATAAGCCATAAATTCATGTACATCGGCGATTTTACCATTCACGGCATAAGTCTCCGAGTTATAGCTCAAACGACCAAAAAAACAATCCTCTGTAAAATTAGCTGATGATAAAGCATAAACAAAGGGGATTATATCAATGCCACCTGTCAAACCGCTACCATCGTCTCCCCATACAGATTCATAATCAACCCAATCAGCTTTCCAAGTACGAAGCCAAAGGGGAATTAAATATTGTTCGACAAATTCAAATTCTACGAAATCACTATCTAATAAATAAGCCTCTTGATCATTTTTACCTATTAATCGAGCAACTCCAATTTCCTCATTTTGCATTAACAATCCTTCTATATACATAGAAAGTTGTCCATGTAGCCTTCCCGCTTCTTCATCACTGAGATAATTTACATTTAAACATTGATTGATTAAATATTTTTCTTTTTGATGATGGTTAGTTTTCCCCATTGTTTTTACTCCTTTTATTTTAATGGATGATCAAATTTCTACTTACTACTTATTTGTCCTATTCACTTTGATCATTTGTGCAGTTTGCCTTTAATATTTTTTGATGAAGTTTAAAAAGGAGAAAAGATGACTTCCCCTAGTTTTCTCACAGTATGATTCAAACTAATTAAACTTGTTTTCTAACTCTTGAATTAGTAATTCCGCATCCTTATCATCTTTAATAGGAGAAAAAGCAGATAGTGGATGATGTATCTTAAATTTACTCAGAATATCTGCTGGTTTAATTCCATCTTCGATATTATCCGCTACACATTGCCACTCCAAATCTAATCGATATAAATGTGTCCCATTTTTAACATCTTCTATTGAACCCTCATCAACTTTTCTGTAGGTGGTATCTTTTTTGATAATTCCCCAACCTAAAGCTCCATATTCATTAGCGTAAGCAATGATTGTATCTCCTTTACAATAGGTCGCATTTCTATCTTCTGGATTAATACAACTTAAAACATTATTAGTTTTGACGTATTGCCACCATTCCTGCTCATTAAAACCAATATTATGCCAATACACGTTACCTGAAATCGATAACAAGCGCACTTCTCCTTCCCCGATGATAATTCGTACATTATCCCCAAAATTGGCTTTTTCTAAACAGTTTTGAAGAGTATAAAGCTCTTTGTCTAATGTCATTGATTGAACGGTTGTCATATTGTCATACCTATTAATTTTGAAGAAGGTTAATATTTTGTGCTTACTACTCATTTATGATATTTATTTTCAAGATAGATGTAGCACATTGTTAATATTTATTGATGAAGCCCCTTGGGCTACAACAAAAGTTTATGGACGATTACGGCGTTTTTGATAATTTTGATATTGGGCATTTTTGCGCATAGATTTAGTCTTACCCCTTTCCAAATCATCAAGCAAATCATTCATTTCAGCCATTTCAGGTGCCATCATCTCAAGGGATATACCAGAAGTCATCATCTCTTGTTTTGCCATCTGTAAACGCTCCTTCGTTCCAGCAATATCACCCCTATCAAGGTTTTTAATAGCCTCCTCCTTTGCCCGAGAAGCCATTAACTTTGCTACTTTTGCCTTAACTTCCTCATTAAAAGGATAATCATTCAACTGGCTTGATGTAACCACGGGTAACTGTAACTTGTGGTGGGATACCTTTCTTGATTGGGTTTCACCGTCATCATAAGCCAAGCGGAAGTTTACTAAACACTCAGATTTTGCCATGGCAGGGATTTTTAACCGTAACACCACATCAATATCATTTCCTGCCACCAAGTTAGGTAATTTATAATTGCCAAATTCAGTTTTTTCTAAATCATTAAAAACATCCACTACCTTTACCCCTGCAAAAGTTCTAATACCTAAACTCACCTTCTGCCCAATGGTTGCCATTATCCCCTGTAACTCCCCTGTAAAAATATTCGGCAGTTGTTCAGGGTTTTGGATATAGTAATAGTTACCATCCCCAGAAAGAGCCATTCCCTGCATCAAATCCTCATTAAAATCATCACCGATACCCATGGTTGTGGTGCTAACTCCCCGTTGACTTAAGCCATGAACGC
>Ga0208979_100510_pt1 | contig 21209 bp, 14 predicted proteins | sample HotLakConsUCCSLE_FD_184738 | JGI IMG/M metagenome (GOLD analysis project Ga0208979, IMG submission 184738) | Hypersaline microbial mat communities from Hot Lake, Washington, USA - Hot Lake Consortium UCC-SLE (SPAdes) | ecosystem: Environmental > Aquatic > Non-marine Saline and Alkaline >... | reverse complement strand
CCGACGCAAGTTCTTCGATGCCGCCAAGCTCCAGCCCAAGGGCAAAACCGGACGTCCGGATCAGGCGCTGGCCATGATCAACAAGCTCTACCTCATCGAACGTCAGGCCCGTGACCTGGATCCGTTGGAACGCCACCAACTGCGCCAAGACCAGGCGCGGCCGGTTATCGACCAGCTGCAAGCCTGGCTGACCAGGACCTTGCCAAGAGTCGCGCCCAAGACCAAGCTGGGTCAGGCGCTGCACTACCTTCAAGCGCAGTGGATCACCTTGATCCGCTACCTTGATGATGGCCGCTATCCCATCGATAACAATGCTATCGAAAACGCCATCCGACCCTTCGCCATTGGCAGAAAGAACTGGTTGTTCTCAAAGTCACCGGCCGGCGCCCACGCCAGCGCCAACCTTTACAGCCTGATCGAAACCGCCAAGGGTCATGGCATCGAACCCTATGCCTACCTGCGCCACATTTTCAAAGAACTTCCACTGGCCGAAACCGTGGATGATATTGACGCATTATTGCCCCAGGCGATCAAGGGTGGGGTTTCGTAGGCGCTTACGCTTGATCATCTTCGTTATGTAAGCCAACGCCATGGTAGCAAATCGAGAAACGGCCTCAGTCCGCAGCCTCTACCAATATGGTCACGGCTGAAACCTGGATGGTAGCAAATCGAGAAACGGCCTCAGTCCGCAGCAATATCGAGCGGATCATCGTCGAGCAGGCGATGGTAGCAAATCGAGAAACGGCCTCAGTCCGCAGCATTGAGCATAAAGGCTATGCTGCAAAGCGTATGGTAGCAAATCGAGAAACGGCCTCAGTCCGCAGCAAGTCGGCTTCAATTTCCATGTCTCTGTAAATGGTAGCAAATCGAGAAACGGCCTCAGTCCGCAGCTACTGACGCCGGAACTGCTGCGTCAGGTGTATGGTAGCAAATCGAGAAACGGCCTCAGTCCGCAGCAGGTCTCGGTCATTGAGCAAGAGTTCTTTTATGGTAGCAAATCGAGAAACGGCCTCAGTCCGCAGCGGTAGAACTGATGGCTGATCTTGTCCGGCAATGGTAGCAAATCGAGAAACGGCCTCAGTCCGCAGCGGACTGCAATTCGTGGCCTTGATACCCTTGATGGTAGCAAATCGAGAAACGGCCTCAGTCCGCAGCTTAGTGGCTGCCTGCCGATTTCTCGCAATTATGGTAGCAAATCGAGAAACGGCCTCAGTCCGCAGCAACAAATTCCACCGTCACCAAATCATAGGGATGGTAGCAAATCGAGAAACGGCCTCAGTCCGCAGCGGGTCGCCCATTCCCTGCTGAAGGATCGCAATGGTAGCAAATCGAGAAACGGCCTCAGTCCGCAGCGGTATGAGAGGGCTGAAAATCGTTCTACCAATGGTAGCAAATCGAGAAACGGCCTCAGTCCGCAGCCTCCTTAATTGGTTGGTTGGCTGGCTTCGTATGGTAGCAAATCGAGAAACGGCCTCAGTCCGCAGCATGACCGATCAGGATGGGCCGCTGCTGTGGATGGTAGCAAATCGAGAAACGGCCTCAGTCCGCAGCGCGGGGCAGCCTCCAGCGACTCGGGTGATATGGTAGCAAATCGAGAAACGGCCTCAGTCAGCAGCACGTGCACCACGTTGTATTCCTCGCCATAGATGGTAGCAAATCGAAAAACGGCCTCAGTCAGCAGCACTAGCAATCGGCAGTCATTCTTAAAACTGAGAGATTTTCTCCAGTAGCGGCAGGAATCTATCAATATTGCTGGGGAGCCCGACATCATGCTGGATAAGATCAAGAAATGCTTACCCTATTTGCAACGTGCCATAGCTGCACTATCTGCCGCAAGTCTGGGGATCACAATTGCGTTTGTGCTGATTTGGACACTGATCGTCAACTACGATGATCCATCAAATTTTGTTCGAGGTGCCGCCTACGGCGGTTTGACAGGAGTGATACTGTTTGGGTTGCGTTACGCCGAACAGTGCTGGAAGCAGGTTGTTTCGATTTTCAACTACATTGCTGACAACTCTTCTGCTTCAAATCTCAAGAGTGAGCGCATTAAGGGCTGGTCATTCCAGTTGAAGGCAGGAATCTCAAGCTTCTTCATTGCTGCGCCGATATTCCTGGCGATTCTCCTCACACCTAATGCGGTCACGGAACAATCATCAACCGAATTCATTTACATCTGGGCAGTGGAAGAACCGGACGCCACACCCAATCCCGCCTACACTTTGCATGCCCCCTACCTGGTTTTCAAGCCGGGCGCCCTTTCTCAGCACGGCTGGGAAAACCAGGCGGAAACCTGGCAGGAAGTCGATAGCGGATGGTTCGAGCAACTGTCCCTCCAATTGAGCGATCGGCAGCGGCGAGACTTGAAGAACCATCTCTTTAGCCTGCAACATTCTTGCCGAGCGTCGAATCAACCAATTAAAATCGAAAGTCTGGGATTCGCCAGTGAAGCACCCTTTCTGGATCGAGACAGGAATCGAAGACCTGACAGCGAACAACTGAATCTGGCCATAGCAAACCTCAGAGCACAACATGTGGCATCCACAATTGATGATCTAGTTTCAACAATTGAATTCAGCGCGCCGAAGTTTGAAGTCAGCGCCATTGAATGGCGGCATATCAAGGAAATGCAGCAATATCGTGACGAGGAGTTCTTTCAAAATCTGAGCATTTCCTTCAGCCCACATACAGATCATCGGTCGGTTGCACTTCGGTTAGCGATGCCGCCAGAATGTCAGATTCTGCCTTCTGACCAGGGAACCAAAATGTTGGCGGTGAGGGATTGACCCATTTTCCTCGTTAGTAAATGGTAAACAGGAGCTTGATGCAATGAGCGTGCCAGCAGGACCCTTTTATCCGATCATCTACGTCCGCGGCTTTGCCATGACTCAGGGCGAAATCGAGGCGACCACGGCCACGCCCTACATGGGCTTCAATCTGGGGTCGACCAAGCTACGCCAGCTTTGGGACGGTTCAATCCGGCGCCACTACTTCGAGTCGCCGCTGATTCGGCTGATGAAGGAATATGGTTACTCGGACGCCTATCTGGACGGGCAACTGAGATCCGAGAAAGTACCATTTCGATCCATCTTTATTCATCGCTACTACGACCCGGCCGACCCGGATTTCGGCGACGGCAAGCGGCCCTCCATTCTCGATGCGGCAAGCGATCTGCGTGCACTCATTGCACAGGTGCAGCAAGCGATTTGTGGCGATGATGCCGAAGCCAGGAATAATTTCCGGGTCAATCTGGTTGCCCACTCCATGGGCGGCTTGATCTGCCGCACGCTTCTTCAGAACAAGGATTTGCGCGACTCGACCGAAGCCGGGCTGGTGCACAAGGTATTTACCTACGCCACGCCGCATAACGGCATCGAACTGGCCGGCTTCAATGTTCCGCGGTTTCTGGGCTTGTGGGATATCAACAACTTCAACCGCCGCGAAATGAAGAAATATTTGAGCCTCGAAAGCGATCGCAACGTTGCAACGCTGAACGGCCACTTCGATCCCAAACGCTTCTTCTGCCTGGTCGGCACCAACCACAAGGACTATGCCGCAGGAGCGGGACTGTCGAGCAAGCTGGCCGGCGAGATGAGCGACGGCCTGGTCCGCATCGAGAATGCGGCTGTCAGCGGTTCACCGCGGGCGTTTGTCCATCGCAGCCACAGCGGTCCATTCGGCATCGTCAATTCCGAAGAGGGTTACCAGAACCTGGTCCGCTTCCTGTTTGGCGACGTGCGCATCAATGGCGTACTCGAACTGGATCATCTGCCTTTGCCACCATCGGTTCAAAAGGCCAAGGATGAAGGCAAGGACATCAAGGCTTCCTACTGGTTCGAGGCCAGCGTCTCACCGCGCCCGGCCGTCGAGAATGGCTCGGTGTTCTATCTCACCGAACGACGCAAGGACAACTACTCGGCAGTAATGCGCAAGTATGACGAAATGATGAAGCCGACGGCCGCCGGTTTGAACAAGCCGCGCTGGCCGTTCCTGTTCTCCACCTTTCTCGACACCAGCAAGATCACCCGTGGCAGCACCATGGTGTTCACCGTCGAACTGGTCATCAGTGCGACCGATTATGTGATCGACGGCGTACTGTTCTTTGACCGCACCATCCCCGGCGAGAACCTGTATCGCCAGACCATCTGTGTACGCGCCACCAGCACCGACCAGGGCTGGCGGGTGCGCTGCAACTATATCGACGACGAGTGGGGCGAAAAACTCGGCAGCGAGCTCCAGTCACAGGGCAACACATTCGTGATTCCGATCAAGAGTCGCAAGGGCTTGTCCGGCACCCTGAAACTGAATATCCAGCCGCACAACTCGGGAGATAGCTGAGGGTCGGGGAACCACGGGAACGCCGGCAAGCCTCGTTATAATCATCGGACCCTTCAGATCTCAGGAGCATGAATTCCGATGAGCGACAGGACCTACACCCCTCCCAAAGTCTGGCAACAGGATTCGGAAAGCGGCGGCAAATTTGCCAGCATCAACCGACCTACAGCGGGTGCGACGCATGACAAGGCCTTGCCGGTCGGCAAGCACCCGCACCAGCTCTACTCGTTGGCAACACCCAACGGGGTCAAGGTCACCGTACTGTTCGAGGAGTTGCTGGTGCGGGGATTCAATGATGCCGAGTACGATGCCTGGCTGATCGATATCAGCGAAGGTGATCAGTTCAGCTCCGGTTTTGTCGCGATCAACCCCAACTCCAAGATCCCGGCCATGGTCGACCACAGCGTCGATCCGCCGCGCCGCGTGTTCGAATCCGGAGCCATCCTGCTCTACCTGGCCGAAAAGTTCGATGCGTTCATTCCCCAAAACCCGGCCGAGCGCGCCGAATGCCTGAACTGGCTGTTCTGGCAGATGGGTGCGGCACCTTATCTCGGTGGCGGCTTCGGCCATTTCTATGCGTATGCGCCGGAGCCGATCAAGTACTGCATCGATCGGTTCAGCATGGAAGTCAAACGTCAGATGGACGTTCTCGACCAGCATCTGGCTGAGCACGAGTTCATCGCCGGCAGCGAGTACAGCATTGCCGACATGGCCATCTGGTCCTGGTACGGCCAGCTGGCACTGGGCCGCCTGTACGAAGCCGCCGAGTTTCTCCAGGTTGAAACCTATGAGCATGTGCAACGCTGGTCGAAACAACTCGACGCCCGCCCGGCCGTTCTTCGGGGCCGGATGGTCAATCGCCCCTTCGGCGAGCCGGAGTTGCAGCTGCACGAACGCCATGATGCGAGTGACTTCGAGGAACGGACGCAGGACAAGATCGGCGAGGCATAGCGTGGCAGGATCGTGATGCGGGTCACGTAATGAGGTTTGATTGTCAAACTCACGGATATGCCTGCGATGAATATCAATGTTCCGGCCGGAATGGTCATGTTCGCGGCGAAAGCCGCTCCGATCTGCCTTCTGCTGCTGACGGGTTCGGTCAGTCTGGCCCAGTCGCCCCAGGCAACCTGGGGCGGTGAGGATGAACCCGTTTCAGGACGGGCGGTGTCAACAGAAGAAATTGTTTTCCGTTTTGGCGACGAACCGGCGATCACGGCCGAACATCCGCCACTCGACGAAATTCCGGCCATGCCCATGCCCGTGGGCGACCCGTCCCGAATCGATGACTCGCCGCCCGGTGCACCGGTTCACTTCGATGCCGAGACCGGCACAATGGAATTCGGTCCGGAGCGTGATCACATTGCCGGCTCCATGCCGAATCAGGGCGGCCAGTCATTCGATGGCATACCCGATGACAGCTCCGCTCTGATCGAAGCGGCCGAAGCATTACAGGACTTTGGCAGCATGTCCCTGATTGGCCAGGCCAGCCTGACCCAGAGCCCCTGGCGGAGAAATGTCAAACTGGTTCAGCGCTTCGTCACCGAGGCCGGCGCAACCGTCTTTTTCAATTGTTCGGGCGTGATGCAGGATGCCGGCATCGTGTTTACTGCCGGTCATTGCATCTATGCCCATTCGCCAACCATTGGCGGCACGGCCACGCCGATCAATGACTTTGCGGAAGAGGTCTGGGTGTATCCCGCATGGGACGGCGAAGGAGCCCGCTGGTCAGCGCCCGGAAATTCGGAACACCGCGAACACTGGGGCTGGGCTCGCGGAACCAGCTACATGGCATTTACCGGCTGGACCGAGAACCAGAGCTGGAACTGGGATATTGCCGCCATCCGCCTGTGGCGCACTCAGACCCGTCAGGTCGGCATGTTGACCGGGTGGTTTGCCTGGGCTCATAGTGGATCCTGCGACTGGCTGACCGGTCAGAGCTTCCACAACGCCAGCTATCCCGGCGAGAATTGTCCGACCGCCGGACTTCATACCGGGCGGGACATGTACTACTGGTCCGGCAACTTTGACTCCTGCTCTGATACCAACCAGGCCCAGATTGATACCGGCTCGGGTTGCATGACCGCGTTGTGGGGAGGACAGAGCGGCAGCGGCGCATACTATATTTCCGAAGACAGTCGCTACACCCACGCAATTGCATCCAACTCCGATCGATCGACCCGGGGACGCTATGCCCGCCTCTGGGAGTCCTTTATCGACGAATTCACCGACAGTGTCCGCCCCGGGGTTCGCGGCAACGTGGCCGACTACGAACTGCTCCGCTTCCGCAGCGATGGACCGCTTCGTCTGGCCCCCGGTCAATCAGCGGGTGCCTCCAGCGTCAACGTGACCAACCCGACCAACGACGATCCGCTGGAAAGAAGCTTCACGCTCAGAATCTACCTGTCCAGCAACAACATCATCAGCAGCGCCGATACGCTGCTGGCAACCTGGAACTACAACGCCGACTTCTCGGCGATGCAAATCCGCACGTTCAACATCCCGGCACCCGTGATCCCGGCAGGGACGGCGCCGGGGACCTACTGGCTGGGTGCCGTCCTGGACAGTTCCACCGACGGCAACAGCTCAAACAATAACGTCTGGGGCTGGGATGCTCAGGAAATCGAAGTTGTCAGCACCGATGTGTTCGAGGACCGCTTCGAGAACTGAGTTCCAATCGGGACTTCCAGTTAACCTCATTGTTGAAGGGCGCCAGGCGTCGCAATAGACCAGGCCCTTGGGCAGCAGGTGCGCGATTGTTATAATCGCGCGCTTGCCCGCTCGAGCCGACTGCCATGCCACGCCTGATTCTCTCCTTTCTGCTCCTGATACTGGCCTGGCCGCTCCATGCGGTCGTTTTTGTGTCGGAATACGTCGAAGGCTCGTCCCTGAACAAGGGCATCGAGCTGTTCAACAGCGATGCTGTCGCCTTCGACCTCGATGGTGCCAGTTGCGAGCTGCGCGGCTATCAGAATGGCAGCGCCAGCGTCGGCTGGAGCGTGCCGCTGACCGGCAGTATTCCGGCCAACGGGGTATATGTCATCGCCCACACCAGTGCGAGCTTTGCCGGTGATCAGACCGGTGACCTGCAATTCAATGGCGACGATGCCGTGGCGCTCGCCTGCGATGGATCGCTGGTGGATGTCATCGGTCAGATCGGATTCGATCCAGGCAGTGCCTGGGGCACGGGCAGCACCTCGACGGCGAACAATACCTTGCGCCGGAAAACCGCAGTCTGCAGCGCTGACGACAACGGCGCCGACGCCTTCGACCCTGCGCTGGAATGGGACGGCTTTGGCCAGGATGAATTCTCCGGGCTGGGCACACACACCGCCAATTGCGGCCCCGATATCACCCCGCCCACCATTGTCGCCGTGACCCCGTCCACCACGGGCCCGACGCCGGCGACCACCTTGAGCTTTACGGTCCTGTTCTCAGAAGCCGTCAGCGATTTCGACGACCTTTCCGATGTCACGGTCAACCACAGCGGCACCAGCAACAGCGGAATCAGTTTTACTCCCAACAGCCCGAGCTCCTACAGCGTGATCGTCGACAACATCAGCGGCACCGGCACGCTGTCCCTGACCGTCAATAGCGGGGCCGTTGTCGATGGTGGTGGCAACCCCAACAGCGACACGCTGACCAGCGACCCGGTCACGATTGACCCCAATGCCAGTGCCGGCCTGCCGCTGGGCCTGCTGCTGTCCGAAATCGTGATTACGCCCGATGCCGCTGAGTTCATCGAGATCATCAATACGGGTGACGACGTCATTGATCTGGGCGATGTCTACCTGACCGATGCGACCTTTGCCGGCGGCAGTGTTTATTACTACCAGATCGTTCAGGGTGCCGGCGGCGGTGGCGGCTTCGACGATTTTCACGCCCGCTTCCCCGACGGTGCCAGCATTGCTCCGGGATCTCGCCAGACCATTGCGCTGGGCGGCTCGACGGCTTTTGAATCGGCCTATGGACAGAGCCCCGACTATGAGCTTTATGAAGACGGCAGTCCCGATGGCATCCCGGATATGCGCGAGGCCTTCCCCGGTTCGATCAACGGCCAGGGCAATCTGACCGATGACAGCGGGGAAGTGCTGGTCCTGTACTACTGGGATGGTCAGAGTGATCTGGTCGCCGATCTTGACTACGTGCTCTGGGGTGACAAGGCCGAGGCGATCGACAAGACCGGTGTCAGTATTGACGGCCCTGACGCCGATGCCGATGCCTCGACCTATCTGCCCGATACCCCCATTGCCCAGCAGGCCGTGATCGACACAATCGCCCACGCCGCCGGTTCGAGCTGGCAGCGGGTCGATCTTGAAGAGGGCAGTGAATCCTCTGCCGGGGGCAACGGCCTGGATGGCGACGACGAAAGCTCCGAGCCGTTTCGTCTGACCTGGGGCGAAGGTGTGCCCACACCCGGCAGCGCCGCCGGACCCGATGTAATCCCGCCCGGCCCCAGCGTGTTGATCAACGAGGTCAACGCCGTCGCCGCGGCTGATGAAGAGTTTCTCGAGCTGTTCGATGGCGGTGCCGGCCAGACATCGCTGGATGGCCTGGCCCTGGTGTTTTATGACGCCGGCCTGCAAAGCTATGCCGCGCTGGACCTCGATGGCCTGAGCACCTCGGCCAATGGCTATCTGCTGGTTGGTGGCAGCGCAACATCGCCCGATGTGGTGCTGCCCGCAGCCCTGGACGATGGTGCCGCCGCCCTGGCGCTGGTCATCGGTGACGGCAGCGATTTCCCGCCAGGCACGCCGCTGGACACCACCGCGGTCATTGATGCGATTGTCTACGACTCCGGTCAGGCCGATGTTTCCGGATTACTCGATCTTCTCGAACCCGGCGAACCCCAGGTCAACGAGGACGAAAACGGCACTGCGACCGCCGATTCCCTGCAGCGCTGTCCCAATGGCTCCGGTGGCCAGCGGCGAACCAGCACCTATGCACCAAGCTCACCCACGCCGGGCATGGCCAACATGGCCTGCCCGCTGGGCGACTACTATGCCAATGTCGACGCCAGTTCGGCCGCCACACTGCGCACCACCCTGCACGACACCATCGACGACCATCAGTGGTTCCCGTATACCGACAGTTCCACCGATACCTGGGATATCCTCGAACTGGCCGATGAAGACCCCAATGATTCCAGTCGAATCCTGGCCGTCTACGAGAATGAGACCTATACCAAGGTCGGCGGCGGCAACAGCAACTACAACCGCGAACATACCTGGCCACGCTCCTACGGGCTGGGTCAGACCGGCACCCAGTTCAACACCGCAGCAACCGACGCCCACAACCTGCGCCTGTCGAATATCGACTACAACGGCGATCGCGGCAACAAGCCGTTCGCGTCCTGCGATCCCGGCATCAACGCGTGCAGCGAGCGAATCACGGTGTTCAACGACGGCGTCGGCGGCATGGGTGGCCCGTATCCGGGCGATTCCAACTGGACCACCCTGAGCACCGATGGCAACCAGGGAAGCTGGGAAGTCTGGAATGATCGCCGCGGCGATATCGCCCGTACGATGTTTTACATGGCCATTCGCTTCGAAGGCGGCACCCATGGTGTAACCGGCATCCAGGAGCCGGATCTGGAGCTGACCAACGATCGCAACCTGATCCAGACCACCAGCGGCGGCACCGCCTACATGGGCTTGCTCGATACCTTGCTGGAATGGCACGAACAGGACCCGGTCGATGACCGCGAACGCGACCGCAACGAAACCGTGTTCGTCTTCCAGACCAACCGCAACCCGTTCGTCGATCACCCCGAATGGGTAGACTGCCTGTGGAACGATATCTGCGCCGCCGCTGACCAGATCTTCAGTGACGCGTTCCAGGTGCAGCCCAACCAGTAGCCACCCCCGAACGACCTGGCCGCCAAGATTCGGCGGCCTGGAGTCAATTCATGCGTTTACGAAGTGGCGATCAGCTCTCGCAATGACCCCACTCGCTTGAACTGGACTTCCTCAAACTGACTGAAATGGCGCTTGCCGCATTCGGCCTTGAGGCGCTCGATCGGCCGCAGCATGCCCCCTGCAGCGTCGTCCTGGGCACCTTTGGATTTGGTTTCGGCCACGAAGTACAGGCGATGATCGCCTTTGAAGACCAGGGCCCAATCCGGGTTGTACTCGCCGATTGGTGTCTCGATCACGAACCAGGCCGGCAGTTTGAAATAGAACAGTACATCATCGTTGGCCTCACAGTCCTCGGCAAACTTGCGCTCGGGCATGGATTGCGAATCCAGCACGATATGCGAAAAAAGCGTCTTGTCCGGCTGCTGTACGGCATAAACGTTGGATTCAAACAGGGGAAGGTCGTCAAGCGCCTCAAACCGTCGCATCTCGTAAACCCGGTCACCATCTTTCAGGTACTGCACCCCATCGACCAGCAGTTCACGAAGCTCGTTCTGAATAAACATCGCAACCTGCTCGATAAACGCCTGCGGATTGTTCAATGCGTCGTCCAGTCGTCTCGATTCGAGCAGGATTCGCGCTAGGGTGGAACGGGCCAGCCCCGTGCGGTGCTCGATGGCGGCGATCAGGTCCGGCACCTGGAACGCACCGCTGAAATACTCAGGCCGGACCGCGGTGACCCGCCGATCGATGCCTTGTGCCGTGATCGCCAGATCGGTTCGGGTCAGCACCACTCCGGGGCGACGAATCGCCTCCATACCCTCCCGCACCTTCCGCGCACAGCGCTGGATCAATTCCTCGGTGTCAAACTCCACCTGATAGCGCGTTCGACCGCGAATTCGCTCCCAGAGCGCCAGAAAACGCTCGTCGGTCTGGTAGCCCTTGCGCAGTCGAACCTGCACCTTCTTGCGCTCGTTGACCACCATTCGCCGCTCGAACGCGTAGCCGTCCGCCTCCAGCTCGCTCTGTAGTTCACGAGCGAAGTCCTCGTACGCCTCATTGGCAATCACAGTCAGCCGGTTCACGGCCTGATCATGGACGCGCTCGCCGTCCTGATTCACGCAGAGACGAAGACCGCGGCCAATCTCCTGCCGCTTCTTCAGTTCCGAGCGAGACTCCGCAAGGGTGCATATCTGGAACACATTGGGATTGTCCCAGCCTTCGCGCAGCGCTGAATGACTGAAGATGAAGCGCAGCGGCTCGTCGAGGCCCAACAATCGCTCCTTGTCACGCATGATCAACTCGAAGGCACCACTCTCGGCATCGCCCTTGGTGCGGAACGACGACTCGGAAAATGGGCTCAGCGCCTGTTTGTCGCGGGCGAAATAGCCGTTATGCACGGCCTCGACGTCCAGCGTGCAGACACCCTCGAATTCTTCCATCGCCTGGTAGCGACGGTAGATGTCCTCGAACCACTGCGCGAACGGCCCCAGCGTGGTGGAGCCATCTTCATGGTAGACCCGGTAGCTCGACACTCGATCAATAAAAAATACGCTGAGCACTTTGATGCCCATGGGCTCGAGCCTTCGGGCCTTTTCGAAATGCCGACGAACGGTGGCTTCGATCTGCATGCGCACGATCTGTTCGCCAGCCACGCCATGGGGCACGCCGACACGGACCACCACATCGTTGGCGAACCGGAGCAACCCCTGCTCGGCATCGATCTCATTGACAATGAAGTTTTCCCGATAGATCTCGCGCTCGCGGGATTTCTGATAGAGATCGTCGCCGGGCTTCAGAGAAAGACGCTTCTTGCGCGGCCCACTGGCCGTATTCACCCAAATCGTCGCCTTCGCCGAGACGCTTCTAGAGGTGGACGTAAAACTCTCCAGCTCGACAAAGGCCTGATTCACGCTCGACTCGTCGACCACTGAATCGACGCTGATCTGTTTGACCAGGCCCTGCGACCAGGCCGCGAACGGGTCCAGACGATGAACCAGGTTGTACGAGTTGCGGTGCGTGGCCGAATAGCGCAGCGTGCACATTGGGTTCAGTCGTGCGATGGCCTGCTTGCGCTTGTCGGTTTCCAGGTTTTGCGGCTCGTCGAGAATCACGACCGGGCAGGTCTCCTGAATGAACTGAATCGGCCGAATGCCGCTTTCGCGAAGCTGGTTGATCACATTGCCCTTGAATTTCTGACCACTAGCCGGATCGGCATCCTTGGCAAATGCATCAATGTTGATGACCAGAATCTGCAGCGCGTCGGACAGCGCGAAATTCCGAAGCTGACCGACACGAGCCGATTCGTAAACGTCGAACTTGATCCGCTCGGCGTTGTAGAGTTCGCGGAAATGACGCTGCGTGATCCGCAGCGTCTTCAGCACACCTTCTCGAATAGCCACCGATGGCACCACGATCACGAATTTGCAAAAGCCAAACTTCTGGTGCAACTCATGAACGGTCCGCAGGTAGACATACGTCTTGCCAGTGCCTGTTTCCATTTCGACCGAGAAGTTCGGAAAATCACCGACCGGTTTGCCCTTCTGGTCCAGCAGTCCTTCAAGTTGCTCCGAGCTCTCCAGACCCTCGCGCTGTTGCACGCCTCGAAGATTGGTCAGCCACTGGTCCGGCGACAGTACGCAGCGGTTGGCAATCCCGACCTCGGTCAGCGCCAGGCTGGTCAGACTGTCCTGCCCATAGGTGGTAATGCCCGCATCGCGCCCGGGCTGACCTTCGAACAGGTCGACCACTGCGTCGATAGCGCGGCGCTGGTATTCCTGATCGGCGTCGAATTTGAGTCTCATGCCGATGCACCTTTAGAACAATAGGCGGAATCGCGAAGCCGGGGGCCTTTCTGGATTGCGCTTTTCTGAATACTATCGAGCCCAGCAAAGAAAGATGTCTCGGCAAGCAGTTCGGCGAGTGAACTATCGTCTCTGAGGATCGCCAATTCATGAATAACGAATAGGTCTCGAGGCGTAAGCACAGCCCAGACTAGCCTAATAGAACGGGCTCTAAGCGAGGCCTTCTGGGCAACCACAAACCGCATAATCTCTTCTATCGAAACGCTCAAGGGCTGAGCAGCTGTAGTTCGAGCACTTAGGGCTCTGCCATATGCTTCGTACAATATATCTCCGTACTCTCTAGCTGTTGTTTCCTCAGTACAGTCGCCTCTCAAGCGACTGCCGAGCAGCATGGAGTGCAGGGCCTCCAGAACCTTTATCCCAATGGAAGTCGCTTTCCTCTCGGGGCCATACTCTGACTTATATCGTAGATGCGCTCTTATTTCCTTGTAGTTGTCCAACATCCAGATAAGCACATTCAGGTTACGGTCTTCCTCCATCTGGTTTCTGAGTTCATTGAGCTCGCCCTGTTGAACTCGAATGCTTTGCCAGAGAAGCACCACAGCCAACCCGGCAAAGAGTGCGGCCAGGAAGCCAAAGGACGCGCCGAATTGGCCGAATTGCTCAACTGAGAGTTCCCTGGTGCCCGAAAGCACTTTTAGGATCTTTTCAGTTCCGATACCGCAGGCCAGGATTATTGTCCACGCCAGCACCATTACCACCACAATAGCTGCGAGAACGACGAATGTCCTTTCAAATCTCATAGTAATCAGCTCAGGAAAGTTTCAGTAGGCCTCAAAACGGATATCGGCGTCGCGGCACTGCAATGCCAGGTTCTTCTTGGCGGCATCCGAGCCTTCGAAAATGCGCTCCAGCGCGATGATGCGCGTCGGTGCCAGCTCGAGCAATTCGGGCAGCATATCGGTTGAGAAGGCTTCGAGCAGCAACACAAGCTTGGCGTCATCGCTCTCTTTGCCCACGACAAGAACCGGCACACCGGCCAGCTTGGTCCGTTCAAACTGCGTGGTCAGCGGGTAGCCGGATTTCAGCAGCAGTTCCAGCGCCAGTGCTTCGGGCTCGGTATCGCGGATGCCAGTCTGCATAAATAGCTGAATCTGCTCGGCCAGTGCATCGCCGGATTCGAACGTTTTTGGCCGCCATTGCGGAAAGTTGGATTCGACCAGCTGGAAAGCACGAAAGCCTTCCTCCTCCGAGAGTCCCGGAGCTTCTTGACCGGCTTTCGTTTCAGAATCTCGCAAGGCATCCAGAGCGGCGCGAATTCGGGTACGAGCCACCTGGGCGATATCCGAAAACTCGGCATTGTCGGCGTCCAGCGGCTCGGCCATCTGGACCAGAATACAACGGCGATTGCCGCCGTCTTCAGCATTCTGCTTGAGAACGGCGTCCATGGTCGTGCCGGAGCCAGCGAAAAAGTCGAGCACCAGATCCGAGCTGTTCGGTGCTGTGGCCAGCAGGCACATCCTTCGGATCAAGTCAGTGGGCTTGGGAGTATCGAACACTAGATCTGAGGATGGAAAGTCAACCCGCTCCAGAAGTTCCTTTTTTGCCTTTTGCGTGTGGCCTACATCGTGGTACTTCCATAGTGTTTGCGGTACGACACCTTCTTTGACCTCTGAAAGGAACCGTTTAAGGCGGGGAGTGTTGTTACCGTCCTCACCCCACCAAATTCGATTGTCCTTATCTAGCGCCTTAAACTTATCTTTCGATACTCTCCAGTACATCCCTTGGGGAGGTCCGGAAATTTCTCTCCCTGACGGTGTCAGAATCGAATAAGTACCTTCTCCATAGAAATTTCGGGCCGAGAGATCACTGGATGACCAAACACCTCTTGGATCGGCGTCGGGGTTCGTGTATCGATCTTCGGCGCCTTGACTCCTCGGGAGGAGATTGGGAGTCCATTGCTGTCCGTTCTTTGCATAGACAACCACATAGTCATGATCAACAGAAAATTGTCTAGCGCTATTCTTTGGTGAAAACACTTTTTGCCACAGTACCGTGGCGACAAAATTCTCCTCCCCAAAGATCTCGTTCATCAGACAGCGCAGGTTGTGCACTTCGTTGTCGTCTATCGACACAAAGATCACGCCATCCTCGCGCAAAAGGTTGCGGGCGATATAGAGTCGGGGCAGCATCATACTCAGCCAGTTGGAGTGATAATGGCCGGATTCGCGACTGTTCTTGCGAAACTGGCCCTCGCGCAGCAGCGCGCCCTCATCATCCATATCCCTGATGCGCTTCAGGTACTCGCCCTTGCTCTCCTGAAAGCGGTCCGGGTAGACGAACTGATCCGAGCCGGTGTTGTAGGGCGGGTCGATATAAATCAGTTTGACCTGGCCGAAGTAGGCCTTCTGCAACACCTTCAGCACCTCCAGGTTCTCACCCTCGATAAAGGCGTGACTGGCGGTGTCGAAGTTGACCGATTGCTCGCGATCTGGCCGGAGCGTGGCCGTCGTCGGTGCCTGCAGCGTACGATAGGCTTCGGTCTTGCCGACCCAGTCCAGCCGGTAGCGCTCGCCGGTCTCGACCACCGCGCCTTCGCCGAGCGCACGTTTGAGCGCCTCGACATCGACTTTGCCTTCACTGAAAACCTCCGGCAGCAGGGCTTCGAGTTCCGTGCGCTTTTGTACCGCCGGGTCGGCGGATCGAGCAAAGTCTGGAATGTCAGTCTTACTGGTCATCTCTAATCCCGTTGTCTGCTTCAGTTCTGAACCGATTCATCATTGTCGCTTCTACTCATCGTCATTCTGCCCGTTTTCGTTCTGATCAAGCGGTCGCCACTTTGCTCCGCGTCCGAGGCCCGTTGATTCGATCAAACCTTCGTCGCGCATCTTGCGCAGAACCTGCCGCACCAGATCGCGGCTGACCTGGCTGCACTCCTGCTCGATCTCCGAAATCGCAAACGGCTGACTGCGACGCAGTACCGCCAGGCGAATTTGTTCAGTCTTGGCACCGTGACCGGTATGTACCGCCTGGACACGCTCTTCGAATTCGCGGTAAGCGCGCAGCAGCACTCCCCAGAAATACTCCAGCCACGGCAACACGTCATGCTCGCCATCGTGCCAGCCCTGAGAACTGATTTCCAGGCTCTCGTAATAGGTTTCCTTGCTGTCCTCGATGATTCGTTCAATGCTGATGTAGCGCCCCACCTGGAGGTCATGCTGGTATAGCAGCATCAGCGTCAGCAACCGCGCCACTCGGCCATTACCATCGCGAAACGGATGGATGCAGAGAAAATCAAGAACGGCCAGGGGAATCAGAATCAGCCCGTCGACCCGGCCAGCATTCACGGCAGCCGCGTAGTTGTCAGTCAACCCTTCCATTTGAATGGGCACGAGATGCGGCAGCGTGGGCGCAAAGCGAATGTGCCTGGAACCATCCGGCGCGGTTTCAGTGATGTCGTTGTGACTCGACTTCCAGTTGCCGCCCGTCTCTGCCATGTAGCGATAGAGTGTGGTGTGAATCTGCTGAATCACCGGCGGTGTGAAACGCATCTGGAGGGCCGATTCATGGATCAAACTCAAGGCATCCCGATAGCCCGCAATCTCCTGCTCGGATCGATTGCGCGGATCGGTGGTCCGCCGCATCAGATGCTCCAGACGCGCGGCCGGCAGGGTGACACCCTCGATTCGACTCGACGATTCAGTCGATTCAATCACAGCCGACTGGCGCAAGGTCCTGAGCGTTTCCGGTGCCTGTTGGAAGAACAGCGCCTGCTTACCCTGATATTCACCCACCGCCCGCAACGACGCGCCCTGTTCAGGCGTCAGCCGCAGCGCTTCAAGAAAAGCAACCGAAAGAGAGTGCACAGCCCAGATCCATCCAGAATGGGGCAATATTCCAGCATAAATAAGGTATTGTCAATACTTATACCCTATTTAATTTTATTTTCAACCCATTCGAGTCGCGCATCAATTCGGCATCAAGATTTGCGCAGAATAGGACCAATCTCAGATCACGGAGAAGAACCGAAAGTAAGCTTCTCCCGGGATTCGATTTCCGCGATTTCATCAGCCGTTGCCCCTCGCTGCGTCGGACAGGTGGTCAGTTCACTATCTGTCTCATAGCGCAATGTGCCACCTGGGCGCGGGTTGGCAAGCGCGAATGGTGGCAAGGGCACTGAATCCACATCCGGTGGTGAATCGAACTGACCTGCCGGGGCTTGAAAGATGGGCTGAACATGATGCCCCAATATCGCTTCACGTCGGCGCTGAATGGGATCCTGACACCAATACTCGTCCGCCACAGGTTGCACGGAATCACAGTTCCCCCTCGGGTCATTCAGTGCATCCATGTCAATCTGCTCCAGATTGGCCTGCTTGATCGCGCCCCGGCTGAAAATCGACTGAGCCCTTGGCTGCGGACTGTCTGCGCTTGAAGGTGTCCCGCGGAAGGCCCACCGCTGAGTCGGTAGCTCTCGCTGCCCAACGATGAAGCCCATTCGAACAAATCCCGGCTCCGGGGGAATTCCCATGGCGACACCGGGCTTAAGCGTTCCGAGATAGGTCCAGACCAGCCGACTGGGTGCCCCAGCGCAAACCCAGAAACTGGTTGTCGTACGGAGCGGGTAGGCAACATTCCACGGCAGCCATGTTCCACTACTGGTGTGGTAATAGTCTGTATTGTTCCAAAACGTCAGAAAGGTGGGCTCCCGCGCATCGTGGGTACCTACCGCAATCGCGTCTCGTTCATAATTTCCCGGTCGGCCCTCGCTATCCAGATCCACGCCCATTCGCCCACGGTAAACAACCTGGATAAACAAGTCACTGGCGTTGACCGGAATGGGGTCGGCAGAGAAGTCAAAAACCATTTCCACACCCGCTCCTGGCTCCAGCCCGTCAAGCTCACTGGGTGAATCCACATCTGGCGCGCTGAGAGCAATGGTTGCCTACACTGAGATCTCCTGGTAGTCAGTACGCTGCCCCTCCGTACACGCAGGCTCGGAAATCGGCCCGGTTCCTGAAGCCCCATAATCCTGGATGCGTTCACCTGACAGATCAGGCTGATAACACCGATCCCTGTGATAGCGGGCTACGGCAACCAGATCGCCATTGAGATCAGAGCCTTCGGGCGCGCCTATATACTGCGGAAATTCTTCGTTGGTACCGCTTTCAACAATTGTCTCCGTCGCATTTCGGACTCGCAGGCGGACTTGATTGAAGCCGAAGATTTCATCATTGTCATTGCGTCTTGGATAGCCGTCCGGATCCATCCAGTGCCCATCGCTTTGATTGAGTGCCGCGAAAACCCCGGTGGCTGGTGGTTGCACTTCCAGACGACCTCGGAAGAAATAGTCAATCAACCCGGCTGAGTAGGCAACCGCCCGCGGTAGTAGGACATCCGCCTTATAGCGCAAGTTGTTCAACGATAGCATGTAACTATATGATCCCAATAGCGAATCTGAAACCAAGCCCTCTAGCCTGACAATTGCGCTTCGGGTAAGCAACGGAACTTTCCCGTTGTAGTGTTGCGGCAAGTCGTCAATGTACCCCGGCGATACCGAATCTGGCACTTCCGCCGTCAATTCGACCAGCTCGATTTCCGCGAAGTATCCGGTCCAGAAACCTCCAAAAAATTTCAGTTCTGAACTTACCAGAACGGAGTCAAAAGTCGAATCTGGCAAACTTTCGTCCGGTAGCGGGTAGGTGGGGTCTTGCTGATAATCGTTGCAGGGATAAGCCCCCGGCGGAATACATTCTCGCGAACCGGGCAAGGTGCCAGCCGTGAAGAAGCCCCGATTACTGAAATCGGCCATGCCGCGGCGCGCTAATAGATCTTCGACGGAATCTCCGGATTCGACATGGCGAGTCGTGAGGAATTTGACCGGTGTCGAAAACATCGGAATCGGGTAGTCTCCCAGAACCGGTCGCGGCACCACTTCAGGTTTAGGAATAGTTTCGTCAAGGTGGCGCAGGGGATTTCCAGCGAAACCACCACCACCGGTGGCCTGACGATAGTCCAAGGTGACTCTGTATTCAGTATAGGCTTCGGAAGCGCCACCAACTGTGCCCCCCAAACCAGGATCCACGTGTAATGCTATGTTAGGAGGCGCATGAGCATCATTCCGCGAATGCTGCGGCTGAGCTGCATCCTGAACCAGATGCAGAACGTGTCCCAACGATTTGAAGGCGGTAGCCCAGCGCCATTTGCGTTCTTTGGCGGACACCCGCCGATTCAAGTAATGGTCGCTCACATCGACCTCACGATTCAGCGTAAGCGCATGCCACAAATTGTTTCTTGCGTCTTGCCAGGAAAAGTGGTTGCGTCGCTCGGAATTTTCAACGTCGTCTTCTGCGATCAAAGGGTCTATGGTGCCTATCGCCCAGGCAGTAGAAGGGAGACATCCATAGCCGCTGTCAACACATGGGCCAACATAATCAAAAGCGCGGTCTCGGAAAGGATCATAAAAATGCTTTGACGACCGGAACAAATCTCCATGCGGGTCATCATCTCGCTCATCATAGTTGGTCCATCCGAAAACTGGTCTTATCACATCGTTATCATCTTCACGCACTGCTCCCCTTACCAACCAGCCCTTAGTGCGAAATTCAAACTCGCCAACTTCAAGTATGCTGGGCAGATACCCCCTTTCGATCAAGACCTGCATGGGTCCGCGCTCCTGCTGCTGTACCCCTCTGATAAAATCAGTCTCAATATCGGGCACCATAGGGTAGGCAACCGGTTCTTCGTCGAAATAGCTAGCAGCCAGCGGAGTAAAGTTGAGCGCAGGGTAGCTATCTGAAAACGGTTGAACCATATCGAGCCTATCCAAACCTAGTTCCTGACTGATCATTCCAGAGTCAGCATTCAAGGCAGATGAGCGTTCAGCAGCCTCCAAAGTAATGAGCGCGTGGGCTTCTAGCCCATAGGAATGAGCCATTCGCATTGGCAATAGAAGCATTGAAAGCAATAGGAGATTTCTCAGCATATATAGTTACCCATCAGGTTGGCGGGCCACCAACGACAAACAGCAGGCTCACTATGACAGCGGCCGGTAGGAGCAACAGCCCAGCCACAAGTCCGATCATAAAAGCGATCAAACGTTGGCGTAAGTGCAAAAATACAATGGACGCTATGGCCAACGCCACACTAAAAACAGGAGCCCACATGATAAAAGGATGAACTTCACGAAGGCGCACATTCATTTCAACGTAAGCGCTTGAGCCTGCGATAGCAGCCACCAAGAGCAAGAGTACCCAGACATGGAAATTCATGTGCAATTTGGATAGACGTTTTTTCATCGCATCAAGGGATCCAGTAGCGTACATATTCCAAGTAAACACCAAATATGGCCGGCAAAAGATACAGAAAACCCAGGTACGCATAGGCCATCGAACGCATGATTCGTCGTTTTCTAAAGGCCACAACCGCGGCATAGGCCGAGAGAGCACTGACAGCAAGAGGAAGGTGCAGTAGATGAAATTCCTCAAAGAATGCGAAATATTTCAACGAGGTAAACGCGACCAGAAGCCAGGCGGCGATAGCTATCGATAGCACCACCCTATCGGCCGCACTTCTCTCATTACTGGGCTTTCTATCCTCGATCATCATTCAGTCATTTGGCGAAATGTAAAGGTGGACGATTCCTACTTTCTAAAGTGCCTCGATACGCCAGACGCCCCCACCATCCTGAACAAATCGGATGGGGTACCCTTGAATCGTGCCCCCATCAAGGTTGACTAGAATCAGTTCAGCATCCGACAAACTGAAGGTTCCGTTGGCAATCTCCCCAAAGCGAGTCGCTGCGATGGGTCGGTTCGAGCCCAGCGCATCAAATAAATCCAGGTAGCGTTGACGGTGCCGAATATGAAATGCTTGGCCGGCCCCGGCCGCATCGTCGGCGGCGAGCCTTGAACGCATATGAGCATAGATGGCGCACACCGTTTCACGTTGCTCGACAATGTCGAGTACGATGATCCGCCGGGTGTCACTGTACTGAATCTTTTCCGCATCCTCCACCAGGAACTCCACAGTGTAAATTCCCGGCGTTTCGTAGGTGTGTCGGGGAATGACGTTTGGATTTTCTCCTACATAACCCTACTGTTGCATAAATTCCTGACTTCGGAGCACTGGAAGCCAATAACCGTAGGCGTTTGACAACGTTTCTGCAGGCGTCGCCAAAACTCACCGCTGGTGAGGTTACGCGACACTGAACTTCAGG
>Ga0208979_100504_pt1 | contig 21671 bp, 21 predicted proteins | sample HotLakConsUCCSLE_FD_184738 | JGI IMG/M metagenome (GOLD analysis project Ga0208979, IMG submission 184738) | Hypersaline microbial mat communities from Hot Lake, Washington, USA - Hot Lake Consortium UCC-SLE (SPAdes) | ecosystem: Environmental > Aquatic > Non-marine Saline and Alkaline >... | reverse complement strand
CCAGGCCAGAAAGCTCCGCCGCCCGGCCCCCCGGCCGGGGGGCCGGGCGGCGCAAACACCCGACGAAGGGCCGTGATGTGTCAACCATTCATCCGGTCCAATCTGTCAACCATTCATCCGCTGGACAGCGCGGCGTGACATCTCCCGCCCCGTCGTGCGACAACGGCGCTTTCCCGAAGCGAGGTGACCCGATGGCGGAGACGGAATCCAGGCTCGGTGCGGCGATCGTGCCGGTGACGCCCTTTCAGCAGAACTGCTCGCTCCTGTTCGCCCGCGACACGATGCGCGGCGTCGTGGTCGATCCCGGCGGCGACGTGCCCCGAATCCTCGATGCGATCCGCCAGGTCGGCGTGATGATCGAGGCGATCCTGATCACCCACGGCCATGTCGACCACGTCGCGGGCGTCGAGGAGCTTCGCGATGCGCTGAAGGTTCCCGTCGTCGGCCCGCATACCGCCGACGCGTTCATGATGGGCGAGATGCTGACGGCCACCGCCCAGGGCTACGGCCTGCCGCCGGCGCGCCCGGTGCAACCCGACCGCTGGCTCGAGGAGGGCGACACGGTCGACGTCGGCGGCATCGCCTTCGACGTGCTGCACACGCCCGGCCACTCGCCCGGCAGCGTCACCTACGTCTCGAAGGCCGATCGCTTCGCGCTCGTCGGCGACGTGCTGTTCGCCGGCTCGATCGGCCGCACGGACCTGCCCGGCGGGGACCACGACCAGCTGATCGGCGTGATCAAGGACAAGCTCCTGCCGCTCGGCGACGACGTGGCCTTCCTGTGCGGGCACGGGCCGATGTCGACGATCGGCGAGGAGCGCCGGACCAACCCCTTCCTGACCTGAGCGCGACCGCTATGCAACCGCCCGCCGGCTACGCCATCGGCATCGAGGACGTCCGCGCCGCCGCGGCGACGATCGCGCCGCACGTGGTGCACACGCCCCTCGTCGCGGCGCCGCGCCTGTCGGCGCTGCTCGGCGCGCGGGTCTCGCTCAAGCTCGAGACGATGCAGCCCACCGGCGCCTTCAAGGAGCGCGGGGCGGCGAACCGGCTCGCGGCGCTCGACGCGGACGAGCGGGCGCGCGGCGTCGTCGCGATGTCGGCGGGCAACCACGCCCAGGCCGTGGCCTACCACGCCGCGCGGCTCGGCATTCCCGCCACCATCGTGATGCCCGAGGGCACGCCGCTGGTGAAGGTCGAGAACACCCGCGGCCACGGCGCGGTCGTGGTGCTGAGCGGCGAGACCGTGGCCGAGGCCGAGACCGAGGCCCGCCGGCTCGCCGACGAGCGCGGCTACGTCTTCGTCCACCCCTACGACGACGCGCTCGTGATGGCAGGCCAGGGGACGATCGCGCTCGAGATGCTGGACGCCATGCCCGACCTCGAGATGCTCGTCGTGCCGATCGGCGGGGGCGGGCTCGCGTCGGGCGTGGCGGTGGCGGCGAAGGCGCTCGCGCCGGCGATCCGCGTCGTGGGTGTCGAGGCGCGGCTCTACCCGTCCTTCCGCAACGCGATCCACGGCGAGCGGCTGCCGGTGGGCGGCGCGACGCTGGCCGAGGGGATTGCGGTGAAGCGCCCCGGCGGGCTGACGCTGCCCATCGTGCGCGACCTCGTCGACGAGATCGTGCTGGTCGACGAGCCCGAGATCGAGCGCGCCGTGAACCTGTGCGCCACCCACCAGCGGATCATGGCGGAGGGCGCGGGCGCGGCCGGCATCGCGGCCATGCTGACGCGCCCGGAGCTGTTCCACGGCCGCACCGTCGGCGTCGTGATCTGCGGCGGCAACATCGACCCGCGCATCCTCGCCTCCGTGATGGTGCGCGAGCTCGAGCGCGACGAGCGCATCGTCTCCTTCCGGATCTACTCGCAGGATCGGCCCGGCCTGCTCGGGCGCGTGGCGAGCCGATTGGGGGAGCTGGGCGCCAACATCCTGGAAGTTTCGCACGGGCGTCTCTATCTGGATGTTCCCGCCCGAGGCGTGACGGTGGACGTCACGATCGAGACGCGGGGCGCGGCGCACACCGCAGAGGTGCTCGCAGCGCTCTCGCGGGACGGCTACGCGCCGACCCGCATCGACCCGCGGGGCCTCGCCGACCTTGGCCCCTGACGCGCCTCGACGGGCGCACGAGAGACGGACGCATGAGCAGCATCGACCGACAGTCGGACGCCGATCGGGACCTTCCCGCCCCCCGCCCGCGCTACGAGATCCGGATCGCCACCGACGGCGTGCTGACGCGCCGGGCGCTCGCCTTCTGCCTCGACCTGATCGTCATCGGGGCCCTGGTGATCCTGTTCGCGATGGCGATCCTGGTGCTGGGGTTCCTCACCTTCGGCCTCGCCTGGCTCCTGTTCGCGCTGCTGATCCCGGGGATCGGGCTGCTCTACAGCGCGATCACCGTCGGTGGCGCGAATCAGGCGACGATCGGCATGCGGATGATGGGCCTGCGGGTCTCGCGCGCCGCCTCGACGGCGCGGGTGGATCCGCTGACGGCGGGCGTGCATTCCCTGCTGTTCTGGCTCGCGACCTCGACCTTCGTGTTGTGGCTGCTCGACGTGATCATCGGCATGGCCCGCGACGACCGGCGCGTCGGGCACGACCTCCTCGTCGACGTGATCGTCACCCGCGCGGACGCGACGCCCTGACGCGTCCCGCCTGCGCAACATCCCTCGTCATCCGCGCCGAAAGCGCTTGTTGGCGTGAACGGGGATGGTATCGTTCGAAACGTGCCGCCCGGACGCGCTTCGCCGAGGTCAGACCCGCGTGACGAGCCATTCCCGCGAAACGCCGCAGTTCTTCCTGACGGCGCCCTCGCCCTGCCCCTACCTCCCCGGACAGGAGGAGCGGAAGGTGTTCACGCACCTCGTGGGACGACGCGCGGGCGAGCTCAACGACGTTCTCACGCATGGCGGCTTCCGCCGCTCGCAGACGATCGCCTACCGCCCGGCCTGCGAGGCCTGCCGGGCCTGCGTGTCCGTGCGCGTGCCGGTCGACGCGTTCACGCCCTCGCGCAACCTCAAGCGCATCGCCAAGGACAACGGCGACCTCGTCGGCACGGTGGCCGCCAACCAGGCGACGAGCGAGCAGTATTCCCTCTTCCGCCGCTATCTCGACAGCCGCCACGCGGACGGTGGCATGATCGACATGAGCGTGCTCGACTACGCGATGATGGTGGAGGACAGCCACATCGAGACCCGCGTCGTGGAATACCGCCGCCGTGGGCCCGATACGTTCATCAACGGCCGCGGCGAGGGGCCGCCGCTGGCGGTCTGCCTCACCGACGTCCTCGCCGACGGCCTGTCGATGGTCTACTCGTTCTACGACCCGGGCGAGGCGGCCCGCTCGCTCGGCACCTTCGTCATCCTCGACCACATCGCCCGCGCGCGGCAGATGGGGCTGCCTTACGTCTATCTCGGCTATTGGGTCGAGGGCTCGCGCAAGATGGCCTACAAGGCCCGCTTCATGCCCCAGGAGCGGCTGCTGTCGCAGGGCTGGACGCGGGTGGAGGAATAGGAGGGCGTCGCCATCGGCGTCCGCGGCGGACGGGTCCTCGATGGCGTACGCAATCATGCGACCAATGTGATCGGATTTCAACACGGCAAGGAACGCGCGACCCGAAACGCCGATCATCAGGACTGGCAATGCTCGGCGCGTGACCCGCACCGGCAAGGGCGTCGCTGTCGCCGTTCCCGCCAAGAGCCCGGACCGAAAAATGCGCGAGGCGGCATTCGGCAGCATGACTATCGGTCGCGCAGGCATGATGAGAATCAATGCCCTCGAGGGTATCGTCACCAGCGACGACACACATGCGCGTCTGGCGGAATTCGACAGAAAGGGGCTGACGCCAGCCGAACGTCGCGCGGCGATCGTCGAGGCGTACAGCCGCGGGCGTTGAGTCCACACGCATGTACGATACCGAGAGCGATCCCTATTGCCATCCGGGCACGACGATCCGCGTCAACAAGCTGAACCTTCGCGATCAGGCCCTTCTCGATGCGTTCGAGGAAGAGATGGTCCTCACCCGCAGTGAGGAAGCGCTACCGTCGGGTCGGCTGACAGTGCGCCAGTACCTCGCCGGTTATCGCCATTTCTTCCAGGACGTCTACGGCTGTGCGGGTAGAATCCGCACGGTGGAGGTGAGCAAGGGTGGGAGCGCATTCTGTCGGATCGAGTTCATCGATGCTCAGCTGAAGAAGCTCTTCGCATGGCTCGCCGCCCGAGACAGGCTCAAGGACCTCTCCCGGCCGGAGTTCGTCGAGGGGGCCGCCCATTTCCTGAGCGAGCTGAACGTCATCCACCCCTTCCGAGACGGCAACGGCCGGGCGCAGATGACGTTCATGGCCGAGATGGCGCGCCGCGCGGGGCATCCGCTCAGCCTCGAGCGGCTCGAGCGCGAGGCGTTCATCCCGGCGATGATCGAAAGCTATCGGGGCGATCTCACGCCCCTGGTCGACCAGTTCGACGTGCTGACGCGGCCCTGAGCGATCGAGAGATCTTTCGTCACCCCGGCGGCGGAACCGCCAGCCCGCGCTGCACCGCCGGGCGCGCGAGGCCGCGCTCGAGCCAGGCCGGGACGCGCTCGAGCCGGTTCAGCCCCACCATCTCGCCCGCGCCGTAGAAGACGTCGATGGCCCGAACCCAGCCGAGCAGCGCGATGTCGGCGATGGTGTAGTCCGCGCCCATGATCCAGTCGCGGCCCGCGAGCCGCGCCTCCAGCACGCCGAGCAGGCGCTCGGCCTCGGCGCGGTAGCGCTCCCTGGGGCGGGGGTCCTCGATTTCGCGTCCCTTGAACTTGTGGAAGAAGCCGAGCTGGCCGAACATCGGCCCCACTCCGCCCATCTGCCACATCACCCACTGCACCGTCTCCCAGCGCGCCGCCGGGTCGGCGGGGAGGAGCGCGCCGGTCTTCTCGGCGAGATAGAGCAGGATCGCGCCCGACTCGAACAGCGCCAGCGGCTTGCCGCCGGGCCCGTCGGGATCGACGATGGCGGGGATCTTGCCGTTGGGGTTGAGCGCCAGGAATTCCGGCGTCCAGGTCTCGTTCTCGCCGATCTTCACGGCATGCGCCTCGTAGGGCAGGCCGGTCTCCTCGAGCATGATCGACACCTTCACGCCGTTGGGCGTGGGGAACGAGTAGAGCTGGAGGCGGTCGGGGTGCTTCGGCGGCCAGCGGGTCGCGATGGGGAAGGCGGAGAGGTCGGTCATCGGGGGAGCCTTTCGGTAAGCTGCGCCGTTTCGTCGCTCCTCAGAATGGGGGCAGGCGGGCCGATCACAACGGCTCCTCGCGAAAACGGCATCTGGCGTGAGCGCAAGGGAGGGGAGCGACGGAACGCGAGCACCACGGCTTGCCGATGTATGTTCCCGCGTATATCATCATGATATCGATGGAGACGGTCATGGTCGATATTCTGGTTCGCAATCTCGACGACGACGTCGCGCGGCGCCTCAAGGACAGGGCCCGGGCTTCGGGAAAGCCCGTCAGCGAGCTCGTGCGCGAGGCGATCGGGGCCTATGTGCGCCCGTCGCGTGCGGAACTCGCCGAGCGGGCGCGCCGCATACGGGAGATGAGCCCGCCGAGCACGCTCGACAGCACCGCGCTCATCCGCGAGTACCGGGACAACGATGAGCCTTATCGTTGACGCGTCCGTCGCCGTGAAATGGTTCGCGGCGGAGGAGGGGACGGAGGCCGCGCAGGCTCTGCTCGAAGGCGGTGACGACGCGTTGCTCGCGCCGGAGCTGCTGCTCGTCGAGGTCGCCAACGCGCTGTGGAAGAAGTGGAAGCGCGGCGTGATCGTGCGCGCGCAGCTCCGGGACGCGATATCCGAGCTCGGATACGTTTTCGCGCCCCCTCATCTCGTCCCGATCGCCGACCTCGCCGACGAGGCCGCGGATCTCGCGGGCGATCTCGGCCATCCGATCTACGACTGCCTCTATCTCGCGCTGACGCGGCGCACGCGGGGCGGGGTGCTGGTGACCGACGATCGCCGATTGCTCGCGGCGGCGGCGCGCTGCTCCGTCGCCGCGCGCCCGCTGGTGTCGTGACCGGTTCCAGGTCCCGAGCGCCCGTCCGCCGCCCGCGGCGTTACGATTGTCGACGCGTGCAGGCTCGATGTCGCATCCATTCACGATTTGCCGCCCCTGGCCCCCCATGATAGACGCCCCATCTGAGACCGGGCGGGCGCGCGAGCGTCCGGTGCGCCCGCGGCCGAGCCCCGCCGCGGCGCGTTAGCGACATCAACCCGGGGCACGACGAGCGAGGCGACCGATGAGCGCGAGCGAAGCGACCCGGACCCACCTGTCCAATTCCTTCTTCTCCGCGGGCCTCGCGGACGTCGATCCCGAGATCGCCCGCGCGATCGACTCGGAGCTCGGCCGCCAGCGCATGGAGATCGAGCTGATCGCCTCGGAGAACATCGTCTCCCAGGCGGTGCTCGAGGCGCAGGGCTCGGTGATGACCAACAAGTACGCCGAGGGCTATCCCGGCCGGCGCTACTACGGTGGCTGCCAATTCGTCGACATCGCCGAGGAGCTCGCCCGCGAGCGCGCCTGCCGCCTGTTCGACTGCGGCTTCGCCAACGTGCAGCCCAACTCGGGCTCCCAGGCGAACCAGGCCGTGTTCCTGGCGCTGATGCAGCCCGGCGACACCTTCATGGGCCTCGACCTCGCCGCCGGCGGCCACCTCACCCACGGCGCCCCGGTGAACGTGTCGGGCAAGTGGTTCAACGTCGTCGGGTACAACGTGCGTCCCGACGACAACCTGATCGACATGGAGGAGGTCGAGCGCCTCGCCCACGAGCACAAGCCGAAGATCATCATCGCCGGCGGCTCGGCCTATTCGCGCACCTGGGACTTCGCCCGCTTCCGCGAGATCGCGGACGCGGTCGGCGCGTGGTTCATGGTGGACATGGCGCACTTCGCCGGCCTCGTCGCGGGCGGGGCGCATCGCTCGCCGTTCCCGCACGCCCACGTCGCGACGACGACGACCCACAAGACCCTGCGCGGCCCGCGCGGCGGCATGATCCTCACGAACGACGAGGCATTGGCGAAGAAGTTCAACTCGGCCGTCTTCCCCGGCATGCAGGGCGGGCCGCTGATGCACGTCATCGCGGCGAAGGCGGTGGCCTTCGGCGAGGCGCTGCGCCCCGAGTTCAAGCTCTACGCCAAGGCGGTGGTCGACAACGCCCGCGCGCTCGCCGACACGATCAAGTCCGGCGGCTACGATATCGTCTCGGGCGGCACCGACAATCACCTGATGCTCGTCGACCTGCGTCCGAAGACCCTCACCGGCAAGGCGGCCGAGCAGGCGCTCGGGCGCGCGCACATCACCTGCAACAAGAACGGCGTGCCGTTCGACCCCGAGAAGCCGATGGTCACCTCCGGCATCCGGCTCGGCACCCCGGCCTGCACCACCCGCGGCTTCGGCGTGGCCGAGTTCCAGGAGGTCGGCCGGCTGATCGTCGAGGCGCTGGACGGGCTCGCCGCGAACGGCGAGGCCGGCAATTCCGCGGTCGAGGAGACGGTGCAGGCCAAGGTCCACGCGCTCACCAACCGCTTCCCGATCTACGCCTGACGGCAGACAGAAAAGTCCGCGGCCCATGCGCTGCCCCTATTGCGGAAGCCTCGACACGCAGGTGAAGGATTCGCGGCCGGCCGAGGATTCGGCCGCGATCCGCCGCAGGCGGGTTTGCCCGGATTGCGGCGGGCGCTTCACCACGTTCGAGCGCGTGCAGCTGCGCGAGCTCGTCGTCGTGAAGCGCTCGGGCAAGCGCGTGCCCTTCGACCGCGACAAGCTGCAGCGCTCGATCGACGTGGCGCTACGCAAGCGCGAGGTCGATCCCGAGCGCGTCGAGCGCATGGTCAACGGCATCGTGCGCCAGCTCGAATCCTCCGGCGAGACGGAGGTCTCCTCCGAGCAGGTGGGCGACCTCGTGATGGAGGGGCTGAAGCGGCTCGACGACGTCGCCTACGTGCGCTTCGCCTCGGTCTACAAGAGCTTCCGCGAGCCCAAGGACTTCGAGGAGCTGCTCCTGGGCCTCGGCCGCGCGGCGGGCGCCAACGGCGTCGTGGAGGTGGCGACGCCGGACCCTGCCGAGAGCGACGGGCGATGAGCCTCGCCGCCGAGCCCGCACGGACGCAGGCGCTCTCGGCGCGCGAGCCCCAGGCCGCGCGCGACGTCGTCTTCATGAGGAACGCCCTGGCGATCGGCCGGCGGCATCTGGGCCTCACCTGGCCCAATCCGAGCGTCGGCGCGGTGCTCGTGTCCTACGCGGGCGGCGAGCCGGTGATCGTCGCGCGGGGGATCACCCAGGCCGGTGGGCGTCCGCACGCCGAGCGCATGGCGCTCGACGAGGCCGGTCCGCAGGCCCGGGGCGCGACGCTCTACGTCACGCTCGAGCCCTGCTCGCACCACGGCCGCACGCCGCCCTGCGCCGAGGGCGTGATCCATGCCGGCGTCGCGCGCGTGGTCTACGCGCTCGCCGATCCCGACCCGCGAGTGAGCGGGCGGGGCGCGGCGCTGCTGCGCCAGGCCGGCCTCGCGGTCACCGGCGGCGTGGAGGAGGCGGAGGCCGCGCGCATCCATCTCGGCCACGTGGTGCGCGTCACCAAGGGCCGCCCGGCGGTGCTCCTGAAGCTCGCCCGCACCGCCGACGGCTTCGCCGCCGCCGCCTCGAACGAGCGGCTGCTGATCACCGGCCCCATCGCCAACGCCCGGGTCCACCTGATGCGCGCGCATGCCGACGCGATCATGGTGGGCCTGCGGACGGTGGTGGCCGACGACCCGCGGCTGACGACGCGGCTTCCCGGCCTCGAGCACCGCTCGCCGGTGCGCGTCGTGGTCGATTCGCGGCTCGCGCTGCCCCTCGCGGCGCAGGTCGTGCAGAGCGCCGGCGCGCCGGCGACCTGGATCCTCACCACGATCGACGCGCCGGTCGAGACCGAGCGCCGCCTCGTCGCCGCGGGTTGCGAGGTGATGCGGGTCGGCGCGGACGCGACGGGCCGCGTGCGCCTCGACGAGGGCCTGCGGCTTCTCGCGGCGCGGGGGATCACGCGGGTGTTCTGCGAGGGAGGGCCGAGCCTCGCCGAGGCGCTCGCCGAAGCCGATCTCGTCGACGCGCTCGCCATCGCCACCGGCCCGCGCCGGCTCGACACGGCGGGCTTGCCCGCCCTCGGCCCCGCGCTCGCGGCGCATGTCGACGCGCGCATGCGCCTCCACGCCGAGGAGCCGGCGGGCGAGGACCTGTTCCAGTTCTACGAGAGGGTGTGATCCCATGTTCACCGGCATCGTCACCGCCATCGGCCGCGTCGTCGCCGTGCAGGACCGCGCCGACCAGCGCCGGCTCACCATCGCCTGCCCCTACGACCCCGAGACGATCGCCATCGGCGCCTCGATCGCCTGCTCCGGCCCCTGCCTCACCGTGGTGGACAAGGGCGGCCTCGACGGCGACATGTGGTTTGCCGTCGATGCGGCGGCCGAGACGCTGGCGCGCACGAATGTCGGCGCCTGGGAGGAGGGCACGCGGATCAACCTCGAGCGGTCCTTGAAGATCGGCGACGAGCTCGGCGGGCACATCGTCTCGGGCCATGTCGACGGCATGGCCGAGATCGTGGCGCGCACCGAGGTGACGCCGGAGGAGACCGGCTGGGGCGCCACCGCCCGCTTCGACCTGCGCGCGCCTGCCGGCCTCTCCCGCTTCGTGGCGGAGAAGGGCTCGGTGGCGCTCGACGGCTGCTCGCTGACGGTGAACTCCGTGGAGGGCGACGTGTTCTCCGTGCTGCTCATCCCCCACACGCTGGAGGTGACCACCTTCGGCGCGCGGCAGGCGGGCGACCGGGTGAACTTCGAGGTCGACCTGATGGCCCGCTACGCCGCGCGGCTGATGGAGGCGCGGTGAGCGTCGGTGAAAGGCCGGCGCGCCGGGCGCTTTCGTCTCTTCCCGGCGGCCAGAGCATGACGACCCTAGCGCGCGGCGCTCAGGTGCCGCGCCATCAGCCCCAGCGTCCACCACACGGAGCGGACCGAGCCCTCCTGCCAGCCGGTCCAGTAGCTCAGGTAGTCGCCGGCGAGATAGATGCGTTCGTTCGGGTCGATCGCGCGGATCAGCCGATGGTAGGCGTCCGGGCGGGACTTGGGCATGTCGTAGGCGCCGATGCCCATCTGGAACGGCTGGTTCTCCCAGGAGATCGACAGGCCCTCGTCGGCATAGACGTGGTCGGTGAATCCCGGGTGCAGCGCCTCGCCGCCGATCAGCGCCTGCTCGGTGCGCTCGGCCTGGGACAGCCCCGCCCAGACGGTGGCGTTCTGCTGCGAGAGCGGGATCTCGCTCGGGTCGAAGGGGCGGCTCCAGTTCGTGTCGGCGGTGTAGATCATGCCGCTCGCGTCGACCGCGTTGACGTCGTGGATGTAGCCGCCGGTGAGGATGCCGGTCGGGCCGTTGTAGCCCTCGCTCGGGTACCAGATCTGCTCGATGAGATGCGTCGTCCAGCTGATGCCGCCGAAGATCTGCACGTCCTGCGCTTCCCAGAAGCGTGTGCGGCCCTGCCAGCCGTACTTGCCGCCGTTCATGTAGAGCACCGACTTCATCGCGGCGATCGCGTCCCCGGACACGACCCCCTCGATGTCCATGCCCGCGGTGATCGCCGGCTGGGCGGTGCAGATCACGTAGTCGAAGGGCTCGCTGTCGAAGGCGCCCTCGGGGCTCTCGACGGCGAGCAGCACGCGCCCGTCGGGGTCGTAGCGCATGCCCGTCACGCGCGAGCGCAGCCGCACGAGATCGCGCAGAGGCGTGCCGCCGGGCGTCTGGGCGAGGAACGCCTGCCAGATCATGTCCATGCCGCCGGCGGGCTGCAGCAGCGAGGTCTGCCACTCGTAGGCGTCGGAATTCAGCATCCCGGGCCACAGACCCTCGGCCTCGAGCAGCGCCTCCATCTCGATCGGCGGACGCAGGACGCCGGAATTGTCGCCCGCGCCGGGCTCGACGAGATAGCCCGCGCGGTCGGTGACCGTGAACGCGCCCTCCTCGAGGTCGCCGTATTGCGACAGGAAGCGCCGGAACAGCTCCTGGCTGCGCTGGTTCGACCCCGGGTCGGTCACCGGCAGCGCCTCGGCCCGGAGCGCGTAGAGCATCTCGGCGAGATAGCCCTGCATGTTGTAGGTGAACTGGCGGATCTGGATCGGCGCGCCGCCGTTGAAGCCCTCCGCCTGCATGCGGTTGGCGTCCGAGACGAAGACGTAGGGCTCCATCTCCACGCCGAACTCGCGGCAATAGTGCAGGATGCCGGTGTGGTGGGTCGGGATGCGGCCCGGGCCGGCGTTGAGCCACAGCTCGAAGAAGCCCTCCCCCTGGGGCGCGACCGCGAACTCCGCGGTCTGCGGCCCGACGCCCGCGCCCTTCACCTCGCCGGGGATGGTGTCGACGTAGGAGGCCTCGGTGACGAAGGGGTTCGTGCGCAGGAACCACTCCTTGTAAGCCGGGTCGGAGGGACGCACCGTCAGGCTGCGCCCGCCGTAGCGGTCGTCGCCCTCGTAGATCACCACCTCCCAGCCCGCCCGGCGCAGCTCGTAGGCGGCGGCGAGGCCCGCGACGCCCGCGCCGACGATGCCGACGCGCCGCCCTTCGCCCGGCGGCAGGGTGGGGAGCTCCTGCGCGACCGCGCGCGGTATCCGCAGCAGGCCGGATGCGACGAGCGGATGATAGGCCGCCGCCATCAGGCCGGTGGCGCCGACCCCCTGCAGGAAGCGGCGTCGCGTGGTCTCGAGATCGCGCATGGTGTCGTCCCCCCTCTGCGGGTCCCGCGCCGTCCGCCGCCGCGAATCACTCCGCGGTTGCATTATCGCCGTGCGCGTCGCCGACGCAACCGATACACGAAGTCTCTCGCGATCATGCTTTCCGGGTCGTGACCGTTTCCCGCGGGCGCGACCGCGCGAACCGCGGCCCCGTGGACGGCGTTGCCCGATGGAACCGCCACGCTCGCGGAGGGCCACACGGCATGCGCACCCTCGTCGCCTATCATTCGCACAGCGGCCATACCCGCCGGGCCGCCGAGGCGCTGGCCGAGCGGATCGGCGCCGACCTCGTCGAGGTCCGCCCGGCCGACGATCGCTTCCGCGGGCTGATCGGGCTGCTGCGGGCCGTCGTCGCCGCGCGGCGGGCGCGGCCGGCGCCGATCGCGCCGCTCGACGTGCGGCTCGAGGACTACGACCTCGTCGTCGTCGGAACGCCGATCTGGGCCTCGCACATCAGCCCGCCGGCGCGCGAGTTCCTGATGCGCAACCGCGAGCGCCTGCGCGACTACGCGACGCTCTACACGTGTGCGGGAACGGCGCTGCCCGAGGCGGGCGAGGACATGGCCCGGATCATGGGGCCGTCCCCCCGCGCGGTGCTCGACCTCACGCGACGTGACGAGGGCACGCCTGCCTTCGACGAGAAGCTCGCGACCTTCGCGCGCGAGATCGGGGCCGCGTGACGACGGCCGTTACCCCCGTGCCTTGCGCTCCTTGTCGAGCTGCGTCAGCCAGCGTCGGGCCTGGCGCTTGACGTTGGCCGGCGCGGTACCGCCGTAGCTGGTGCGGCTGCGCACGGACCTCTCGACGCCGAGCACCTCGAAGACCGCGTCGGTGATCCGCGGCTCGGCCTCCTGCATCTCCGCGAGCGTCAGCTTCTCGAGCCCCACGCCGCGCTGGGCGGCGAGGCCGACGAGGCGGCCGGTGACGTGGTGCGCGTCGCGGAAGGGCAGGCCCGGCACCCGCACCAGCCAGTCGGCGAGGTCGGTGGCCGTGGAGAAGCCGGCGCCCGCCCATTTCTTCATCGCCTTGGTGTCGGGCTCCAGGTCACGCACCATGCCGGCCATCGCGGCGACGCACAGCGAGAGCGTCTGGAGCGCGTCGAAGACGCCCTCCTTGTCCTCCTGCATGTCCTTCGAATAGGTCAGCGGCAGGCCCTTCATCACCACGAACAGCCCCTGCAACGCGCCGAGCACGCGCCCGGTCTTGCCGCGCACGAGCTCGGCGGCGTCCGGGTTCTTCTTCTGCGGCATGATCGAGGAGCCGGTGGTGAAGGCGTCCGAGAGCTTGATGAAGGCGAACTGGGGCGTCATCCACAGCGTGAGCTCTTCCGCGAAGCGGGAGAGATGCATGGCGCAGATCGCGGCCGCCGAGAGCGTCTCGAGCGCGAAGTCGCGGTCCGACACCGAGTCGAGCGAATTGGCGGTGGGGCGGTCGAAGCCGAGCGCCTTCGCGGTCATCTCGCGATCGATGGGGAAGGAGGTGCCGGCGAGCGCGGCGGCGCCGAGCGGGCACTCGTTGAGCCGCGTGCGGGCGTCCCGCAGCCGGCCACGGTCGCGCCCGAGCATCTCCACATAGGCGAGGCAATGGTGCCCGAAGGTCACCGGCTGGGCCGACTGGAGGTGGGTGAAGCCCGGCATCACCGCGGAGGCGTAGTCCCGCGCCTTCTCGGCGAGCGCCAGCTGCAGGTCGGCGATCTGCACGTCCAGGGCGTCGATCGTGTCGCGCACCCACAGCCGCATGTCGGTCGCGACCTGGTCGTTGCGCGACCGCGCCGTGTGGAGCCGCCCGGCCGCGGGGCCGATCGCGTCGCGCAGGCGGGACTCCACGTTCATGTGAATGTCCTCGAGCGCCCGCGAGAACGTGAACGTACCGGCCTCGATCTCACGGAGAATCGACTTGAGACCGTCGCTGATCGCGCCCACATCCTCCTTCGACAGGATGCCGGTTTCCGCGAGCATGGCCGCATGCGCGAGGGAGCCCCGGATGTCCTGGGCCGCGAGCCGCTTGTCGAAGTCGATGGAGGCGTTGATCTCCTCCATGATCTCGGCGGGCCCGGTTTCGAAACGGCCGCCCCACATCCGATTGCTCACGCGTAGCCCCTCGAGTTCGTGATCCGATGACCGACCAGACGCCCGACACCCCCGACACCCGCAAGTCCCGGTCGCGCCGCGGCCCCGCCCTGATCGGCGCGGCCGTCCTCGTCTGCGCGGCTGTCGTAGCTTTCGCGCTCGCGTCCCGCAACACCGAAGCGGTGGTTCAGGCCTGCCTTCCCGCGCAGGAGACGCTGGCGCGGCTCGCGCCGACCGCCGGCGGCGAGCTCGCGGCGCTGTCGGTCCACGGCACGCCGCGGCTCTCACCCGAGATGAGCTTCGTCGGCCCCGACGGCGAGGCGCTGACGCTGGCCGACTTCTCGGACAAGACCGTGCTCGTGAACCTCTGGGCCACCTGGTGCGCGCCCTGCCGCGAGGAGATGCCCGCGCTCGACGCCCTCCAGGCCGAGCTCGGCGGCGAGGAGTTCGAGGTGATCGCCATCAACGTCGACACCCGCAACCTCGACCGCCCCCGCGCCTGGCTCGAGGAGCACGGCATCGACGATCTGGCCTACTACGCCGAGAACGAGGGCACGCTGATGCAGACCCTCCAGCGCTCCGGCCACGTGGTGGGCCTGCCCACCACGATCCTGATCGGCGAGGAGAACTGCGAGCTCGCCGTGCTCAAGGGCCCCGCCGAATGGGCGAGCGAGGACGCCTTCGCCGTGATCCGCGCCGCGCTGGGTCGGGAGGGGTAGGCGGGGGCGGCGTGCGCCGCGCCGTCTCGGCAAGGCGACCGATGCAGCCCTGCGACTCCGTCGAGAAAATCCCGCAGGCTCGAGGCGGTTCTTGTCCTTCCCTACAGGGAAGGAGAGGCGTGGCCGCTCACTTGACTCGCGTCTTCGCCTTCGGCAGCGCCTGCTTCAGCCCGCGCATGCCCTCCCACGGATCCCGCCCGAGATGGGCGAGGCGTGTCGGCAGGTTCTCCACGGTGAAGTGGTTCGCGGCGATCTCGGGGCCGAGCTCCTCCCAGAACAGGGGCGTCGCCACCGGCGCGCCGGGGCGGGCGCGGGTGGAGTAGGCGGCGACCGCCGTCGCGCCGCGGCCGTTGCGCAGGTAGTCGATGAAGATCCTGCCCTTGCGGGCGCTCTTCGCCAGCGTGTCGGTGTAGTGCCCCGGCTCGTCCTTCGCCATCGCGGTCGCGACGCCCGACGTGTAGGCCTTGGCCTCCTCCCAACCCGCCTTCGGCGCGATCGGGACGACGACGTGCAGGCCCTTGCCGCCGGTGGTCTTCACGAAGCTCTCGAGCCCGTCCGCGGTCAGCCGCTCGCGCACCGCGAGCGCCGCGGCGATCACCTCGGCAAAGCCCACGCCCTCGCCGGGGTCGAGGTCGAACACGAGCCGGTCGGGCTTCTCGGGGCTCGTCAGGGTCGAGCCCCATGGGTGGATCTCCAGCACGCCGAACTGGACGAGCGTCATCAGCCCGCGCAGATCCCGGATGGCGAGCACCTCGTCGTCGCCGATGGTCGGGGTCAGCACGGCGGCGTCGATGCCCTTCCAGGGGTGCTTGGCGAAGAAGCACTCCCTCTCGGCGCCCGCCGGGCAGCGGATCAGCGCCAGGGGGCGGTTCTCGATCTGCGGCAGGATCCAGTCGGCGATCTCGGTATAGAACTCGGCGAGGCCCTGCTTGGTGACGCCCTGGCCCTCCCACAGCACGCGGTCGGCGCTCGACAGCTTGATGCCGGAATAGGTGCCGGCCGGCTCGGATTTCTCGCGCACGGGCGTCCTCTTCCTCGTCTTCGTCTTCGTCGCGTCCGGCGTCGGCGCGGGCGCCTCGCGGGCGACCTCGCGGGGGTCCTTGTCCGCGCGCAACCCCTTGTAGGATGCGTGCCGCAGGAGCCCGTCCCCGGTCCAGCCGCGCAGCTCGATCTCGGCGACGAGCGCGGGCCGCGCCCAGCGCACCTTGGCGGCGGCAGCCCGCGGCAACGGCGCGGCGAAGGGCGGCGCGTCCGCGTGCACCGCCTCGATCGCCTTCTGGAGCGCCCGCGCCTCCGTCTCGGTGAAGCCGGTGCCGACGCGTCCCACGTGGACGAGATCGTCGCCTTCGTAGACGCCGAGCACGAGCGAGCCGACGGCGCTGCGGCTCCCCGTCGACGGGACGTAGCCCGCGACGACGAATTCCTGGCGCGCGGAGCACTTGGTCTTGAGCCAGTCGCCGCCCCGTCCCGAGGAATAGGGCCGGTCCGCGCGCTTCGAGATCACCCCCTCGAGCCCGATCCGGCAGGCGTGCCGCTTCATCGCCTCGCCGTCGCCCACGATGTGCTCGGAGAGCCGCACCCTGCCGCCCGCGGGCGCGTCGTCGAGGAGGAGGGCGAGGAGGCGCTTGCGCTCGGCGAGTGGCGCACGCATGAGGTCGATCCCGTCGAGATGGAGGAGGTCGAAGGCCTGGTAGACCACGCGTGACGTTTCCCCCGCCTTCAGCGCCGCCTGCAGCCCGGAGAAGTCGGGGACGCCGCGGGCATCCTCCACCACCGCCTCGCCGTCGATCAGAGCGCGGCCGAAGCCGAGCGCGCCGATCGCCTGGGCCAGCGCGCCGAACTTCGCCGTCCAGTCGAGGCCCTTGCGCGTGAGGAGCTTCGCCTTGCCGCCCTCGATGCGCGCCTGGAGGCGGTAGCCGTCGAACTTGATCTCGTGCAGCCAGCGCTCGCCCGACGGCGCCTTGTCCGACAGCGTGGCGAGGCAGGGCGGGACGAAGGCGGGGAGGGGGGCTTTCCTCGCGCCGGTGACGTCGCCGGGGCCCGGCTCGGGCTCCTTCTTGGTGCGCTTCGCGGGCGCCTTCGTCTCGGCCGAAGGCGCCGTCTCGCGCGCCGGCGGCTTCTTCGTCGACGGCTTGGCCTTCGGATCGGCGATCTTCTCGTCCCAATCCGCGCGCAGGACGTTCTCCGACTTCAAATCCTCGATCGTGCGGCCGGAGCGGATCGAGGTGGTCTTCTCGGCGAGGATGTCGCCTGCGCCCTCGGGGCGGGCAGCCTCGTCGTCTGACTTGATCAGGAGCCAGTTCTCCTTGGCGCTGGCGCGCCGCTCCTTGCCCGCGCCGGTGCGCACCAGGTGCCAGCGCCCGCCGAGCCGCGCACCCTTCAGGGTGAAGGTGAGTCGGCCGCGCGCCATGTCCGCGCGCGCGTCGCCCTCGGGCTCCCACGCGCCCTCGTCCCAGACGATCATCGCGCCGCCGCCGTAGGAGGCCTCCGGGATCAGGCCCTCGAAGGTGAGGTAGTCGAGCGGGTGGTCCTCGGTGTGGACCGCGAGGCGCTTGGTCTTGGGCACGAGGCTCGGACCGCGGGTGACGGCCCAGGAGAGCAGCACCCCGTCGAGCTCGAGCCGCAGGTCGTAATGCAGCCGGCGCGCGGCGTGCTTCTGCACGCAGAAGCGAAGCCCCGCGGGTGCGCCTTTCGCCCGCCCGCGGCGCAGCGCCGGGCCGCCCCGCGGCTCCGGGCTCGCGGCGAAGTCGCGCTTCTCGCGGTAGCGCCCCAGCGCATCCCCGGCCGGGGATGCGTCGTCGCTCTTCGCGTTCGCGGGGGCCGTGCGTCGCGCCATGGCGGTTCGTCAGCTCGCCTTCTTCTGCTTCGCCGCCGGCTTCTTCACCGTGCTCTTGGCGGCCGTGCTCTTGCCGGAGGACTTCGTCGCGCTGGTGGCCGCCGACTTCGCGGCCGCCCGCTTCGGCGCCGGCTTCGAGGCCTTGCGCTCGGGCGCGACCGCATCGTCGGCGGCCGTGGTGTTGCCGGCGGATGTCTTCGTCGCGGGCCCCTTCCGCGCGGGCTTGCCGCCTTCCTCGGCCGCGAGCGAGCGCTTGAGCGCGTCCATGAGGTTGACGACGTTCGAGGGCGGCTTCGCCTGCGGCGTGGCCGGCTCCTGCGCGCCCGACTGCTTGGCCCGGATCAGCGCGACGAGCGCGGTCTCGTAGCGGTCCTCGAAGGTCTGCGGCTCGAAGTGGCCCGTCTTGGTCTCGACGATGTGCAGCGCGAGATCCTTGACCTCGTCCGGATAGTCCACCTTCGGGATGTCCTCGAAGATCTCCGTCTCGCCGCGGATCTCGTAGGCGTAGTGCAGCGTCGTGCCCACCAGTCCCTTGTCGAGGGGCTCGAGCAGGATCAGCCGCTCGCGTCGCGCCATCACCACCCGGCCGATGGCGGCCATGCCCTTCTCGCGGATCGCGTCGCGGATCACGGCGAAGGCCTCCTGCGCCACCGTGTCGTCGGGAGCGAGGTAGTAGGGGCTGTCGAGGTAGCGCTCGTCCACCTCCTTGCGGGGGACGAAGGTCTCGATGTCGATCGTGTGCGTGGTCTCCAGCTTGAGGGCGTCGATCTCCTCGTCCTCGACCTGGATGTAGGCGTCCTTGCCGACCTTGAAGCCCTTGACCTGGTCCTCGGTCTCCACGGGCTCGCCGGTCTCCGCATCGACGTAGAGTCGCTTCACCCGGTTGCCGGTCCGGCGATTGAGCGTGTTGAAGCGCACCTTGCTCGTCGACGTCGCGGCCGGGTACAGCGCCACCGCGCAGGACACGAGCGAGAGCTTCAAGTAACCTTTCCAGATCGCGCGCGCCGCCATGGCGTGTTCTCCCAGTCGTGCCGCGAATTCGCGCGGCGGCGAGAGTCTTGCCGACTCGGGACGCGAGTCGTTCGACTCGGCCGAGCGAATCGAACGTGACTCCGCGCGAGTCGTTCCGGGGCACGAAGACTGGCGCGAAGACTCTCGCAGGACTCTCCGAGGTCTCTCGCACCACTCCCGCGCACGACACTCTCTCGACGACCCGCGCACCGGCGCGGCGGCGCCCCTCGATGTCGCACCCGGCCGACCCTGTTTCGCTGCGCTGCGGAACGTGCTAGACACCGCGCCGCTCGACGCCGCCGCACGACGCCGAGGACGATGTCCCGCGGGGCTTGCCCACAGGCGATTTCAGGGCGTCCCCGTCCGCACGTACGACAGCCACGCGGCCGCGGCCCGAAACAGAACCGATCCTTCCATGTCTCAGCCCAACGCCCTTCCCGAGGGCACGCCCGCCAAGGGCCATCCCGATTCACCCGCGGGCGCCGAGTCAGCCCTGCCGGAAGCCCACAAGAAGGCGGGCTTCTGGACGCTCACCATCGGCTCGGTTGGCGTCGTCTACGGCGACATCGGCACGAGCCCGCTCTATGCGCTGCGGGAATCGATCATCGCCGCCTCCGCCGGCGGGCCGATCACCCGCGACATCGTGCTCGGCGTGCTCTCGCTCATCCTGTGGGCGCTGATCCTCGTCGTGACCTTCAAATACGTCTTCCTGCTGCTGCGCGCCGACAACAACGGCGAGGGCGGCACGCTCACCCTCGTGGCCCTCGCCATGCGCGCGCTCGGCCGCGGCCGTGGCGCGGTGCTGCTGCTCGGCGCGGTGGGCGCGGGGCTGTTCTACGGCGACGCCATGATCACGCCCGCGATCTCGGTCCTCTCCGCCGTGGAGGGGCTGAAGATCGCCGCGCCGGCGAGCGCCGACTACGTCGTGCCGATCGCGCTCGTCATCCTGGTGTGCCTGTTCTCGGTGCAGAGCCGCGGCACGGGCAAGGTCGCGGCCCTGTTCGGGCCGATCACCTGCGTCTGGTTCGCGGTGCTCGCGACGACGGGGCTCTACCACATCTTCGACGAGCCCGGCGTGCTCGCGGCGATCAACCCGCTCTACGGCGCGCGCTTCCTCATCGACCACCCGTTCGTGACGGTGGCCGTGCTCGGCGCGGTCTGCCTCGCCGTGACGGGCGCCGAGGCGCTCTACGCGGACCTCGGCCATTTCGGGCGGGGCCCCATCCGCACCGCCTGGCTCACCATCGTGCTGCCGGCGCTGACGCTGAACTATTTCGGTCAGGGCGCGCTCGTGCTCTCGAACCCGGAGACGATCGAGAGCCCGTTCTACAACCTCGTGCCGGACTGGGCGACCCTGCCGCTGGTCCTCCTCGCCACCGCCGCGACCATCATCGCGAGCCAGGCGGTGATCACCGGCGCCTTCTCGCTCACCCGCCAGGCGGTGCAGCTCGGCCTGCTGCCGCGCCTCGAGATCCGCTTCACCTCGGAGGCGCATTCCGGGCAGATCTACATGCCGCGGGTGAACTGGCTGCTGCTCGCGGGCGTGATCGCGCTCGTCGTCGGCTTCGGCTCCTCCTCCGCGCTGGCCTCGGCCTACGGCGTCGCCGTGTTCGGCGCCATGACGGTGGATGCGCTGCTGGCCATCATCGTGATCTGGAAGGGCTGGCGCTGGGGGCTCGTCGCCGCGCTCGCCGTGGTGACGCCGTTCCTGATCATCGACCTCGCCTTCTTCGGCGCGACGCTCTCGAAGCTCTTCTCGGGCGGCTACGTGCCGGTGCTGCTCGCGACCACGCTGATCCTCGTGATGTGGAGCTGGCTGCGCGGCTCGAAGCTGCTCTTCGACAAGACCCGCAAGACCGACGTGCCGCTCGCCGAGCTCATCTCCATGCTGGAGAAGAGCCCGCCGCACCGGGTGCGCGGCATGGCGGTGTTCCTCACCTCCGACCCCGAGACGACGCCCACCGCCCTCCTGCACAACCTCAAGCACAACAAGGTGCTGCACGAGAAGAACGTCGTGCTCACGGTGAAGTCCACCGACACGCCCCGCGTCTCCGACGACGAGCGCGTGACGATCGCGCCGCTCGGCGAGAGCTTCTACCGGGTGGTGATGACCTACGGCTACATGGAGACGCCCAACATCCCCAAGGGCCTCGCCATCCTGCGCAAGACCGGCTTCAAGTTCGACATCATGGCGACCTCGTTCTTCCTCTCGAGGAGGAGCCTGCGCCCCGCCGCCCGGAGCGGCATGCCGCGCTGGCAGGACCGGCTGTTCATCTGGCTCTCGAAATCGGCGTCGAACGCGACGGACTTCTTCCAGATCCCCACGGGGCGCGTGGTGGAGGTGGGGACGCAGGTGACGATCTAGCGCGCGCGTCGCCGGAAACGGCGCGGAAAGGCGGGCGCGCTGGCGTCGCGGTCGCGCTTGATCTACGGTGCGCTCGCGAGCGGCGAGAGAAGGGCACGCTCCGGGGGGCTCCGCATGCGGCGCTGGTGGTACACCGCGACGGCGACGTTCGTCTGCGCGATGATCGCGACGTTCCTGGTCGGCCCCTCGCAGGCGACGGCGGTGGGCGCGCCGGAGCGCGGGTTCCTGGCCGAGGCGCTCACCCTGAGCTTGTTCTTCGGGCCTCTCGTCTTCGTCATCGTCGTGATCATGGCGGGAATCGCGGTGGCGCTTCGGGTCGGCGTCCGGCGCGTGAATCCGCGCGTCGCCGACACGCCCGCGGCGCGGTTCCTCGTCGGCCTCCTGCCGGTCGGCGCGCTCGTCGCGATTCCCGCCAACGCCTTCGCGGACATTCTCGGGCTGGCGGCGGCCTGGCTCGTCTCCGGCGGCGTCGGCGCGCTGGCCGTCGGGACGTCCGAGGAGGGGCGGGCAACGCTCTCCTGGCGCGTCGTCATGCTCGGCAGCATCGTCGCCGTCTGCGCCGGCTATGCGATGGCGGTCGTGCAGGCGCGGCTGCTCGCCGGGTGACGCCGTTGGGTATGAGGCAACGACCAATGATTAACATGATCGACAAGACGAAAATCAAAGGATGAGATCGCGCCGGGTCGGGCGAAACGCCAAGGCGGTCAGGCGTCTCGCGTCGGGGACGGGTTCCGGCGCCCGCGGGCGAAGGCCTCGCCCGGTCAGAGCCTGTGAAGGTATGAATGAGTTTGGGCGTCGGTCATGACCGTGGCTCCGGCGTGGTTGGTTCGGGCGGGCTGATCCGGCGTGCGCCGTGTGCGCCGTGTTCGGCTGGAGCGGCGTGGAGCG
>Ga0208979_100500_pt1 | contig 21919 bp, 23 predicted proteins | sample HotLakConsUCCSLE_FD_184738 | JGI IMG/M metagenome (GOLD analysis project Ga0208979, IMG submission 184738) | Hypersaline microbial mat communities from Hot Lake, Washington, USA - Hot Lake Consortium UCC-SLE (SPAdes) | ecosystem: Environmental > Aquatic > Non-marine Saline and Alkaline >... | reverse complement strand
CAAATCCCGCCACTGCTCAGCCTTGAGGTAACGTCTGCTCACTTGCTTCCTCCATCATCAAAAACGATGGTGTCAGCATAGTGATCCGTGGAGGCATGGCAAGAGTGTGGGTTCGTAGGCGCTTACGTTTCAAGCATTTTATCTTTCCTTTTTCCAAAAAAAAGCGCCCCAAACGGACGCCTCACATACCACCCAGCGGTTTTAGTTCTCCCCGGAACCCGGAAACCTGAACCCGGAAACCGTTCTTTTTACCTTGCTCATTGAGCCTTGAACCTTGAGCCTGCCTTTATCCGCTAATTGACCATTTTGTCCAATTTATCCATAATGGACACCACTCACTCGGAGCCCCAACCATGAAACACGTGTCCTCTACCGAAGCCAAGCAGCGTTTCGCGGCCATTCTGGATGCCGCGCAACATGAACCGGTCACCATCCGGCGGCAAAACCGGGAAGTTGCCGTCGTGCTGTCCACGCGGGAATACGAACGACTGCATGGGCTGAACGTGCAGGAATTCGAGAATTTCTGTGACACGATGGCCCAGCGAGCCCGAGACCGCGGATTGACGGAACAGGGGCTGGACGACCTACTTAATGATCGATAGTCCGCTGCCCAACAATCAACGCGTCGTTGTCGACACCAATGTACTGATCAGCCGGCTATTGGCACCTGGCTCGGTACCCGGGAAGGCAGTCTCGCACGCCGTCAAACACGGCCGGCTGCTCGCGTCGAATGCCACTCTGGAAGAACTCGCAGATGTATTGAGCCGAGCAAAGTTCGACCGCTACATCACCCTCAGCGAGCGCCAGCAATTCATCCGCCTGCTGGCCCGTATCGTCGACATGCCCGAAATCACTCATCGATTCAACACCTGCGCCGACCAGTCGGACAACAAGTTCCTGGACCTGGCCGTCAGCGGAAAAGCCAGCGCCATCATCACAGGCGACCAGGACCTCCTCAGCCTCCACCCATTCCAGACCATCCCAATCATCAAACCAGCCACCTACCTGGAATCCTTTTCTACCTGAACCCTGATCCCCGAACCCTGTGTTCTTCCCCCTTCGCCCATTATCCCCTTGACCGTCCATCCCTAGACCTCCTACCTCAGTCCTCGATTCTCCGCAAACCGCAAACCGCAAACCGGAAACCGTTCTTTTTACCTTACTCCTTGAACCTTGAACCTTGAGCCCGTTCTTCTCCCCTTCTCCCCTTAACCCTTCCGCCCTCGCTTTCCCCGAAACCGGAACCCTGAAACCTATCATTTCTTCCCTTTCGCCCTCGCTTTTCCCGAACCCGAACCCGGATACCTGAACCCGGTCTTTTCCTTCCTTCCACCAAGGCGAGTCAAACAGAAAACCCGAAATGCGTCCCATCAGGCAACTCTACGTCAATCCGCAGCTTACCTCCGGTGGCTTCGACATACCGCTTGAGAGATGACAGCTTCAAGTCATGCCCCGGCTTTTCCATGCCCGCAACCGTAGGCTGGGTTACCCCAAGCGACTCCGCCAACTCACCCTGGGTTTTCTGTACGCGCTCTCGCAGTTCCCCCAGATGAATGCCCAGAATCATCTCAGCCGCCTTCTTCTTCGCTCGTTCAACAACCGCCGGATCCTCAGCAGTCAGCAACTGTTCCAATGAATTAGCCATCAATTACCACTCCGCTTCAAAGTTTCCAGGTGATGCGCAAACTCGCTGTCCGCCAAGGCAATCTGCTTCTCATAGAAGCGCTTGTCGCCACCCCCCTTGTTACCACCACAAAGCAAAACACCGTTCCGAGCCGGGTCAAAAGCAAAGAATGCCCTGATCGGCTTGCCTTTACTCTGGATGCGAAGCTCTTTCATGTTCGGGTAACTGGAACCCTTCACGCTATCAGCGTGAGGCCTTCCCAACCTGGGCCCAAAATGTCGCAGCACCAAAATCGATGCCAGAACATTCTCGCGATCCGCTTCTTCCAGCCCTCGATACCACTCGTCAAACGTCTCAGTCGTTTCAATGCACCACATCACAACTACACCAAATTATAGCTCCCAACCTATATAGGCGCAAGCCTATGCAATTCTTTCCCCTTAGCCCGTTCGCCCATTCGCCCCTTAACCGTCTTCCCTGAACCCGGACTTTCCTTCCGGAACCCGGAAACCGGAAACCGTTCTTTTTTACCTTGAACCCTGAGCCTTGAGCCCTGAGCCTGTCCTAACCCCTTCGCCCCTTCGCCCGTTAACCCCTTCTCCCCTTAACCCTTCCCCCCCTTTCCCCGAACCCGGAACCCGGTCTTTCTGCCTTTCCCCTAAACCGTAAACCCTAAACCGTAAACCATTGTTTTAACTCCTCCGGCCCCTCCGGCAACCCCTTCAAAACCCTCCAATGCAACCCCGACCGTGGAAAAACCACCACCCACCCCGTCAAAAAAATCAGCAAAAAATACAACCGCACACTCTGATTGGCCACATACCATTCCTCCAGCTTCCCTTTGTACGGCATGATCACCTCGTCATACAGCCGATCCGCATCCTCCGCATCAGCCATCATCTCCTCCTCCCCGCGAAAAACAATCGACCCCACCCCCGACAACCCTGGCCGAACCTTCACGATCTCGGCCTGGGACCGCGCCGGAAACGCATCAAAACACCGCTGCGTCTGCGGCCGCGGCCCGATCACGCTCATATCGCCTTTCAGGATGTTGAACAGCTGGGGTAACTCATTGATTTTTGTTGCTCTAAGGAATTTTCCGACCGGCAGCACCCGCGGATCGTCCCTTACCGTAATAGTCCCGGACCCCAAGTTAGGACTGTCCTTGAGCATTGTCGCGAACTTCAGCAATCGGAACTTACGCCGTGCAAGACCCATTCGCCCCTTAACCGTCTTCCCTGAACCCGGACTTTCCTTCCGGAACCCGGAAACCGGAAACCGTTCTTTTTTACCTTGAACCCTGAGCCTTGAGCCCTGAGCCTGTCCTAACCCCTTCGCCCCTTCGCCCGTTAACCCCTTCTCCCCTTAACCCTTCCCCCCCTTTCCCCGAACCCGGAACCCGGTCTTTCTGCCTTTCCCCTAAACCGTAAACCCTAAACCGTAAACCATTGTTTTAACTCCTCCGGCCCCTCCGGCAACCCCTTCAAAACCCTCCAATGCAACCCCGACCGCGGAAACACCACCACCCACACCGTCAAAAAAATCAGCAAAAAATACAATCGCACACTCTGATTGGCCACATACCACTCCTCCAACCGCCCCTTGTACGGCATGATCACCTCGTCATACAGCCGATCCGCATCCTCCGCATCGGCCATCATCTCCTCCTCCCCCCGAAAAACAATCGACCCCACCCCCGACAACCCCGGCCGCACCTTCACAATCTCAACCTGCGACCGCGCCGGAAACGCATCAAAACACCGCTGCGTCTGCGGCCGCGGACCAATCACACTCATATCGCCTTTCAGAATATTGAGCAGTTGCGGTAACTCATTGATTTTGGTGGAACGAAGGAACTTCCCGAACGGTAATACTCGTGGATCGTCCCTGGTGGTGATCGTGCCGGTGCCGATATTCGGCGAGTCCTTGAGCATGGTCGCGAACTTCAACAACTTAAGTTTTTGGCCCGCAAGCCCCACCCGCTGCTGCTCGAAAAACACTTCGCCCTCCCCGGTCAGACGAAGAATGACCATCACCGGCACGAACAACAAAGCCAGGATCAAAAGCGCTAGCGCTGAAAAGAGTAGGTCAAACAATCGTTGCATCGAATTGGCCTTGTGCCAAGCGGCCTACGTTTGGTCTCCCGAAGAATGGTAGCGCAGTATGTTTCCTGCGACCCAAGCATCAATCGCTGCTGGATCTTGCCGTAAGTTCCGGGAGACCGCCGATGAGAGTATTGACCACGGTGAATTTTCCAAAACCATCGCCGCCGACAACGTTGATCGGACCGGCGGACAACCAGGCATGGGCCTTAAGCGACTTGTCGTTTGGTCGTCGCCGCACCCCAAAGAAGAGTGCGTAGGGAATACCGTACAGGCCGAGCAGAAAACGTGCCACAATTGCCTGATCGAAGCAAGTAGATTTCCATGGCGTATAACGAGATGCCAGCCGCACAGTTAACCCGATCAACTCGGCACGAGTTTGATCGCTCGACGCAATCAATGGGATCCAGCCCGCGGGCCCGCTCCGTGTTCCCAGCAATGGCTCCAGGCGCCTGAAGGGAAGTCCCAGCACAAGCAGTCGGCTCACGCCAAGTGCCAGCCAGATCAATGGGAGGCATGCCCGAGCCAAGAAGGGTAGACGGCACCAGCTCTTGCACTTTCGGCGAATTGTCGATACCGCCATGAAATAGCAGTCTGCAAGAATTGTAGGAAGCGATTGACTACGAATCGCTTACAAGCAGCAGTCCATCGTCAACCATTTGTTCAATGAAGGCGAGGGTATCACTGAGACAGCGCTCCTTTTCCACATCGAACTCGAATTGAACCGCTTCACACACTTTGGCCACTGCCACCGGCTCATCAAGCATATTCCAGATAAACCCCGCCACTGAGTTCAAACCAAAGTATTCGCCGGAATCGGGATGCATCATCAGCACCTCGTCGTCCACTGAAGCCACCAATGCATCCGGACGCTGGCGGATGAATGCATCCAGACTTAGTGCCATTGATTGGTGTGCTTTGGAAATCAGTGTCCCCTTATCAGATGCAATGGAGCATCCGAACAGCCCCGCCCCTAGCAGGACGTTAGTTTGAACGCGACTTGTTTGCCACTAGATAAAAATCGCGACGCCTTGAAGCGCCGCTACCTAATGCAGCCGCTTGATGTTACGAAGAAGCCGGAAACGTGTTGTCAGCTACTTCACATTGTGTATCACAAGTCGAAACTGTGCCCCCGAGCGTCTGCCCCACGGGCAAACGGGTGGCCGACGGCGCTTCGTACACACGCCCATTTCCAGTATGAGTGGTTGCTTCAGATTGCTCGGTCATCGTTCCCTACCTTTGTGGAAAGCTGCTTACAGGCGACTACAATCATTGATTGTAAAAACGCCACGCTTGTACAATTCTCCACTAATCTTGTGACCCGTGTCAAGTGCAAAATCTCGCGTCATCGGTTGCTCGGTTCAGTCTTTTGTGCGAATGCGCCAGCGGACAGCCCTCTTAACATCTTGATTCTAAAGCGCCTTTCATTTTTTCCCGGCTGCTCCCAATCACCTGCTGGCCAGTCAGCCAGCGAAGTTTCAAGTTGCTCCAGGTCAAGATAGCGATCGATGCCATCCCTTCTCAGTCCGGCAATCGTATCGGACACTCCTGGCAAAGAAGCCCCAAGAGCCTCGTACCAATCGGCTGACTGGTAGCCCTTGGACTGGCTGTCCAGGATATCTTTCGGAAGTCGGCCTTGCATTGCGCGGCGCAGTAGCCAGCTGATCTGCCCGTCTCGGAGGTACTGACCTTCCGGTACAGCGAGGCAGAATTCGACCAGCCGCACGTCTGCGGTCGGATCCCTAGCCTCCAGGCCGGCTACATTGGTGGCTGCATTGTAGTCGCCCATATCCGTTCCGGTCAGCATGTGGATCCGCATTTTACCGCCATTGCTCCAGGGTCGAAGGTGGGGATCTCGGCCCCCTCGCGGCAGTCGCCAACGTGATTGCATGCGTTCGAGGAACTCCGGAGCGGCCGGGCAATAGTCCTGCAGCGTCCAGACCATGCCGGAGCGCTTGGCCAGATGCCGCCAAGCGAATGCGGGCAAATACGGGCCAATAGATTGCAATACCAGTCTGCGTCGCCCGAACCTGCGGTCCTTTTTGTGCAGAGCGGTCACTTCCTGCAGCCAGTTCAGCCACTTGCCGCGGATCAGCAGCTGCGGGAGGCGGGGCAGTCCAGTGTAGGAGATCGATGCATTGCCTTTCGTGCCCGTCAGTATCACGCGCGCTCCGTCTTTAACGGCCTGATTCTCGATGGCCCGAACCCATACCAGGTTGCAAAGATTGAGTGGTGGTCGGTCCATCGCCTCTACGGCGCCTTCGAGACCGTCGATAGGCGAAGTTCCCGTGGTACGTACCAGCCGATGCTTGATGTTTGGATACATGGCTGCCAAGGCCTGCGCTGCAGGGCCTTCGTCGCCATGCCAGTTCGGCGGAATAGGGCCGTCGAATCCAGCACGCGGAACGGCGGTATACGCCATAAGCGACTTGCCGTCTTTTTCCAGGAGATTCGCTGCTGTCGCGCTGACCGTGCCGCTGTCCAGTCCCGAGCTCAACTGCGATGCCACTTTTTGACTGGATCTCAGCCGGCAGGCAACAGACCGCTGGATCTCGGCTTGCAGGGCTTCTACATATGCCTCATCACTGCCAAGCCGCAGCTCCCGCTTCGCGTCGAATCGGTGGAACTGCCGCTTCTCGAGCCGGCCATCTTTTACCGTTACGATCTGCCCGGGCTGGACGCGGTGAATGTCCTTGAAAAAGGACTCACTACCTGTCATCGGAAGAAGGCACATGAAATCATGCAACGTTGCCTGGCAGACAGCCTTTGGAATACCCGGTACGGTCAGAAGCCCCTTGGGCATCGTGGCAAATGCAAACCGGTCGGATCTGTGGTGCCAGTAGAGCGGCCGTTGCCCCATGGGGTCACGCGCCAGCCAAAGCTTCCGATCCCGACTAGTGAAACAGGCAATGGCAAAGTCGCCCAACATCCGTGACACGGCGTCTTCATTCCATTGCAGGCAGGCTCGCAGCGCTAGATCGCTGTCGGACATCATGCGAACCTCACCGGGCCGAATGCTCAAGCTCTCGGCCAGTTCGTCGCGGTTGTCCAGGCGGCCGTCGAATGTCATCAGCACGCCAGACGATTTGTGAACCAGCGGTTGCACATCCAGGCTGTCTTCTGGTGTGGTACGGAGCAAATTGCGAAGCATTGCTGCCTGGCCCGAAATTCGAATCGCCTGGGCATCCCGGCCGTAGGGCGCTAGCGCAGCCTGCATGCGCTCGAGGATCGCCGGTTCAGGCCGGCGTTCGTCAAAGTAGACCAGCCCCCCGATTGCGCTCATACCGTAACGCCTCTGCCTCGACGTGCTGTCAGCAGATCGCCGAGCTGCACGAATAGCTCTTCGGCCAGTGTTTGGGGCCCCGAAACGCGCAAGGCATGGCGATAGAAGCGAGTGACGTCCATAGCGGTTCCGACTGCGATCAGGCTGATCGAACTGTTCTCGATTCGGCCGGCAACTTCTCGGAGGGAGTTTTCAAGAAACCCTTGGCCATTAGCCTGCGCTGTTGACTGGTCGAACGGCTGCCCATCCGACAGCACAAGAAGTATTCGATTGGACGACGACTGCATAAAAAGTCTCCGAGCAGCCCAGTGGAGCGACTCGCCGTCGATATTTTCCCGGCCGAAGTCGTCCCGCAACATCAAGCCCAGGCCTTGACGCGCTCGTTGCCAGCGTTGGTTGGCGGTCTTGAAAACGATGTGGCGAAGCGCATTGAGACGACCCGGATCATCTAATGCCCCGGCATGGCGCCAATGCTGCTCTAGAGGATTCTCGGCCCCAAAGCGGGTCGTAAATCCAAGCAGCTCGCAGTCGATGCCGCAGGACTCGAGCGTGTGTACTGCCAGATCGACCGTCATGGCGGCCAGTCGTTGCCGTTCGCCCCGCATGGATCCTGACATGTCAACGAGGAACGAAACACAGGCATCGGTAACCGGTGTCTCACGTTCGTTGCGAAACACCTGATGGTTACTGCGGTCGGTAACAAGTCGAGCCAGTCGACGACTGTCGAGTCGGCCTTCCTCCTGGTCGAATTCCCAATGTCGCAGCCTTGCCGCCTGAAGTCGGCGCTGAAGACGATGAGCCAGTTGTCTGATACGTTGACGATCAGGTAAAAGAAGAAGTCGCAGCCGATCGATGTCTGCAGACTGGAGCCAGCGGTCGGCCGGGCCCTCTTCATCCCATGCGGTACTGTAAATCCGGTATTGGGGATAGGCATGCACCGCGTCGGATGGTGCCTGATCTCCTCCCGTTCGCTCGTACCGCGACAACTCGCTTTGTTTGTCGTCGCCCTCGATTTCAGAATCCAATACCGTGAAGCCGATATCCGATGCCCCTGCCAGAACACCGACTTGGTCGATGAGCGATTCCTGGTAGCGGGACAGCGCATCAATGATGGGCGCTACGCACTCGGCGAACCGGTGCGGCTCCTCCAGCAGCGTCGAGGCCTGGCGCAGTGAGGCAAGCAGAGCCGATTCAGCTGGTGGTGTCGGTCGTGCTGAAAAGAACCTGCGGAGGCTCCACCCATCGTGTGTGCAGATGATGGGTTCAGTCGGACAGTTGGCCCCTCCAAATACTTCTCGGGCGGCGCAATAGAGCCTGCCAAAGATCGAGGAAGGGGCGATATCTTTTGGGTTTGATAAATTGCGCGCCATGCCGGGCAGGTCCGTACTGGCAAGCTGTTCGACGCGGGCGCGCTCCAACGCATGATAGAGCGGTGCCGCAAGCTTAGACCAGCCTTCATCCAGCGAAGAGTCATGCCAGCGCTGCCATGCGGCTCGCGCGTCCGACTTTGCCCGGGTAATGACAGTTTCATCGGCTTCATTGGGCACCGCATGGCCTTGCTCGCCATAAGCTCTCTCCCAGGCTTTAGCCAGGGCTCTGCCCGTAGAAGAATCAGTAGATGCCGTGATCATCTTCGGGGACGACAAGTTCGGCGTCGAAGCAACGCTGGAAGAATTCCGCGATCAACATGCGTTCGGTCTCGTCCACCCGATTGACAAAAGCCAGCCGCAGCGATTCAGCAGGATCGTCGACCAGCACCTGATTCTCGCCCCACGTCAGTAGTGTACGAAGCGACATCATCGTGCTCAAGTCGCCCTGTCGGTAGGATCGTCGGCACAAACCCGCGAGGGTGACCATGCGCTGGACAAATTGGTCATCCAAGCCCGGGAGACGAGCACGCAGGATCCCGTTCTCCTGTTCCGGCGGGAGATAGCCCAGCTCAACGATCACCTGCCAACGATCCATTTGTGCCTGGTTGACCGGCTGAGTGCCGATGTAAAGGCCACTGGCGTCGCCCTGGCCGGCGGTGTTGGCCGTTGCAAACAGCCGGAACGCCGGATGGGGGGTGATGACCCGATTCTGATCTAGAAGGGTCAGGCGACCCTGGGATTCCAGTACCCGCTGAATGACGAACATGACATCGGGACGCCCCGCATCGTACTCGTCGAATACCAATGCAACGGGTCTCTCGAGCGCCCAGACAAGCATGCCCGGCACAAACTCGGTGACCTGCTTGCCATTGCGCAAAAGCACCATGTCACGGCCGATCAGGTCGGCTCGCGTAACGTGGCCATCGAGATTGATGCGAACGCAAGGCCAGTTCAGCCGCGCAGCGACTTGCTCCACGTGAGAAGACTTGCCGCTTCCGTGCGGGCCGTGAATATAGACCCGACGATTGTGCGCGAATCCCATAAGGATCGCTTTTGTAACCTCGGGGACGAAGCGAAATGCGCCATCGTTTTCAGGCACGTGCTCAGTGGGCTCGGCAAAGCATTTGACCTCCCATGGAGTGTCTATTCCGAAAACTTCGCTTGTCGAACACCGAATGCTTGGCTGACTGCTATCTTCCGTCATGTACCGAACTTTCCTTCCTGCGTGCCCATCAGATCAAGAAGCGGCTTGAGTTCATGGGCCATGGCGTCCAGCGACCATTGCCTTCGCAAACGATAGACTTCGATGGAATCGGCCAGGCGTGCTACATCCTTCATCAATTCCGGGCCTGTTCGAAAAGCGCGGCCAAAAGAAGGCCGATAGATGGCCGATGCAACGGCCTGAAAAGCACTCATGCCATATAGCGGCTCGAGCCTTGAGGGCTGATCATCATCGCTGCGATCGAGAATGATCAGGCCACGCATACGCGAAGGTTTCCGGATGGTCCTGTCTTCCAAATACAACTGATACTTTTCTGAACTCTGCAAATCCTGTATCAAACGCTCCCTTCGAAAGCCGAGCTGATCAATTGCATTTCTCCAGAGCTTGAGCTTTCGAGGCCCTGGATGAAGTAACGGCTCTTTGTCTTCAGGTGACAGAACGGACACATCGTCGGAAACGATTGGATAGCCGAACCTTCGATGCAGAAATGCCGCAAGAGTCGATTTGCCTGCGCCGGAATCTCCACTGAATGCCCAGACTGACTCACCAGCCTGGATTGCGCTGACATGCAGGGGTAGCCAGCCACGCTGATGGAGCAGGGCGCCAAACGCGCTACCAAGCAGATAAACGCGCAGGTCTGTCATCCGTGTACCGTTCCCGCGTTGTCGATCTCGGTCCTCTCTTCTATCCACGCGAATCGAATCACCGTTCTCGATCAGGAGGCGGCCGACCTTCGGGATCTTGAGCAGGCAGCTCGACTCGCTGAACTCCAGCCAGTCGTTCTTTGAAAGTGCATGCGGAAGTGATTCCGGGACATCCTCAAGCGCTACCCACACATCAGGATCTTCTCGACTGGCAGGCGCAAGCTCGGGGATCTCCATGTCGGAAATAACGCTCAAACCGTAGACATCGTAACGGAACTGATTGTCGCGCTCGGTTCTTGGTTGGTAAGATTTCATCTAATCGTCGCCCCCTCGAAATAGTGCCTGCCCTGCCGACGAAAAGCCTTGTGGTAGTGTGCCTTGTTTTTCATCAGGTCTTCATGAGTTCCATGCTCGACAATGTGCCCCTTTTCAAGCACATAGATATAGTCTGCCAGCCGAATCGTCGATAGTCGGTGACTGATCACGATGGCCGAGCGTCCCTCCAGGCGTTCTCGAAAGCTGTCGAACAGCTCGAATTCCGCATTGGGATCCAGCGCACTGGTGGGTTCATCCATGATCATGAGTCTGGATCGATTCGCGAATGCCCGAGCGAGGGCAAGCTTTTGCCATTGGCCAACGCTGATTTCGTGGCCCCCTTCAAACATTCTCCCCAGAAGCGTGTCGTAATTCAATGGCAAGGACTCAATCAGTTCGTCTGCTCCGGCGCGTCGAGCAGCGTCCGGGATCAGCGGCGAGTCGGGCGCCAGCCGAATGTCTCCGAACCGGATGTTCTCCCGCACGGTATCAGCATAGCGGCTGAAATCCTGAAAAATCACGCTGTACAGGCGTCGGTACTCCTCCAGATCAAACTCCCTGGCATCCTGTCCGTCCACAAGAATTCGGCCCTCACTGGGGTCATACAGTCTCGTCAGCAGCTTGATCAGCGAGGTCTTTCCGGAGCCGTTGGCGCCGACCATTGCGATGACTTTTCCTGGCGGGAGGTGGAGGTTGATGTCTTGCAATACGGGTTGCGAGCAGCCCGGATAGGTAAAGCTGACATTCTCCATCACGACCCCGGTGGAAAGGGTAGCCGGGATCTGTTTGGGCGTACTCGGGCTGCTTACCGAGGGCGTCACCTCCAGAAACTCGAACAATTGACCGATGTAGAGGTGGTCTTCGTAAAAGCGGGAAATCTGGCTGACGATCTCCTGTCCCATGCTCTGGGCACGCTGGAAGATCAACAGAAACAGGACCAGATCGCCGACCGTGTTCGCCCCCTCGGCGGTCTGAATCGCCAGGTAGGCCAACGCGGCGAAGAATACGACCGTCGCCACGCTCGCGACAACCAGCTCGACCAGTGTGCGCTGTTTACTGATGCGATAGTTCTCACCTCGAATGGTCTGGCGCAGCTCAGAGTAGAGATTCCTGAGGTAGTCGCCAAGCTGGTTGAGACGCAATTCCTTGGCGTGGATGTCCGAAGTCATCAGCCAGTCCAGGTAGCTTGCCCGTCGCTCCATCGGCGTACGCTTCCGTCGCCACTCGTAGAGTTTGCGGGTGAAGTGCATGCGCACCAGCAGCGCCGGCACAATGGCGAACAGCAGGATGGGTAGAAGCATCCAGTTGATCGAAACCAGCAGTACAATCACGGCTGCCAGCATGATCAGGTTCTTTCCCAGCATCAGGATATTAGACGTCACCTGCGCCGGCCGCTGATTGCCCGACTGCCGGGCCCGCTGCAGGGTGTCGAAATAGGTAGGGCTTTCATAAAACGCCAGGTCTGCGCTGACGGCCCGGCTGTGGATCATTCGATCGACATAGTCAGCCACCGCCATGCCTTGGGCTTCGCGAGCCAGCCCTGACAGCGAACGGGTAAGCAGAAAGGCCAGTGTGGCTGCTCCGAACGCACCGACCTGAACCAGCACACCACGCAGATCGACGTACTGGCCTTCCGTGCCCAAAAGTGTGGTGATGGCATCCACCAGGCTTTTGATCAGGTAGAGACTCAGCAGTCCAAAGAATATCTCCAGCACCAGGAGCACCATCGCTAAGATACTCCAGCCACGCGCGCTTGCCCACAGGATGGGCAGGACGCGGCGCAGAGTTCCTACCGGCTCTGCAACACCCTTCATCAACCTCGCACCTATCACTGAGCACTCCGCGGAGGATTGTTCGGGTGACCAGCGTTCCGGAATCCTGCCAGTTTTCTCGACAGCCAAAGAAAAGGCCTGAGTAAATAGTAGAGACGCTGCCAGCGGGCCTGTAGTGGAAATTGCTGGTAGTCATCGGGATTTGGCTTGAACCGCTGAAGATTTCGTTCCAGCAGGTGTCGGCGATAGCGTCTTGACGGTGCGATATCGATATCGGTAGCCGGGAAGCTGTCTCGCAGAGCCAGTTCCTGCTCGAAATCCCCCTCCAGATTGATCAGGCAGTGGCGGAACAACTCGCGCGCGAAAGGGTCGCGAAAAGTCGCTAACCATGGTTCCGGCTCCATGGCGGCTTCGCGAATGGCTAGAGCCGCGTCCACCGTGCGCGAGAAGCCACGCTCCTTCGCTCGCCGCCGAATAACTTCAGGATCGAACTCTGGGTGTTCAACGATAGCATTCAGATCGGTGATCCAATGGAGTCTGGCCCAGTGATGGCGGCTGTGGTGTTTGCACATGTAGCAGAAGAAGTCTTCATTGGAAACTACCGGCAGGTCGAGATCCCCAATGCGTACCATGGATGCCCTATTGATCAGTTCATCAACCGGAAGCCTCCCCCAATCGCCATCCAGCGAACTGGGCATTTCGATCAGTACACCCTCCGGCGCGACCCAGTCCATCATGCCCACGAATCTCTGGCGGAACTTCAAAGCATCGTCCGTGCCCCACAACGTATGCGGATAGGCGCCAAAGCCCTGTTCTCGCATGCGTTTTCCGAGCCGGACCAGGTCCGCCCGGGGAACGAGCACGTCGATGTCCCGATATTGACGACGGGCGGGCTCTTGGTAATAGCGATAGGCCAGCGATGGGCCCTTGAAAAAAAGAAAAGGCACGCCGAGTGGCTCGAACACCTCTCGCACCAGTCGGCGATGGATGGCGATCATGGCCAGATTTCGCATCACAACCTGCAGGACGCTGTCCTTGAGATTCCGCAACACCGATTCGGGCACCACACCCTTGTCAAGCTTTGCGAGATGGCCATGCACAATGGGCAATATCAGGCGGAATCGAGCCTGCTCAACCAAAGCTTGCCAGTCGCTCACCTCGCCACAGAGTGTTCGAAGAAGCTCGGCCTGAGCGTCATTCTGGCGCTCACGCGAGCACAGCAGCAGGATTCTTGCAATCGTCCCGATGCGCGGCAGCGGTTCATCCGCCAAAGCGGCAAGCCGGCGTTCACTGACAGAACCTGACAGCGGGGAGACATATTGACCAGCCGGAATCACTTTGGTGGCCGACATCAGTGCGTGATGCTCATATCTTCAGCCTTCACATCCGAGAATCCAGGTACTTGCCGGTTTCCATGTGCTGGAATTCGGGAATCATGCGCTTGAACAGCCGGACAATTTCGGACTTGTCCCAGGTCGGGCCGGATCGGATGCTCTCGATCTCCGCCAGGAAGGCATCCAGATCCTCTCCATCGTATTCCGCCGGATTTCTGATCACACCGATGTACTCGTAACGATCCAGATCAAGATCCTGGCCGTCGACGAAGAACTCCTCAAAGTCCTTCTCGCCGGTGGTGTCGCTGGTGAAAAAATAGACCGGCCACTTCTTCTGCTCGATCAGCTCCGCCGCCCGGTCGCGTGCCTCGTCTTCGCTCGCGCACTCGAATGGCTCGAAGCCCAGATTCGCGAGGTAGCGCACGGCAATATCGGAAAAACGGGTCAAGTCCAGCGCCTCAGAAAGCTTGGGGAAAAAAATGTCGCGGTTTTCGCCCAGCAAGCAGGAGCTTAGACAAAGCTCGCCCGATTCCTGCGGCGTCACAAAATAACGCCGTACATCATTCGGTGCAGAAATCGGCTGACGCTTGGAAAACCGCTGGTTGAACCCGTGCAGCAGCGAGCCATCCGAGAACGCGACATTGGCAAACCTTGCCGTCGAAATCGGCAACGACGCACTCTCACGCATCAAGAACATCTCCATGATCCGCTTGCTCGCCCCCATCATGTTCGCCGGGTTGGTCGCCTTGTCCGTCGACACACAAAAATACTTCTTCGCGCCACATTCCCGCGCCTGGGCAATCGTGGAAATGGTGTTGAGAATATTGACCTCGATCATCCGCATCAAAGTAAACGGATCCTTTTCCGACCGAACATGCTTCAACGCCGAAAGGTTCAGCACATAGTCATACCCCTCCCCCGCCGCCATCAACGCCACAAACTCCCGCCCCCCACAGTCAATAGCAAACGTCCGAAAATCCCCATCGATATACCCCAACGTCGACCGTATATCCCGAACCAACTCCACCATGTTGTTCTCGGAAATATCCACCACATGCAAAGCCAGCGGATTCCGCTTGAAAATCTCCCGACAAACCGCCTGCCCAATCGACCCAGCCCCCCCAATCACCAGAAACCGAGACGAAGCCACAATCTCGGACAGCTCGGCTTCGTGCTTCTCGATGTCGGGGGTGAAGAGTGGCTCGGTGCGGCCGATTAGTTTTAAGATGTTCATGGGTTTAGGATCAAGGAGCAAGGTTCAAGGAGCAAGGAAAAAACACTGTATGACCGAGTCATCAGATTGATTGGGGTTGATCTATGTACTCTGCCATTTCTTCACCTGCCTGGTTGGCAAACTCTCGGCGTTTGGCAATCAAGGCGGCGAGCATTTTGGACAGCTCATGACACTCCTGAATTGATGCATCGGCGAAGTCGGCTTCCAGATAGCCAATCTCCTTCCCAATATAAAGCTGAGATCGAACCTCGCCGCAGGAGCCTTTTGCAAAGCCGAGGAACCGGACGCAATCAAGCATTGACTCCCTTTCAAAACCTTCCGCAATATTGCTGGAAATCGACAGACCAGCCCGAGTCAACTGATCCCGGTAACCCCAATCACGCAAATCCTTAGTCACCTTGTACAACTCAGCAGAAAGTCGGGCCGACCGCTTCCAAACATCTAGATCCTCAAACCTCACTGTTTTCCCTTGCTCCTTGTACCTTGTTCCTTGCTCCTATACCCGTCTGGCACCGAAGACGGCAAATTCACCACCCTCTCCTCCAACCACTTCGACACCTCCAACCCGTCGTGCTGGCAGTGTTCATACATCGGCAACTCACTCATCAACCGCCATATCGGGCGGGTCATGATCCCTTGGTCATTGGTCGCCTTGAGAAAATCATCTCGTTCCTGCCTGGAATCCAGGATGATCGCATTCAGCCAGTAGTTTGATTGGCAACCCTCGGGCTCGCGGACAAACTCGACCTCTTGTTCGTCGAAAAATGCCGCATACCGCTCCGCCACTTCGCGCTTTGCTACCAGAAAGCCCGGCAATTGCTCCATCTGCGCGCATCCGAGAGCGGCGTTCAGGTTAGGCATGCGGAAGTTGTAGCCGAGTTCATCGTGAACGTATTCGTAGGGATGCGGTACTTTGGCCGTGGTGGTCAGGTGCTTGGCGCGCTTGGCCAGCTCTTCATCATCGGTCACGATCATCCCGCCGCCACCGGTGGTGACGATTTTGTTGCCGTTGAAGCTGAACACACCCAGGCGACCAAAAATGCCCGTATGGCGGCCATTGTAAAAGCTGCCCAGCGATTCAGCGGCATCCTCCACCAGGGGGATACCCCAAGCCCTGCAGATGTCGGCAATTTCGTCGATCCGGCAGGGGTGGCCAAAGGTATGCATGGGCTGGCAGGCAGCGATGCGTCGACCGCTGGCCCGGTTGTAGCAACCATTCCCACGCCGCTCCCCGAATTCCTCCAGGAATTCCTCCAGCGCGTCCGGGCTCAGGCCCATCGTTTTCCGATCCACATCGACAAATACCGGATGCGCTCCCAAGTAGGCGATTGCATTGCAGGTAGCAACGAATGTCAGCGACTGGGTGAGCACTTCGCAGTCCCGCTCCACACCGACCAGGCGCAGCGCTACTTGCAAGGCATTGGTGCCATTGACGACAGCGACTCCGTGCCCTGCCCCGGAATATTCGGCAACCCTGCGCTCCATCTCGGTTACCTTTTCACCGACCGAAGAAACAAAGTTCGAATCGATGCATTCCACGAGATCGGCACGCTCGGTACCTGCGAACACCGGGCGATGCAGCGGCACAAACGATTCACTATAGATATTGCGAATCAGCGAAACAAGTTCCACGATAGAACAGCTCAAATCAGGCAACCCTCAAGCATCAATCTTGCGCTCCTGCCCGCCATTCACTGCGGGCGAACTCGCAGGCTGTTTGCGAAACGTCGCAAATAAAGTCCCAGCAGCCCGAAGCGGGAACCATCCGGGTAGAGTTGGTGAATATAGGCAGCCGGTGGAAACACACCGGTCTTGATGCGGAACAGCTTTCGCCTCAATCCAGGCTCACTGCGCAAGGCGAACCAGTAAGCCGACCAACGCGCATCATTGGCCCGGACCAGGCCAGTACTCCATTGGTCGTGGCCCGCTGCGCGCAATGTCTCGATCTCTTCATCTCTTACCGGCGTTGCGAAGGTATAACGGGTGCGAGCCAGGCTTTCTCCCAGCAAACCCGCCAGGCCGCGCTCGCAGGCCATTCGAATGCAGGTTTCGCGCTCATCCCGGGTCATTTTCCGCCACAGCAGATCCTTGTCGAGCAGCCATTGGCAAGGCCGTGAGTCGGCATAGTCATTGAAGTAGTGCATGCTGGCGTTGAGCAAGGCGTGTACATGCCCCATGCCCAAGGCACCCGCGGCCAAGCCGGACAGCGGCTGGGCGCAGGGCAGCAGGTCCGCGAACGTTAAGCGATCCTGGAGCGCCGGATGGTTGCGCAAGTCCCAGTGCAAATCCACGGAAAAAGATTGCTGGTCGTCTCTGCGGGTCCACAACCTCTGGCGCATTGGGGTAGCGCTTTGTATGGCCATTGGCTGGTGATAGCCGAGCTTCTTCAGAACTGCTTCCGCGCCCGGCATCTGCGCCGTGTCGGTGAGCAGATCCATATCGCTGCGGAAACGACTTTCCGGACTTGGGTAGACTGTTTGCGCCAACAAGGCTCCTTTGAGTACCAATACCGGGATGCCGGCGTCGACAAGCGCCGAGACAACACGACGCTCCTCTTCGAACTGGCGGTGCATTGAGCGCAACTGAGGCTGCGCAAGCTGATTGGCCAATGCCGCCAGCCCCGGCGAAAGCAATCGCCGTTCCAGCAAAAGATCGGCAACCGGCCAGAGTCGATGACGCCCCAGCCAGGCAACTCTCGCTGCGTCGTCCCTACCTGGTATCTGCATCAGGCCGGCCCCGGTCGTGCATACCGGGAAGCGTCAAAACCGGGCAGTATTTCGGCATACAGAGCGAACATGTGAGAGATGATGATGCCTTCTTCAAATTTAGCCAGCGCCTTTGCACGCGCGCGCTTCCCCATCGCGGTACAGGTTTCCGGCTCATCCTGAAGTCGTGCGATGGCGGCCGCCAGCGCGTGAGGGTCACCGACTGGCACCAACAATCCCTCGACACCGTCGGTGATCACTTCCCGACATCCCGGAACGTCGGTGGCAATCAGCGGCAAGGCGCAACCCGCACCCTCGACCAGGACCTTCGGCAGTCCTTCGCGGTAGGAAGGCAAGACCACGACATTGAGCGTGTGCAACAGTGCCGGCATATCGTGCACGTAGCCCAGCCATTCGATGAGGCCGTCACGCGTCCAGGCTCTCACCGTCGATTCCGGAATCGAAGACGGATTGCTGAGATCGGGCTCCCCGGCCAGCAAAAATTGCACTGCCCGGCCTTGATCACGCAGCAGGCGCGCAGCCTCGACGTACTCTTTCAGACCCTTGTGCCACAACAATCGCGCCGGCAGCAACACACGAAACCCGGCACTCGGCGCAGCACCCGACTGGGCCGACGGATCGCACTCATCAACCATGGGTGCCGGCGCAAAACGCTCGCAATCCACGCCCGAACCGGGAATCATCACCAAACTTTCCGGCCTGCCCAGGCCTGCAGCGCGAAACAACTCCAGGTCGTCCCTGTTCTGCAGGATCACGCGGGAACCGGTGCCTTTAAAGGCCACACGACACAAGACCCGCACCACGACCCGCAAGGCGCGCGCAAGCAACTCCTGACTCAGAAACAGATAACCCATCCCGGTAATTGAACTCACCCGAGCAGGTACCCCAGCGAGCCGCCCGGCCAGTGCACCGTACAGCGCCCCTTTAATCACGAAGCCGTGCACCAGGTCCACCTTTTCCCGCCTGAAAAGCCGATACAGCCAGAAAATCAGCCAAAGCTCCTTGAAGGGATTTATGCCTGCCCGGTTCATAGGTGCCGGGAACCAGCAATAGCCACGCGCCTCGAACTGACCACCAAAAGATCCGGGAGGAGCCACCATTACAACGTCGTGCCCCGCCGCCTGCAACGCCTCGGCCAAAGCTCCTCTAAAATTCATTAGATAAGCGTCGGATGGAGCGAGGAAGGCGATCTTCACAGGGAAAGGCTCAAGGATCAATGAAAAAGGTAAAGAGAAATGCTAGGTTTCCTCTCCCACAAATTTGCTGCATATTGACTTTCATTTCCAAGGCTAACGATATCTGACGCTCAAATCAGGGTCGCCATGGAGATCCAGCGCGGCCAAGAACGAGACACAGCTTTGGAGCTGAATTAGGATTCCTACCGAATCCTCGTATCTCTTTGTCCAGAGCGTTTAGGACGGCAATCTTGAGACTCATCAATTCAGTATCACAAGGTTCGAATGCCGGCCCGAGGCGGTTTCTATGGTGGGCTTGATTTCGATGTAGTGCGGAATCCAACCATACTGACGCATCCAAGCTCAGAACCGGCTACCAGAGAAGCGGACTCTAGCCCCGAGAGCATTGTAAAGTAGTCTCATGAGTCACCTGAAAATAGTGCTCATGATCAAGCGAACATCTTCTAGGAATGACCACTCTTCAACATATCTTCGATTTATCGCAACTTTATCTGGGAAGATCACCTCTCTGTTGTAGGCTTCTGGGTCATTCAAGGTCGACAGAATATCCTCCTCGTTGCGGTACTTCAGCGTCGCCGGACCAGTGATGCCGGGTCGTACGCTGAGTACGATTCGATCCTCGCCTTCCAGGCGATCCGCGAAACCTGGCACGTCAGGCCGGGGGCCGACAAAACTCATGTGGCCCAGCAAAACATTGATGAGTTGCGGCAATTCGTCGATCTTACTGCGCCGCCAGAAGCGACCCAAGCGTGTTATTCGAGCATCCTGACTGGTTGTCACAGTGGTAGAAATTTCGGGTACCACGCGCATAGTCCGAATCTTGATGACATTGAACAAGCGCCCGTTCAAACCCACTCGCTGTTGCGTAAAGAAGCCATTCGAGCCCGTGTCCACTGAAGCCAGAATCCAGGCAATAGCGATCAGCCACCATGTCAGAAGCAACCCAACCAGGGCCACCATGACATCAAAAAATCGTTTGCCTGAAGCCTGAAGTCCTGATAATTCTTTCAAGATAGACCAACTTTCATTCACAAGGGCTTCAGCGCCGGACAATTTCACGCACAAGCTTTCCAATTCGGAAGCGACGAGTATGGCGCTTTAGATGCTTACGAGCCTCGGTAACCACGTTACGCGAATTAACCCCGTGACTATCGGCTAGCCAGCTAATGACATGTGGTCGGCCAAGCAAGGTAGAAGCGTATGACATTCTGCCAAGTGCCATCGCAATCAAGGCACCTCGTAAGCAACGCAAGACTCCGGCTTCATCAGCGTCTGCGTACCTATCAAGATGCAAAAGATAAATTGCATCTGCGTGCATAAGATCACCCAGACAGTCTAGACCACAAGTGAATTGAGGGGAAGATGCCGACTGAAGACTCCAGGAAATCGGGTTGTGAAAACCGGCCAGCACAAATCCTTGATCTGAAAGAAACCCATCCACGTCCCGGAACAAAGGCTGATCACGATAGATAGGCTGAAACTCGACTTCAGTCCGAATGGCCGTCACAGACTTATCGAGAAGGCGGACTCCAGATCTTAAAACTTCAAGCTCTGCGCCCTGAATATCAAGCTTGAGGTACGCCGCGTCCTGCAGTTCGTATTGCTGGGCCGCGTCATCCAGCCCAATGGTTTCGACTTGCGTTGTGCCATCCACTGTAAATAGGTTCTCCCGCCCATACCGGTTGTAAACCTCTGGATTACTTTCCAGCAAAGAAATGCAGCCGGGACTCCGGGTGAGGTAAAGATCGCGCGCCTTATGGTCCTGACCTAATGCGATTGGCAAATATCTCACACCTGCTCCCCAGCCCTGCCCTTCGGCTTCCTCAAGGCGCTCTATTTCTGATTTATCTGGATCAAAACCCACAAAATGCACAAGGGGCGCAATTGGGGCCAAGAGGAAGTCGAAGCCACCCCGTGCGCCGACATCGAGAGCCAAAACGGTCATGTTGCGCAGACGCGCAAGCTCCGTCTTGGCAAATATTGTCTGGGGTGCAAGCAAATGCCGATCCAGACGTGAGTCGCTCAACTTCATTTCCATCCCTCAAAAACTCCGGTAACTTTGTAAATGTCAGGAAGGCTCCAACTCTAACGTCACAAGTTCGGTAATTCGGGACAACAGCGCTTGCTGTTCTTTTACAGAAGAAAAACGCAGCGAGAGCGAGCCAACAGAATCAGTCGCCTTACGAAACACCTGAACAGAGTCGCCAGACTGAACCCTCAATACTTGGTCCACCACAAATGGCCTAACATTATCGGCGAGAACCACTTTGGCAAAACGTCCGTTGCGATTTGCGTGAAGCATATAGTTAGCAACAAAGGAATTTTCAACATTTTGACACAGGATTGGCCGGTCACTGAGAGCCGCGTCCACCAATGCACCAATTAGGTCGACGCCTGTTGCCATTCTCAGCAATTCGGGGATCTGGTTGCCACCATTCCTTGGTGCAAGCTCGACAACAAATAGTCGTCCGGCCTTGTCGAACATCAGTTCAACGTTCAGACCACCAAAACGAATACCAAGTGCGTTGACAAGGCTCTGCGTAGTAGCCATAACTTCCAGCCGTTCGCTTTCACCCAGTGATACTGGGAAACTGGTACCTGTTGGCAGAAAGGGTGTTGCAGGACAGGCGCGATGACTATTAAGCAATCCCCAGAATTGGACTTTGCCGTCAACGACAAAAACATCCCCTCCAATCATGTGGGGATGTCGGCGCTCGACAAATTCCTCGATGACCACGCGGCCCAAAAGAGAAGCGTCTAGCGCGTGATCAAATGCATCCTTAAGGCCCGACCAGCTATCCAGTCGTGTGACGCCAGCACTGCCGGCACCGTCGACAGGTTTCACAATCACCGGGGGCTCAAAGCTCCAATCGGCCGCAGAAGACTGATACAATGAGGAAAAGCTGACCGAACGAGGTGCCGAAAAACCGTGGGCTACCAGAAATTCGCGAAAGCGATCCTTCTGGACCATATTAACTGTCTCAGAATAGTGCGGACATAAATTGATGATCATGCCACTGACGCATACTTCGTAGTCGCGGTATTGAAGTATCCCTTGACCCGCTCTGGGGTTTTTTGAAGATAACGGAAGAAGCTT
>Ga0208979_100498_pt1 | contig 21993 bp, 22 predicted proteins | sample HotLakConsUCCSLE_FD_184738 | JGI IMG/M metagenome (GOLD analysis project Ga0208979, IMG submission 184738) | Hypersaline microbial mat communities from Hot Lake, Washington, USA - Hot Lake Consortium UCC-SLE (SPAdes) | ecosystem: Environmental > Aquatic > Non-marine Saline and Alkaline >... | reverse complement strand
GGTGTTATCAAACTACGGGCCGAAGGACTGTCGGTTCCTGCCAATGGAGGCTTGCGTAAATCCGGCCACGCGCCGGTTGCTGCCTGAGAAGTTGGAAGCCTCGCCCGATAGGGCGGGGAGCAGTCACTCCGCGGCTTTTTCACATAACAAGCGTGGCAATGCTTTGCTTCAAATTATTTTTTATAATGAAGTTCTAGAGTATCGTCATTTTGCGTTGTATGAGGTAGAAGTAATGTGGGTTTTCTTCTCTCTTTGCGTGGTATTTTCTGGCGTGTTTTATGTAAAGGCGCATCAGTATGCAATGGGACCCCGGCGTTGGAGTGTGTTAGGCCTTTGTTTAGGTCCTTTTGCTTGGCCGCTCTTTAGAACTCACCAACAATTGCGTTTATTAAAAGCGCTTGGTAGGGAAGGGGTGGTGTTTAACGCCTAAGGGCGAACAAGTTGCTTCGCCCTAAGCTCTGCGAATTGCTCGAAATCTGCGCCATGCATAGGTTTTGCGAAGTAGTATCCTTGAATTGACTCACATCTCAGTGTGCTCAACACGGTCATTTGCTCTGCAACTTCAACACCCTCGGCAACCACTGTGAGATCTAAGTTGTGCGCCATGGAAATAATCGATGCCACCATGTTACGTTCTCGCGGACTGTTGTGAATGTCATCTATGAATGCTTTGTCGATTTTTAAGCAGTGAATCGGAAAACGCTTCAAGTACGCGAGTGACGAGTACCCTGTGCCAAAATCGTCGAGTGCAAGATGAATTCCATTATCGGCGAGCTCGGTCATGATTTGGATCGCTTTTTCAGGATCGGTCATTACCATTCCCTCAGTGATTTCTAGCTCTAATGCTCCAGCTGGGAGTTCGGTCTCGGCTAAAACCGCAAGAATTCTCTCGACGATATCCGGTTGATTGAACTGTCGAGCTGAGAGGTTAACTGCAACACGTCCTGAAAATAAGCCCTCTTCAAGCCATACTTTCGCGTCTAAGCACGCCTTCTCCAGTACGCGCTCGCCCAGTTCTAAAATAAGCCCAGTTTCTTCAGCAAGCGGAATAAATTCAGCAGGGCTCATATCGCCCTTATTTGGAACATGTACACGCGCCAGCGCTTCTAAGCCCTCAATTTTTCCGCTTACGAGGTTCAGTTTAGGCTGATAATGAACGCGTAAGTGATCGTCTTTTAGAGATTGGCGAAGCTGATTCTCTGTTTGTAACCGGTTGACTGCGGCTTCGTTCATCGACTCGCTGAAAAACTGATACGTGTTACCGCCGCGATATTTTGCGTGGTACATCGCTGTATCGGCGTTCTGCAGAAGTTCCAACGATGAGTCGCCGTCGTCTGGATAGATGACGACACCTAAGGAACCATTTACGACAAGTTCGTGCTCCTCTACTAGAAATGGAGCATGCAACGCAGACACTAGTTCTTCTGATACGGTCGCTACGCTACTGAGATCTGCAATATCCTCGATAACAATCGCAAATTCATCGCCGCCTAAGCGATAAAGTGTGTCTTGGCGCGAGAGTAGGGCACTAATTCTTTCCGCGACTTGGCATAAAAGTACGTCGCCGATGTCGTGGCTGAGCGAGTCATTTATCTTCTTGAAATTATCCAAATCGAATACGAAGAGTGCGTGCGGGATACGTTTTCTCACTAGGGTAGAGTGGCTCACTTGGAAGTATGAGCGATTGGGTAAACCCGTAAGAGTATCGGTGTTAGCGAGACGCCTTAGTTCAGTTTCGGTAATTTTGCGTTGTGTAATGTCGGCGAAACTCGCGACGAAATGTGTAATGGTGCCATCTTCTCGTTTAATGGCATCTATACTGATGTCTATTGTGTAGCGCTCGCCATTCGCGCGCAAATCGTCAACTTCGCCGCGCCAGTTTCCACTTAATGAAAGTTGCTCTTTTACATGAGCGGTAAACTGTTCGGAGTAGAGTGCAAGCTTGAAAGGGCGGCCGATGGTTTGTTCTCGTTCAATCCCAGTAATACGAACAAAAGCATCGTTCACTTCAACCGCTTTAAACTCACGATCATAAATGCAAACGCCGTCGGAAATATTGGTAAAAGAAGCTGCAAAAAGGCGAACACGCTCTTGTGCCATGAAAAGCTCGTGAACATCTTTTAAGGTTCCAGTCATGCGCAATGCTGAACCGTCGGTATCGCGCTCAACTACCTTCCCCCGATCTAACAGCCAGCGCCAGTCGCCTTCTCTGTCTTGAACTCGGTAGGTTACTTCGAAATGTTCATTGTGGCCGCTCAAATGCTCAATTAATGCGTCTCGTAGGCGGCGCTGGTCGTCTGGGTGAACCTTGGCTCCACCTTCAAGTTGACGAATATCATCTTGTGGGAAATGTTCTACATAAATCCAATCATTCTGGCAATAAAGTTTACTACCCTCTATTTCCCAGTCCCACAATTGATCGCCGCTGCCCCATAAGGACAGTTTGAGGCGTTCTTCACTGGCTTTGAGCTTGCGAATGGTTTCGCGTCGTGCGCGAAAGACTTCGAAAGCCAAGCCGCACAGAAGAATAAATACAAACGCAAATAAGGAGATAATCCAGCCTGATTGCCACCAGGCATCAATAGAGACGGATCCATTACTCCGCGCATTCACTGTTGTTGTGAATCCGAGTAGTAAGAAAATAAATACAATGCGTTGGCTAATTTTTGTTGTAATTTTAAAGCGCACGCGAACCTCGAAATCGGCTACCCTCGGGGGGAAGCGCTAAGCATTGCTTCAAATTACCTAATTATTGATTCTCTGTCAAAGCGAGCGTAGACAATTCCATGCCTGCACACTCATTTTTGAGGTGCTTTTCAACCTTTTCGAGGAAATATTCACGAGAAAGAGAACGAACTTCTGTCGCCAGCTCCGCGGCAAGCTGAAAATTAGCTTGGTTTTTGGTGATAGATTGCCACAAGCGCTGCGCGCGAATGCGCAAGCTCGGATCTTGGTTCTCTAAGTGCCCCGCAACTGCCGTCGTTGCGTTTTTCCAATCGCTCTCGCCAATCTCTAACACCTGCTCTGCAAACTCCGCTAGAAACTCATGAATGCGCTCGAGCAAAGTTGTTGGTTTGACACTTGGAGACTGCACGTAAAAAAGTATCCCGGGTAGACCGTGCATGGGAATGTAACTGTTACCTACTAAGTAGCCTAGTTGCTGCCTTGTTCTCAACTCATTAAAGAAAAATGGCCCAGTGAGATGATTGAGGAGAAGAAAACACGCCTTCTCCTTTAGATCAGTAGAACTTCCCTGAATGAAAAACGCCCCAATATGGTCAGGATGACTACTAGGAAAGGTTATCGACTCTACGCCTGGACTCAGGCGTCGTACATATCGACTTAATTGTGCTGCAGGAGTTTCAGTGATAGGTAACACATCGGCAGCAAAAAGCGCCATTTCGCGCGCAGTCTCTGGCGGCCAGTCACCATGTACAAGTAATGTTGCTTGCGCATCTCTAAACAATCCAGGTAATAAGTGCTGATAATGTTCAAAATCAACGTCTAAGACACTCTCTGCCAATTGCTTTGAAGTATAGCTACCTTGCTGCAGGTGATGGTGCAAAAGTGCAACCATGTGATTAATGGGGTTCGTTTGATGCACTGAATTCCAATTATTGGATAAGACCCCTTTAATATTGTTGAAAGCTGATTCATCGACTTCTACAGCACTTAGGGCTTTCACAATAGCTTTAAACACCTCAGGCTGACGACATGAAAAGCCGGACAAATGCAGGGTGATACCGCCGTGCTGAGGAAAAAGGTTGATGTTGATACCAGCAATTTCAGCGTCGTAAAATTTTTCACTTAAGGTTTCTAACCCGAGCTCGCACCAAATTCGACTGCATGCATAATTTCTGGCACTGGCGGCTGCATAGGGCATTTTCAGCATCAAATACAAATGCCCTTTTGGAACACGAAAGTCAGGGTCTTGTAGATGCCAATAATCAAAGGCTGGATGGATACGTTGTTGTTGAGGGTAACGTGCCAGGGGGTGCTGCAATGGCAGTGACTCATGGCGCTCAGGGATAAAAGGGTTCTTTGGTGCCAGTTGAAACTGCATTGTCGGACGTGATTTAAACAGCTCTAACTCACGCTTCTTGAGCGCGCGGCAGCTAAACTCCGCTTGATACCAGCGACTTTCCTGATCGGTAATTACGTGGTTATTAATCACGGTGATTCTAACTTTTTCGGGCACCATTTGCGCAAGAATGTCACGTGCAAAGGATTGATTTAATCCTCGCATTATGAAATCTCCGGAAATTACGTGTGCGGGTTCATAATGAAGCATATTAATCGAGAGTTGTGAGGCTAAATCAACGGGTCGTGATGGTTCCGGAAATTGATAGGCAAGTGCTACGATAGCAGCTCTGTCTTGGTACAGTGCTTCGTCTAGCCCATGCTGCTCAATAAGCCGAATATAGGCAAAGGTCCATTGCACGATTTGTTCAATCTCGTCTCGACCTTTGTCGGTGAGCTGAATGTTAATGGTAAAGTCTTTAAAGTTACTACCACTCGCACCACCACCAGCAGACAAATTCAATATCCAACACTGTTGTCGTAAGGCGGAGCATAGCGAGTGTTCACCCTCATACCCAAGTAGATGCGCAATGTAGCTTGTAGTTTTGTAGGGGTAGTCTGAATTAATTTCCGGTAAGGAAAATGTGAGCAGCAACCTGTTTGCATCTTTCAATGGCTTGACGTAAATCCATTGTGATAGGTTCGTGTCTAAATAGAGCGGTGTGGTTGGCTCAGCGGGTAATACCCCTTCACTTTTTAAAGCTTTGAAAAATGTTGAAACCCAATACTCCTGCTCATCCAATGAGAACGAACTCACCAGGGTGAGTGCCATATTACCCGCCCAGTAATATGCATCGTGAAAGCGTGCGAGCTTAGCTGTAATAGATTCGGTTTTATTGTCAGCAAGCGTGGTTGCATTACCCACTGAAAATTTGGCGAAAGGATGCTGAGGATTGCTCGTTTGCTTATGAATATCGTATAACCGCCTTAACTCATCTTTCAGCTTCATTCGATACTCAGACTCTATCGCTTGCCGTTCCCGGTCTACCCAAGCAGTATCTAGTTTTGGCGCAATTAATATGCGCGAAAAACGTACTAGCGCCTGCTTGAAGTGCTCGGTTGGCACTTCAAAGTAGAAGTTGCTGTGCTCGGTGCCTGTCCACGCGTTATGGTGTCCGCCTGCAAAGCTCATGAAATTCGAGTATTCGTCTTCTTCTGGGAACTGGTCGCTGCCTAAAAACAGCATGTGTTCGAGAAAATGAGCGAGACCTGGGGTGTCTTCAGGATCTTGAAAGTGCCCGGCCTTCACCGTCATTGAGGCGGCCGCTTGCTCTGCATTGGGTTGTTCGACAAGTAATGCCTGAAGCCCATTTGGTAGGGTCAGGAATCGATAGTTACGCGGGTCTGATGGGCTCTTTTCAACATTGAAGCCAGAGAGCGTGCGGTTCGACAGTCGCTGGTTTTCCATGAAAAGAGCCTCTCATCGGCAGTAATAAAAAAGGAGTGAATAACTACTGCTTAATTCTAGGCGTCTAACGGTACAAAGAAGTCTTCAGGCTCCTCGAAATCGCCAGAAATTCGGCTTACGCGCCCATTTTCAAAGTGAACCAGCAAGGTACGCACAACAATATCCCCGCGCCCCGGCTTTAAACGATATACATATTGCCAAGTATCGTTGCGAAAAGCATTTTCTGCAACCGGAGTACCGAGTACATACGCAACTTGCTCATGCGTCATCCCTACTCGTAAGTTATCTACGTCGCGTTGCTCTAAATAGTTTCCTTGCGGGATATCTATTTTGTAGACCAGTGGATCAAAAACGGAGCAGCCAGCGAGTAGGACTCCTAAAAACGCAATTCCAATTAATCTCATACAATGTCCATCATTTAAGTAATTCATTTCTACCGCGCCATCATAGCGCAAAAAGGCCGAGGCTCGCTACACGAACCACAGCCTTTGTGCTCTGGAAATTAAAAAAGTTCCTCACCCCGCTAAGAGTTCCTCTGCGTTCGCGAGTGTGTTTGCTGTAACATTGTCTCCGCCAAGCAGCCTTGCAAGGGCTTGAACTCGCTGTGCTTGCGATAATTGTTTCATTTGCGTGGTTGTGGCACCTTTTAGTGAGGACTTTTCTACTTCTAGCTGATGATGCGCTCTCGCTGCGACTTGCGGTAAGTGTGTGACGCAGATTACTTGATTGGCTTCTCCAAGCTTTCTTAATAATTTCCCTACTGTCGCTGCGGTAGGCCCGCTAACGCCCACGTCGACCTCGTCAAAAATAAGGGTAGGGAGCCCTTCTTGCTGCGCGGTGAGCACTTGAATAGCGAGGCTAATTCGAGACAATTCACCTCCCGAGGCGACTTTTTGCAATGGTTGTGGCTTTTGACCCGCATTCATTGCTACATCAAAACTTATCTGATCGATACCGAGGGCGCTCGCATGATGCGTGGCGTCGGTTTCCACACGTACCACAAATTTGCCTTCGCGCATGTTAAGATCGTGCATTGTTTGTTCGACCTGACTTGATAATTTTTTGCCAACCAGCAAGCGCGCGCTAGAGAGTTTCTTGGCTGACTCTTGGTATACTTTGCTCGCCGCGGCAATCTCCTTTTCAATACTCTCGAGCCGCTCACCGCAACTTGTTAGTGCATTCAATTCAGCACTCAATTCTGCATGATGCGCGGGGAGCTGTGCAGGCGCCACATGATGCTTGCGCGCAAGTTGTAACGCAGTTGATAAACGAGATTCTACTTCTACTAAGCTTTCAGGATCGCTCTCGATGTGATCATGGTAGTGGCGCAGCTCTCGAACTGCTTCTTCAATTTGCACACTGGCTTGATCGAGAAGCTCAACGACCGGATTAAGCTGCGGATCGATCTCGGCGCTTTCCCTTAATCTTTGTGCAACTTGTTCTACTAAACCGTACGCGTTGTTGTGTTCCCCGTCGTAAAGGGAATTCAAACCATACAACGCATTTTCTTGTAGGGACGAAGTATTGGCAAGACGTTGATGTTCTGCCTCAAGTGTCTCAAACTCACCTTCTTTAAGTGCAAACTCTTCCAGCTCTTGTACCTGATATTCTAGGAGTTGGCGCTGTGCCTGATTCGTTTCCGCAGCTTTCTCTAATTGAGATTGCTCCTTGCGAAGGACTTGCCAAGCTTTCCACTGCGCTCGAACGTCATTCAATAAGTTTTCATGGTGACCATACTGATCGAGTAGCGCGAGTTGTTGCTCGTTGCGCATGAGTAAATGATGGTCATGTTGGCCGTGTAAGCTCACCAATAGATTCCCAAGCTCCTTGAGCAAGCTTACGGGAACAGGTGCTGCATTAATGTATGCTTTTGAACGACCTTCGGCAGAAATAGTGCGACGAACCACACAATCAAAGTCGGCATCAAGCTCTCTTTCTAATAACCAAGATTGCACAGCACTTAATTGCTCTGTTGAGAAAATTGCAGAGATTTCAGCTTTGTCGGCGCCTTCTCGCACCATGCTTGCTTCGGCTCGCGCGCCCAAACAAAGACTCAATGCATCGAGGGCAATAGATTTCCCTGCGCCTGTCTCACCGGTAATGGCGGTCATTCCTTGGCTGAAATCGACCGTTAAATCGTCAACGATTGCGAAATTTTTAATACAAAGCTGAGTTAACATATGCAACCTCTACTGGTTTTATATACAGTATAAATATACAGTGTTTATACAGTATCGCAAGTAGGCTGCTGAAAAAAATTAGAAGAGGCGACTCCCCCACGCAAGCTTGTTACGTAATACATTGAAATAGTTGTAATTAAGTGGGTGTATTAAACGCAGATGTTCGGGTTGCCGATGGATATGAATGGTAGATCCTGGTGCCACTGCCAGCGTGTTATGGCCGTCGCAACTGATGTGCAGAGGTTCATTGTCGGGCGCAACACGCAAGGAAATTTTGCTCTCCGCTGGCACAACTAACGGGCGACTACTTAGTGTATGCGGAAACATCGGAATAATATTAATTGCTTCTAGGCCCGGGTGCAGAATGCTACCTCCCGCTGAGAGTGAATAGGCAGTAGAGCCTGTTGGTGTGGCGACGATCAGACCATCGGAGCGTTGAGAGAACACAAATTGTTCATCTACTAATACTTCGAACTCAATCATGTGCGCCACTTTGTCTGAGTGCAGAACCACTTCGTTCATGGCGTTACCCTGAATAGACGACCCTGCGTCGGGAACGACTTGAGCACTCAGGAGAAATCGGAATTCGGTCGTAAACTTGCCCGCTAATACCTCACTGAGGCCTTGCATTAATTGTTCAGGCACAAGGTCAGTCAGAAACCCGAGGTTTCCTCTGTTCACACCGATAACACCAATGTCATGTAAGCTTAATTCACGTGCAGCACCCAGCATGTTGCCATCGCCACCGACAACAACCGCTAAGTCCGACCCTTCGCCTATCTCTTTGAGGCTCACGCCGCTGATATCTGGCACTGCGCATTGTTTGTAAGCACGGTCTTCGGCTAGCACTTTATAACCCGCTGCGAGTAATTCGCTACATAAGGTTGCAAAGGTGGTTCTCGCTTTTTCAGTCGCAGGAATGCCTAATAGGCCAATCGTTTTAAATTGTGACTGTGAAGCAGGTGTGCTGATTTGCTCGAGTGCCATAACGGGTCCATTTGTGTTGCTTAGCCGCTAAGCTAAGAAGTTTCGGCAAAAATTTCAATAAAAAGCCGCATAAACTGTGTTGAATTATTTTTTGCCGACCCCATATCAGTCGCATCGGAATGACCAATGATGGAGTTGACACAATGACGAACGCTGAAAATGCGGGTGTAAACCAAGACGAAATTCAAAGCGATCAGTTGCCTGAGCAAGAGCCAACGCAAGAGAGCGAGCAGCAGGCAGATACGAATGATCATAGTGCTGATGAACAAACAAGTCGAATTGCCGCGCTTGAGGCTGCATTAGCAGCAGCGCAAGAACAAGTGACACAGGAAAAGGACAAAGCGCTTCGAGTTGCTGCCGACGCAGAAAATGCAAAGCGGCGTGCAGCGCAGGAAGTGGAGAAAGCGAGAAACTTCGCATTAGAGAAATTTGCGGGCGAACTCCTTTCCGTTATCGACAACCTAGAGCGTGCATTACAGGCCATTGATGTTGAAGATGAAGCCCTGAAGAGTGTGCGAGAAGGCATTGAAATGACGCACAAAGGATTTATTCAAACTATTGAAAAGTTCGGCATGGCGTCGCTGGACCCGCAAGGTGCAGCTTTCGATCCGCAACTCCATCAAGCAATGGGCATGCAAGAAAGCGAAGACGTGGCACCCAACACGGTGCTGTATGTGATGCAAAAAGGCTACACGTTAAATGGTCGGCTACTACGCCCCGCGATGGTGATGGTGTCTCGTGCACCCACCAAAGGTGTAGATACACAGGCGTAAGGCAAATAGTAAAGAAAAGTTAACGGTAAATATTGAAATCTAATTGGATGCCCCAAGATAAAGGTTAACCCGGTTAGAAATGCAGTTTGGGAGACAAATCATGAGCAAAGTAATTGGTATCGATTTAGGAACAACGAATTCATGTGTGGCCATTATGGATGGCGACAAAGCGCGCGTTATTGAAAATGCGGAAGGGGATCGCACCACCCCGTCAGTGGTGGCTTTTAGCCAAGATGGCGAAACATTGGTGGGTGCGCCTGCTAAACGCCAAGCGGTCACGAACCCTGCGAACACTTTATTCGCGATTAAGCGGTTGATTGGTCGTCGCTTCGAAGACGAAGAAGTACAGCGCGATATCGGCATTATGCCCTATAAAATTGTAAAAGCAGACAATGGCGATGCATGGGTGGAGGCCAAGGGTGAGAAAAAGGCACCACCGCAAATCTCTGCTGAAGTATTGAAAAAAATGAAGAAAACTGCTGAAGACTATCTTGGTGAGAAAGTCACTGAAGCAGTTATCACGGTGCCTGCATATTTTAATGACGCACAACGCCAAGCAACGAAAGACGCTGGGCGTATCGCGGGTCTTGAAGTCAAGCGTATTATTAATGAGCCGACTGCAGCTGCACTTGCATACGGTATGGACAAGAAGAGTGGCGATCGCACCGTTGCTGTTTACGACTTAGGTGGTGGTACGTTCGATATCTCTATCATTGAAATTGATGAGGTAGAGGGTGAGCACACATTTGAAGTGTTAGCGACGAATGGTGACACGCATCTTGGTGGCGAAGACTTCGATAACCGTGTAATCAATTACTTAGTAGAGCAGTTCCAAAAGGATCAGGGTATCGATTTACGCAAAGATCCATTGGCAATGCAACGTTTGAAAGAAGCTGGAGAGAAAGCCAAAATTGAACTTTCTTCTGCGCAACAAACGGAAGTAAACCTGCCGTATATTACTGCGGACGGTTCGGGTCCTAAGCACTTGGCAATCAAATTAACCCGCTCGAAACTAGAGAGCTTGGTTGAAGATATGATTAAGAAAACGCTTGAGCCTGTGAAGCAAGCGCTTTCTGATGCAGGATTGAAAGTAAGCGATATTCAAGACGTTATCTTGGTAGGCGGTCAAACGCGTATGCCTAAGGTACAAGAGCTGGTCACAGATTTCTTTGGCAAAGAGCCGCGGAAAGATGTGAACCCAGACGAAGCGGTTGCGATTGGTGCTGCGGTGCAAGCTGGTGTATTGCAAGGCGATGTGAAAGATGTGCTCTTGCTTGACGTATGTCCATTGTCACTCGGTATCGAGACTATGGGCGGGGTAATGACGACGCTGATCGAGAAAAACACGACGATTCCAACGAAGAAGTCGCAAGTATTCTCAACAGCGGAAGATAACCAATCAGCGGTTACGATTCATGTAATTCAAGGTGAACGTAAGCGTGCTGCTGACAATAAATCATTAGGTCAGTTTAACCTTGAAGGGATTCGTGCAGCGATGCGTGGACAGCCGCAAATCGAAGTGACTTTCGATATTGATGCCGACGGTATCTTGAATGTGTCTGCGAAGGATAAGGACACAGGTAAAGAGCAAAAAATCACAATCAAAGCCTCTTCAGGTTTGAGCGATGATGAAGTCGAGAAAATGGTTCGCGATGCAGAATTGAATGCAGAAGAGGATCGCAAGTTCGAAGAAATGGTGCAAAGTCGCAACCAAGCGGATGCGTTAATTCACGCCACGCGTAAGCAGGTTGAAGAAGCGGGTGATGCATTACCTGAGAGCGATAAAACTGCGATCGAAACTGCGATTAGTGAGCTAGAAGGCGCAGTGAAAGAAGGCGACAAAGAAGCGATTGAGCAGAAGTCTCAAGCATTAATAGAAGCTTCTGCCAAGCTCATGGAAATTGCACAACAGAAAGCACAGCAATCTGCTGAAGCAGGTGAAAAGCAAGGTCCAGCACAAAACGCTGCAGACGATGTAGTAGATGCAGAGTTTGAAGAAGTTCAGGATGACGACAAAAAATAATTGTCGCTTTTACTAGAACGTTCTCGCACGGGCGTTGCCGATGGTAACGCCCGTGTGTTTGTTCAAGACCCGAATAGAAGAAGACGTACAGTATGGCTAAAACTGATTACTACGAAATTCTCGGCGTTGAAAAGAACGCTAATGAACGCGACATCAAGAAGGCGTACAAACGGCTTGCGATGAAATATCACCCGGATCGCACGAAAGGTGATAAGGCGTTAGAGGCAAAATTTAAAGAAGTAAAAGAAGCCTACGAAGTATTGAATGATCCACAAAAGCGCCAAGCTTATGATCAGTATGGTCATGCAGCCTTTGAGCAGGCGCAAGGCGGTGCAGGTGGCTTTGGTGGCGGTGGGGCCGATTTCGCAGACATTTTTGGTGACGTATTTGGGGATATTTTTGGCGGTGGCCGAGGTCGGCAACGCAGCCGTGCGCAGCGCGGCTCAGATCTGCGTTACAACCTCGAATTGTCACTAGAAGAGGCCGTTCGAGGTAAAACCGCTGAGTTAAAAATTCCAACGCTGGCAGCGTGCGGCGATTGCGGTGGCTCCGGAGCGGCGAAAGGCTCGTCTTCTGAAACTTGTGATTACTGCCATGGCCAAGGGCAAATTCAAATGCGCCAAGGCTTTTTCGCGGTACAACAAACATGTCCGAAATGCTCTGGGCGAGGTACTGTAATTAAAGATCCATGTCGTACCTGTCATGGAGAAGGTCGCGTAGAGAAAACCAAAACCCTGAGTGTGAAGATTCCAGCAGGCGTGGATACCGGTGATCGAATCCGCTTAGCGGGTGAGGGTGAAGCGGGAGAGCATGGCGCTGCGGCAGGCGACTTGTATGTGCAAGTGCATGTGCGTGAACACCCAATTTTCCGCCGTGATGGCAATAACTTGTATTGTGACGTGCCAATTAGCTTTACTCACGCAGCCCTGGGTGGCGAAGTAGAAGTTCCTACCTTAGATGGTCGTGTGAAGTTGAAGATTCCGGCAGAGACACAAACAGGTCGTATGTTCAGACTGCGTGGTAAGGGCGTGAAATCCGTTCGCAGTGGGGCTGTAGGCGACTTGGTTTGTAAAGCGGTATTGGAAACTCCAGTGAATTTGTCGGCCAAACAAAAAGATCTCTTAAAAGAGTTTGAAGACTCGATGGGAAAAGGCGATGAAGCAGCTCGTTATCGGCCGAAAGAACGAGGCTTTTTTGATGGTGTGAAGAAGTTCTTTGACGATTTAACGGGTAATTAGCCCCGATTGAACGAGTAAAGAGAGCCGAATATGGGATTCATATTCGGCTTTTTTATTTGGGATGACATGCTCTCGAAGTGGATTAGAGGCGCACCTACAAAACAAGACTTGCAGGTACGCGTCGAGGAGCTAGAATCACGAGTTCAAGCACTTGAAGAACGAACTAGATAGGTTTGCCTTGTTCGTCTTCATCTAAAGAGTCTTTATTTTCTGGTTCCGGAAGCGCTTCTGCCACCAGAGCCAAACGTTCCGTTTCGTGATCTGCATGCAAGTGAGTCATGTCGGGGAGCTCCTTGGAAACTTTCACTGAGAGTTGGTTGAACCGATCCACTTTTCCATACAAACCTTGTTGGCCAGCAAGTGCGGTAACGGTGCTGTTATAGTGATTGCTTACCGTACCTAAGCTCTTACCCAGCTTCTCCAAACGCTCTGCGACCACACATACTTGATTGAAAATCTCGCCTGCGCGCTCACTAATCTCACGCGCTTCATTAGTGCTCTTGTCCATCATCCATAAGTTTGAAACGGTACGCAAAATGGGAATGAGCGTTGTGTGCGAAACCAGCACGATATTTTTTCTATACCCGTATTCAAAAAGCTCTTTATTGTGTTTGAGTGCCTCAATATAGGCCGGCTCTATCGGCATAAACATCAACACAAAGCTCGGGCTACGCATGCCGATTACATTGGTGTAATCTTTAATTGCAAGATCGTCGATATGGCGTTTAACCGCCTTCACGTGTTCAACCATTGCGGCATTGTAGGCTTCTTGCGTGTCTGCGCTCACTGCTTTGTCGTAGGCTACAAGCGATACCTTAGAGTCGATAATAATCTGTTTATTATCCGGCAGCTTAATCAGATAGTCTGTTTGCTTGAATTTTCCTTCGGCATCTCTAAATGAGCTCTGCTTCTCATAATGTGCGTCCGGTTGCAAACCACCCATTTCTAGCGTGCGCTCAAGTTGCGCTTCACCCCAGGCGCCTCTTTGTTGCGAGTCGCCCTTCAGTGCGGAGGTTAAGTTGTTCGCTTCAGCGCTCATTTTTAGGCCCACATCGAGCACTTTTTGCAGTTCAGCTGTGAGGTTGCTGTTCCCACGCACTGAGGATTCATGCACCTCGTTAATGCGCTTTTGAAAGCCTTCAATCTGCTCCCGAAATGGTTTGAGTAACACATCAATACTTTCTTTGCTGGTACTGGTGAATGTTTTCCCTTTTTCTTCGAATATTTTATTGGCAATATTCTCAAAATCTTTGGTGAGTGACTCACGCGCTTCTTTCAACTCTTTAATTTGTGCTTGATAGTACTCGGTTTGGTTCTGTTGAGATTCTTGTTGACGCTTATGCTCAATGTCGAGTGTATGGTAGTTGCTACGGAGCAACTCTAGCTTCTCCTCTAACTCACTTGCACGAGCGCGTTGCTCTGTAAGTTGCTGAATTCGTTCATTCAATTGAGTTTCAATCATTGTCTTTTGATTTTCTAATTGTGCAATTCTAGTTTGACCTTGAGTTCTCGCCCACAGAAAGCCTATGAGCCCAGCGATCAGTGAAATTGCACCAAAGAGCGTGAGAGTGAGAGGCGTCCACATAAGTTAGTTCCTTTGTTCATTTAGGGTGCCATGGTGATAAACCATGATAACAGAATCATTAAAACAGCGGGGTACGACAATGAATGACGCATGAGAGAATTAATTTTCATCAGGCTGAAATTGAAACACGGTTTCTAATGGAGCTTGAAACACATGGGCAATACGAAAGGCAACTTCGAGTGAGGGTGAGTATCTCCTTTGCTCGATAGCTGCGATGGTTTGCCGTGTTACGCCAACCCGCTCGCCCAGTTCGCCCTGGGTGAGCTCAATCGCTTCCCGTAACTCTCTTACTTGATTCGTGATAGGAAGCGCCTTAGCCACGACGATGTTTCCAGATAAGTACTACACATTCAGCAATTTGGCTAAACACCAGTGCGGCAAATGCTGAGTAAAACAGAATATGCCCGTTCAAATGCTCGACATAATGAAACATCCCAGCGAATAAACCGATGGCGAGAACAATACCGCTGACATGACTACTAAAAAGTGCAATCACGCGCTCACGCTCATCGGGATTTTTGTCTGCAGCTTTGGGCTGAATCACCGCCAAAATTATATGGGCAATGATCGATAATACAATAATGGTTACGACGAACCGAGCGAACATTGGCCAAGCAGGCGCGACGACTTCATTGGCGGCCATCGACATGGCATAAACGGCTTGTGCTAATTGATAAAATGCATAGGAGATAATGATCAACATAGCCCATGCAGTACGTTCTTGAAATGACATACCCAACCCTCATGTTAAAAATAGTTAACATGAGGGAGTGTAGTGAGGGAATGAATCCATGTCAAATATTTTTAACATGGACTTTTATCGAGAGTGACATATTGAGCAGATTAGTAAAGATTCTTGCCACTAAACGTTTCTTTAATACTATTGGCAAAGGCAATGAATTTCTCTTTCATGGTTTTCTTAAGTTTGACTTCAACAGAGCTCAGTATCGACCAGCCCTCTACAGTAATCAGCGGGGCCTGTTTTCCCGCCATATTCGGTGCAGTGTGCTCTGACGAACTACCGATATTCGTGACTGCAGTGGTTACATTGACGGCTTCTGGCACTAATATTTCCAGAGAACTCAGTGTATTTCGTACACGAATGGTAATGTTCTGGTGTTGAAAAATAGCATCGGAGAAATCGAGAGTCGTTGCTCCAAGCACGCCAACCACAGTAATTTCACGCGGTACAACCCATTGCCCAGTGCGCTCTGAGTTACTTAATATCGTGGTGATTTCTTGGTGCGTCGTATCGCTACCTGGGCGATAGTGGGGCGTAAACTGCTTGTCTTTATATGTGTCGTAATGGCTATCTGCTTCCATGGGTAAGTCGGCTACCAAGGCGAGTAACTCAGTATGTGAGGTACTTTCTGTTGCTTGGTCGAGCCTACGTTCAAAAGCTTCGGCCGAAATCACCGCGTGGCTGTAATTTACAATGAGTTTATCGATGGTTTCTTCACGCACCTGTTCAATCGGGCGATCTTCAAGTTTTACTGGCATGCGGCTCTCCTTGGTGATTAACTTTGAGTGTAATTAATTTTTTTGAAATCCCGTGTGAATAATTTGTAAGCAAGAATTAAGCCCTTTTTGAAATCTAAATAAAAACAAATAGATAGGATTTATTGTGAGAGTGTGGGTTCGTGGTTTTTACTAACGATTAATGAATTTCACTACTGAGAATGAGGTTTCGATGAAGTGGTTAATCGTGCTCGTGAGTATGTTGTTGGTTTTCTCCTATTCAATGGCAGGTCACGGAAATAAAGGGTTTACTATTTTCGTGGTAGGGCATTCTAATACAGCGTCATTGTTGATAAACGAACTTGCAGGTACCGAGCTAGAGCCGTTAAGTCAAGACAATTACGCGATGCTGTATCGCATTGAGATAAGCGCAAGTGACATTGTGGTGACTGAACAAATACAGCGGTTTGAGTGTATTGATAGGCAGGGAACTTTGCATACAAACAAAGACTCAAAAACTGAGTTGAACCGTTAGAGGTAAGGAAAATGAAGTGTCCAGTATGTGTTGGAGAAAATTTGATGATGACAGACCGACAAGGCATAGAAATCGATTATTGCCCTAAATGTCGAGGTATTTGGTTAGATAGAGGTGAGCTAGACAAGATTATAGAGCGCTCCAGTGTGGAACGACCCGCGCAAGCACCAGCGCAGGCTCGCCCGCAGCCGCAGCAACATTACCCGCAAGGCGCGCATCACGGCTCGACTAGCTATGGTTATAAAAAGAAGAAAAAGAGCATTTTAAGCGAAATATTCGATTTCTGATTGGTATTTTAATTGGCTGGTGCGCTTTACTTTTGAGAATGCCACCAGCCATATAGTGCAATCAACGCATTCACTTGATAAACCATAGTTTGAATAGCGAAAATGCTGTTGTTATTCACGATATTAACTGTCAACCAGACGAAGTTCACTAAGATCCATATCCACCAACTAAAGGCGTACCGCAAGATCATCGTTGTTTGTGCAGTAACACCAAGTACAAACGCTAAAATGTTGATTTGATACCAGGTAACTTGAGCACCAAGTATTGAAATAGCAACATCATCACTTGCCGGAATAAAGGCGAAGTTCTGTAGTTGCGAGTTTAACCAAGGGAATATCCACAAACCAATCAGAATAAAGGCAAGTGTGACTAACCATACCGTTATATTTCCGCTTCGGGGCACCATATTTCCGTCTGCATCTTGGTTTTTACGCCAGTGTAGAAATCCGAAAAGGTGTGTAATGAAGTAAAAAATGGGAGCCAGCACTAACCCTGTAGCGCCGCTGCGGCCTTGAACAATGACCTCTCCTACGTTCGCCACCATACCTAAGCCATTTCCGGCTCCATTTTTTCGAAATGCGAGAGCGAGCACGCATATCAGCCCAATGAGGGCAACCATGAGTTTAAAAAGGTCGAGGCCTGTGCGAGTTGTCGTGAACCAAAAGCCGACAAATAGCGCTAAACTACCGGCACAAAACCACGTGACGGCCCAAGGGCGTTGCCAATCAGTCACAATTTTGTTGAGAAGGTGCATTTTCTTGGACTCTCACATGCAGTTGAAAACTTTTTGGTTGCTACCTTAAGCTGAAGAACTTCTTGGTGCAATCCCATCGTGAAAGGGCTCCTCTGCTACGAAAGCCGTTAAAATAGGGCACAACTCACTGTTTTTCTGCTCACATGTTTTTGCTAGCCTTGCTAATGCGCTTCGGACGGCTTGTAGCTCCATAATTTGTTGATCTAATTTTGCCAGTTTCTCTGAGGCTAATTGGTGTGCTGTTGCACGATCCTGCTTTGCATCGAGTTCAATGAGCGTTTTAATCTCAGTCAATGAAAAGCCGGCCATTTGTGCCTTTTTGATAAAACTTAGTCGGTTCAAATGTTCGTTGCCATAATAACGAAACTTTCCACGTGGTTCGGGCTTGTTCAGCAACTCCTTTCGTTGGTAAAAACGCACGGTTTCCACACCCACTTGGGCTTTTACAGCTAGCGACAAAAAGGCAAAGCTTTATCGCATGAACACCAACAAGCATACCTGCCCTTATGGTTTAAAGAGTTTAGATTTACTTGAGCGCTCAGGGTTTGAGGTTGATGATCATCAGCTCACGTCACGTGAGGAAATCGACACGTTCAAGAAAAAGCATGCGGTAAAAACCACACCGCAAGTGTTTATTGGCGATGAGCGTATCGGCGGTTATGAAGATTTGCGTCGCCACCTAGGTAAGCCGGTGCGGGACAAGAACGCAACGAGTTATCAATCTGTGATTGCGCTGTTTTCGCTTACAGCACTCACCGCTTGGGTACTTAATTATTCGATTCACGGCAGCATTATTTCCATTCAGGCGGTGGAGTGGTTTATCGCACTTTCCATGGTGGTGCTTGCGTTATTGAAACTCCAGAATGTAGAAACCTTTGCCACCATGTTTTTGAATTACGACTTGTTAGCAAAGCGTTGGGTGCCTTATAGCTACATCTATCCATTTGCGGAAGGCACTGCGGGGGTGCTGATGATGGGGGGTATGTTGAATATTATTTCGGTACCGCTGGCACTTTTCATTGCAACGATTGGTGCAGTGTCGGTGTTCAAGGCGGTGTATGTCGATAAACGCGAGTTGAAATGTGCCTGTGTGGGCGGAGGAAGTAATGTGCCACTGGGCTTTGTTTCGCTTACCGAAAATCTAATGATGATCGCTATGGCAAGTTGGATGGGTTTGGCGCATGGGTTTTAGGGCGATATGAAACGCCCCGTTTTATGATAAGAAAGCGATAGTCGAGATGACGACCAGCGCGCTGAGCAAGGCAATCAACACGACGCTGATTACGCTGTTGATTTTCCATAAGTAAGTCCAAAACGGATGGCTAAAGCCAAGTTGAGCCCGCCGGTCTTTACCGATTAACCAAAAGGAGCTGGAAGTTAGCATGAGCATAACAGCGGCAAATAGTGGAGCAACAAAATATAAAAGCATCATTAATAACGCCGCTCTTGTGCTTGTTGAAATGTCTTGGTTCATGTCAATGATGAGCTTCACAAAGTAATAGCCGGTCAGCAATACCCATGCTAGGCCAAGTATTTGCAGTATTTTCAATATAATCTGTTTTGCTTTCATGCGGGTGTATCTCCGAGCACTTCCAGAATAGAGATTGTTGATGCTAGCGCGAACATACTCACCGTGAGAATCCATAAGCAGACGGCGATATAGCCGATTGACAATATCAAGTTTAATACCCAAGTGGCATGCCAAAACCCATGCGACATGTTGGCTGATTCACGTGTATCTTTAGAAATTAAAGAAATGGAAGTGGGCACTAAGAACACTGCAGAAAGTAAAAATATGGGTGCAGTAATTTTCACATAATAAAACAGCTGCTCGCTGAAACTCGCTTCATCTGTAGTCGTCAGGAGCAATTTCGTTATCACGACAATGGCTAACAAGAAAATGGTGAAGCCAAGCGTTTGGCTGGGGATTTACGAAAGCCATCCATGGCTTTCGCCCTGCAGGTCTTCGCCTTCGGCTCGATGCTAAAACGCTCCCGGCGTTTTAGTGAACCCACACGCGGGTTCTGCGTCCACCCCATGCTCCAATAACGAAAAAAGGACGCACATTGCTGTGCGTCCTTTTTCGTTATTTGGTGGAGCTGGGGGGATTTGAACCCCCGTCCGTTATACCGCCACTCTTGGTACTACATGCTTAGTCGGCTCTTTTAGTTAACTACTGAAACGCCGAGCGACAGGCTTTTCAGGAGCGAGTCCGATTGGTTTTAACATCTTGGCTCCGGACGAAGCCGCCATGCGAGCCTGTATAGATGACCATCCGAACCTCTGCCTACAGGCAAAACCTGAGTGGATGGTTAGCGGGGATTAAGCCGCTAAAGCGTAGTTGTCGTCGTTTGCAACTATTAGTTTGAGGCTTTTTACGAGGCCAGCCCCACCTCGGCATGCACCTTAAGCTTTCTGTATCCCGTCGAATCCAAATCAGCCCCTTGGTGTTACTGTCCGACAGTATAACAGAGGAATAGTTCCGCTGAAATAAGCCTTCGCAAATGTTTATGGAAATGTGGCAGATTACTGCTAGGCTATGCTTTTTTGCTAGTTACTGATCGCTTAGTAAAGTTACCCTAAGCACCTCATCATAATAAAGAGAGACATTAAATGAAAACGTATCAACAAGAAATCAAATGGGGTTTAGTTTTTTGTGTTGCCTTGCTGCTTTGGGCGCTGCTTGAGCGTGTGCTCGGCTATCATTCTACACGTATTGAACAGCATCCGAGTTTCACGATGATTTTTGCCATTGTTGCCATTAGCATTTACGTGCTGGCGCTGCGATCCATTCGAGCAGCGAAGGGTGGGGTACTCTCTTATAAAGATGCGTTTTTATCAGGTCTTGTCATCACTGTGGTAGTGGCTGTTTTGTCGCCACTCATGCAATGGATAGTACATCGAATTATCTCTCGTAACTTTTTTGCCAACGCGATTGAATATGCCGTAAGTTCAGGGAAGCAAACTCAATCTGAAGCAGAAGCCTATTTTAATTTCTCTAGCTACCTTATGCAGTCCGCGATAGGCGCTCTGGTGATGGGCGTTGTAACCACGGCCATTGTTGCGGTATTCGTAAGCCGAAGATCGCAATCTTAATCGCTCAATTCATCGAACTTCAGTGCGCTCGTATATGTGGTTTGCGAGCGCAACTTCAAGTTTATCTCCAGCGACTAATTGACCGACACCTGCAGGTGTACCGGTAAGAATAATGTCGCCTGCCTGAATTGTGAAATGTCGGCTGATATATTGAATAAGCTCTACCATGGGGACAAGCATTTGTTGGCTATTTCCTTGTTGCTTTATCTCCTCGTTTATTTTCAAGCGAAAATCTAGACTGGTTAAGTCGAAACCATCGTTTGGCACAAAACGTGTTATCGGGCAGCTGCCGTCAAATGCTTTTGACTTTTCCCATGGCTCTCCGCGCGCTTTGAGTTCGTTTTGCAAGTCGCGTAACGTGAGATCAAGTGCGAGGCCGAGTGCGTCAATGGCGGTACTTGCACTCACTGCATCGGCATTTTTGAGTGTTTTCCCTATGAGCACAGCAATTTCGAGTTCGTAGTGAACCGCTTCCTCGCGATCACTTACCACAATGGGCGCTTCAAATGGTACAAGTGCGGTTGCCGGCTTCATAAAGAGCAGTGGCTCAACGGGAATTGGGTTATTGAGTTCAGCGGCATGTGCCGCATAATTTCTGCCAACGCAAATAACTTTATTGTAATTCAAGGTAGGCTCCTGCAAATTAAAAGGCGGGCTTTATCGAGCACATTTGAACAAGGAAGGTAGCATGCGATGTTTAAAATTCCTATGGGTTCTGGTTGGGCTTTTGCTCCTCGCGAGTTGTGCGCAAATGCCAACGCCAGATTACCGAGCGAGCGCGCCGCATGAATTACGATATGCCGCGCCGCTCTACCGCGACCATCCCTTAGTGGGTAGGTTTTGGAGTCCGGTTTCTGAAGAGTTTGTGGGTTGGGAGGAAGTTGATCGCACACTACCTGCCGGAGGTTGGCTCATGCTGGGGGAGCAACACGACCATCCGGATCATCATTTACTCGAATTGTTTTTTCTGGATTATTTGGGGCGCACTGGGCGCTTAGGTGCGGTTGCATTGGAAATTCCTCGAGATGATTTAATCAGCGCTGCTGCGGAGCAGGCTGTGACAGCGGTTCCAATCGATCTCGGTGAGCCAGCGCGGACAAAAGTTCGCAGCTCAGAGCGAGAAATTGCGCATTTCTCAGAGGCACACACGAATTACCTTTCTCAGCTTATTGTTGATAGTCACTGCGGTATGTTCGGCTTGGACCAAGCGAAGCCGTTTGTTGATGTACAAATTGCTCGCGACCAACACATGGCAATACGATTGCTCGAACTTACAGAGCCGGCCGCGGTGAACTTGTTTATAGGGGGGCGGGCCATGTACGAAACGATTATGGGATTCCGCTTTGGTTAGCAAAATTCCGCGTAAACCCTCGCCCAATCGGGCGGGGATACAAGCGGGAACCGCGCAGCGGTTCTAATCAGGCGTTGTCTGACTTTGCACATACTCTTTCAGTGTTTCGCTCGTTGCCGCGCCTGCACTGCAGGCAAAGTAAGAACGTGACCAGAGCGCTGCACTTTTGCTTTGCCGAGGGATATGGGTATTGAGTATGCGTATCCGGCGTGATGAAACCGATTTCAGGTTGTTCAC
>Ga0208979_100496_pt1 | contig 22084 bp, 16 predicted proteins | sample HotLakConsUCCSLE_FD_184738 | JGI IMG/M metagenome (GOLD analysis project Ga0208979, IMG submission 184738) | Hypersaline microbial mat communities from Hot Lake, Washington, USA - Hot Lake Consortium UCC-SLE (SPAdes) | ecosystem: Environmental > Aquatic > Non-marine Saline and Alkaline >... | reverse complement strand
AAAAAATATGATAAAAGAATTAGTAGAAGAAGCAGGTCATCTAGTAATGTTTTTACCAACTTATTCACCAGATTTAAATGATATTGAACACGATTTTAGTGCTTTAAAAAGAGCAAAAATGTATAGCGATAGTACAATAACTTTAGATGAAATAATTTACAGTTATTGTACTAGCTAAATGTCTCAGTCTTATTTTGATTGACTATAATAATGAACCCAATGCCACTCTAAATGATTTGGCTGGTGCTCCTATTTTTTCCTCAAAAATACTTGCATATTCTTCTTCGTATTCTAACCATGGAATTATTTCACTCATTATTACCCAACGATTATTTTCATCTAGATGAAAATCTTCTTGGATTTTAAAATCTGATACTGAACAAAGTATTTGATTTGTTCTAATGTACATGGTCAAGCCGAAAAAACTTACTTTTTTCCTGATTTTAGCTCATTTTTTCACTTTTTTCTTCTCACATAATCCTTCTAACTATTGCTCTATCTTGATTCTGTTATTATTCAGCAGACTCTAATTAAATCGATTTAGGCAAAGGGTTTAAACCCCTTGTTCATAAGAGTCTTAATAAAATAAGAGCTATAATTAATTTCGCCAACTTACTTAATCCCTAACCCCTCTAATACCTAATTATTCTCTGGATTTTTTAGATATGCTTCAATAAAACTATCTAAATCACCATCCATAACGTTATCAATGGCAGTGGTTTCTACGTTGGTGCGTAAGTCTTTTACCATTTGATAGGGGTGGAATACATAGTTACGAATTTGCATCCCCCAAGCTGCTTCTACAATATCCCCTCGAATTTCGGCAATTTCTTTGATTTTTTGCTCTTGGGCAATTACCAACAATTTTGCCTTTAGTATAGTAAGGGCTTTCTCTTTATTTTGTAATTGCGATCGCTCCTGTGTACATCTTACCGCAATTCCTGTGGGTAAATGCACCACCCGCACCGCCGTTTCCACCTTATTTACATTTTGTCCACCCTTACCCCCTGCACGAGAGGTAGTAATTTCTAAATCTTTATCGGGAATATCTACATTAATGGCTTCATCTTCCAATAAAGGCATCACATCTACCCCCGCAAAACTGGTTTGTCTCTTACCATTGGCATTAAAAGGAGAAATGCGCACCAAACGATGGGTACCCTTTTCACCCCTGAGATAACCAAAAGCATAACGCCCCTCAATCTCTAGGGTAACGGACTTAATTCCCGCTTCGTCTCCCTCAGACATATCCGTTAAAGTGACTTTATAATCTTGGTTTTCAGCCCAGCGGGTGTACATCCTCAAGAGCATTTGCGCCCAATCTTGGGCATCTGTACCCCCAGCGCCTGCATTGATAGTCAACACAACCCCTTTTTGATCATATACCCCACTGAGTAGCTTACGCAACTCCCAACGGTCTAATTCTTGGGCTAGGTGAGTTAAAGTGTTTTCTGCTTCGGTAAATAATTCTACATCTTCTTCTAATTCTAATAACTCTAAAATGGCTTGGGTATCCTCTAAAGATTTTTGCCACTGGGTTATCTGGGCGAGGGAAGACTTTACCTCGTTTAAATCTTGGAGAGTTTTTTGCGCTTTGTCCGCATCATCCCAAAAATCAGGCTGACTGGCTACTTGCTCTAAATCATGGATATTAGCTTTAAGATTGGGTATGTCAAAGATAGTCCTGAGTTGTACTCAGGCGCTCTGTTATCACACTTATTTCTCTTTTTATATCTGCTAATTCCATTCTTTTTTTTGTGGATATTTTTTTTACTAGCTTAAGCTAAGAAGTTAGTATAACTCAGATTTTAATTAGAGTCTAGCAGTACAAAAATTAATTTCCCCAGCGTACTAATTGCTTGATTACCTCTTGGGCAGATTCGGGATTAAAGGCTTTATTTCCATTGGTTAAAATTGATCTTCCCACTACATTCATGCCAATGTATGATAACTGAGTCCTCATGGCGAGTAGTACATATTGCCCTCCTCCTCCGCTATGGGTGGCAATGGCCGCTGGTTTACCATTAAAGCATCCTCGCCAATCATCTGAACTAACGCTCAACCATGCGATCGCACTTGTTAAACTAGGAGGAATACCCCCATTATATTCAGGCGCCACAAATATCATTCCTTCAGTATTTGTAATGGTTTGATTGAGTTGTTTTATTTTCTCTGGAATACCCAATTTTTCTTGATTAGCGGGGGTATAGAGGGGCAAATCTTCCTGTACTAAATCAATAATCTGGGTTTTATTACCCATATCCACAGCAATTTTTTCGATTTGTTTTGCTAAGGCTAAATTTTTATTATTACTAGCTATAATAATGGAAATTTTCATGATTTAGATAATACTATATAACTTTTAATAATTATACCATTTATTACTCTCAATAAACAGATAATACTACTTTTAATCTTAATTCAAAAAAAATATTGTGTCTAACAATAATAGATAAAATTTTAGAAAATATTACCTTGAATATGATAAATTATTTATTCAAATAAAACTACTGATAAAAAGGTATTAAAGTTTCCCAAGAAGAAAAAACACCATTCAACATCTCCTGCTCATATTCAATATTAGCTAAACTCAAAACATTGTCACTATTTTGTCCTAAATTTTGCTCACCGACCACTAAAGAACAACTTTTGTTATATTGTTTCTGATAATCTTTCACCATGGTTTCCCATTCAGCATTTTTATATAATTTATCATCTACTACACTGCACAAATTTAAATTATTTTTGACCTTATAAATGCCACCAAAAACCTCATCATTATTAGCTCTCATTTGCACTAAAACTATTTCAGACTTTTTAATTTGTGCCTCTTGCCATGCTAAGGATTTGAGAGTAGAAACTCCATAAACAGGAATATTTAACTGTTGAGCGATAGTTTTTGCTGTAACAACTCCTATTCTGGTACTTGTAAAACTTCCTGGCCCTTTTGCCACTGCAATAAATTTAAAATCTTGCCATGTTAAAGGAGTGATAAAGTCAGCTAATATTAGATGTAATTGCCTTCCTAAATCTCTGCCTAAATTCCATGTTTGAGACTTTTTTTTACCTTGATTATCCACAAGGCTAATACCTAATTCTGGGCTAGTGGTGTGTAGAGCAAGTGTTGCTTTCATTCTGATAATTTTTCTGAGCTTAGATTTTGTTCTTGTAACTGTTGTTCAATAATTTCTAGTCTTTTATTTAAGTTATCATTATTTTGTAACAATACTTGATTATCGTTTTGTAGTGTCTGATTTTTTTGTTCTAATTCTCTTATTCGACTATAAAAACCATTGATAGTATTTTCTTTATTTCTCATTTGTTGAGATAATTGTTCTGTACGATTAATATTAGTAGAATTTAGTTGTCGAATTTCGTTGCGTAAACTTTGTTCTACATTTTCGATTTGCTCATCGGGGTTATGAAATAAGTTTAGGGAGATATTATTAAGGGTAAATAGTCCGATAATTGTGCCGATGGATAAGATACCAAATAGCCCTGCACTTAGATGTATTAGTTGTCTATTTTTGACGGACTGAGTTAATTTGCCGAGTAGTTGTAAACTCTCTTCGTCGTCAGGTTTGATTTCTAAACATTGTCTGATTCTCTTTCTAATTTTTTGCTCGTCTTCGGGATTATGGCTTTCTCGCCAACGTCCGAGGTATGATGAAATCAGAAAATGGATCATTTGTATGTTATAAGGATCAAAGGCTAATCCTTCTTCTAATTCATTAATGGCATCATCCCAGTGGCGTAAACCGAAATATCCTTTTGCCCGGGAAAAATTTGCTTGGGATTGGGTTTGGGCGAGGCAAATTTCTTCGGGGCTAATACCAACCTCGGATACTATCTTTTGCAATTCTTCGGGGGAAGGGATTTTGCGCCCTGATTGACATAATTCGGTAACTCGTTGGATATAGTCTTCGATGGTGTTATCCGAGGCGTTTTTTATATCTTCCATGGTGGTTAAGCTATTTTTCTGGGCTTAATTCTTGATTGTAGGTAGAAATTATGGCTTCTTCTGGTTCGACTTCTATGGCTACTCGAACTAAAAGGGATGCGAGTAAGATACTACTTAATACTGAGCTTCCTCCATAACTTAGCATAGGGAAGGGTACCCCTGTGGTGGGTAATACACCGACGGCTACTCCCATGTTTATCAGGGATTGACCAATGAGCATTACTATAGAGCCTAGGGCTATTAGTTTATTAATGGGGTGGCTAGATTTTAGTACCACAATCAAGCCCATGGTAGCATAAGTCCCTAAAAAGAGGAGAAGGGCGATCGCACCGATAAAACCAAATTCTTCTCCAAAAACAGCAAAAATAAAATCAGTATCCTGAAAAGGAAGATAAAATAACTTTTGTTGAGACATTCCAAATCCTAACCCGGAAAGCCTTCCAGAGCCAATGGCAATAATACTTTGCACTAATTGATAACCATCTCCCCTAGCATCGGCCCAAGGGTCACGAAAAGATGTTATCCTCTTCATTTGATACTCATTATTATTTACACTAATAAAAGCCATCACCAGCCCCAAAATAGCTACTCCAAATAATTGAGCTAAAGGCACTCCTGCCGCCAACGCAATTAACCAAAAAGTCATACCACATAGGGCAGTGGTACTTAAATTTGGTTGAACCAAAATCGCCACTAAACTAACGCCAAATATTAACAACCAAAACCCTTTAAACCACCATGTTTTGCGATCCCATGTACCAAAAACATAGGCACTTTGTATTACGATTAAGGGTTTTAAAAGCTCTGAGGGTTGGATTTGAATAGGGCCTAAACTTAACCATCTTTCCGCACCATTAACATTTACCCCCAAGCCAAAAATGGTTGCCAATACAAGTATTAAGACAAAACCATAACCATAGGGTGCAAATTTTAAAATTTGTTTGATGGGCATTCTATAAACGATTTTGCCCATTATCAAACCCAGATAAATCCATATAGCCTGTCGAGAAAAAATGTACCATCCATTACCATTATTGGTAAGAGAAACAGGATAAGAAGCGGAAAACAAAATCACTAATCCCAAGGACAACCAGATAAAAGTTAGCCATCGTATCAGTCTTGCCTCAAAGCACCACTTTTCAACTTCGTTATCATAAAAGGGAATCAAATGATGGAACATATACCCACAGTTTTGAAAAAATAGTAGTACCAGTATATCTTACTGGAAAATCCTAAAGTCTCATAATTTCTTGCCCTTGATACATAACCAATAGATTAACTTGTAAAGGGCCAGAACTATAGGTAGTATTACTAGCAACCGCCCTAATTTCATCCACTCCTTGATTAGAGCCTTCTAACTCCTGAATAAAGTTTACGAGGGAAATCAGTTGTCCATCACCGATGACAATGCGCCCCAATACTCCCTGCTGTCTTGCTCTAAATTGAGTTACTGAGAGAAGAAAGTCTAGTTTTTCCTGGACATTATTATTAGATATATCATCGGATTCTATGGCGGATAGTGCTATTATTTCATTCTTTTGATAGACTGTTTCATTAGGTGAAACATCGGTAAAAATTCTGACGGCTTCTTCTCCTTGAACATAGTTACCTGCAGCTAAAATTTGTATTAAATACTCTCCTTTTTTAGTTAGTTGACTTCGCATTTGTTCCACCTGAGCCGTGCTTATTTGTACAAATCTTCTACTGGATGATTCTTCTCCATAACCTAAAATTCTCATGGCTCCCCTATTGGCTTCATTGAGGACACCATCGATTAATTCTTCTAGGTTCGTGTTATCTTCAACCTTAACTAGAGTAATAGTTATTAGCTGTCCTCTCACTAGGGCGATCGGTCTTTCTCTTAGGTCTTGATAGGTGCGATAATATTGTTCTAATACTTGTATTTCTCTTTCAAAAAATTTACGATCTCTTTCTAGTTGAGATAATAATTCTTCTTTTTCTGTTAATGTTTGATCTCTCTGGGCGATCGCACTGTCTAAACTGCTAATTTGCCTATCTCGAAACTGAATTTCTGCCCGTAAATCTTGCTGTTGTTTTTGTAATTCTTGTAGGGTTGTTGACTGCAACGCCAACACTTTTTCCTGCTCACTAATTTCATCCAATCTTAAACTAAGTTCTTGATCTTTCTCTCTAATTTGTGTCTGTAAAGCAACACTTTCTTCTTGAATATTATTTTTTTCTTCTAATAGAGTTGCCCTTTCCTGCTCAATGGCTTGTACCTCCGCCGCTAAACTTTGGGTTTGCTCATATATTTCGTCCAATAACTCCTGAGTATCTGTTAATTCTTGCTCTGTGCTGAGTAAAATATTTCTGGCTTCCTCTTGACGCTGTTGGGCTTCCTCCAAATCCTTTGCTACCCTGCTTTTTTCTTCCGTCACCTGGGCCAACTCCTCTTCCACTTCCCGACGACGGTTAAGAATTTCATCTAACTGAAATATCCCTTGACGCAAAGAAGCACTAAGGGCGAATAGTATTCCCAAGGTAGAAGCGGAAATCGATATACCTGTAACAATAGATACTACAATCGCCGTTTGTTTGGGTCGTAGATTAAATAATCTTAACCGAGCTTTACCTACTTTCGTACCAATGCGATCGCCCAGGGCCGCAATTAACCCTCCCAATATTAACACCGCAAAAATTAGTACATAAGCACTGGTCATTATAATCCTCTATGATCAAAATCCGAAAACCGTTGAAACTTCTAAATCTTATAAATATTATACTCTAGGGGATCTCACAGAAAGACATATTTCGCAACAGTATGATGTTTGAAAGTAACAGTTAACTAAATGTAGCCCAAAAATTAAGGATGAGTAGAACCATCGGGCATAATAGTTTCCTTCAAATTAGCACCTCCCAAGGTACTATTTCTCAAATCCGCCCCCCTCAAATCCGCCCCTTCCAAATCCGCTTCCATAAAATTTGCCCCCTGTAAATTGGCACTTTCAAAAGTAGCCCCCTGTAAATAACCATGACTGACATAGGCATTTTCCAGATTAGCCCCCGACAGATTAGCCCCCCTCAAGGTAGCATGAACAAAAATAATTTGCCCCTTGCCTCCCGTCTTCTTTCTCAGGGGTGATAAAGTAAACCTTTTACCTCCCAAGCCGTGCAACACCGCCCCCGAAAAATTTGCCCCCCTCAAATTTGCCTTAGATAAATTCGCCTGATGAAGAAATAAACCCTCCAAAATGGAATTTTTCAAGTTAGCCTTTCTCAAATCCCCACGGCTAAAATTAGCCTCACTTAAATTACATCCTTCCAAATTAGAAACCGACAAATCTGCCCAATTAAAATCTGCTTCCATCAAATTTAAACCGCTCAAATCAGCTTCCGTTAAGTTTGCCCTAGTAAAATTTCCCCCCGTTAGAGTCGCCCCCGTCAGATTCGCCCCTGTCAAATTCGCCCCCATAAAATTGGCATTGGAAAGAAAAGTATTCGATAAATTGGCATAACTTAAATCTGCGTAGCTTAAATCAGCACTGTTGAGATTACTCCAACTCAGGTCACTGTAACTAAAATCCGTATGTTGTAAATTAGCGCCTATAAAACGAGAGCTAATAATTCTTGCGTTTACCAAGTCAGCATGGCTGAGATTAGCACCACTCAAATCCGTTGAGCTTAAATTACTCCAACTCAAATCACTATGATTTAATTCAATTTGAGTTAAATTGACCTGAATTATTTCACTGGCCGAAAGACTGAGACGACTAAATTCTCTTTGTCCCTGAGAATATAATCTTAGTAATTCATCAACGTTCATTATCAAAAGTAGTTTTACAAAAAAAATTTGTCAGTGCGATCGGCAATAAAAAGCAAAATTAGTTTAACATCAAATTATTATCTTAGCCCATAAACCATAAACCATAGATACCATTAATTACTCTTTGGCAATGCCATAAAAAGGAAAATAAAAAGTAATTGTGAAGGAAAGTTTATATTTCACAACAACACCCATGATTCAGATCTAAGATCAAAGTAGAGACAAGTAAAAAACACTTATTTAAAAATCTCTAATCAATTTTATTTAGGTGCTACTTGATAAATCTCTTTTTATCTACTTTATCAAGGAGTAAATTATGAATGATAATAAAAACCAATTAGCTCAACTAGAAGAATTAATTGCTAAAGTAAAAAAAGCACAAAAAATTTACGCAACATTTAGCCAAGAACAAGTAGATCGTATTTTTAAAAGAGCCGCCCTCGCTGCGAATGATGCCCGCATTCCTTTAGCAAAAATAGCTTGTGAAGAAACAGGGATGGGTATAGTAGAAGATAAAGTAATAAAAAATCATTTTGCCTCAGAAATTATCTATAACAAATATCGTGACGAAAAAACCTGCGGAGTTATCGAAAAAGATGATTTTTATGGCATAGAAAAAGTCGCCGAACCCATAGGATTAATTGCAGGAATTATTCCCACCACCAACCCCACTTCCACAGCTGTTTTTAAAACCCTTTTAGCCCTCAAAACTCGTAATGGAATCATTTTATCTCCCCATCCTCGGGCGAAAAAATGTACCGTAGAAGCCACCAAGGTTATTTTAGAAGCGGCTGTAGCTGCGGGCGCCCCTGCTGACATTATCGGTTGTATAGAAGAGCCTACCCTAGAAGTGTCTCAGGGGTTGATGCAACACCCCGAAATTAAGTTAATCCTCGCCACGGGGGGGCCTGGCATGGTGAAAGCGGCTTACTCCTCTGGACATCCTTCCCTTGGGGTGGGGGCTGGTAATACTCCCGCTTTTGTAGCCCGTAGTGCGGATATAAAAATGGCTGTTTCTTCCATTATGCTCAGTAAAACCTTTGATAATGGCATGATTTGTGCCTCTGAGCAGTCCGTAATTGTGGAAAATGATATTTATGACGAGTTTAGGAAAGAATTTGAGTTTAGGGGGGCTTATTTTACTACCCCGGAGGAAACGGAAAATTTACGGCAAGTGATCTTAAAGGATGGTCGTCTCAATGCAGAAATTGTGGGGCAGTCGGTGATTCAAATTGCGGAGTTGGCAAATATTGTTATTCCTCCGGAGAGTAAGGTATTGATTGCCGAGGTGGAGGACATTGGTATTAGTGAGCCTTTATCTTATGAAAAGTTATCCCCCATCCTAGCCATGTATCGAGCTAGAGATTTGGAAGATGGTACGGCTAAGGCGGCGAAGTTGGTGGAATTTGGCGGTAGGGGACATACTTCGGTAATTTATATTGCCCAAGATGATCATGACCATATAGAATATTTTGAAGCGAGGATGGAAACCAGTAGGGTATTAGTTAATACTCCTGCGTCTATGGGTGCGATCGGGGATTTATATAACTTCCGTCTCGATCCTTCCCTTACCCTTGGTTGTGGTAGTTGGGGGGGTAACTCCATCAGTGGTAATGTGGGGGTATCTCACCTTTTAAACGTGAAAACCATTACCGAACGTCGAGAAAATATGCTCTGGTTTAGGGTACCGCCGAAGGTATATTTTAAATATGGTTGTTTGCCCGTGGCGTTGGGAGATTTGGCAGGAAAACATCGAGCTTTCATTGTAACCGATCGCCCCTTATACGATCTTGGTATTACTAGCAAAATAGAAAACGTATTGGAACAGTTGGGCATCAGATTTGATGTGTTTTCTGATGTGGAACCAGATCCGAGTTTAAGTACCGTTAACCGTGGTTTGGAGCGGATGAATAGTTTTAATCCTGATGTGATTATCGCCGTGGGGGGAGGTTCACCCATGGATGCCGCCAAGATAATGTGGTTGTTGTACGAACATCCAGATATTGAATTTGAAGGCATTGCCACCCGTTTTATGGACATTCGTAAACGGGTATATGATCTCCCTCCTTTGGGGGAAAAAGCCATCATGGTAGCCATTCCTACCACCTCTGGGACAGGTTCTGAAGTTACTCCCTTTGCCGTGGTAACAGACGATCGCACAGGGGCAAAATATCCTTTAGCAGACTATGCCCTAACTCCGAATATCGCCATCGTTGATCCTGAATTGGTACTAAATATGCCTAAGAGTTTAACGGCTTTTGGGGGGATAGATGCCCTCACCCACGCCCTAGAAGCCTATGTCTCTGCCTATTCTACGGAATTTACCAGTGGTTTGGCACTCAAAGCCATCGGTTTAATTTTTGACTATCTCCCCCGCTCCTATAATGAAGGGGCAAAGGACGTTAAGGCAAGGGAAAAAGTTCACTATGCCGCCACCATTGCGGGGATGGCTTTCGCTAACGCTTTCCTTGGTATCTGCCATTCTTTGGCTCACAAATTGGGTTCTCGCTTCCATATTGCCCATGGTTTGGCTAATGCGCTGATGATTTCCCATGTGATTCGTTACAACGCCACCGATGCCCCTTTTAAACAAGCGATTTTTTCTCAGTACAAATATCCTAACGCTAAATATCGTTATGCTCAAATTGCCGATTACCTTCATTTGGGGGGTGAAACGGACGAAGAAAAAGTTGAGTTACTTATTGAGGCGGTGGAAAACCTGAAACGGGCGGTAAATATTCCAGCCTCCATTAAGGAAGTTTATTCAGGCACTGAGGAAGAATTTTTAGGGGCGATCGCCACTTTAGCAGAAGAAGCCTTCGATGATCAATGTACAGGTAGTAATCCTCGCTATCCCCTAATCAAAGACATGAAGGATTTATATATCACTGCTTACCATGGTCGTTAGTTTATTTCTCCCCAAGGTAAAAATTAAAGTAGGGTGGGCATTGCTCACCCATAGTCAATTATTATGATGAAGAAAAAATCATCAAAACAAAATCAATTACAGTTCAATTGTTCATGGTTAACTGTCAATTAATCATCAAAAAAAGCAGACAAGTGTAATTGCAAAAAAAGAATTAAGTATGCTATTATCTTAGTTATTCGGTTTTAATAATTGTAAAAAAATTATTGAACGTAAGGGGGAAAGACTGGCGAAAATCCAGCACTGTCCCGCAACTGTAATTGGTAAAACTTACCATAAGTCAGAATGCCCACCGATTATTAACCATGTTATTAAATTTATCTGCGAGGCACAGATGATGGTACTAAAACAGCACGTTTTCTTGTTCTATAATCATAATCACTGGTTAAATTATCAGTAGTAAACTGAAAAATATTAAAAATAAGATCATTCTTTGTCCCAAAAATATGACCCTCAGTACTTTTTAGGATATAAGAACCTTCATACTAATCATTGCTAATCTTAGTAAAATAGCCACAAACCTTGTCATTAATGCTTAGTTGTGCCAGATATTAAGTTAGTTGAGTAATTGTCCTTAGCCTTTTTGTCCCTTGGTAGAAAATTATAGGCGACTCAAGGCATATCGCTACCCCAAACCCCGATAGAGGATGACGGTAAATTAACTTTGCACAAAGTTTTTGACTATACCCCATTTTTAAGATAGCCAATGGATTGCACATTTGCCTATGACCCATAGGAATAAAAAGGTAGTGGAAAAATTACTGTACTTTTCTCCTGCTGATGAATATTTCCTATCTTGGCGTAACTTCGTGGTGCAAAAAAATCAAACACCGCCGTATATCTTCATACGGTTAAATTCACCTATCCATTATTTCAATAATTAATCTTAACATCCATGACAAATACATCACATCAATTGACTACCGTAACCTTAGGATATCCTCGCATCGGCGAAAAAAGAGAAGTAAAAAAAGCCTTAGAATCCTATTGGGCAAAGAAAAGTAGTTCCGATGAACTTCTTAACACTATCGAAGAGATAGAAAAACTAAACTGGCAAAAACAAATAGATGCAGGGATTGATTTAATTGCCGTGGGGGATACGAGTTTATACGATCATATCTTAGACTGGACTGTTTATCTGGGTTTAATTCCCTCTCGTTTTCAGTCTTTTAATGGCTTACAACAATATTTTGCCATGGCCCGGGGCGCTGATGGTATTCCAGCCTTAGAAATGACAAAATGGTTTGATACCAACTATCATTATCTTGTCCCTGAAATTGAAGCTAGTTGTCAACCCCAAGCTAATTTTGACGGCTTTTTGCATCAGGTAAAACGAGGACAAAATATTTTAGGTAAACGTACTAACCCAATTATCCTTAGCCCTGTAACTTTGGTTGGCCTGAGTCGATATGAGGGAAGTTTACTAGAAAATGTGGAAAAATTATTACCTCTATATCAATCTTTGTTGGAGGAGTTAAAGGGTTATGGCATAACAGAAGTACAAATTCATGAGCCGATTTTAGTTACCAACGAAACCCTAGAAATAAAAGAAGCCACTATCAAAACCTATGATATTCTTAGTCAAGGGGGTTTACCTATCAATTTAGTTACCTACTTTGAGGATTTGGGTAATAACTATAATTGGGTTGTCAATTTACCTGTAAAAGCCATTAGTCTCGATTTTACGAGAGGTAATAACCTAGAGTTACTCAAACAGCATGGATTTCCTACCGATAAACGTTTAGGCGTAGGCATTGTGGATGCGCGTAATGTATGGCAGGTTAATTATGCACAGGTGCAGGATGTTTTAAAAGCAGTTAAAGCAGTTACCACTAATATTAGTATTCAACCTTCGGCTTCCTTGCAGTTTGTACCTTTGGATGTGGAAAGAGAGGTTAATTTACCAGCGCCCCTTAGAAATGTCCTTAGTTTTGCTCAACAAAAATTAATTGAGCTAAAAATGCTTTCTGGGGAAGGAAATGAACAGTTTTGGCAACAAAAGGATGAAAGGTGGACATCGTTTAAGGCTTTTGCCCCCCATCGCCCTTTGGTGCAAGAGAAGGTTGATGGTTTAACCAATAAAGATTTCGATCGCACTTTATCATATCAAGAAAGAATCAAGGAACAAATACAGTTACCGATTTTCCCCACTACTACCATTGGCTCTTTTCCTCAAACTAAGGAAGTGAGAAGGTTACGACTCAATTATAAGAAGGGAGAATTAAGTTTACAAGAATATCAAGAGGCTATTGACAAGGAAATAGCTGAGTGTATCAAGTTACAAGAGGATATTGGCTTGGATGTGTTGGTACATGGAGAATTTGAACGTACTGACATGGTAGAATTTTTTGGACAAAAGCTGTCTGGTTTTGCTTTCACTGAGTCGGGCTGGGTACAAAGTTATGGTAGTCGTTATGTACGTCCCCCCATTATTTTTGGAGATGTGGAAAGAAGTGAAGCCATGACGGTAAGAGAGTTTAAGGTGGCTCAATCCCTGACAGATAAACCCGTTAAAGGTATGTTAACCGGCCCTGTAACCATGTTAAATTGGTCTTTCCCTCGCTCAGATATTTCCCGTAAACATCAGGCTTTACAAATCGGTTTGGCACTGCAAAAAGAAGTGGCTGATTTACAAGAAGCTGGGGCGTTAATTATTCAAATGGACGAACCTGCTTTTCGAGAAGGATTACCCCTCAAAACCGCTCTTTGGGCTGATTATTTGACTTGGGCAGTGGATGCTTTTCGGTTAGCCAGTGCGATCGCCCTTCCTGTAACACAAATACATACTCATATGTGTTATTCTGAATTTGGAGACATTATCAAAGACATCGAAAAAATGGATGCCGACGTTATCTCCATCGAAAATAGCCGTAGCAATAATCGCACCCTAGAGGAAGTAACCACCGCAGGATATAACCACCAAATCGGCAATGGAGTTTATGATATTCATAGCCCCGTAGTACCTTCCACCGCACAAATGGTAAAACAGTTGGAAGAAGGGTTAAAAAATCTACCGTTACAACAAATTTGGGTAAATCCCGATTGTGGACTAAAAACCCGTCACTGGGATGAAGTTATTCCCGCCCTGAGTAATATGGTAGAAGCTACTAAAATTATTCGCCAAAAAGCTGAGGAGTTAGCTTCTAAATAAGAGATTTTAGGTTGTAGGGGACGTAGCATGTTACGTCCCTTGGGGTAGGATAAAATGATATTGGAGTAATATTTCCCCCAAATAATATGACATCGAAAACAACCCCTTCTGTATCATCAGTTATTGGTTTAGCCCGTGCCAGTTTACAACAGTCCCTTTCTTGGTATGCTAGTAGTCGCCGTCATTGGAATTATCCTCCTGATGCCAAGTTACAGGGTGCTGTCAAGGATGATTTGCGTAACCTCAAAGGGGCATTGGAAAAATTAGAGCAACAGGTAATTAAGGTATCAGCTTTTGGGTTGGTGAGTCGTGGTAAATCCACCGTAATCAATGCTCTTTTGGGGGAAGATGTTTTGGCTACGGGGGCGATAAATGGGGTGACAAAGTGGCCTAAGTCTATCCGTTGGCAACCTCCTACGGGGAAGGTGGAAATTGAGTTTATTGATACCCCGGGGTTAGATGAGATTGATGGGGAAAGCAGGGCGCAAATGGCGAGGGAAGTTAGTCGTCAGTCAGATTTAATTTTGTTTGTGGTAGCGGGGGATATTACTAGAACAGAATATTTGGCTTTGTTGGAGTTGCGTCGTTGTCAAAAGCCTTTGTTGTTGGTGTTTAATAAGGTGGATTTATACCCTGATACGGATATTAAGAGTATTTATCAGCAGTTACAGCAGTTGAGTAATGAAACTAATCAGCCGTTGCTTACCCCTGATGAGGTGGTGATGGTGGCGGCACAGCCACAGCCCATTAAGGTAAGGGTGGAATTGCCTGATGGTACTTTAAGGGAGGAGTGGGAGCATTTATCGTCTCAGGTGGATAGTTTGAAGGAAAAAATTTTGCTAATTCTTAATCGGGAGGGTAAGGCTTTGTTGGCTTTGAGTGCCCTTCATCAAGCTAGGGTTGCGCAGGAAAATATTGCCCATAAAACGGTAATGTTGCGAGAGAAGGAGGCGGAAAAGATTATCTGGCAATACGCAAAATATAAGGCTTTGATTGTGGCGGTTAATCCCATTGCCCTTGTGGATTTGGTGGTAGGGGCGATCGCCGATTTGACCATGATTAGAGCTTTGGCAAGGTTATATGGTTTACCCATTACCAGTTATGAGGCGGGGAAGTTGTGGCAAACCATTGTTAAAAGTTTACTTAGTTTGATGGTGGCAGAAGTGGTAACGATGGTAATGTTAGGTTTTGCAAAAACAGGTACGGCGATAAATAGTTTGTGGGAAAACCCTGCTAATTTTACGGCTTTTGCAGGGGCTGGGTTAGCCCAAGGTAGTATTGCGGGATATGGCTCTTATGTGGTGGGTAAAGCGGCTCAGGTGTATTTAGAAAATGGTTGCACTTGGGGAAGTTTTGGCACTTCTTCGGTGATTAAAGAAATTATTGCCCAAGTACCTGCGGAATCTATTATTGCTCGTCTAAGAATTGAAAATTAATCTTTTCCACCGTTACGAATCAACTTTTTTTTAAAATAAAAAACATCCCTAAAAACAATTTTAGAGATGCTTTAATGATGACTATTCAAAATTAGTTAAACTTCTGAACCTATTTTTGAATTTTGGGAGGTTCACGAAAAGCAACGGCAAAGAATAAGACTGAAATCATCATTGCTAATACAAGAATATATGCAACACTTTCCATAACTTTTTTTCCTCAGTTGATTAGAAAATTTACTAAAAATGAAATCAGGGAAGTATTGAATAAATAAGACCCTGACTCCATGTTAACAATTAAGCAGACTCACTGCGGGTACGAGTAGATTTGTCTCCTAATTTTTGGAATAGACCCCATTCTACCTGTTCTGGATCTAAGTCTGGGTCGATACCAGCGAATACATCACGGAATAAGGTACGGGCACCGTGCCAAATGTGACCAAAGAAGAATAATAAGGCGAAACAAGCATGACCGAAGGCAAACCAACCACGGGTGCTAGTACGGAATACACCATCGGAGTTGAGGGTTTCGGTGTCAAACTCGAAAGGTTCACCTAATTGAGCTTTACGGGCATAACGTTTTACATCTAGGGGATCTGAGAAGGTTTGACCATCTAAGTCACCACCTAAGAAGGAAACGGTAACACCAGTTTGTTCTACACTAAGGGCAGATTCTGCACGACGGAAAGGAATATCCGCACGAACTACGCCATCAGAGTCGCTTAAGACGACGGGGAAGGTTTCAAAGAAGTTGGGAAGACGACGAACGGTTAATTCTCTGCCATCTTTATCTTTGAATACAGGGTGTCCCAACCAACCTTGGGCGATACCATCACCTTTATCCATAGGACCAGTACGGAATAAACCACCTTTGGCGGGGCTGTTTCCTACATAGTCGTAGAAGGCTAATTTTTCAGGCACAGCTTCCCAAGCCTCGGAAGGAGTTGAACCCTGTGCGATCGCACTCTGTACACGACGCTGAATTTCTTGTTGGTAATAATCTTGGTCCCACTGATAACGGGTAGGTCCAAATAGTTCCACGGGGGTAGTGGCGCTACCATACCACATAGTTCCAGCTACGATGAAAGCAGCGAAGAATACGGCGGCGATACTGCTAGAAAGTACGGTTTCAATGTTACCCATACGAAGAGCTTTATAAAGTTTTTCGGGGGGACGAACACTGAGGTGGAACAATCCGGCAATAATACCTACAATACCTGCGGCGATATGGTGAGCAACTACACCACCAGGGTTAAAGGGGTTAAACCCGGCAGGTCCCCACTCTGGGGCCACAGGTTGCACATGACCAGTTAAGCCATAGGCATCGGATACCCACATTCCAGGACCCCATAAACCAGTAAGGTGGAATGCACCAAAACCGAAACATAAGATTCCTGATAAGAATAGGTGGATACCGAACATTTTAGGTAAATCCAATGCAGGTTCACCAGTACGAGAATCGGTAAATAGTTCTAAATCCCAATATACCCAGTGCCATACGGCCGCTAGGAATAATAAACCAGAGAGGACGATATGGGCGATCGCAACTCCTTCAAAAGACCAAAATCCGGGGTTAACACCAGTTTCTCCAGTGACACTCCAGCCACCCCAAGAACCAGTTACACCTAAACGAGCCATGAAAGGTAATACAAACATACCTTGTCTCCACATGGGGTTTAAAACGGCATCGCTAGGATCAAAAACTGCCAACTCATAAAGAGCCATGGATCCAGCCCAACCTGCCACCAATGCGGTGTGCATTAAGTGAACAGAGATTAGGCGACCTGGATCGTTAATTACTACTGTATGTACTCTATACCAAGGTAGTCCCATTGACTACGCGCCTCCTATTGTGTTAATCGTTTTTTTGCTTGGATATTATTAGTTTACTATATCCGTTATATTGTTTTCGGGTCTTGAATCGTTATTTTTAACAATTTTCTACCCTTATATCTTTGATTTTATTTTTAGTTACTATGGGCTAATAACTACTATTAGGAGAAATTATACCATAGGGGGTTATTAATTCTGTGGGCTTTGATGAAAAAGTGTTGGGGTTAATGGATAATGGATAATGATAAGTGTTAGGTATTTTTTGATACTCATGCTATGGTCAAACCTTTCATCATTAAAACTTTATGAGTCATCTAGCAGAGTCTAATTTACCAAATCCTTCTTAGATCAATCAAATACCTATTCGTTAACTTAAATCAACTTATCAATTATAAACTGTTCCCCATTGCCTTCCTGACTTGGGCAAGAATCAAACCAAACCATTGTTTTTCGTCTGTCCAACATTTGATGGTATTTAAACCATGGGATTTTAAAAACCCTTCCATCTTTTGTAAATCAAATTTACGAGAAATTTCTGTCAAAATAAAGTCATTATCTGCAAAATCTACGGTTAAATCCAGATTTTTTAAAGATACTTGATGCCTTTGATGACAATGTAAATACATCTCTATTTGATGTAAATGTTGGTTATAAATCGCCTTATGATGCCAGTTATTTGGGTTAAAATCACCCTCAAAAAGTTGGTTAAGGTGGGATAGCATATTTAGGTTAAATTGGGCTGTGACTCCCTGAGCATCGTTATAGGCAGCCTCTAGCACTGACACAGGTTTTTGTAAATCAATACCCAAAAGAAAATAGTCTCCTTCTTCTAGTACATCTCTTACTTCGTTGAAAAGGCGATCGCACTCTATCGTGGTAAAGTTACCTAGGGTACTACCCAAAAAAACAATCATCCTTGAGGGTAATTCCTTGGGTGGTAAATGAAACAAAGCCTGTTCATAAGTACCCACTAAACCAAAAATGGAGAGATGAGAATATTCTTTTTCTAGCTGTAAAGAGCTATTTTTGAGCATATCTCCGCTGACATCGATGGGGATATAACGCCAAGGTTTGCGCATGTTTTCATAGGCAGATAATAATAATCTTGTTTTGGTTGAACTACCGCTACCCAATTCTACTAATTCGCTAATACCCGTTAAATTCGCTATTTCTGGGGAGGCGGTTTTTAAAATTTGTGTTTCGGTGCGGGTAGGATAATATTCTGGCAAATTGCATATTTTCTCGAATAATAATGACCCAGTGCGATCGTAAAAATACTTCGGTGGTAATACTTTAGGATTACTACTTAATCCTTTAACAACATCTTCGCCATTTTCTTCGTTTCCAGAGATATTTGGTAAATATTTTATCTCTACTTTTTTCTCTTGATTAGTAAATAACATTAATACAATAATTTATAAATAATGGCTATGGCAATTTTAGCCCAAAGTAACCTCAACCTATAACTACTATTTCGAGAAAACTAATGAGCATGAAATTGCTGGAGTCTATGGCAATGATAGTACAACCTTCGTCTCTGATTATTGATACTCTGAGATAATTTTTGAAGAATGTATTAAAGTGCGATCGGCCTAAGTGTCTGCAAATTAATAGTCATAAAAGAATAGGCAAAAAGTTTTTTTTTCTCTCAATGGATTCTATTGTTACTATGGCTACCATGTCTGTACCTGAAGATAGATAACCTAAATGTTTCGTGAAAGGGGCATGGAGGTTGAACATATGATATTCACCCCCTGCGGTGTATAATTTAGATTTGATATTAAGCAAGTATAAACGTTGTAGGAATGAAAGCCAACGAAACAAAAATAATTCAATTTTTAGAGCAGTATAAAACTCAATTTGTTATCCCCGTTTATCAACGAAATTATGATTGGTCTATTCCTCAATGTGAGCAACTTTTAAATGACATCCTAGACATAGGAAATAATGACAATATTACTACCCATTTTATTGGGGGAATTGTTTTTATTCATGATGATTTACATACTGTTGCTACTGTCAGAGAGTTAACTATAATTGATGGGCAACAACGTTTAACGACTATTACTTTGGTTTATTTAGCTATTTATCATTTAGCTAAAAAGTTAGGTATTGAAGAAACGGCAAATGAGATTCTTAATACTTACATTGTTAATCAATATGTTAAACAAGATGAGCAAAAAGTAAAGTTAAAATTAACTTCAGATAATGACCGAGCTTTAAAATATTTGATTCGAGGGGATCGCACGGAAGAATTTAAAAAATATTCGAGAGTAATTGATAACTTTAACTACTTTGAAAAAAATGTTAATGAAGATAATTATAAAGTAATTTTGAAAGGTTTAGAAAAACTAATATTTGTAGAAATATCTTTGGAAAGGGGAAAAGATGATCCTCAAAGAATCTTTGAAAGCCTCAATTCTACAGGATTAGATTTGTCTCAAGCTGATTTAATTAGAAATTATATTCTAATGGATTTAAACCTTGATGAGCAACAAAGAGTTTATCAAGATTATTGGCTAATTATTGAAAACTTAGCTAGGGATGAGGTAAAAAATATTAGTAAAGTATCTGATTTTATTCGAGATTATTTAACCTTAATCCATAAAAATATTCCCAATAAGTCAAAAGTTTATGAGGAATTTAAAAATAAATATCCAGATAAAGTTAATTTAGAAGAAGTTTTAAAAACCATCAAAAGGTTTGCTAAATACTATAATAAATTAATCAACCCTAAAAATGAAAAAGATACAGACATCAGAAAAGACTTAGAGTATATAAATCGCCTTGAAATAAATGTAGCTTATCCTTTTCTAATGCAGGTTTATTTTGATTTTGAAGAAGCAATAATAGACAAACATACTTTTATTCAGATTCTTCTTGTGGTTCAATCTTTTGTGTGGAGAAGATTTATCATCGGCTTAAGTACCAATAGCTTAAATAAAATTTTTATGAATCTGTATGAAAAAATAGATACAAATAATTATTTATTTTCTCTACAAAAAGCCCTATTACAAAAAAAAGGAAGTCAAAGATTTCCCAACAACAAAGAGGTTTTAGACGCTCTCAAATTTAAAGATGTTTATAATATAAAATCTAAAAATAGGACTTATTTATTAGAAAAATTAGAATATTACCAAAACTTTGAACCCGTAATATTAGATAATAAAATTACTATAGAACATATTTTTCCTCAAAATCCAGATCCACAATGGTTAAAAGATTTAGGTAAAGAGGAATTTGATGATATTAAAAATAATTATTTACATACATTAGCAAATTTAACCTTATCTGGGGTAAATGCTCAGTTAAAAAATAAGTCTTTTCTTGAAAAAAGAGATTTAAAAGACTATGGATATAAATACAGCAATTTAAACCTTAATAAGTATTTAGAGGATCTTGATAAATGGGATAAAAGTGAGATTAAGAAACGTTTTAATGATTTGGCTAAAAACTTTTTAAAAATCTGGTGTTATCCTGATATTGATATTAACGATAAAGAAACAGAGGAAGTTAATATTTTTGATGCCGATGAGCCAAAGGGTAAAAAACTTGAGTATGCAATTTTTTGTGATGAGAAATTACAAATCAAAGAAGTAGCTAAACTATATGCAGAAGTATTTAAAAAATTATTTGAGTAAAATTCAGAAATTTTTTTTAATTCCGATTTAGGGCCAAAAATTATTTTAAAAGATGAAAAAAACAAAAATAGTTTAAGACAAAGTGTATCTATTAGTAATAACTTTTATATAGAGGGAAATTTAGATAGTAATAGTAAATTTGAAAAAATTAAATATGCCTTAAAACTGTTTGATCTCGAAGAAGAATTAATTATTAAATACACCAAATAATGTGTAGGGTGGGCAATGCCCACCTTTTTTTATCTATATATCAGATTAATTAGCTACATCATTGAGATTGAATAAGAAAGGAACACTACCTTTAGAATCCCCTCCCATAACCAATACTTTAGGCATCTGAGAACCACCGTTGCGCCACGCTTCGATAGCCTCTTTCTGTAGTACCAACTCGCCCCCTTGTGCCTTGAGGGTTTCCGCTAATAGTCTTTGAGCTTCTGCTCTACCTTTAGCTCTATTAATGTCTGCTTGAGCCTCTTGTTCGGCTTCTTTAGCTACGTAAACAGCCCTTTGAGAACGTTGTTCAGCGATTTGTTTTTCTTCTACCGCCTTAGCAAATTCTGGAGAAAAAGCAAGATCTACTACGCTAGTATCTAGCACAATAATGCCATATTTGTCAAGACGAGAAGTCAAAGCATTATCAAAGTCTTCCTTCAACTCACTCCGTTTAGTGATTGCTTCTTCTACAGTGCGTCTAGCGGCTGCAATTTTAAAAGATTCTTGGGTTTGAGGAGCAATAATTTTAGCTACAATATTTTGTAATGTACCCTGAGTTCTTCTGATGTCAACTACTTTGACTGGATCAAGACGGAAGTTGATAGCAAAACTAGCCGATAAATCTTGTAAGTCTTTGGTGGAACTTTGGGCAGGTACTTCAAATTTTTGTACTGTCACATCATAAATATCAACGGCGGAAACGATAGGAGGTTTAAAATGGATACCTTCTAATAATGGTTGATCTTGGGCTTTACCGAGGATGCTTAATACTCCTGTTTGCCCGGGGTTGATGATGATGAAAGAATTAAGTCCAATAAATACAATAAAAGCGGTTACAATGGCTGCTATTAATGAGGATATATTGGTTGATTGACGATTCAAAACTCGTTTACTCCTATTGTTTTTTTCTTATCTATACTTTTCATTGTATAGCACCAATAAGTAAACCATGGTAGTTTGGTAATTATTTATTAATTAGAAAATGAAATAATAATTGATAATGAATATTTAATTGCTAAGTACAGGACAAAAAATTTAAACATCTTATAAATTCATTCTGTTTTAGATCGATGTCAAGAAAGATCATTCTTAGATGGTCGAGTCCATAACGAAAAATACTTTTTACTCGCCGACCATGTTTT